>WNGC01008056.1_pt1 | contig 15417 bp, 17 predicted proteins | sample 5400051 | NCBI WGS metagenome assembly WNGC01 (sample SAMN13153368, study PRJNA577476) | soil metagenome | isolation source: 20 cm soil or saprolite under grassland replicate 2 | place: USA:California | collected 2016-06-15 | reverse complement strand
CGCGACTTCGTCGAATACCCGTCGCAGGTAAACGAAATGTGGGCGACATGGCCGGAGGTGCTCAAGAACTACGCGAAACATTACAAGACGGGCGAACCGATTCCGCAGGCATTGCTCGGCAAGGTGATAGCTGCCGAAAAATTCAATCAGGGTTATAAAACAACGGAATACCTGTCGGCATCGCTTCTCGACCAGGCGTGGCACCAACTGAATCCGTCTGATATTCCGCAAGACGCGGTCGCGTTTGAAGCGAAGGCGTTGCACAAGGCCGGCGTCGATTTTGCGGCGGTGCCCCCGCGATATCGCAGCTTTTATTTTTCACATGCGTTCGCCGGCGGTTACTCGGCCGGTTATTACTCCTATATCTGGAGCGAAGTGCTCGACGCCGACACAGTCGAATGGTTCAAGGAACACGGCGGATTGAAGCGCGAGAACGGTGACCGCTTTCGCGCCATGTTACTCTCACGCGGCGGATCTGCTGACGCCCTGGGGTTGTTTAAGGATTTTGTGGGACGCGATCCTTATGTGGAGCCGTTGCTAAAGCGGCGCGGACTCGATCGCGCGCCGGGAGAGAATGGAGTCGGTCCGGCAGACAAAAAGTGAGCGGCTATTAGAGTCGCGGTCCTTCGCTTGCCAAATTGGCGTCAGCTGGGAAAACCGGACACCGCGAACATACGCGGAGCGCCAACGGCTGCGACGCTAATATGGAAACCGTTCTCGTCTTCGTAGCCTTCGGGCGCTCGAAACAACGCGACCAGCAGCACCACGAATAAACCGAAAACGCTGGCGACGAGGCTCGATAGCATTTCCGATCGCATTACCAGATCATATTCAATGCCGGCAACGCTCGCGCAAGCCAGTACCAGGAAAACAGAGGAAATTACCGGTTTCGCTCTTCTCATAATTTTCTGAGGCCCTGTCAGTCGTTGGTTTCTATCGTATAAGATTCGGGAATTCGTGTAGTGGCGGCTGTGTCAACCGCATATTTAAAACATGCCGTAAACCTTCGCGCCGCTTTTTCAAGCGAAATAGGCCACTTATTTTCCTGGCGCGCGAAAAAGTCGGAGAAACCACCCGCAGCGACAGTCAACATTACGGTTTTGCTTCGTACAAATTGTTAAAAGGATTTTCCAGTGGCACCCGCCGGACGCTGCTGAATCCTGCCTTCTCGCAAAGCTCGCGAACTTTCGCTTCATGAAAACCAAGTGTGCCGAGTCCGGCGCCTTTGGTCGCGAGCGATGTCGTCATGCAGTAGAACACGCTTACGCCGTGAAACATCGCGCCGAGCGGATTCGCGTTTTCCTCGAGCTTGTCCGAGCAGTTGATGTCGAGACAGACATAAATGCCGCCAGGCCGAAGCGCGCGACGAATGGATTGCAACAGTTGAAGTGGATCGACCGCGTCATGCACCACATCAAAAGTGGTGATCACATCAAATTGCGTCGGCAATCCTTTGGAAACATCGCGCTCCTCGAAGCGTACCCGGTCAGTCACGCCGGCTTCGCGCGCATTCGCCGTCGCCCGGGCAACGGTCGGACCAAAGTTGTCGTAGCCCACGTAATGCGATCGTGGAAACGCTTCCGCGAGTTTGATCAGGCCACGTCCTCGTCCGCACCCGACATCAGCCACGTCGCAACCGCGCTCAAGAAGCGCTTTCACGTCGGGCATCGCAGGGATCCATTGTTGCAACAACAAATTCTCAAACCACGTGGACGTGAATCGTTCCAGACCGTCCCACATCATGTCGGTGTATTGTGATTGCGAAATACCGCCTCCACTACGAAACGCGGTTAGAACTCCGTCGAACACACTCGTGAACGCAGGCAGCATTTGATACATGCCGCCGACGAAAAACGGTCCGTTCTCGTGGGCGAGCACTGGGGCGTGCTCGATCGGCAAGCTGAAGCGCTTTGTGGATCCGTCGTAGCTCAGATAACCGGCCGTGGCCATGCCGCCCAGCCATTCGCGCAGATAGCGCTCGTTCAGTTTCGCTCGCGACGCGAGCTCAGACGAAGTCGCAGGCCCCTGCTCCGCCAAATTCTTGAATAACCCCAATCGATCGCCAATTGCTCCCAGCAACGTCGTCATGGTGCCGCTGATCTGCTCGACTACTTTTCCGACGAACTGCTCCCGACGCGCCGCATCGATTGTTCCCGCTTCAGCCATAGCTACCTCTAATTATCGAGTGACCTCGAACTTATCGGTGACTCCACCCCTGGCAATCAGGAAAATTGCGTGAGTGGACAATCTCGACGAACAAAATCCGCGAAGCGGTGTAGAGGCGCATGTCCCCACGCGCTATGCCCCAAGAGCATGCGGCTAAGACAGCCGCCACTACATCTTCAATTGCCGGTGGAATGCTGCTCCAATTCTGTTAATTTTATAATCCCGTGAATGAGACTCCTATTGTGACCAAAGGCGATGGCGCGACTGGCGCCAGTTCTACTTCCAGCGCCGCTTCGGCTTCTGGTGCCGCTCCGGCTTCTGAGCGTGCAGACCTGCGACCTGAAAACATTCAAGACGCCGTAATTCGTCTCGCCGGAAATTCGCAGGACGGAATTCAAACCGCCGGCGCGTTCCTGGCCCGACTCGCTGGACGCAGCGAACACGACGTCATGACTTACATGACGATCCCGGCGACGATCTCGGGCGGCCCGTCAATTTTCCAGGTACGCATCGGTTCGGGCGAAGTGTTGTCCGCAGGCGACGAGGCCGATTTTCTGGTCGCATTTTATCAGCACAGCTATCAGGATCACCTCCATTTTCTGCGCGAAGGCGGGGTCCTTCTTTACGATTCCGACAACGTCGAGCCGAACCTCGACGACAAACGTTTCGTCTACGTGGGTGTTCCCATCACCGGCCTTACGGTCGAAGCGCTGGGCGGCACCGCGAAGGACAAGGGCAAAAACATTTTCGTGCTCGGATTGATCGCGAAGATTTTCAATCTCGATGCAGATAAGTTGAAAAGACTCATCAGCGAAAAATTCGGCGGCAAAGACGAGAGCATTGTGAACACGGCGTTGATGGCCTTCCAGGCCGGCTACGCATACCCGGTCGGCAACATCCTGACAAAGCATTATCGATTCGAGCATATCCCGAGAGCCAGCGGTCGCGCGCAGATCACGATGGATGGGAACCAGGCGCTCGCGTACGGACTCATTGCCGCTGGTGTGCGCTTCGGCGCCGGTTACCCGATCACGCCGTGGTCGTCGGTGATGGAAACATTGCGTCGCGAGCTGCCGAAATATGGAGGCATCTTTGTTCAGGCCGAGGACGAACTGGCCTCGGTTTCGATTGCTATCGGATGTTCGTATTCGGGATATCTGGCCGTCACCGGCAGCGCAGGCCCGGGAATTTCGCTGAAGGCTGAAGCGATTGGCTGGGCGTCGATGGCCGAAATACCGCTTATCATTTGCAACATTCAACGTGGCGGCCCGAGCACGGGTTTGCCCACCAACGTTGAGCAAAGCGATTTGCATCAGGCAATCTTCGGCAGCCACGGTGATAGCCCGCGCGTGGTGCTCGCGGCGTCGACAGTGGAAGATTGTTTTTATATCGCGCTCGAAGCGGCGCGGATCGCGCGCAAATACAGCACACCGGTATTCATTTTGAGCGACACATCGCTGGCCACGCGGATCGAAGCGTTCGACGAACCGGATCTGCCGAAGCTGATGCAAAATCCAAAGCCCGATCTGACGCCGCGCCAGACACACAAGCCGTATCCCATCGATCAAGTCACCCAGCACGCCCCGCCGGGTACGCGCATTCTCGATGGCAAATACCCGCTCCTGGCCGGGCTCGAGCACGACGAAATGGGTCATCCGACCGGCAGCCCGAAGTTGCACATGGCGATGACCGCGAAGCGCCGCAACAAATTGCGCAAACTCGCGGAAGAAATTCCGGTGCCGGAAGTTTATGGCGATCAGGAGGGCGACACGCTGCTCATCGGCTGGGGATCCACTTACGGACCCATTCACGATGCCGTGGCGCTTGCGCGTAAACACGGCGAAAAAGTCGGCGCCCTGCACCTGCGTCATGTTCATCCGTTGCCGAACGGGCTCGAAAAAATCTTTGAGAAATTCAAGCGCATCGTCACCGTCGAAATGAACGACCAGGGACTTTATGGCTACGGTCAGCTCGCAACGATTTTGCGGGCGCGCTACGGCGAACCAAAAATCACCAGCTTTACCAAAACCGACGGACTCACTTTCCGGGTAAAAGAAATTTTGGGCGGCGTGTTCGAAGGCAAGTCGTTTGCCGCGCGACACATTCCGCGCGACGGCGCGGCGATTGTTCACGAAGACACCGGCGCAGAGAACGTGAAATCACTGCGAGAAATCGTGCCCCAGGGAGTCGGATAAAGATGAATTGCAGAATGCGGATTTCGGATTGCGGATTTAACGATTTAACAATTCAACGAACCCAATGAACGAACCAACAACAGGAAACGGTGACGGCACAACTGCCATAGCAACCGCCACTCCGGCATCGGAGCCACGCGAGAAGTTAACAAAGAAAGCCCTCACAGCGGATCATCCGACGTGGTGTCCGGGCTGCGGAGATTTCGCGGTGCTAGCGGCGTTCTACAAAGTTCTCGAAAAACGCAACGTCGAACACGAAACGATCGTGACCCTTGCAGGCATCGGCTGTTCGTCGCGCTTTCCTTATTTCGTCAATGGTCACGGCGCGCATTATATTCATGGTCGCGCAGTCCCACTCGCGTCGGGAATCAGTCTCGCCCGGCCCGACCTGCATGTGTTTCTGTTCGGCGGGGACGGCGATGGGTTCTCCATCGGCGGCAACCACGTCGATCACGGCGGGCGCAAAAACATCAACATGACTTATTTCATCATGGACAACTTCGTCTATGGCCTGACGAAGAAACAAACCTCGCCCACCTCGCCCATCGGGTTCAAATCGAAGACCGATCCCACGGGCGCGATCGATCAGCCGGTGAACCCGATGAAAAAATTGATCGCAGGCGGCGCGACCTTCATCGCGCGCACCCACGCCGCCAACGTCAATCACATGATTCAAATGATCGAGCGCGCGTTCGATCATCAGGGATTCAGCGTCATCGAATGCCTGAGTGAATGCGTCGAATTTTTTCCTGACGTGTTCGATCCGGCGAACCCGCGCAAAGGCGGAAGTTTCGACGTCATCCAGGAAAAGAAATGGGACGGCACACCCGAGGACGAGTTACGACATGACGTGACGGATGAGCTGGCCGCGTACAAACTGGCATCGCTTCCTTTCCCTGGCGTGTTCGGCGTCTTTTACGAAACCGATCGCCCAACCAAAAACGCGTTGGAGAAAAAGTGGATTGAAACCACACGCGAAAAGACCGGAGGCGCAAACGATTTGGAATTGCTCCAGAAGACATTCGACAAAATGAAGTGATATTCGGCTCTCTCACTTCATCCTTCTTGAGTCTTAATTCTTACTATGACTAAATTGCGTTCCTTGGTTTTAGCTGGATTTCTCGCGCTGCCTTTGGCGACTTCGTACGCTCAGGTAGATATATCGGTCGGTTTCGCTCCGCCGCCTTTGCCGGTATATGAGCAACCGGCCTGCCCCGTTTCCGGTTATATCTGGACTCCGGGTTACTGGGGTTATGGTTATGACGTCGGCGATTATTACTGGGTCCCGGGCGCCTGGGTTCCTCCGCCGACAGTCGGTCTGCTTTGGACCCCGTCATGGTGGGGCTGGAACAACGGCGCTTACGCCTTCAACCAAGGCTACTGGGGCCCGACTGTCGGTTTTTATGGAGGCGTCAACTACGGTTACGGCTATACCGGAAACGGCTACTGGGGCGGACGATGGAGTGGAAACACCTTCCAGTACAACACCGCTGTGACGCGCGTGAACACGAATGTTGTCCATAACACGTACGTCAATAAGTCGGTAACTAACAACATGACCGCTAACCGTGCCAGTTTTAACGGTCCGAATGGTGTGAATGCGCAACCGACAGCAGAACAAAAAGCCGCCGCGCAAAACGCTAAGAAAATGCCGCCAACTTCGCAGCAGCTGGCACGGCAGCAGGCGGCAGCCAAGGATCGTAATCTCCAGGCGTCAGTGAACAAGGGCAAACCGAACCCCGACGCGATCAAATCATTCAATAAGAACGCTGGCGAAGGCGCAGGCCAAGGCAAAGGCGGCGCACAGGAGGTTGGAGCTGCAGGCGGAGCAGGCGCTGGAAAGAAGCCAGGAAACTTATCCGAGCGCCAGGGCACAGGAGCGGGAAAAGGCGGAAACCAACCGAGCAACGTAACTGAACGTAATCTTAAGGGAAAGGGAAAGGGAAAGGGAAAGGGAGAGGGAGCAGGAGCAGGCAACGCTGGAGGCGGCGGGAACAAGGTCGGAGCTGCAAATCGCACGAACAATCAGCGAAATCTCCAAGGGAACCAAACCAAAATGCACACCGGCAAAGGAGCCGGAACTGCAGGTGGCGGTCACCCACCCCGCGCGATGAATCAAATGTCGCATAATCCACAAATGGGCGCACGTAACGCTCAGACGGGCGGGAAACATCCACCGACGGGCGGGAAGCCGCCGCAAATGGGAGGCGGAGGTAATCGCCCCAAGCCGAGCGGCGGGCAACAGCAAGGAAACAAGAAAAAGCCAGGCCAACGCTGACGCTGCCGGGGCATCGTTAGAGGCGCAGGCGCCGCTTCAAACGGTGGCCGTAACGCGAAGGAAAGTTGCAGGAATGGAAGTGGCAGCCTGACTTTTGTTTTGGCTGTCGAACAACTCTTCCAATTCTTTCTGCAGTTCACCCGCTCGACCTTTTTTTTCCGCGGCCTCGAACGCATTCATGGTCGGCCCATAATATTTCCTGAATTCATCCACCAACCCAGCGGGTGTGCCCGGGAAATTGAACGTGAACGTGTCGCGCGCGAAGGAAATGTTCTTCGCCGGAACCCCTGCCGCTCCAAAGCGTTCGATCACATTGCTTTCAATGCCCCACGTCACTGGGCTAACGAAGCCTTCCGGCGGTGGCGGTGTGTAGTTTGAACTGATCTTCAAAATCTGCGCCACCAATGTGGGATCATTCGGAATCCAGTTACCCATCACAATGCGACCTCCTGGTCGCGTCACGCGCACCATTTCCTTTGCGACCTCGAACGGCTTTGGCGCAAACATCGCGCCGAAGATACTGACCACGAGATCAAAGGCCTTGTCCGGCAACTGCTGCAAATTGGACGCGTCCCCTTCCTGAAACTTAAGGTTGTTCAGGCCTTGCTCTCTGGCCCGTCTGTTCCCAGCCTCGACGAGGTTTCGCGCAATATCGATGCCCAGCACGTCGGCGCCGAGTTTCGCCTCTGGCAATGCCGTGGTGCCATCACCGCAGGCGAGATCGAGCACCTTGAGTCCTTTCGTGATTCCCAGTCGCTGCACCAGCGCCTCTCCGCTTTCGCGCATAGTATCGGCAATGCGCGTGAAATCCCCTTTTTCCCAGAGTGCTTTGTTTGGATTTGCGGGAGTATTCATTAGGTGAGGTTATCGGTTAGTTTGTCTGGTCGGATTTATTCGGAGCTGTGACACAACACAACAATAGAGCCAGCCGCAAACAATTCGACCTATTCGTTCAGTAACGCGGATGTTACCGAAATGCCTCTCGCGTTTCATCGGCTGTAGTGGCGGTTGTGTCAGCCGCGTGTCGTTGGGCCCCGTCCGCGCCTGGGGACACGCGCCACTACACCTTAGTGCGATGAGTCTTCGGTGAAAGAGGAACCGCTCGATACCCATTCCAAAGCACTCCGGATCAATCTCGATCCGCGCTGGTACGGCACCTTCGCCGAGATCGGCGCCGGCCAGGAAGTGGTGCGCTGGTTTTTCCGGGTCGGCGGCGCCGCGGGAACGGTCGCGAAAAGTATCTCGGCCTACGACATGAAAGTGAGCGACGCCATCTACGGCCACGTGGACCGCTACGTTTCGCGCAACCGGCTCCAGGCCATGCTCGACTACGAATTCGACCTCGACATCGAACGCCTGGCGGTGGAACGCGGCGATAACACTTCGTTCTTCGCGTTCGCCGACACCGTGGTGGCTCGGAGCTATCGCGGCACGCACGAATGCCACGGCTGGATGGGTATCAAGTTTCAAAGCCGCGCCAACGATCAGCCCAGCCAGGTCGTGATGCACATACGCATGCTCGACGAGGAAGCATCGGCGCAACAGGAAGCGCTGGGCATCGTCGGCGTGAACCTTTGTTACGGCGCGTTTTTCCTGAGTCACGTGCCGGAGGAACTGGTCGAATCGCTGCTCGACAATCTTACCACGCGTCGACTCGAGATCGACATGCTCGAGTTCAGCGGAATCGAATTTCGCAACGTGGACAACCGCGTCATGGCGCTCAAGCTCGTGCAGCTGGGTTTGAGTGGCGCAGCCATGTTCGGCCCGAACCGCGAAGTGCTGCAGCCGTCCGATATGTTGCATAACAAAGCGGTGCTGGTCGAGCGCGGCAGTTTTCGTCCGGTCACCTACGTCAACCTCGACATGTTCCAGTCCGCCCTGGTGAAGTTTAAACAGGAGCCCGCGGTGGCGAACAAACCGATCCTCGCTCTGATGGAATTGACCATGCGCAATCTGCTCGCCGGCGGCAAAGAAGTTGACCGCCGCGATTTTCTCGCGCGCGCAGAAGTGCTCGCCGCGTGCGGCATGACCGTGCTCATCTCCGATTACTTCGAATACTATCGGCTCGCCGCATATCTCTCGTGGCGAACGCGCGAACGCATCGGAATCGTCATGGGTGTGCCGAGCGTGTATGAATTGTTCGACGAAAAATATTACGTCGACCTTCCGGGCGGCATTCTCGAGAACTTCGGTCGTCTCTTTAAGAACGATTTGAAAATTTACGTCTATCCGAAGCAACGCAGTCCAAAAGATGAATTAGAAACCATTCACACCGTGCAGGTGAAACCTGACCTGCAACCGCTCTACGGTTATCTGGTCGGTCGCGGCAGTTTCGTGCAGCTCGACAACTACAATCCCAAATATCTGCCGATCTTTTCACGGGACGTCCTCAAGCGCATCGCCGAAGGCGACGAAACCTGGGACGAGATGGTTCCCCCGCAAGTTGCCGACATCATTCGTAGCCGCGGTTTCTTCGGATACAAGAAACACTAAGGCTCTAGCGGTCCGCCTGAGGCGGATGTCGCCTGTGATTTGGAACACTAATGTTGTATTTCGCATACGGTTCAAACATGGACTGGGCCCAGATGAAGGAACGTTGTCCATGCGCTAAATTTGTTTGCCGGGCAAAGCTGCCGTCACATCGGCTTGCCTTTACGCTTAGGTCTTGCAGGCGGCGATGTGGTGTTGCAGACATCTTGCGCGATGAAACGAGAGAAGTCTGGGGTGTCGTTTACGAGCTCCTGGAAAACGAATTGAAAAACCTGGACAAAGACGAAGACTTCAACCCTCGACGACCCGACGACCAAAACGAGTACACTCGCGAGATCTGTTACGTATGGCGCGAGGGTGATGCGAAACAGCCTTTTCTCGTTTCACTCTACCGCGGCCATCCCCAGTTCAATCCGCCCTTGCCCGATTGCGATTACAAAAGTCTTATCGTCGAAGGCGCAAGGCACTGGCAGCTACCCGTCGACTACATTCGCCAGCTCGAGTCCATCCAAACACGGTGAATGGCAAGGTTGCTAGATCAGCCTTTATCAGACATCCTCCGCGCTTTTTTATGAAGACCCTTTCGACTTGTTACTCGACGCCACCATCGCGATCGCGATGAATAGGGAAAAGAAAGTCAAAGGCGAACAGGGAATCAACGTCTTGCTCCGCAACATCGGCAAAATCCTCCCTAACGACCCGGTCAACGTGCCCATCATCAAATAGACGGAGAGTCACGCGGCCACAGCCGATGATCGGCGGCGCCGTTTCTTCGGGTACAAAAAACATTAGCAGCATTGTTGCAGTGGCGGCTGTGTCAGCTGCAATCGCGAACTTTATTCCTCCCGAAATTCTTGGGGTCAATCAGCGGCCTTCCGAGGGCGCCGTTTTCTTTTCAACTCGAGGCCGCGCATAGCCGCCTGAGATGCCGAACCGCAGCACGAATCTGGTTCGCACGCGTGTTGCCGAAGCCAAGTACGAAGCCCTGCCGCAGGGATTTGCCGACATACGACACGGAGAGTGGTGATAGCCACAATGATTCTTTGGCAGCACGCGCGGCGAGCTGTTGATCGCTGCGGAGTTTCGGGGGTAACAGGGCGAGGTGCAGGCCGGCTTCGTCACCGATGATCTCGGCGCCTTCGCCGAATGTGTGCGCGAGCTCTGTTACGAGAACTTCACGGCGTTGGGCATAAATGGGACGCATCCGGCGGATATGACGAGCAAAATGACCTTCGCGAATGAATTCGTGCATGACCGCTTGCGGAATATGCGACGGACAGAGATCCATCGATTGGCGCATGGCGGCGAAACGTTCCACCAGATCGGGCGGGATAACGATGTAACCGAGTCGCAAAGCCGGGAACATGACCTTGCTGAAAGTGCCGATGTAAATGACGCGATCGTGCTGATCCATTCCCTGCAACGACGCGATCGGTTTGCTGTTGTATCGATACTCGCTGTCGTAATCATCCTCCACAATCCACGCGCCGGCTCGCTGCGCCCATTCAAGCAACTGCAGGCGTCGCGTCGCGCTCATGGTCACGCCTAACGGGTATTGGTGCGACGGCGCGACGAACGCGGCGCGCGCCTTGCGATTGAGCCTGATTCCTGCGGCGACGTTCAGGCCTTCGGCATCGACCGGCACCGGTACGGAGCGGGACCCGGCCGCGCGCAAAACATGATGCACGAGCCAGTAACCTGGTTCCTCAACCCAAACGGCAGCGCCAGGATTGACAATTACTCGGGTCGTCAGGTCAAGCGCTTGTTGTGAGCCGCTCACAATCATGATCTGACCAGCTTCGCAGTGCACACCGCGCGCGGTACGGAGATACACCGCGATTGTTTCGCGCAGCTCGGGTAGTCCCATGGGATCGCCGTACTGCAATCCTTTCACTTGTACGCGGCGCGAGTAACGCGTGATGAGCTTCGACCAGATGTCCATCGGAAATGTATGCAAGTCCGGCTGCCCGATCTGGAACGGGCCGAGACTTCCCGCCCAGACGGGGCGTTCATACGGAGGCATCGCTGCAGCGCGCGGAGAGATTCTACGCGACGTATTGTCGATCCTGGCTGCCACTGCGCCTAACGACCGGTGCTGCGCCGGCAGCGAATTTGCAACGAATGTGCCGGCGCCAACGCGACTCTCAAAATATCCTTCCGCAAGAAGCTGTACATAAGCATTCAGCACTGGCAGCCGCGACACTCGTAGCTCGCGCGCAAGCGAGCGGCTCGATGGGACGAGTTCGCCGGCGCGCAACTCGCGCCGAATGATGCGCTCACGAAAAGAATCGTAGATCTGCCGATGGAGCGGTTTTCGCGCGCGGCGATCGACGTTGATTGGCGCCACGATGCCTCGAAGCTCGGATTTCAAAGTGGTCATGTTGAAACCAGCAAGATTGGTCATTTACTATGACCACTACCACGACGACAAAGCAACATGATGAAAGCGATTTGGCAGTTTTCGGCAGTAGCGGCGGCAGTGTTGGTAACGATCGCACCTGAATCGGCAACAACGGCCGCGGAGCCATTACCAGCTCCGGCATCGGTCCACGATGGACAGCACGACTTCGATTTCGTGATCGGTACCTGGAAGTCGCATGTACGGCGCCTGCAGAAGCCACTGACAGGATCAACATCCTGGATTGAAGGTGACGCTACGGTATCGGTTCGAAAGATCTGGAACGGCCGCGGTAATCTGGAGGAGATTGAGCTCACAACGCCCGCGGCTCATCTGGAAGGACTGACGCTGCGCTTGTACGATCCACAAGCGCGTCAATGGAGGCTTTACTGGGCAAATGCGAGTCCGGGCGTGCTGACGTCACCGGTGTCGATCGGCGAGTTCAGAGACGGCCGCGGCGAGTTTTACGATCAGGAAACATTCGACGGCAAAATTATTCTCGTCAGGCACAGGTTTTCGGATATCACGCCCAAGTCGTATCATTTTGAACAGGCCTTCTCGGCGGACCGCGGCCAGACTTGGGAGGCGAATTGGATCGCTGACATAACGCGCGCCAAAGACGAGCCGATTGCCCCGTCATTGAGCGCGGAAGATCGCAACCGCGATTTCGATTTCAACATTGGCCACTGGGACGTGGAGTTGAAACGTCTAACAAATCCATTGAGCGGTAACTCGAACTGGACCGACTGGAAAGGCACGGGCGAAATCGCACCGGTGTGGAACGGACGCGGAAGCATCGCAGAGTTCGAGTTCGACGGTCCCACTGGTCATCTGCAAGGCGTCGGACTGCGTCTTTACAATCCGGAAGCGAAGCAATGGACGATCAGCTGGGCGAACAGTCGCGACGGAGTGATTGGCGTGCCCATCGTGGGCGGATTCAAGGACGGTCGCGGCGATTTCTTGGACATCGAGGAATTCAATGGCCGGCAGATTTTCGTGCGCAACGACTTCTCGAAGATCACGCCGGACTCGTGCTACTTCGAGCAGGCGTTCTCAGGCGATAACGGCCGGACGTGGGAACCGAACTGGTTAATGACGTTTCGCAGACGCAAGTAGGGCCTGCGCAATTTTGATGCTCGAGGTTTGATGTTCAATGTGAAACCGATTTGTCTCATTGCTCTGGCTATAGTTATGACCGCCGTGTCTGTCGCGGCTCAGGAAGGGCAGCATGATTTCGATTGGGAATTTGGAAAGTGGCACACACACCTGTGGAGATTAAAGCAGCCGTTGAGCGGGTCTAACCAATGGGTGGAGTACGACGGAACGACGGTTGTCCGTAAAATTTGGGACGGCCGCGCCAATATGGTTGAACTGGAGGTCATTGGACCCGCTCATATCGAGGCGCTAAATCTGCGTCTGTATAATCCGGAGACGCACAAATGGAGTTTGAATTTCGCGAGCAGCAAATCGGGCACGCTCGGCACGCCGACAGTTGGCGAATTCAAAAACGGCCGGGGCGAATTTTTCGACCAGGAGGATATCAACGGACGACTAGTCCTGGTCCGCTTTATCATCTCGGACATCAAAGCAGAATCCTGCAAGTTCGAGCAATCGTTCTCAACAGACGGCGGCAAGACCTGGGAAGTGAATTGGATTGCGATCGACTCGCGTGTGAAGGAATGACGCGTTAAATTGGCATCGCTACCCAGGAATAATTTTTCTGTCCCGAAAAAATCTCCTGACTGATCTTGCGGGTTGTCCGCCGCTAAGCAAATAATCCGGACGATGCGCCTCCGCCGCAGCCGGCAAAAGACTGATCACTGGTTGTCGTGATCCTCGGGAGCGCCCGTCGCGCATCAAGCCGCGTCAGAGCTCGCAAAAGACCGCGCCTTACCTACCTCTGTGATAAGTGTAGGCCGCCAGCACCAGCAGCGCGACACCGACCGCCGCTCCGAAGATCCAGCTGCCAGGCACCCGCGGTTCCAGTACCGACTCATCCGGGCGTCTCGGGTTGTAGCGCACCGCCACCGCGCTCCCGGCCGGATAACGCTCCACCACCTTCTCCGCAAACTCCGGCACGCCACGGTCCAGCCCCGGACTTTGCGCAATCCGGCTGCCGCGGAAGCGTTTTCCTGCCACCTCGTACTCATAAACCAACACCGGCCGGTACAGCGTCATCCGATCTCGAGCAGCACCGGCCGGTAGAGCGTCATCCGGTCCCGAGGGCCTCCGGTCCCACGGCTGACACTCTCCCGGTACTTCTCCACCTTCGCCGACAACACCCAGCCTTCCGCCACTGGCCAGCGCTTCATGGCCGCCGCTTCTCGCAACGAGCTCACGACGATCGCGAGGACCGCTAACCCAAAACCGCCCATCACCAGCGCCACCACGCCGCGACGATGCATTGCCGTGGCCCGTAGGACAAGTTCCTCGTGATTGAAGCTGCAGTGATTTGTAAGATGAACGCGACTTGCCAGCCTGCAGTCTATTCGGCGATTTTCCCTTTATGGAGGCAGAAATAGATTGAAAGATGCAGTCTATTTTCTAGTTAGGTGTTAGGAGGTGAATGAAATGAACGTTCTCAATTCCGGTCAGCTTTTGTGCGTCCGGTGCGATGATCTACCGTGGAAGCCATCGACATTGGCCGCTGGAGTGTTCGTCAAGGACGTGGCCGTAACCGATGGCTTGGAGATGCAGCTCGTCCGGCTCGAGGCCGGTGCGCAGCTTCCGCTCCATACGCATGAATGTCCGGAATTCATCTACGTTCTCGAAGGCGAGCTCATATTAGGGGGTCACCGTCTACCGCAGGGATGGGCGAGTGTGGCTAGTGTAGGATCCGTACATTCTGACGTTCATTCCGAAACGGGTTGTGTCTTTGTCCTCGTGGATCGCCCATTGTGAGCGTCGGCTTTTAGTTCTCGCAGACCTTTTGCCTCGGAGCCACGCCAACACCTAACCAGCCAGAGGAGCTAACCGCCACCCGTCGTGTATCCACGCCTTAAAATGGCTAGGAACTCTCCACTTCGAGCACTGCTCGCTCTCGGTGGCGGTAGCGCACTTCTTTCTAGTTAGGCGGCTTCCCTCACGTCAAAATCTGCCAGCATGTCGCGATACATTGCGCTTCTTCGGGCCATCAATGTTGGCCGCGGTCGCACTGTAAGGATGGAGTCCTTGCGTCAGCTCTTCGAGTCACTCGGTTTCTCGGAGGTCGCAACCTTCATTGCAAGTGGGAACGTTGTCTTCGAAACGACAACCAAGAATGTCAGGTTGCTTGAAAAAAGGATTGAGAAAAGACTCCGAGAAACACTGGGGTATGAGGTTGCTGTATTTATCAGGACAGAGGCAGAGTTGGCGAAGATCGCAAAATACAAGCCCTTTCAACGATCAAAGATCGAGACTGCCACAGAGTTCAACATCATCTTCCTAGCCAATACCCTTGACGAAAAGCTCAAACAAAAAGTAATGGCATTGAGGACGGAAACGAATGAGTTCCATGCGCACGGACGTGAGATTTACTGGTTGCGCTGCCAAAAGCCAAGGGGGTCTACTTTTTCCACTGTGCCACTCGAGAAGACTTTGGGAAGACTGTTTACGATCCGTGCGGCTAGAACGATCAGACGGTTGGCGGCGAATTATTCTTCCACCAAATCTTGATGCACCATCACACTACGCCCCCTAACTAACCAAGTTCGAGCAGTCGTTCTCAACTGACGGCGGCAAGACCTGGGAGTAAATTGGATTGCAATCGACACCTGGTGAGGAATAAATATTACCGGCGTAAACGCAATCTAGGCTAGATCAAGCCGATCTTGCGTGGCGGCGAAGATGCACTTTCGCTGCATTCTACCGCGCGCAGCGGAAGCAGTTGAAGGTCTGATCGTCTGGTTTGC
>WNGC01001237.1_pt1 | contig 15421 bp, 18 predicted proteins | sample 5400051 | NCBI WGS metagenome assembly WNGC01 (sample SAMN13153368, study PRJNA577476) | soil metagenome | isolation source: 20 cm soil or saprolite under grassland replicate 2 | place: USA:California | collected 2016-06-15 | reverse complement strand
GGGAGCAAGCGGCGGCCTCCTGGGCCTGGTCGGAGCAATGCTTGCCATTACCACGAAGCGCGGTGGATCTTATATGCGAGAGTTGCGGTCAAGGTTGGTCACTTCGGTGGTCATCCTTTTTGTCCTCGGGTTTTCAGGCATGGGCATGGATAACTACGCTCACTTCGCCGGAATGGTTGCGGGATTTGGTCTCGGAAAACTGTTTGTCGATCGCCAGCCGATAAATGCAAATGAACGCCGGACGGGTTATGCGTTGGGATGGCTGGCAGGTATCGTTGTGCTTGCAAGCTTTGTGCTGATGATTCTTCATTATCGCGATCCACTGCCCTGGCAGCGATAGAAAGAAACTTGCAAGCACAGGTATTCTCGTCCCCGGTTGACGTTGGACCGGCCTTCTTTTTCGCTCGAAGCCATGCTGGCCAAGATGGTGACCACCGGGCCGCACCTTTTCTCGCTCATCCGCTTTCCCGTTTCAGCGCTGCACTGTCAACGGTCTCGGCAATTTTCTTCTGTCCTACGGCCTAACATCCCGCAATTTGCGATACTCTAGGTCAAGACACCCATGGACCCGCACTCGATCGTTGTCGTCAGTCTTCACACGCCTAAGGAAAAAGTGTGGGGCGAACTCCTGGCGATCAACCCTTCCGGAATTACGCTCCGGGGCATCGACTTAAATTCCTTCGACCACTTCATCCGGCAGATCAATGAGCCCGACGGCGAGCGCGTGGGCCTCCCCACCATTTTCTTTCCCATGAACCGCCTCGAGCGCATCTCTCTCGACGAAGCCTCCGGCTCCATCCCCTCGATGAACGAGCTTTTCGCGCGCAAGGTGGGACGTTCCCTTTCCGACTATCTCGCGCAATTCGCCTGAACTGAGTTATCCTCAAGGACAATGCAAGGCCGCATTTGGACGGTACCCAATCAAATTACGTTTCTCCGGCTCGGCTTTCTGCCGTTGTTTCTGATACTCATGTCGTACGAACGGTACCGGTGGGCTCTGCTCGTTCTGGTGGTTGCGGGGCTATCGGACGGAATCGACGGCCTTCTCGCCCGCCGCCTCAATCAACGTTCCGCACTCGGGGCGTATCTCGATCCCATCGCCGACAAGCTCTTGCTCTCTTCTTCTTTCCTAATCCTGGCATTCAAGAAGCAATTGGCCTGGTGGCTCACGATCATCGTTCTTAGCCGCGACGTACTGATCCTGATCGTCGCTGTTGTTATTTTGCTTGTCTCCGGGTACCGGCCTTTCCCCCCCAGTATCTACGGCAAATCCACTACCGCCACCCAGATCGTCCTTGTTTTCACCGTGGTTCTCGCGGCTGCCTATCCCAATCTTAAGCTCCACACATTTGTCCACGTCCTCATTTACATAGTCACAGTGTTGAGCGTGGTGTCGAGCTTCCACTATTCGTTCACCACCGCCCGGCACCCCGGTGGTTCCACTCCAGAAGAGAAGTGAAAATCCGATCGTTTAGATGAGCATGGGCTTGGGGCCGGAGGGTGGGACCAATAATTTTGGCTCGGTGAGGGACTGCACGAGGTTGAGCGTGGCATCGGGAGCGAGTTCGCGGAGAAGGAGTCCTGCGGGCGTGACGTCGATGAGGGCGAGTTCGGTGACGATGTGATCGACGACTTCGACGCCGGTGAGAGGAAGCGTGCATTTTTTCAGAATTTTCGGTTTGTTGTCGCGCGTGGCGTGTTCCATGGCGATGAAGACGCGCTTGGCGCCGGCGACGAGGTCCATCGCGCCGCCCATGCCTTTGAGCATTTTGCCGGGGATGGCCCAGTTGGCGAGAGTTCCCTTTTCATCGACCTGCAACGCGCCGAGAACGGTGAGATCGACGTGACCTCCGCGGATCATGGCGAAAGAATCGGCCGAAGAAAAATAAGATGTACCCGGAAGTTCGGTGACGGTTTCCTTGCCGGCGTTGATGAGATCGGGGTCGACTTCGGTTTCGAGCGGATAGGGGCCGACGCCGAGCATGCCGTTTTCGGATTGCAAGATGACCTCCATGCCTTTGGGGACGTAGTTGGCGACGAGCGTGGGCATGCCAATGCCGAGATTTACGTAGTAGCCATCGCGGAGCTCGAGGGCGATGCGGCGGGCGATGCGTTCGCGCTTTTCCTCTTCGGTCAGGGGCATAGAAAGCTCACAGTCGACAGTTTACAGCCAAGTCAAAAGTAAAATCACCGGTCTAAGGACCCGCAACTACAACTTCAGCGGAACTTTTTCTCGAAGCGTGGCAAGGTTGCGGCCAGCACTTGGCCAACAATGGCAAGGCTTCTGGGGTCGACTTTGTCGAGCGTGTCTTGCGGCGTGTGCCAGTAGCTGTCCCGGACGGAAAAGTCGATGAGGTCGCAGCCGGCCACGCCGCGGCGGATGAACGAGAAATGGTCGTCACCGCCTACGGCATAGTCTTCGTTGGCGAAGTTATTTTTGTATCCGAGTTGAGCCGCGGTGTCCCAGATGAAATTCGTGAGCCAGCGAGTCGAGCCGGTGTCGCGCGTGATTCTGACGTTTGCGGGGCCAATCATGTCGGCGAGGATCATGGCTTTGAGGCGCCTCAGATCACCGCCGAGCGCCATTTGAGCGGCCATTTCGCGGCTGCCGAAGGTGTTGTTGCTATTATCGTTTTTCCATTGAATGCTGGCGCCGTCGGTCCAGTTGCCTTGCGCTTCTTCGCCATCGAAGAAAACGATCCACACATGGAGAGAATTCTGTCGCGCGCAGAAAAGGCGCGCCAGCTCGAGCATGGTTCCGGTGCCCGAGCCGCCGTCGTCCGCGCCCACGAAGTTGGGAATGCGAACGGTATCGTAATGCGTGGTGTAGAGAATGATGCCTGAGCTCCTGCCGGGAAGTTTGACGACGATATTTTTCATCGCCAGATCGCCGAGCACCGTCGAAGCGTGGAAGTCATGCTCTTCGACAGGACAGCCGAAGCTTTTCAGTTGGCCGATAATGTAGGCCTGAGCACGATGGATTCCCTCAGACGCGGGCGGCCTCGGCCCAATATCCACCAGGTGACGGACGTGCTCGTACGCGCGCGCACCGTCGAAATCTCCCGTTTTGGCGGACAAATTGACGGGGCGACTAACGGCCAGCGTGGGCAAAAACAATAGCGCAATGAACGTCAGCCGGATGCGGCGGGCAATGCGTTCGCGTTCTTGATTTTCAGTCAGCTTCATAAAAAGTTCTCAGTTGTCAGTCATTCCAATTCCAAAATCGCCGGTCTAAAGACTGGCCACTACACCTTGCGCACGGTGCGGCGCTCGATGCGCTTTTCGTATTGGGGGCCCTGGAAAATGGCGTCGATGAAAATGCCGGGCGTATGAACTTGATTGGGGTCGAGCTGGCCCAGTTCGACGAGTTCTTCGACTTCGGCGATGACGTAGTCGGCGGCCGTGGCCATCATGGGATTGAAGTTGCGCGCGGTCTTGCGGTAGATCAAGTTTCCCCAGCGGTCGCCTTTCCAGGCTCTGATGAAAGCGAAGTTGCCGCGGATGGCGCGTTCCATTACGAACATGCGGCCGTCGAATTCGCGGGTTTCTTTTCCTTCGGCGACCATCGTGCCGTATCCCGTGGGCGTGTAGAAGGCGGGAATGCCGGCGCCGCCAGCGCGCAGGCGCTCGCTCAGCGTGCCTTGCGGATTGAGTTCCACTTGCAATTCGCCGCTGAGGACGAGCTGCTCGAAGAGTTTGTTTTCGCCAACGTAGGTGGAGATCATTTTTTTGACCTGGCCCTGCTGGAGCAGCACGCCGATGCCGAAATCGTCGACGCCGGCATTATTGCTGACGATGGTGAGGTCTTTCGTACCTTTGCGGCGGACAGCAGCGATGAGGTTTTCCGGGATGCCGCAGAGGCCGAAGCCACCCATGAGGATGGTGGCGCCGTCGAGCATCTTCTCAACGGCGGCGTCGGCGGAGGCGATGCGTTTGTCCATACTGTGCTCCGAGGTGTTCGGGTCAGTTTACTTCAACGCGGGTTCGAGCGGGAAGACATCCGTCGCGCCGCGATGAGATGGCCCACGTCAAAGGCTGCGGAGGAGCTTGTAGAGTTCGTTGGCGGCTTCGAAGTCGGCCTCCAGCTCGCGGGAGGCGAGGCGCTCACGGATATCGTCGAGGCGGCGGGCGAAGAGATCGAGCGCCGCGGAGAGAACTTCCTGGTTGGTGAGGACGATATCGCGCCAGGTGGAATAAGGACTGCCGGCGAGACGGAGCGAATCGCGGAGGCCCGGGCCGGCAAGGGTGATGGGAAGGCCGTTTTCGTCGAGGCGGTCGTAGAGGAATCCCGCGAGAGCGACAGCGGCGAGTTGCGGAAGATGGGATGCCAGGCCGACAGCGTAGTCGTGCTGCGGTGCCCCGAGCCAGAGCGGGCGGGCTCCGATTTTTTCAAGGATTTTGAGGAAGGCACTGATTCGTGGATCGCGGGCCGGATCCGTTTCTTTGGAGATGGGAAAAGGACGGGTCGGAAGACCCGCCACTACGGGTTCGGGAGATTTGGCGATCAGCGCGTACGTGTTTTCGCGGAAAAGATCGGCGTCGGCGTGCGTGATTCCGGGGAGTTCCCTGCCGGCCATGGGATGGCCGCCGAGGAAAAGCGGGCCCTTTTCGCCGGGGAAAAGTTCGCCGGCAGCTTGGGCGATGCGAACTTTGGTGCTGCAGGCGTCGGTGACGAGCGCGTGAGGAGGAGCGTGGCGCGCGATCTCCGGAAGCAGATCGATTGTCGCGGCAATGGGAAGTGCGATGTAGATCAAATCGGAGTTACGCAGAGCGGGCGCTGGATCGCCGGAGAAGGATTCGTCGAGGGCGCCGCGAGTTTGCGCTTCCCGAACGACATCGGGGCGGTCCCAGCCGCAGATGTGCATCGCGGTGATGTATTTGCGGAGCGCGAGGGCGAAGGAGCCGCCGATGAGGCCGGTGCCGAGGACGGTGACTCGAGAGATGAGGTGGGGAGTCATAGAGAGCTTTTAATTGTCAGTTGTTAGTTCTCAGTCCGAGAAACAAATCGGAGGACAAATGCTAACGCAGAGACGCCTAGGGCGCAAAGGCTGGCGGAAAAACTGCGCCCTCGAGTTATCTGCACAAACAGCCTGACCTCACCGGAGAACTCGCGGACGTGGATAAAAAAAAGTCGCACCGCCAGGATCGCTGGTATCTCCGCCAACCGCAAGACGCGCCCTCTTGATTCCGGAACTAAAAACGAACAACTTATAACTGAATACTGCCTCACGCGATGCGGCGGCCGATGGCGGGGGCGATGATACGCAGTTCCGCCATAAGCTGGGTGAATGTAGCGGGCTCGAGCGATTGCGCACCGTCGGAGAGCGCGTGATCGGGATCGTTGTGGACTTCGATGAGCAGGCCGTCAGCTCCGGCGGCGACGGCGGCGCGGGCCATGGGCGGCACTTTGTCGCGACGGCCGGTGCCGTGCGAGGGATCGGCAAGCATCGGCAGATGCGAAAGTTTTTTGATGACGGGAATGGCCGCGATGTCGAAGGTGTTGCGGGTGTAAGTTTCGAACGTGCGAATGCCGCGCTCGCAGAGAATTACGTTGTAGTTGCCTCCGGCGAGGATATATTCGGCGCTCATCAGCAGTTCTTCCATGGTGGCGGACATTCCGCGCTTCAAGAGAACGGGTTTACGGATTTCGCCGAGCGCGCGAAGGAGGTAGTAGTTCTGCATGTTGCGCGCGCCAACCTGGAAGATGTCAACGTAGCCCATCATCATCTGGATTTGCGACGCGTCCATCACTTCGCTAATGGTAAAGAGGCCGAATTTGTCGGCGGCTTCGCGCATGAGCTGGAGGCCCGGTTCACCCATGCCCTGGAAGGCGTAAGGAGAAGTGCGCGGCTTGAAAGCGCCGCCGCGCAGGATCTTTGCGCCGGTCTTGGCGACGCTTTCAGCGATGGAAAGAATTTGTTCGCGAGATTCGACCGAGCAGGGGCCGGCGGCGACTACGACTTCCGGGCCGCCGATGCGAACACCCCGGCCGAGATCGACGAGGGTGCCCTCGGGCTTGAACTGGCGGCTGGCGAGCTTGAACGGCTGGGTGATGCGCATGACCTCGCGGACGCCGTCGAGCAATTCGAAGTCGCGATGATCGAAGTCGCGGTGCACGCCGACGGCACCGAGGACGGTGTGCGATTCGCCGGTGGAGCGGTGCACGTTGAAGCCGCTGGCGACCAAGCGGTCGATGACATGCTGGATTTGGGCGTCAGTGGCCCCTTCTTGCATCACGATGACCATGAGAGTTTCCTGTTTCCTTCTCTAAGCGATTCGAAGCGAAAAGCACAGGACCAAAGTCCCGCCATTACCAGTGCTCAAACCCGAAATGCCGGGCCAAAGCCCGCCCTCTACAACGACGCTACCCATGCATACCGCGGTGGCCGATCATTCATTCCCGCCTTTGCGGTGACTGTCGCCGGAATGCATGGCGTCGCGTTCCGCGGCACGCGCTTCGTCAATGATGCGCTCGAAGAGGCGGCGAATGGCGGCGTCGGTCAGCGGACCGGAATTGTTGCGCTCGGCATTGGCGAGCACTTCGCTTTCACGGTCGGGCTGGTACAGCGGAATCTTGGCCTGGTGCTTGAGCTTGCCGATTTCCAGAGCGCAGTCCGAGCGCTCATTCAAGAGCTTGACTAGCTTCTTGTCAATCTCATCGATTCGGCGGCGCCAATCGCCCAGATTCATGGCGCGACCTCGCGGCGGGAGAGACCGCGGCGAGCGGCTTGCTTGAGCGCGCGGATGCGATCGCCGAGGGCAACCGCGGCGGCATCGACGGATGGAGCTTTTTCAATTTCGGAGACGAGCGCGGAGCCGACGACGGCGGCGTCGGCCAGGCCACCAAGAACGGATACGTGGCCGGGCAGCGAGATGCCGAAGCCAACGGCGATGGGGAGCTGCGTGACGCTGCGGGTGCGGCGGATGAGCGCGGGCAGATCGTCGGGGAGGGCATCCTTCGCGCCGGTAACGCCGGTTCTCGAAATGAGATAGAGAAAACCTGAGGAGCAGGCGGCGATTTTGGCAAGGCGCTCGTCCGTGGAAGTGGGCGCGCCGAGAAAAATAGTGTCAAGATGATGAGCGATGAGAATGCGGCGGTAGTCCTCGGACTCTTCGGGCGTGAGATCGGTGGCGAGAACTCCGTCCGCGCCGGCAGACGCGGCGGAAGATGCGAATTTTTGGAGACCCATTTGCAAGATGGGATTGTAGTAGCTGAAGAGGACGAGCGGAACTTCGTTAGCCGGAAAGCTCGATTGGCGGATGCGGTGGACGAGATCGAGGACGCCTGCGAGAGTCGCGCCGGCTTTCAAAGCGCGCTCCGAGGCCCGCTGGATGGTGGGCCCATCCGCAAGCGGGTCGCTGAAGGGGACGCCGAGTTCGATGACGTCGGCACCGGCTTCTGCGAGTGCCAGGACGTATTTCAATGAGGCGTCGAGAGAAGGATCGCCTGCGACAATGTAAGCGACGACACCGAGTTCGCCGGATGCGCGCAGTTCGGCGAAGCGTTTGGCAATGCGGGTCGAGTTGGAGGCCACGGCGATCATTAGGTTTGGAAAGAAAGATTAGAGCAGGCGGGAGTAAGTGTCCACGTCCTTATCGCCGCGGCCGGAGAGATTGAGGATGACGAGGTCGTCCTTCTTCAATTGAGGGAGACGCTCGATAAGACCGGCGATGGCGTGGGCGGACTCGAGCGCGGGAATGATCCCTTCAGTGCGTGAAAGAAGGCGCGCGGCATCGAGAGCGGCTTGATCGGAGACGGCGGAATATTCGGCGCGGCGCTGATCGGCAAGCCAGGCGTGTTCGGGGCCGATGGCGGGATAGTCGAGGCCGGCGGAAATGGAATGAGTCGTGGCGATCTGGCCGTCTTCGTTTTGCAAAACGTAGGTGTAAGTGCCCTGGAGAACGCCGGGGCGCGCTCCAGAAAAACCTTGATGGGCGGCGAGGCGAGCGGCGTGTTCGCCGAGTTCAACGCCGCGGCCGCCCGCTTCGATGCCGATCATCTTTACGTCGGCATCGCGGAGGAAGTTGTAAAAGAGGCCGATGGAATTCGAGCCGCCGCCGACGCAGGCGAAAAGATGCGTGGGCAGGCGCTTTTCGGCGGCGAGGATTTGTTCGCGGGCTTCGCGACCGATGACCACCTGAAAATCGCGGACCATCGTGGGATAGGGATGCGCGCCGAGAACGGAGCCGAGGAGATAGTGCGTGGTGCGGACGTTGGTGACCCAATCGCGCATGGCCTCGTTGATGGCGTCCTTGAGCGTGCGGCTGCCGGAATCGACGCCGACGACTTGCGCGCCGAGCATGCGCATGCGCGAGACGTTGAGGGCTTGGCGCGCCATGTCTTCCGTGCCCATGTAGACGACGCACTCGAGGCCAAGATGCGCGGCGACGGTGGCGGAAGCGACGCCGTGCTGGCCCGCGCCAGTTTCCGCGATAATGCGCGGCTTGCCCATCTTCACGGCCAGCAGGCCCTGGCCGATGGCGTTATTGATTTTATGCGCGCCGGTGTGGAGCAAATCTTCGCGCTTCAGATAAATGCGTGGTCCGCCGAGTTTTTCGGCGAGGCGCGAAGCGAACTGCAGCGGTGTTGGGCGGCCCGCAAAATTTTTCACAAGATCGTTGAAGCGAGTTTGAAACAAGGGATCCGACTTCGCAGCTTCATACGCACGTTCGAGCTCAAAGAGCGGCACCATCAGCGTTTCGGGAACGTAGCGGCCGCCGTAGGGGCCGAATCGTCCCGGCGCCGTCGTTGGTGATTGGAGAATGGAGCTCATGGATATCCGTGAATCTTCCGTTTGATAATTCTATTTCCGCTCGCCGCGGCGGACTTCCCGAATGAACTCGCGGAGCAGGCCGTGATCTTTCTTTCCCGGTTTTGATTCTACGCCGCTGGCAACGTCAATTCCGTAAGGACGCACAATGCGCACGGCCGCAGCTACATTTTCGACGTTCAGGCCGCCTGCCAAAATGATACGGCGACCAACCGCGGCGCGCCGCGCAACATCCCAATCCGTAGTGCGCCCCGTACCACCATATTGGCCTGTGTTCGCGGCGTCAAACAGGAAGGCAAACGCCTCGGGGTATTCATCGAGAGTCCCCAAGCGAAACTCAGGCTCGACGCGGAAGGCTTTCCAAACGGTGATGTTCCTGGCCAGTTCCGCAACAGTCTGGGGGGATTCGTCGCCATGAAGCTGGGCAGCATCGAGCTTCATCGACTTGCAAAGTGCGGCGACGTCAACCGGTGGGGCGTCGACGAAAATGCCCACAGCTTTGATTTTCTTCGGAAGCTGCCGGCGAATCTTTGCGGCTTCGTCCTCGGTGATGTGACGGGGGCTTTTCGGGTAGAAATTGAACCCCAGGAGATTGGCGCCGGCTTCGACGGCGGCGAAAGCGTCCGCTGCGTTGGTGATGCCGCAGATTTTGACGCGGATCATGGCCACCTACAATGTTCCTGGGGGAGAATTGAGGAGAGCGGAAAGAGCCGCGGCGGGATCGGGAGAAAGCATGAGATGCGTGCCGACGAGGAAAGCATCGAAACCGGCGGCGCCAAGCTTAACGAGATCGTCGTGGGTGCGCAAGCCGGACTCGCTGACGGCGATGCATTCGTCGGGAATGCGGCTGATCAATTCGAAGGAGGCTTCGACGCTGACGGTGAGTGTTTTGAGATTGCGGTTGTTTACGCCGACGATGCGGGCGCCGGCGGCGAGGGCGCGGTCGAGTTCCTGCGCGGTGTGGACTTCGACGAGCGGCTCCATGCCAATTTCGCGGCCGAGTGCAAGGAGGTCGCGAAGCAGCGCATCTTCAAGTATGGAGACGATGAGGAGAAAGCTATCCGCGTCGTTGGCACGAGTTTCCCAGACCTGCCAGGGATCGAAGATAAAATCTTTGCGCAGAACCGGGAGCTGGATGGACTTGCGGGCATCGCGGAGGTTTTTCAACGAGCTGCGGAAAAATTCGCCTTCGGTGAGAACGGAGAGAGCGGAAGCGCCCGCGGATTCGAGCGCTTGCGCGAGAGCTACGGGATCGAAGGGATCGCGAAGAACGCCGCGAGAAGGCGAGGCCGGCTTGAGTTCGGCAAGTACGTTTAGAGTATCGCGGCAGAGTGCCGCGGAAAAATTGCGGAGCGGAGTGGCTGCCTTCACGCCATACTTCAGCGCGGTCTCGGGTAAGACGCGTTTGCGATGATCGACTTCGGCGCGGCGAGCCTCGAGAATCCGATCGAGGACGGTTCCGGTGTTGGCTTGAGCAGACATTCGCGTAACTTTGTATGCTAGGGGTGCGCGGGGAGAGAGTCAAATCAGGTGATTTGTGACTGATGACTCGTGACTGGTGACTGGAAAATTCCAGCCTGATGATGTACTTCGAATAGGGAGAACGAATGGGATACGGGGAAGCGTATGGGTCACTGTTGGAAACGATCGCGGAGGAGGCGGATGCCATTGCGATGCGGTATTTCCGCGCGGAGGAGCTGCGCATCGACAGGAAGGGCGATGGCACGGCGGTAACGCAGGCCGACCGTAGCGTGGAAGCGATGGCGCGGGCAAGAGTAGCAGCTAGCGGGCTCGCCCTGGACGTTTTGGGTGAAGAAATGGGCGGCGCCGATGCGACGTCCGCCAGCACCTCGGGCCGAGCCCGTATGATCATCGATCCGATCGACGGCACGGAAGAGTTTTCCCGTGGGATTCCGACATTTGGGACGCTGATGGGAATCGAGCTGAACGGCGAGATTGTTGCCGGGATGGCGAGCGCTCCGGGATTGTGTTCGCGCTGGTGCGCTTATCGCGGGGAAGGCGCTTACCGGAACGGCAAACGGATTCACGTCTCGAGTGTGGACGCGCTCAGCAGGGCGATGATCTTCACAACCGGCACTGGACCCAAGAAAGATCCAGCAATGCGCGCGAAACTGCGCTTGTTGTCCGATATGGCGCGAAATGGCCGCTCGATTGGCGGGTTCTGGCAACACATGCTTGTCGCCGAGGGCGCCACGGAAGTTGCGGTGGACCTGACCTCTCAACCGTGGGATCTTGCGCCGCTGGGAATTATCGTGGAGGAAGCGGGGGGCCGTTCGACGAATCTGCGTGGCGAGAGGACGATCTATTCGGGGCAGCTCGTCAGCACGAACGGAAAGATTCACGACGCAGTCCTGAAGATTCTGGAGTGAGGTGGGGGTCATGGACGTCCGCATACAAGCTGAGAGAGCCGAGCGATTCCGAAAGATGCATGGGGGACCGCGTATCCTGGGGCTCCCAAATGCCTGGGACGTGGCCAGTGCGCGAATCCTGGAAGAAGCTCGTTATCCAGCGATTGCAACGAGCAGCGCCGGGATTGCTTTCTCTCTCGGGTATGCGGACGGCCAGCGCATTTCCAGAGATCAGATGCTGGAGGTGGTAGAACGGATCGCGCATGCGGTTCGCGTTCCGGTGACCGCGGACATGGAAGCCGGCTACGGCACAACGGTGAAAGATATGGTGGAAACCACGAAAGCTGTGATTGCAGCCGGAGCTATCGGAATGAACCTCGAAGACGTGACCGGGGATGACGAGAGTTCGCAGGTGGACACGGGGCAACAGGTGGAAAAAATCCGGGCCATTCGCGATACCGCTGCGTCACTGGGTGTTCCGCTGGTGTTGAATGCGCGCACGGACATTTACTTGATGCCGATCGGTGAAGCCGCCACGCGCTTCGAGCGAACGGTGGAACGATTGCGCGCTTACCGTCAAGCGGGGGCGGATTGCGTCTTCGCTCCAGGATTCAGTAGCCGGGATACCATCGCCGAGTTAGTGAAGGCGATTGCAGCGCCGCTGAACATCCTGATCTCGAGCGGCTGCCCTTCTCTCGCGGAGCTGGAAGAGATGGGAGTCGCACGGGTAAGCGCAGGCTCCGCCGTGATGCGGGCAACGCTTGGACTCGTTCGGCGGATCGGGAAAGAATTGATGGAAAGAGGAACGTACGATTCCCTGTTCGATGGCGCGGTCCCCTTTGCCGATTTGAATCGGATGATGGGACGCCAGAGCTTGTAACTTCATGCCGGAAAAACATTTGTTGCTTCGTGTTCTGAATGATGAAATTGTGACTTGCCAGAAGTGCCCGCGGCTGGTCCGCTATCGCGAAAAAGTGGCGCGGGAAAAGCGTCGGGCGCATCGCGATTGGACGTACTGGGGCAAGCCGGTCCCAGGCTTCGGAGACGCTCGCGCAGGCCTTTTGATTCTTGGACTGGCTCCGGCGGCGCATGGAGCGAATCGCACGGGGCGGATGTTCACAGGTGACCGCTCGGGGGATTTTCTGTATGCAGCGCTGCACAAAGCGGGCTTTGCAAATCAGGCTACTTCCCTGCACCGGGATGACGGATTGCGTCTGAAAAATGCGTATATCAGCGCGACGTGCCGGTGCGCGCCACCGGAGAACAAACCACTTCCCGAAGAAACCTCGAATTGCAGCGGTTACCTGGAACGCGAACTCGAGATCTTGAAGCCCAAGGCGATCTTGGCGCTGGGGAGAATCGCCTGGGACGGGTACCTCGAAATCTTGAAGCGACGCGGGGTGATAGCTTCGCGCGGGCTCTACAAATTCGCGCACGGCGCGGAAGCGGAAGTGGCGCCGAGCGCTCCTCGATTGTTCGGCGTGTATCACCCGAGCCAGCAGAATACGCAGACCGGCCGCGTCACACCCGCGATGTATTCCTCCGTCCTGCGCCGCATCCGGCGCTTCCTCGAGAAATAGCATCTACCGGCTGCCACTCTCCAGGGGGTGTCGGAAAAGGCTTGCAGGGCGATGGCGGGATTCACGGACAGAAGTCTTGCCGCCCACTTTGGTTGTCGGGCGGAGCCTCCAAGTGTATCTTTTTCAATCCTTTGCAGTCCCTCTCGACGGCCGGTCATGGCTCTCCATGTGCATTCCCTTCTTGCCCAGCATTCCGCGGGAGGGACCTATGGAACGCACGAAATGTAGCGGTGTATTCGGCAACTTGGCGATTTTCACGATGACGCTTGCGTTGGGAGTCACGTGCAAGGCGCAGGAGCAGAGTCAGGAACAGTCAAGAGAAGCAACACCGCCAGCGCCAGACCAGCAGCGTCATCAGGCGGACGGTGAGCGGCACGGGCTGCCGATTGAAACCTACCTAGTGGCCCCGGGCACGAAGTTTCTGGTGCGGCTGGATGAAGAGTTGGGCACTAAAGTTACGCAAGCAAACGCCCGGTTCAAGGTGAAGACGCTGGAGCCACTCGAAGCGGGCAGCGGCATCTATTTGCCAGCCGGAGCGGAGATTCGCGGTCACATCAGCCATGTCGAGCCGGCAGGAGTGGCGGGCCGTGCGAAACTTTGGCTGACGTTTGATGAAATCCACACCAGGTTCGGCGATCTGCCAATCGTGGCCGAAGTCGTGAGCGTGCCGGGCGACCACAGCGTGAAATCGGGTCCGCGTCAGGAGGGAGTCATAGAGGGCCGAAGCAGCACGCAACAGGATGCCGCGCAGGCGGCTGCGGCGGGCGCGGCAGTCGGAGCCGTGAAGGGCGTCAAAGACAAAGACAAGAAAGAGGCAGCCGAAGGTGCTGCACTGGGGGCGCTCACGGCGTATCTGATGGAGTCCGGCCGCGGCCACGAGCTGGACCTGCCTAAGGGCGCGAAACTCGAACTGGAACTAGAGCGGGCACTGTATCTCGTGAAGGAATGAGGAATAACCCCGATCCGTCGATAGCGGGACGTGTTTTAGGAGAGTGGCAGGCGCGAGGAATCTGAATGAGGGCGGTACGCCTGCGTAGAACGCCGGTAGGCTGCGCGAACCGACGACTACGAATTATCTCCTGCAAGGTGCGTCTTCGCCTACGATGGCGTGCATGCGCAAAATCGCGAAGCCTTCACCGACCGAAGCACCATTATTGTTCGAGTTCGATCCCAAGCCAGCCGAAGAGATGCTGACCGCGCTGGGAGGCCTACCCCTGGTAGTGCAAGCCTTTCGTTCTTTGGAATTACCAGGGAGTGTGAAGCAACACCTGGTGGTGAAGGAGCGCCAACGGGGGTTATGACGAGGCCACGTTTGTCGAGAGCTTCGTGATTCTGAATGCCGCTGGAGGGGAGTGCCTGGATGATTTTGAGCGCCTGCGGGCGAACCCCGGGCTAGAATCCAAGGCCTATGGGAGTAAAGCAGACGAGTCCCAGATTCTGAAGTCGCCTTCGGCATAGGCGGCTGCCAAGCGAACTCCGTTTCTGTCGAAGGCGACACGTTCGATGACTCGGGGAAAAAGGGGATTCGGCGGCAGGGCCGGCTCGAAGGTAAAGAAGCGCTCTCCCGTCGGCAGTTTGGAAAGCAGCACGCGTTTGTCGGCATGCGCCGATACCAGGAATTGCCCTGAGGGATGAAAATCAAGCGCGGTGACCGCGGACGAGGACAACGCAATTCGCTGCGGTTCGCGATCGGCGCCGCTCTCGCTCAAGAGCACGGAGCCGTCATCAAGTCCCGCCGCGACCCAGCGGCCGTCCGGCGACCAGGCGAGCGCCGGGACGGCACTGCGGCCGAAGCTGCGGTGCGGACCACGAGCGTGGATTTCATAGAGCCACACGGTGTCCGCGGGTTCGCCAGCCGGTTTGGCCAAGCCGATTGCGAGCCAATTTCCATCGGGGGAAAAAGCCAGGCAGAGAATGGACGCCGGCACATCCAAATGAAGTGTTAGATTCCCAGTCGGGATCCCCCAAAGGGTGACCACGCCGTTCGCATCGCCGCCCGCCAGAGTCCGTCCATCGGCGGTAAGGGCCAGGGCCTGCTGGGCGCCGATTTTCTCTATAAAGATCCTGCTCTGCAACATGTCGCCCTGCGGCTGGCCCACCGTGATTTGGCCATCGTAGGAGTAGGCTTCAATATCGGGCTCTGGCGCCACCGCCACGGCCAGCGCCTTGCGGCGCTCGAGCAAAACGAATTGTCCGTCGCGTGGCCGGAAATAGAACAGATCTCCCGCCTGGGTGGTATATTTCTGAACCAGCGGGAAGGCGCGCTTGGGCGTGCGCGAACAGGAAGAAGCCGCTAGCACGAACAAAAACAAAAGTAGCGCAGCGGAGCGGTTTCTCATGGCTTGCACACTTGTGCGTAGCTTACATGATTTTTGCCGATGGATGTATCGCCGCCGTCCGGTCGCGTTTGCGGTCATCCTCGCGTTGCTCGTTACGGCGTGCGGTCGCCAGCAGACGTCCGAGCCGACGTCTGGCATGAACCCACTCTTTCCCGCACCGTTGGGAACCGCCTGGGGGTTTATCGATAACCGCGGAAAAATCATAATCGCACCCCGCTTCGAGGCCGCGCAGCCCTATTCGGAAGGGCTCGCGGCCGTCAAACGCGAGGGGAGATGGGGCTACATCGATCGCAACGGATCGGAAGTCATTCCCATTCGCTACCGCACGGTCCAAAGTTTCCGCAATGGCGTCGCTATAGTTG
>WNGC01003519.1_pt1 | contig 15426 bp, 14 predicted proteins | sample 5400051 | NCBI WGS metagenome assembly WNGC01 (sample SAMN13153368, study PRJNA577476) | soil metagenome | isolation source: 20 cm soil or saprolite under grassland replicate 2 | place: USA:California | collected 2016-06-15 | reverse complement strand
GCCTTCCCACAGTGCAAAGCCGCAGACCGATAGAACGGCTAGAATGGCAATCGCCACGACGATTTTCGTTCGTATGCCGGTTGCAGATTCTTTGGTCGGAAATGAGCTCTCAGGATAAAGCGATTGTGTTTTCACTGTCCCTCCTAATGATCGATCGCGCAGGAACAAGCCCTGCCCGGGGGACGACAAAGAACGCGGTCGCAGCACCGAACAACGACCAGGATTCGGAGTCACGCACTCACCGCGTTCGCAATCACATTCTGCGGAAAGTCAATCGCGTTCAATGCGTTTAAACAACGACTGCGTAAACTATTTGTAAACTTCATGATTCAAGTTGGCGCGCACTGATGACGTTCGTGATTTCGGAAAGGCTGGCCGTCCAGCACAAGGGCATGAACCGTTCGCTCGTCCTCTTGGGCCATTTGCTCTTGAGCAACGACCTTTCCATGATTTTTGAAAACGCGCAGGAAGCGTTCATGCCGGCTGCCATCGCCAGCCTGCGGTCGGAACTGAACGCCTTTGCCCATACTATTTGTTCTATGTAGCGGCTGTGGGTGTACAACTGTGGAAGTCTAGAACTCAGAGTTCTCGAGTTTTTCGATTGGCACACGCTTCGGTAGCCCTTCGGTCTGAGCGCGCCTTAGCTGGGCATCTGCGACCGAGGTGTCGACTCCAAGAATCATGCCCGTGTAACATTTTCCCGTCTGGTCTACGTCTAATGGTTGACACAATGAACGTGCGAGGGAGTGTCTGAAAGGGACCAGAGATCTCGGCGCGGAACCACACGAGGAATCCAGCATGGCATTCAGGGACGGGCCTAGGCGAAAGGCGGTCTTTTCGCTGGCAACAGCTGTTCTGATCTTAGGTGCAGGAAGTTCATTATTGATTCACGGTGGGGAGGTGCCTGCAGCGCAAGCGCAGTCCACCGCCCGCCCCGTTGGAACGATTAAGACGGTTTCGGGGAATACCATTACGTTGACGACCGATGCCGGAACTGACGTTACCATTTTGGTGCAAGACAGTGCGAAGTTCGTCCGCATCGCCCCCGGTCAAAAAGACTTGAAAGACGCTACGCCGATGGCCTTGGCCGATTTGCAAACGGGCGACCGCATTCTCGTCCGCGGCACTCTTCACAGTGATGGCAAAACAGTCCTGGCCGCCACTGTCATCGCGATGAAAAAGGCGGATATTGCCGATAAACAAGCCCGCGAGCGCGAAGAATGGCAAAAACACGGCATCGGAGGCCTCGTCAGCAGTGTAGACGCCACCAACAGCACGATCACCGTTTCGCTTCCGGCGATTGGTGAGAAAAAAAGCGTGATGGTCCACATCCCCAAAGACACTATCCTCCGCCGCTATGCTCCGGACTCCATAAAGTTTGATGACGCCGGGCGTGCTCCCCTCGATCAAATCAGGCCGGGCGACCAGCTTCGCGCCCGTGGCACCCGCAGCGCCGATGGCAGCGAATTGACTGCCGCCGAGGTCGTTTCCGGTTCCTTCCGCAATATTGCCGGGACCATATCTGCCCTCGACCTTTCCGCAGGAAACCTCACCGTCCAGGATCTGGCCACCAAGAAACCGATCACCCTAAAAATCACCGACGAATCGCAGTTGCGCAAACTGCCTCAGCCCATGGCACAGCGGATCGCGGCGCGCCTGAAGGGACTTCCACCCGACGGACAGTCGTCTGCGTCGGCGGCTGGGGCTACTAACGCCGCTGCCAATGCGGGACAAACAATGAAGCCTAATGGTCCGCCAGCCGGTGGGTCCGCGGCTGGGGGGGGCGGCGGATCGGGAAGACCCGGCGGAGGGGGCAGTGCCGACCTGCAACAGATGATTAACCGCATGCCTGCCGCCCTGCTAGCGGACTTGCAGAAGGGCGACGCCGTCATGGTTGTGGCGACCGAAGGCGGGGCAAGCGGCGTGTCCACGGTGATTACCCTGCTTGGCGGAGTTGAGCCCATTCTGGAGGCTTCCCCCAAGAGCGGCGCGCCGACAATCCTTTCGCCATGGAGCCTCAGCAGCGGGGGCGGCGGGGAAGCGGCCACACCGTAATGCTGCCCAGCTTCAGACAAAATACATTCGTTTCAGGAGAGCTGATGCGTTTTCGGCCCATTCGCATTGTTCTGTTGAGTTTGGTCTTTATTTCGTCAATGCTTCCGGTTGGTGGGATTTTACAGGCCCAGACGCCGACGGGAGCACTAAATGGCGTGGTCACGGATCCCTCGGGCGGAGTCATTGGGAAAGCGGCCGTCCGTCTGACGGGAGCAAGCGGCGCGTCACTGGACACCACCACGAACCGGGACGGCTTCTACGAGTTCAAGGGACTGGTTCCCGGGACGTATAAGCTGAAGGCGGTCGCCAAGGGCTTCGCAATTTTCACCGAGGAAGACGTCCAGATTCTCGCCGGAAAGACTCAGCAGTTGAATATTGGTCTCGTCATTCAGATTGAGGAAGAAAAAGTGGAGGTTTCTGACTCTTCCTCGAAGGTCGATATTGCTCCTTCGAACAACGCCGGAATGGTGGTCATGCAAGGCAAAGACCTCGAAGCGCTTTCCGATGACCCCGATGAGCTGCAATCCGAACTTCAATCGCTGGCTGGCCCAGCGGCAGGCCCGAACGGAGGCCAGATCTATATAGACGGGTTTACGGCCGGCACACTCCCTCCCAAAGCATCCATTCGTGAAATCCGCATCAATCAGAATCCATTTTCTGCCGAATATGACCGGTTGGGTTACGGCCGCATTGAAATCCTCACCAAGCCGGGAACGGATCAGTTTCACGGGCAGTTTTTTCTGACCGGAAACTCTTCGTCGTTTAACTCGCGGAACCCTTTCGAAGTCATCCCCGCTGGAACCCAGCCGCCGGGCTACGATTCCAGGCAGTTCAGTGCCAACGTCGGGGGGCCGATGGTTAGTAAGAAGGCCTCATTTTTCTTTAATATTGAACGGCGGGACCTCAACGAACTGTCTGTCGTCAGCGCTCAAACCGTGGACCCCACAACCCTTGCAGTCACTCAGTTTAGCGACGCTGTCTCTAACCCCCGCACGCGAACTAACCTCAGCCCCAGACTTGACTATCAGGTCAGCAACAACAACACGCTGACAGCCCGCTACCAGTATGAGCGGGAGAATGAAACCAACCAGGGCATTGGGCAGTTCAATCTTCGTTCACTGGGGTTTAACCAACTGAATACCGAGCACCAGCTCCAGATCAGCGATACACAAATCCTGAATGCCAAAACCATCAACGAGACGCGTTTTCAATTTATTCGCGAGACCAGCGACCAGACCCCGCAGAGCACGGCTCCATCGATTTCCGTCCAGGGTGCATTCGATGGCGGCGGAACCGGCGTGGGAATCAGCAACGACACGCTCACTCGCTACGAATTCCAAAATTACACCTCGATGTCCCATGGGAAGCACTTCCTGAAATTTGGCGCAAGACTCCGCGCCTCTAGGGATGTTAATGAGTCGATGTCCAAATTCAATGGCTCTTTTAGCTTCGGTTCGCGCCCTGATCCTACTGTTTCCGGTTGCGGCGTACCAAACCCGCCCCCCGCGTGCCCGCAGCTCTCTGGGCTGGATGCCTATCTCATCACGCTTCAGTTCTTGGCCTCTGGAAACACCCAGGTAAATCTTCAAAACGCCATCGCCCAGGGAGGTGGCGCCACTTTCTATTCCGTCACTACGGGCAGCGCATTGGCGGACGTCACTTATTTCGATGCCGGGCTGTACGCTCAAGACGACTGGAGGCTTCGTCCGAACGTCACTCTAAGTTACGGTCTTCGCTTCGAAACCCAGAATGATTTTGACGACCATGCGGATTTTGCCCCGCGGCTCGGTCTCGCTTGGGGCATCGGCGGGACTGGCAAGAATCCTCCAAAGACTGTCCTCCGCCTGGGGTCTGGGATGTTTTACGACCGCTTCTCTTATGACCTCTTCTTGCAGCAGGAACGGCTCAACGGCACAACACAACAGCAATTCCGCGTCACGAATCCGCAGTTTTATCTCTTCGACACACCGGCGCCAGCCTCATTGCCGCAGAGCAATCCGACTATTTATCAGCCCAATCCCAATCTTCACGCTCCGTACACCATCCAGACGGGCGTCAGCCTGGAGCGCCAGCTCACGAGATTCGCCAGCTTGTCGGTGACCTATCTGAATTCGCGAGGAGTCCACCAGTTTTTCACCACGAATCTGAACCCCGCCGATCCGGTAACGGGTTTGAGGCCAGGTCAAACCAACAAAAACATTTTCCAGTATCAGTCCGAGGGCATCTTCAAGCAGAACCAACTCATTGTGAATAGCAGCATTCGAATGGGGACGAAGCTTTCGCTTTTCGGCTACTACACGCTCAACTATGCAAACAGCGATACGTCCGGTGCGGGGAGCTTCCCTTCAAATCCCTTCGACGTGAGCCAGGATTACGGCCGCGCCTCCTTCGACATTCGCCATCGCGTGTTCTTTGGAGGAACAGTGGGGTTGCCTTACGCATTTCGAATCAGCCCGTTCCTCGTGGCGCAATCCGGCGTTCCGTTCAATATCACCACTGGGCAGGATCTTTATCAGGATTCCATCTTCAATACGCGTGCGACGTTTGGCACGTGCACGCCTGGGGTAACCGGCGTCAAAGCTACCCCCTATGGTTGCTTTAGCCTGGCCACGCAGCCTGGCCAGGCGGTTATTCCGGTCAACTTTGCGGAAGGCCCGGGGCGCGTCTCTGTGAATCTTCGTCTGAGCAAGACCTTCGGTTTTGGCAAAAAAGCGGAAGCAACCAATCCGGGCGCTGGCGGGCCGGTCGGCGGCACATTTGGCCGCGGCCCAGGTGGTCCTGGGGAGCGCGGACCGCGCGGTGGCGGCGGTTTCGGCGGCCGCGGCATGGATGGTGGCGGTTCAAACAATGATCGTTACAACTTGACGTTCAGCGTCTCGGCCCGGAATGTGTTTAACAAGGTCAATATCGCCACTCCGATCGGCGACTTGAGTTCGCGACTTTTCGGCGGGGCCAACGGTCTTGCTGGGGGACCGTACTCTTCTTCGACGGCCAATCGTCGCATCGACTTGCAGGTATCGTTCAACTTCTAGATCCGCTAGAATCCCGGCCTGAGGCGGGGATGAAAAAACGGAAACAGATTTTGGATAAGGGCACGGAGGCCCGGCGAGTGGCGCGGAAGTCTGGAATTGCGCCGGCCGCCACGCGGGTCATTCCCGACAAACGGAAACGCCCGCCCAAGCACAAAAAGCAATGGCTGGAAACGCAAGCGGAGTAGCCTCCAGTCATCGCGGGCTCGCGCTCTATAAACCGCAAAAACGGCGACGACCCCCCGGACTCCAAAGTCCCGTTACAATAAGTCCTGACCGGACCTAGTTTTTCGAGCTTCATCCCGGTTTGTTGGCTGGAACTATCTCGTCGGGATGGAAGAGCGGCGCCAGAGATATTTTTTTGCGCTCGGCGAGCTCAGCGTCAACCGCCTCCAAATCCTTCTTGTCAAATCCCATAGAACTCACTTTCACGGTGCCGTCGATGTCGATCAGAAAGATCGTGGGCACATTAGTCAGGCCGTAATCGTTAGAGACCACGTAGCCATTTTCGTCGTCGATAAGGATCGGAAATGTTATTCCATACTCCCGGGCGAATTTGGTTGTGGACCGAGCATCGTCTTGCGAAATCCCCAGAAAGATCACGGCATGGCCTCCGTGGTGTTTGTAGAGGCGTTCGAGAAAAGGGAATGTGAATTGGCAAACCGGGCAGGAAGCCTTGAAGAATGCGGCGACTACGGGGCCGCGTTCTACGAGGGTGGCGAGCGAGTATTCCTTGTTGTCGAGAGACTTGAGCGAAAATTCGGGAGCGATATTCCCGGCAACGATGTGGGTCATGTGATTCTGAGTCCTCTTTCTGCCCGTCGCGAAAATCGCCCGGGATAAACGTGAAAGCCGCCGCAGCATTTCCATCGCCTGAGTGTAGCGCAGAGAAGTAGAGGGCCGCAAAGTGGGAGTGGCGTGGGTCGGCTGGGTCAACGAAATGGGACACTGGGCGTGGATGCATTTCGGCTATTGGATGGAGGGAAAGCGAGCCGCAGTTTTGCAGGGGAGCTGGCACGCGGATTGGAAGCGGGAGATAGTGGCGTCGCTCGCGGGCGTACCGGAGCTGGGGTGCGCGTGCTCGCCACGCGCGTACATGGGAAAGGTTATGCGACTGAGGCAGTTCGGGGCGATTGCGTGGGGCACGCAAATATCGGGACGGCTCAACCCACGTTGCGGGGACGGTTTGCATCACTCATCCTGAGCACAAGCGGTCGATTCGTGGGGCGGACAAATGCGGATTTAAGGCGGCCAGCAGACGACGTACAAGGGTAGCCAACGATTTTGTTTGCGCGGTAGGAGCTGGGTGCAGGTTGGATTGAAATCACGCGCTTACAGCGATCCGTTTGGCGCCACGGACTTCAAGGTTTGCCGCCGGCATCCTTGTAGACAGGCTGCGGGAAGGGTTGGCACGGAAAAAGAAAAGCCGCATGTTTTGACCGAGCCAAAGCATGCGGCTCTTGAAGTGAGCTGTTATAATTACCCTTAAAAATCAATTCTTATAGGGCAAGTATCTCCACATGTCGCTGAGATAACCGTTCCCGGTTGTACTGGTGGAATCGTAGCCCACACCGCCAAAGAGCCAGAGTTGGCCATTGCCGTCGACCCAGTGCGTCGCATTGCTGCGGCCACCAGGAGTCCATATCTCGTACGTCTTATATGGGCGTAACTCATCGCCATAAACGCCGTTGGCGGCACCGGTGTTCGAGCCTTTGATCCAGGTCCACGTGCCCGGCTGGCCCGCGGTCGAGTTCGGAGTGTATACCCATAGGTCGTTGAGGGCGCCGTTGCCATTCGTTCCGGTTGAGTCCAGACCCCAGCCGCCATAGAGCCAGAAGTTCCCCCCGGCGTCGGTCCAACCACTGGCACCCCAACGCGACCCGGGAAATGCGCCAGCCGTGGAGACAGGAGAGCAAATGACGTTGCTGCCGACCGTGAGGCCAACCGTTAGGCCACAGGTGCTCGCTGCACCTGTGGTACTCACCGGCCCGACCACCGGTTGAGCTTCGTAAACGCCCGTCTGATTTGCTTTGGAGTCGCCCATTGCGAAAGTCCACTGCTTGGCAGCGATGTTGTATACCCAAAGATCGTCCAGAATTCCGTTGGCCGTTGGTGGATTATTTCCATCTTCGCCTTCTCCCCCGAAGAGCCACAGATTTCCAGCGGCATCCGCCCAGCCAACAGCCTCTTGGCGTCCTCCGGGCGCGTTCGTGCCGGATGCAACTCCTGGAGTGCCATAGATGCCAACCTGATTAGCCAAACTGGAACCCGAGATGAAAGTCCACGTGCCACCCGTGTACTCCCATAGGTCGTTGAGGAATCCCAGGGTTCCGGCGCCGTCTTTGCCAAATCCGCCGAAGAGCCAGAAATTCCCTGAAGCATCCGTCCAGGAGACAGCGTTCGTTCGAGCCCCCGGGTATGGATTCGCGGTAGGCGGGTAGATGCCGTTCTGATCGACACCGAAAGTGGCAGAACCGCTTTGCCAGGTCCACTGGCCAGCCTTAGCCGTGAAGTCGGGGCTCAAGGCGCTTGCATTGAACTCCCAGAGATCGTTTAGATAGTTACCGCCATCGGAACCTCCGAAAAGCCAAAGATTTCCGGTTGTGTCAGTCCAGGTGGCCGCTCCCAGTCTTGCTGTCGGAATTCCAACAGTTCCATTACCAGGAAGAAGATACGATCCGCCCTGCCCCTCGTGCTGCGCGTTGGCTATAATCTGTGCGCCGACTGTGGTGGGTGGGGTGGCGCTGATCACCGTCGGGTCATAAGCGCCTTGCAACTGCCATTGGCAGTAATCGCCGAAACTCATGACGCATACCCAAAGGTCGTTCATGGGCGCATTCAGCGTGTCTTGCGGGTTGCCCCCCGCCAATTCCCAGCCGTCGCCACCGAACAGCCAGAGGTTGCCACTTTTGTCCGTCCACCCAGCTGCGCCGTATCGCGCTCCTGGGGTGTTGGTGAAGGGATTCGGAATCGTCGGAGGTGCACTTGACGGGAACGAGCCGTACTGCGGCGCGCCAATCGGTCCCGCGGTTTTTGTGCCGTCGATCCATGTCCAGTCATTATGTCCACAGTCGACTACCACGGTGTTGACGCTCGCGGTCACCACGCCCTTATAGTTCCACAATGTGCAGCCCTGGCTCTGGGTGCTAGCCGCGTGAAATACCGAGACCTGGTATTGGTCGTTGAGAGCTTCCTGCGTGGCAAACGTGAAGGGTCCGTTTTCCGTGATATTTAGTGTGTTGCCCAAGTTATTCTGCAAAAGGAAGCTGCCGTCCGTAAGCACGCCATTGTTGGGGAGGATCCCGGCAAGGCCAACGACTTTTCCACCGACGCTATAGGTTACCGCAGGGCAGACAATCGCAATGTTGGTGACGTTGGCAGTAGCCGTGCCAGTGCCTGTGCCAGAGCTGACAGTGCAATTCTGTGTCGGCGCGGTGGGCTGCGCGAAGACTGTTACATTGTAGGCAGTGCCAGTGGGAACGAGCTTTTTGAACGTGAAGGCCTGATTCCCATTGGCGGGGCTAATCGGGAGCTGTTCGGAATCGCTGCTGTTTTGGAGGATTAGGCCCGTGCCGACAACTCCGGTAACCGTGCCACCGATGGAGAAACTCAATACGCAGTTCACCGCAACATTCGTGACGTCTGCGATAGCCGTTCCGCTTCCAAGCGTCACCGTGCAGATCTGGTTGGGGTTGACCGGTTGCGTAACAACTGTGACGGCGTAGATATCCGCCCCGCTTACAGGGGTCTTGAAGACAAAAGGTCCATTCGCCGTAACCGTGAGGCTGTCGCCTCCGTTGTTCTGCAAGATTACGCTCGAGTTAGCGACGAGCCCGGAAACTGTGCCGCCGATGGTGGCGGTCACTGGATTTGTAGTGCATGCGACGACGACACTGCTAATGTTGGCGCTGAGGTTGCTGCCGCTGCCCGCAGTTACCCCGCAAGTTTGCGTCGGATTGCTGGGTTGCGTTTGAACGGTTACCGCGTACGACCCGCCTGTGATGATGGTGGTTTTGAACGTGAACGAGCCGTTCACACTGATCGTAAGGCTATCCGCGCCATTATCTTGCAGAACCAGCCCCGTGCCCGCTAAACCGGAAACAGATCCCCCGACAGTGAAGGGACCGCCTCCCGAACCTGAGCCGGAGCCTAAACCCGAGCCGACGGGGCCGCTGCAGGCGGAAAGGACAAGAGAAGTCAGGGTTAGGGACACAGAGACGACGGACTTGAAGGTGGACTTCATAGCGATCGATTGCTCCTTTGGTACCTCGCGCCTGAAAGGCTGCGGAAAATGCCAGGGATTCGACATTCCCCCATTTTATTTGAATGCGGAATTGTCTGGGCAGGGCATGTGGATATCAATCACATGCCATCCGTTCGTAGCGTACTGTGCGCTTTTGTATCGAGGCAAGATTCAATAGCCCTAATGTGTCTACATGAGCAATATATTTTCAGAATGAAGTACGTAAACGAAACTACGCTGGCGGACCTCGGAGCCGATCAATCCGAGATCAAGGTCTTCTACTGAGACGCCGTCCAAGACCAGGTCGAGTTTTGTGCCTTACGGGCTGGGCTAAGCCTTGGTCATGGAACTAACGGGCAGGAGATCCCAGGGAGGGCCACCCAATTCATACCGCAAAATTGACGCATATGGCGAGGCGTTCCCAACTTTGGCGGGCTGGGGGGAACGCTCAGCGGGGCTGGTGGGGGTTGTCGGGCGAGGAGGCGCCTGGGCGTTGCCGTCGCAGCGGCTGGCGTGGAGCTTGGTTAGTGGATTTGCTTGGTTTTGCGGGACATGTAGTCCATGAGGAGATACTGACCGAGGGTGTAGGGTGTGGTGAAGTAGGCTTTTCCTCGGCACATTTCGGTGATTTTCTGGACGAAGTGGACTAGGGAATAGTCGCTGGCCAGCATAAAGGTGTTGATCATGATGCCGGCGCGCTTGCATTTGTTCACTTCTTCGAGCGTCTGGCCGACGACGAAGGGGTCGAGGCCGAAAGCGTTTTTGTAGATGCGGCCGTCTTCGAGGGTGAGGGCCGAGGGTTTGCCGTCGGTGATCATGACGATTTGGCGCATGTCTTTTTTCTGGCGGAGGAGAATGCGCTGGGCCATGCGGAGGCCTTCTCGGGTGTTAGTGTAAAAAGGGCCAACCTGTACGCGTGCGAGTTCGCTGAGGGGAACTTCTTCGGCAGAGTCGTGAAAGAGGACGAGGCTGAGCGAGTCCCCTGGATACTGCGTGCGGATGAGATGAGAGAGCGCCATGGCGACGCGCTTGGCGGGAGTGAAACGGTCTTCGCCGTAGAGGATCATGCTGTGGCTGCAGTCGAGAAGGACCACGGTGGCGCAGGAGCTCTGGTACTCGCATTGATGGACCATGAGGTCGGAGTAGGTCATCTCGATGGGGACCTTGGCGCCTTCGCGGCGGACGGCATTGAAAAGTGTGGCGCTGATGTCCATGTTGAGAGTGTCGCCGAATTCGTAAGTGCGCGAGACTCCCCCGGATTCGACGCCGGTGGCAAGGTCGCGGGTATCGTGGCGGCCGAAGCTACTGCGGCCAAGTGAGCCGAGCAGATCCTGCAGGGTTTTGAAACCCAGAAAGTCGATCGTTTTGTCCGTGATTTCGAAGCGTGCCTCGGTCTGGCGGTCTTGCGGCTGGCCGAGCTGACCGCGCGCGGAAGTTTGTGAAGGCGGCGTCACCTGTGGCGGCTGCTGCGGATTGATGAAACCTTCGTTGGCGAGGCGTTCCGTGAGTTTGTCGAGGAGATCCTTCACCGCCTGGCTGTTCATGGCGCCGGGATCCTGAAGCATTTCGCGCAGTTCGTTGCTCATGGCGTCTTCCGGGAGCAAGTCGCCTTGTTGCAAGGCGCGGAGGATGGCTTCGCGCAGGGCTTCCATGGAACGTTCGGAGTCCATCTGGGAAACGCCGTAGAATTGCGATTCGAAGCCGCTCTGAAGAAAGAAATCGCCAAGGCGTTTGATGAGTTCCTCGAGGTCGACAGCGTCGGCGGGTTCACCGACGTATTTGCCGTAGCGGATAAATTTCATGCTTGCCGTCCAAGCTGCGTAGTGTCGTTTGAAGTCATCGTTGAGATTTTCCGCTTCGCTCCGGAGGAAGCTCCCGTCAATTAAACTGCCTGCGCGGCGGGCGGCCGGGAGTTTCGCGCTCGCGCTGATCCGCTTGTTTCGGCTTTTCGGCGTAATACCCGCGCTCTTCGCTGCGACCGATGCGGCGATGGGCCCACAATCCCTCAAGAATCATTTCGGCGGCGGCTGCGGCGGCACCGGCGTCCTTACGGTCCGGGATGCCGAGCCTGCCGACATGCTCCATCAGGCCTTGGATTCTCGCTAGCTGCTGATGACGCTCGTTGGTTGTTGCCAGGTCTGGAAGCTTTAGTTCGCCGCCCAATTCGAACCATTGAATCACCGGCTGGAAATTTACGTCGGTGAAGTGTTTGCTGAAGACCCGACCGACGGCCGTGCGAATGAGTTCGCGCGCCACGGTGTGCGCGCCTTTGAGTTCGCCTTCGTATTCGAGCTCCATTTTTCCGGTGATAGCGGGGAGCGCGGCGTAAACATCGGCGACGCGGGCGACCACGGACTTTTCGCCGGTGCGAGCGGCGCGTTGCTCGGCACTGCTGACTAGGCTTTCGAGTGTGGTGATGGGGAGACGCTGGCTGACGCCGGAGCGGCGGTCCACGCGCTTGTCCTCGCGAGCCTGGAAGGCGACCTCTTCCACGACCTGGCGCAGGTATTGCGGAACTTCGATCTTCTTGCCGGAATCGCGGCATACCCAGGCTTCCTGCGCCGTGATGGCCATGCCTTCTTCGAGGCTGCCGGGATAATGCGTACGAATCTCGGCGCCGATGCGGTCTTTCAGTGGAGTGATGATTTTTCCGCGCGCCGTATAGTCTTCGGGGTTGGCGGTGAAGACGAGGAGGATGTCGAGAGGCAGACGCAGGGGATAGCCCTTAATCTGAATGTCGCCTTCCTGCATGATGTTGAAGAGTCCGACCTGAATTTTGCCGGCCAAATCGGGGAGTTCATTAATGGCAAAGATGCCGCGATTGGCGCGTGGGAGAAGGCCGTAGTGGATGGTGAGTTCGTCGGAGAGGTCGCGGCCGCCGCGAGCGGCGCGGATGGGATCGACATCACCGATGATGTCGGCCATAGTTACGTCGGGGGTGGCGAGCTTTTCGACGAAACGATTGTCGCGGGGCATCCAAGAGATGGGGGTATTGTCGCCGTCGGCGACGATTTTTTCACGGCATGCGCGGCAAATCGGTTTTAGGGGATCATCGTTGATTTCGCAGCCGGCAACGACGGGCATTTCCGGATCGAGCAAGTTGACTAAACCGCGAAGAATGCGGCTCTTGGCCTGACCGCGTAAGCCCAGAAGAATGAAATTGTGGCGAGAGAGCAGGGCATTGACGATTTGCGGGACGACGGTGTCATCGTAGCCGTGGACGCCGGGGAAGAGCGTCTCGCCCTTTTCGATGGCGCGGAGCAGATTGCGGCGGAGCTCATCCTTAACAGAGCGCGATGCGCCGCGCGGATCGAAATCGGGAATGCGCTTTAGCTCGCCCAGAGTGCGCTGTCGGGAATGTGCTGAAGACTGTATCGATGTACTCATCGTCATAGGGCCCCGTTCCGCGTCCCGACAAAATCAGGCCGCCCAAAAAGCTAATTCAATCTGTGTCCGTTACCACCGGCGCGCTGGCGCAAGGCCTCGGACTTCTGTAAATGCGGGGCCCACTCACGAAGATACGCTACCAGACGCTCCTGGCGGTCCGCTTCCGTGCGGAGCTCGAGGACTTGCTGCTTCCACAATAGGTCCATGGGCAGCGTGGCGGCAACGAGATAAGAGAGTCCCTCGGGAGCGGCACCTTGGAGATTTTTCGGATAGTCGTCGAAGATCAAGGTGTGACAGGCTTCGAACAGCTCGACGAGTTCCCGCTGGATGCGCGGATCGGCGGAAGTTTCCCGGTCCTCCAGGTAATCCACGTGACCTTCCAGGAGCGGGTCTTCCGTGAAAAGTTCCACCACGCGAAACGGGGCGCGGCCGGCTGTGAGGACAACGCGCGCAACGCCTTTGGGAAGAGAGAGGAGTATGCCGAATTCAGATTTTTCCTCAAGACAGTCTTTGACCATTTGGCGGTAACGAGGTTCAAAAATATGCAAGGGCATTTCAGCGCCGGGGAGAAGTACGACGTTCAGAGGAAACAGCGGAATGCGTTCAGGCCGCATGGGTCCCAGACAACAATGATACCAGACGTAGCAAACGACGGAGATGAATCCTGGCTGCGCAATTCGAGTATTGGTCCCTGGAGTTGATTAAGATGGCACACTTTACAAAAGTGACGCGGTATCTGCATCCGTGGGCATTAAAGCCTGCCGATTAACCAAGCATTCTCTTCGCATTTGGCTGCGAGACTCTGCAACCAAGCAGGCGCTGCTTCCGTTTAGGAAAGTTCGTTTAGTAAAGTTTCCATCTCGGAGCGGGCGTGTTGATCGCCCTTTTTCGCGGCGGCCGCCATGCCGCTTGCAAGGATCTGCTTGGCTTCGCTGGTGCGGGATTCGCGGGCGAGCAGTTGGCCGTACATCAGGTAGGCGGGGATGTAGTCCGCATTGCGCTCCAAGAGCGCGCGAAAATGCTGATCGGCGGCGCTGGGGTCGCCGCTGTTCATGCACTCCATGGCCAGTCCGTAGCGAGAGAAGGCGTCATCGGGCTTCTTGGCGACGAACTCTTCCAGCGCCTGGCGACGGGTTTTGTTTTGTTCTGCCATCGGGTCGTCTCGTATTATACGGGTAGCACCGGCGGCATCCAAAATCGCGCCGGAGCCAGGGGTTTCGATGAAGCGGAAAAACGAAAGTAAACAAGAGCCCGAGACTGAACTGCCGGGGAAGCCGGTCAGCGCCTCGCGTTCCGAGATGACAGAAATCGTGCTGCCGGCGCAGACGAATCCGCTGGGAAAACTTCTGGGAGGACAGGTGATGCACCTGGTTGACATGGTTGCGGCATTGGCCGCGCACCGGCATTCGAACAGCTATGTGGTCACCGCGTCGGTGGATTACATCGACTTTCGTAATCCGGTGAATCTTGGCGAAATCGTGAACTTGAAATCGCAGGTTAATCGAGTGTTCCGCACATCGATAGAGGTAGGCGTCGAGGTCTATTCCGAGAATGCATTGACCGGAGAGAGGAGGCACACGACCACAGCATATGTGACGTTTGTAGCTGTTGACGAGCATACGCGGATGCCCAAACCCGTGCCGCCGTTGATCGTGAAAACACCGGAGGAGCGGCGTCGATTCGACGAAGCCGCTGAGCGGCGCAAGATGCGCTTGGCGCTGCGATATGGAAGGTAGTGCGCTAAGCCCTTCAAAACAAGCGCTTTCGCCTACTGCGAGTTCAGGGAGCCCACCAGCGCGCGAACCTTTTCGCCGCCGCGCTTCTCGTCGAGCTGTTCTTCGCATTGGGGTATCGCAACTTTCGGAGGCGTTGCTTCCGTGTGGTCCTCGCCACGGCGCTGGCGTTCGCTCTTTAAGCGCTGCGTGTCCAGAGCGCCATTCCGGCCAAGAGTGAGCAGCCAGGGAACAAATGGGACCGCGGGACTCATCATATTCACCGGCCTTGCGCACAGAGCTGGAGGAAAGCGTCCTGAGCGACCTCTTCGGCCGTCCCTGCCGGTTGCACGATACGTAGCAGCAGGCGGTAGACAATGCGCGAATGGCGGTCGTGGAACTGCTCGAAATCGCGCACATCCTTCTGGCGAAGCCGCTGCGCAAGCGTCGCGTTGGGAGACACGTCGCCTTTGCGATGGGTAGTAACGCCTCCAGAAGCAAGGGTTAGCTTCTTCATCTCTATCAATATACGGCAGAGTGGTGCAAGCGGATGATCTTACAAGAGGTTACTGCGCCAGCCAGGCCCGAACTTCATCCGCGACGGTCAGGGCCTGCTCGACGCAGGAACCGATGGAAGGTCCACGCAGATAATTCCCTGCGAGCCAGATTCCGGGAAATTGTGCCCGGAGATTCTCGATACGTGCCAAGCGATCTCCGTGACTGAGATTATATTGAGGAAGCGCGCGAGGCCAAATCGTGACATGGGAGAAGGCCGGGTTACTATTGATGGAAAGCACAGGTGAGATTTCGCGATGTGCCAGATTTGCCAGCTCTTCTAGTTTCAGATTTGTGACTGCCGGGTCGGTTGCTCCGCCCACGAAAGTGGTGAGCAGAGCCTGGCCATCGGGGGCGCGACCTGGGAAGAGCGATGAATTCCAGACGCTGCCGAGAACGCGGAGGCCGGCGGAGCGAGGCACGAGGAAACCGAAGCCGTCCAGGG
>WNGC01002682.1_pt1 | contig 15426 bp, 19 predicted proteins | sample 5400051 | NCBI WGS metagenome assembly WNGC01 (sample SAMN13153368, study PRJNA577476) | soil metagenome | isolation source: 20 cm soil or saprolite under grassland replicate 2 | place: USA:California | collected 2016-06-15 | reverse complement strand
CGCAGGTGGGCGACGAGCAGGAGGGGAGGGCTGCAGATGCGGGCGAGGCGCCTCACGAACTCCTCATACCTGGGGTCCGCTGTGGCCTTGCCCGGACCTCGGACGTAAAACTCGCCTTCCGCGCCGATGCACGCGATCCCCCAGCCGTCTGGATGGCCCGCCTTCGGATTCGGTTGCGGACATCCGAAATCCCGGAAATTCCGGCCGGTGTCGGCGAGCTGGCGGAACGCCAGGAGCGTGTCCACGGGCGCCGGTTTGCGGCTGACGATCCCGAGCATGCGGCACATGTTAGCCCAACTTGTACCCGATCTTCCGGAGGAACGAAATCCGATCCTGCCGCTCCTTGGTTCCCTCGACGCCCTTCGTCCGCTCGCCATCCACGACGCCGAGGACACCCCGTCCGCGCGGGGTCTTGGCCACGACGACGTCCACGGGATTCGCGGTCGCCGCGAAGATCGTCACGACCTCGGGCACGTCCCTCAAGGCCCGTAGCACGTTGATCGGGAAGGCATCCCGTAGGAACACGATGAAGAAATGCCCCGCTCCGACGGCGAGGGCGTTCTTGGCCGCGAGGGATTTCAGGTCCTCCGCGTTGCCTTCGACCCGGACCAAGCAGGGCCCCGAAGCCTCGCAGAACGCGACGCCGAAATGGATGCCCGGAACGGCACCGACGAGGGCCTCGTGGACGTCCTCCGCGGTCTTGATGAAGTGGGTCTGGCCGAGGATCACATTCAGGGCGCTCGGGTTCTCGATCGGGACGAGCTCCGTGTCCACCGGCATCGCCGATGTATCCGCCCTCGCGAATTAAAGTCTTGTTGCGATTCGCTGGGGTACGCTACGTGCATGCGCAAGGGAGAGGCGCTCCGGTTCCGGTCCGGTCGCATGGCGCGGCTGAAAGGGCTATGGACGATCCTCGGCGAGGTGGAGGAGCCGGGGGAACGAGAGGACCTCGCCCTCGTGGCGACGACGATCCAGGTGCACTTCGTGAACGTCAAGGCGAGGGAACGCGCGATCGTGGAGTTCATGGCGGTCCGATTCCGATGGCCCGGGTCCCGCACCCGACGACGGCTCGCCACGTTGGTGGACCTCGGGGTCCTGCGGTGCGCGCGGGACCTGGCCGACAACTGGACGAAGGTCTTCGAGGTCGTGGACCGGCCGCATGTGCCTGCGGCTCTCGCCCTCGAACTCGGCGCCTGAGGGTCAGCCCGGTTTCGTCGTTGCCTTCGTGACCCGTTCCAAGAATCCCGCGGCTCGGAGCGGGTTGTAGGAGAGCATGAGGAAATCGGAGGCGACCAGGACGAAGATCTCCTTCGGTACGCGCCGCATGGATCGGTGGCGCACCGCGACGACGGACCCGTCCGAATGGGACTCGAAAGGGAAGCCCATCCGTTCGCTCGACGCGGTCAGACGTCGAACCGCACTCGCTCGCCCCGCGACCAAGGTCCGGTGGAGCGCGGAACCGGCAGGGTCGACGAAGGCATAGGCGACGACCTCCGGCGGCTCGCGAATCGCGGGGAGGGAGTCCTCGCTCAAGGCGAAACCGAAGGCGAAGCCTGCGCGGGCGGCCCGGCGAACACGAGAGAACCGGAACCCGACGAACCGGTGGTTCGAGATGCGTTGCCGACGGAAATTCTCCATGGGCCACTGGAGCGGGCGTCTGATTCGCTCGAACGTCGCGGCGATTTCCGCGGCCCGGTCGTCGTCCAACGCGACTCGAATTCCGTCGTACAGGATAAGGCCTCTGCACCCGGTCGGAGTTCTCGCTCCTCGGGTAGAAACGTTCAGTTTCGACGTAGGGACCCAAATCATCGCGGGGGCGGCGAATCGCGCGCACCGATTACGGTTAACTACATATCGGGTCCTCGCGTAGCTGGCCTTGGAATCGAGGCCGTCCATCATGTCGAAGGAAACGGACCACCGTTTGCCGAACACCGTCCGGCCGGAGAAATACACGATTGAATTGAGACCCGACCTCACCCGATTCACGTTCCAGGGGGAGGAGTCCGTCGCGATCCGGGTCCTCCGTCCCGTGAAGACGATCGAGTTGAACGCGTCGCAGTTAGAGGTCACGCAGGCGGCCCTCCGACTATCTGGCGGGCGCACGGTCCCCGCCACGAAGATGGAACATCTCCCGAACGCGCAACGCCTTCGACTCACCTTCGAGGCATCGATCCCCAAGGGCTCGGCGACCCTGCACCTGGTCTTCCACGGCGTCCTCAACGACGAACTCGCGGGCTTCTACCGGAGCAAGTACACGATGGCGGACGGCAAGGAAGGCTACATGGCCGCCACCCAGTTCGAGTCCACAGATGCACGGCGCGCGTTCCCGTGCTGGGACGAGCCCGCCGCGAAAGCGACGTTCCAGGTGTCCCTGGTCGCCCCGGAGGGGATGGCCGCCGTCTCGAACACACCGATCGTCGAGGAGAAGGACCTCGGCGACGGCACCCGACTCGTCCACTTCGCGGAGACGCCGCGCATGGCCACCTACCTGCTCGCCTTCGTCATCGGACCCCTCGAGACCCTCAGCGGGAAGACCCGGACGGGGACGAAGGTCGGCGTGCGGGCCCTCCCGGACCGGATCGCCCACGGCCGCTGGGGCCTGGAGGAATCGATCCGGGTCCTCGACTACCTGAACGAATACTACGGGGTCCCGTATCCGCTCGCCAAGCTCGACCACATCGCACTCCAGGACTTCGCGGCCGGCGCTATGGAGAACTGGGGAGCCATCACGTATCGGGAGCGGATCCTGCTCTTCGACCCCACGACGTCGTCGGCGCAGACGCGGCAGAACATCGTGGACGTGATCGCGCATGAGACGGCCCACATGTGGTTCGGGGACCTCGTCACGATGGCGTGGTGGGACGACCTCTGGCTCAACGAGTCCTTCGCGACGTGGATGGGCACGAAGACGGTGAACGCCCTCCATCCGGAGTGGAAGATGTGGACCCAGTTCTTCGGCTTGGACACGATTACCGGGCTCACCCTCGACGGGCTCCGCAGCTCCCATCCGATCGAAGTGGATGTGAAGGACCCGGCGGAGATCCGGGAGATCTTCGACGAGATCAGCTACAGCAAGGGTGCGTCAATCCTGCGGATGCTCGAGCAGTTCCTCGGCGAAGCGGCATTCCGCCGCGGCCTTCGGAGCTATCTGCGGGAGCACAGCTACGGGAACGCTCGGACGGAGGACCTGTGGCGCGCCCTGGAGGCGGCCTCCCGGAAGCCGGTCCGGGCCGTCATGGGTACCTGGACGAGGCAGACGGGCTTTCCGCTCCTCGACGTGCAGGTGACGCGGAAGGACGGAGAGGCCCGGATCGCTCTGTCCCAGGCCCGCTTCCTGTACGGCCACATCCTCGGGCAGCCCAGGGAACGGACGACATGGAAGGTCCCCGTCCACGTGGCCCGCGCGGGGCAGCGTAAGCCGACGAGTTTCCTCATGGAGAAGGCAAAAGCCTCGCAGTCCCTGGGACGTTCCCGCCGACGCCCCGACGACGATTGGATCAAGGTGAACGCCGGACAATCGGGCTTTTACCGGGTGAACTACCCCGCGGAGGAATGGGCCCGCCTCCGGAGGGCGGTCGCGGCGAAACAGCTCGACACGTCGGACCGGATCGGACTCCAGAACGACGCCTACGACCTCACGCGGGCCGGCTACCTTCCGGCGACGACCTTCCTCGAGCTCACGTCGGAATACCGCGATGAGGACGACGTGACCGCATGGCGGATGATCGTGGAATCGTTTCACGATTTCGAGACCCTGATCTCCGATGAACCGTACCTCAACCGCCTCGATGCCTACGGACGGGACCTGTTCCGCCCGGCCGGCAAGCGGAGCGGCTGGGATCCGAAGCCGGGCGAGGGCCACCTCGACGCCCTGAAGCGCACGACGGTCCTGGGGCGCCTCGGACATTATGAGGACCGCGGGGTGCTCGCCGAGGCCTCGAAGCGATTCACGCGGTCCCTGAAGGATCCCGCGAGCCTGCCCCCGGATCTGCGAGGACTCGTGTACTCCCTCGTCGCTCAAGCGGCGGACCGGTCGACGTACGAGACCCTGTGGGACCTGGAACAGAAGGCCGCCCTCCAGGAAGAGAAGGTCCGACTCCTCCTGGCCCTCACGAAAACGCGGGACGCGGAGCTCCTCCAGGAGACCCTCCGCCGGTCCCTCACGGATGCCGTCCGTTCCCAGGACGCCGTCCTGGTGATCACGAATGTGGCGACGAGCCGGCCAAGCCTTGGACGGGACCTCGCCTGGTCCTTCGTCAAGGAGCACTGGACCGAGCTGTATCGGCGGTACGCGGAGTCCGGGTTCCTCATCCGTCGGCTCGTGGAGATCGCCCAGGCCTTTACGACTCCGGAGGCGGCGAAGGACGTGCAGCGGTTCTTCGGGGGCCGCGAGGCTCCGGAGGTCCGCCGGATGGTCCAGCAGACCGTGGAGAAGATCCGGGTGAACGCCGCTTGGCGGAAGAAGAACGGGAAGGACCTCGTCCGCTGGTTTGCATCGTCGAAGCGTTGACGTCCCGAGGCAAGGTTTTTCTTGGACGCGGACGATGGGAAGACGCCCATGCCCGTCGTCCGAGCGAACCGCAAGGTGAAAGCCGGGAAGCATGCGATCCTCGATGTGTTCCCCGGCCTGGACAAGTCGGTCGCCTTCCGAGCGATCTTCCCCGATGGGCTCCGAGAAGAGGTCCTCCGAGACTGCCGCATCGACGTCGTCCCCGAGGACATGTACATGTACATCGACGACGAGGCGGGGAACGTCGTCGCGGGTCTGGGATACCTGAAGACCGGAGAAGAGAAGATCGTGTACCTCGACGTGCTCCATGAGCTCACCCACATCCGGCAGTGGCATGCCGGCAAGGAGCTCTGGGATCGCCGGTACAACTACGTCGATCGGCCCACCGAGATCGAGGCCTACCAGGTGGCCGTCGACGAGGCCCGCCGCCTCGGGATGACGGATCGGGAGATCGCCGACTACCTCCGGGTCGAGTGGACGAGCCGCGAGGAACACGAGCGGCTGTGCCAACACCTGGGCGTTCGGAGTCCCGAGTCGCGCGCCGTATGAGCAAAGGCCTCAAATCGGCCGATTTCCTACCGCGCGCCGCGGGACCTGCCGATGATCGCGATCACGGACTTTCAGAAGGTCGAGATGCGCGTCGGGATGATCGTCGACGTGCAGGATTTTCCCGAGGCCCGGAATCCCTCGTACAAGCTGCGGGTCGACTTCGGTCCGTTTGGAATCAAGAGGTCTTCGGCGGCCGTACAACCGTGGTACAGCAAGGCGGAGTTGCTGGGCCGGCGGGTGATCGCGGTGACGAATTTCCCGCCCCGCCAGATCGGGCCGTTCATGTCCGAGGTGTTGTGTCTCGGGGCGGTCCAGTCGGACGGCCGGGTCGTCTTGCTGCGCCCGGACGTCGAGGGGGAACTCGGTGCTCGGATCGCTTGAGAGCGGGAAGGAGTTCCTCGTCCGGGCTTGCGGAATCCTCGTCCACGGCGAAGCGGTCCTCGTCCAAGAAGCCGCCGGCCCCGACGGCCCGGCCCTTGCACTCCCCGGGGGACATCTTGAATTCGGAGAGACCCTCGCGGCCTGCCTCTCTCGAGAGTTCCTCGAGGAAAGCGGACTGAACGTCGAGGCGGAGAAGCTGGTGTATGTCCATGAGAACTTCTACGCCCTAAGAAGGATCGCCACCCACGAGATTGGTTTCTACTTCCTCGTCGATCTGAACTCGGAATTTCCGACACCGGATCCCAAGGGCTACATCCCGAGCCGGGAAGCCCACATCCGGATGCGCCTCCTTCCCCTGGCGGCGTTTCGGTCTTCCTCATTGATGCCCTCCTTCCTTCGAGAGCAACTCCCGCGGGATGCCGCGGACCGGTTTGCCCATCCGACGCGACATTTGGTGTCGCGGGAGGGATGACCATCGCGATCCGCATCCGGCGATTGCGTCTGGGGGACTACGATGCGATGATCCGCTTGCTCCGGGTGTGCGGCCTGAACCCACGGACGAAGGGGCGGGAGAGCCGAACCTCGATCGCCGCCCAACTCCGGACTCCGCGGAATCGATACCTGGGAGCATTCGAGGGGGCGCGACTCGTCGGGACCGTCTTCGGTACCCATGACGGCCGCAAAGGGTGGATCAATCGCCTCGCGGTCCATCCGGACTACCGCCGGCGCCATGTGGCAAGGCGGCTCGTGCGTCTGTGCGAGCGCGGCCTGCGGGAACAAGGGATTCAGATCTTCGCCGCGTTGATAGATCCGGACAATGCCGCCTCCGAGGCGGTCTTCCGAGGACTGGGCTACGAAATCGATCCGATGTTGTACGCGCGCCGCAAGATCCACGCCGGAGTCTAGGGGATGACCTTGAGCTCCTTGCCGATCTTCTCGTAGGCCCCGAGCGCCTCGTCGAGGTCCTTCCGCTTCAGGCCCGCGTTCACGATGTTCCGGATCCGCGCGCGGTCCTTGGCGACCATCGGAAAGACGATCGGCAAGGCGAACACGCCCTCCTCGAACAAACGCTCGCTGAATCGCTTTGCGATTGCGGAATCGCCGAGCATGACCGGGGTGATCGGGGTCGCACTCCGCCCGATGTCGAATCCCATCGAGACGAGCCGTTTCTTGAAGTATTTCGTGTTCGACCACAGTTTCTTCACGTGCCGCGGCTCTGTCTCGAGGACATCGATCGCGGCCGTGCAGGCGGCCGCGACAGCCGGCGGATGGGAGCCGCTAAGCAACCACGTCCTCGATTTGTTCAAGGCGAAATTCCTCAGGTCGTTTGATCCCGCGACGTATCCACCGACGACGCCGAGGGCCTTCGAGAACGTGCCGAGCTCGACCTGGATCTTGTCCTCCACGTGGAAGTGGGACGCGACGCCTCGGCCCCCGTCCCCGAGGACCCCTTCTCCATGCGCGTCATCGATGTACACCATGGCCCCGAATGCCTCGCTCAGGCGCGCGATCTGGTCGACCGGCGCGATGTCCCCGTCCATAGAGAACACCCCGTCGCTCACGACGAGGATCTTCTTCGCAACTTGATCCGCCTCTTTGAGGGCTCGCTCCAGGTCGCCCATGTCGCAATGCCGGTAGATGATCCGCTGTGCCTTCGTGAGCCGGACCCCGTCGATGATGCTCCCATGGTTCAGTTCGTCCGTCAGGACGGCGTCGCCGTCGCCCGCGAGCTGGGAGATGAGGCCCGCGTTGCCCGCGAAGCCGCTCACGTAGAACAGGGCGGCCTCGCGGTGCTTGAACCGGGCGATCCGCCGCTCGAGTTCCTCGTGCAGGTCCATGTTTCCCGCGATCGGCCGGACGCTTCCGCTCCCGGCGCCGTGGGTCTTCACCGCCTCCCTGGCGGCCCGCTTCACCTTGGGATGGTTCGAGAGGTTCAGATAGTTGTTCGAGCAGAGCATGATCACGCTCTTGCCGTCCACCATGCTGCGCGGGGCCGACGGACCCTGGAGCACTCTCAGTTTCCAATCGAGGCTCTGCGCGACGAGGCTCTCGTACTCCTCTCGCATCCAGGACGTCGGGTCGCGGGCGGGCATCGTCAGCCCTCCATGGGGAAGGCGACCTTTCCGCAATCGCCGCTTCGCATCACGTCCATCGCCTCGGCATACTTGTCCAGAGGGAACTTGTGCGTGAGGATCGGGCGCAGGTTCAGGTTGCCGCTCCGGAGGAGGCCGCCCATCTGGTACCACGTCTTGTACATGAGGCGTCCGTGGATGCCGTACATCGAGACGCCCTTCGTCACCATTTCCGAGAGGTCGAAGGTCACGGGCTTCGCATACAGGCCGAGGACGTGGATTCCGCCGGCCGGCCGGACAATCGAGAGGGCTTGCGCAAGGACCTGCTCGCTCCCGGAGAACTCTAGGACCTCATCGACGCCCTCGCCGGACGTCAGGTCCATCACTTCGTCCACGAGGCCCTTGTCCGATTTCAGGACGGCGTGGGCCCCGACCGTCTTCGCCAGTTTCATCCGGTACTCGTTCCGATGGCCGATGGCGAGGACGCGACCCGCGCCCATGGCGCGGCACACGGCGACGGCCATGAGGCCGATCGGCCCCAGGCCGAAGATGGCGACCGTCTTCCCGGGCACGTTCGCGTTCGTGGTCGTATAGACCGCGTTCCCGAGCGGATCCTGCATCGTCGCGAGTTCCGGAGGGAGGTCCGGATCGTTCACGATGACGTTTGAGGCGGGCACCTTGAGATATTCGGCGAAGGCGCCGTCCCGATCGATCCCGATGATCGACACGGACTTGCAGACATGCGCGTTTCCCGTGCGGCACATGTAGCAGGTGCCATCGGCGATGTGGCCTTCGGCGCTCACGTAGTCGCCTCGCTTGAAGCCCTTGACGTCGGATCCCACTTTCTCGACGTACCCCGAGAACTCATGACCCTGGACGAGCGGCACTTTGATCCGGGCCTGCGCCCAGGCGTCCCAATCGTAGATGTGGACGTCGGTCCCGCAGATCGATGCGACCTTCACCCGAATCAGGACTTCCGTCGGGCCGGGCGACGGGATCGGGACCGTTCGAATTTCCGTGCTCTTCGGTGCGGGCTTCGATTTCACCGCAGCTTTCATCGTCGATGCCATCCCGAATTCCCCCGGACGGGCCTGCTCATGGACCCTGGGTATTTCAACTTTCTATCATTCCCTTCGTTCGGTCTCGAGATCCGATTTCCTCGCAGCGGTCCTCCTCGTCACCGTTGGATCGGATGCAACTTCGACGTGCGGTAGCCGACGAGGACGAAGAGGTACTCGCGCGCTCGAAACTCCTCGTCGAGGCTCGGATCTCCCGTGTCGACCCGGAGCACCGGGGTCGCGACGAGTTTGCTCGGTGTGGCGACGACGGTCACGTTCCGGGTTCCGATGTGCCGGAGCACGGGCGGACTGACCTGAAGATTCCCGCGTCCGAGGATGAAGCCCTGCCCGCCAACAGGGCTCACTACCAGCTGTGCCTTCGGGTATCCGTCGAGGAGGCGGAGGATCGCCGTCTCGTTCACATCCTTGGCGATTGTCTTCCCTCCGACGACGGCGTCGATCCCGAGAAGGGTCTTCTCGATCCCGAGCGCGGATCCGATCCCCTGAATCGTGGAGCCAGGCCCTAACAGAAAGAGCGTATCCGGATTCGCTTCGAACAACTCGGAGAAGTGCGTCGTCAATTCCGCGCGGACGGCCTCCTCGCTCAACTCCTCGACCATCAGCTTCCCGGCGGACACGAGCTGCGGCTCGACGAGGGTTTTCGCGGTGGCGAAGAGCCGGACCCGCCATTCTCCCTTGCGATAGGCTTCCTCGTCCAAGTCGAGAATTTCGGCGGTACCCACCCGAAGGTCACCTCGTAAGAAGGCGACGAGGAGGTTGGCAGCCGCCTGCGGGGAAATTGCGAACAAGCCGGAATGCATCTTCACGCCCGCGGGGATTCCGACGATGGGAACGCGGTCCTTCGCGGCCGCGGCCACATCCCGCGCGGTGCCGTCCCCTCCGCAGAACAGGATCAGTTCGACGCCTGATGCGATGGATTCTTCGACCATGATCCGGGTGTCCTCCGAGGTGCTCGGTTGTCCCGGGACGTGGACCACCTCGATCCGGTCCGGGTGGACTCCCGCGAGTTTGAGCGGGTCCGCGCCCATGTCACCCCCGGTGGTGACCCAGTGGAACGTGAGGTCCGTATCGTCCTTCATGACACCAACGAAGGCCTCGGCAAATGCGCGTGCCCGGTCCGGCGCCGTGGGCTTCGCTCCCGCGGCGAGCGCTTGTTCGGCCACGCCGTCCGTGCCCTTGAGACCGACGCGACCGCCCAGGCCGGCGATCGGGTTCACGACGAAGCCGACCCTCCTCACGAGTACAAGACGGGGACCGACGTATTTCGCTCTTGCGAGGTCCCATCACGTCTTCTGCGTGCGATTCTTGCGGCCGGGCGCCCGGCGCCATGCGCGCCCCAGTTCCGCCGGCGGCGAGACCACCGCGAGATGGGCTACGTACCCGAGGACGGCGAGGGGGAGCATCGGCCAGAGGACAGGGGCGAGGCCGACCGCGGTGGACAGGCCCGCCGCGATCCCGAGTTGGATGATTCGGAGCTCGTTGCGCGTGACCGATTCCAGATTCGTCGGATTCGTTCGCAGATGGATCCAGACCGCGGGCAGCGTGAGTGCGAGCCCCAGCAAAAAGGCCGGATGGGTCGTGAGGCCCAGGATCCCATACAACAGGGCCGCGACGAAGGCGATGCCAGCGGCATAGCGCTTTGAGTTGGGGAATCCGATGGCGACCACCGTGGTCCGCTTGGGAGGCACCGCGGCCGCGTCCATCGGTGCATCGAGGTAGTGGTGCATCATCAACATCCCCATGCAGACGAGCGCATGGGCGGACAGCGCCACGATCGGAACGAGGGACAGGGACCGGGTCTGGATCGCGTACGCGCCGAGTCCGGACAGGAGGACGCCCGGGAAACCTCCGAGCCACTCGCCTGCGAAGGGCCGATAGGCGGTCGCGACGGGAGGGACCGTGTAGGCGATGCCAAGCGTGTAGCCGAGGAGGATCAAGATCGCAAGCCAAGGGGCTCGTGCGACGACGACCCAGGCCGTGAGGGCCGCGATGGCCGCGCTGGACACCGCGAAGATCAGCCAAAGCCCCCGTTCGTCGAGGAGCCCGAAGTTCCGGACGGAACCGGGATCAGGCGGAACTCGAGAAACCAGCCCTTCGCCGTCCGGAGCAAGGCCCCTCCTCCCCTCGCGAGCGCGACCATTTTGACTATTTCGATAGTAATATTAGAACGTTTGTTCATCGGGTGTTCGATGCGTGTCCCGCAACCTACTTTATTGCCGAACGGATGGGGACGCCACTCCATGGATCGGCGGTTGTGGTACCTCATCGCGGGAACCCGCGGCGGGATCAACCGCGCACGGATTTTGTGGATCCTCCACGACCGGCCGCACAACGCGAACGACCTCGCCACGCAACTCACGTTGGACTACAAGACGGTTCGCCACCACCTCGATGTGCTCCACGAGAACGAGTTCGTGATGACCCTCGGGGGCGAGGGCTACGGGATCCTTTACTCGCTCTCTCCGCGACTTCAGGTCCACTTCGAAGACTTCCTGGAGATCTGGAATCGGATCGGCCCTCGGTTGGGGCCAAAATAGATATGGTCTAGACCGACGTTTCGCAGGGGTAGCATGGCTCTCGGGACGTTGTGGATGATCGACCTCGTCCTCGCTGCGGCGAGCATCGTCGTGTTGGTCGTCCTACTCTACCTGTATCGCGCCAATTTCCGGACCCTTCGATCGCCCCTCTCCCTCGGGCTGATCGTCTTCGCGGCCCTGTTCCTGCTGGAGAACCTCGCGGCGATGTACTTCTATTTCGTTTGGAACGAAAGCCTGAGCGGGACGGGCTACGCTTCGTCCGTCGCGATGCCGATGCTCCTCCTCAACGCGGTCGAGCTCGTGGCGTTCTCCACCTTGCTCCTCGTGTCCTGGCGCTGACGTCCCGTCGTTGCGGTCATATACCGCTCCCTCCTTTGCCGGACCGGTACCGTGGTCCTGAACTATCGACCGATGGGGAAGACGGAGCTCGAGGTTTCGGAAATCGGATTCGGCCTCTGGCCCCTCGCATCGGGCCGGTGGGGTACCTTCTCCGACGAGCAGGGGATGGACCTCCTGCGGAAGGCGTACGACGCGGGGATCAACTATTTCGACGTCGCGCCGACCGACGGGAATGGCCGAGGGGAACGACTGCTCGGGGAGACGTTCAAGGATCGCCGCGAGCTCGTGATCATCTCGAGCAAGGTGGGACGGGCCGAAGGCCGGCCTGATTTTTCACCCGCCTCGATCCGCACATCCCTGGAGAAGACGTTGGATCGGCTCGCATCGTCCTACGTCGATGTGCTCCAACTCCACTATCCCGACGCGGCCACGGTCGCGAATGCGGCCGTCTGGCAGACGCTCGAAGAGCTCCGGTCTCAGGGGAAGATTCGCTACTACGGCATCGCACTCGGCCCGGGGCCCGGAGGTCTTGAAGAGGGTCGCGCCGCGATGCGCAAGTACGATCTCGGTTGTATCCAGACGTATTACAATATCCTCGAGGAGGAGCCCGGTCGGAAATTCTTCCCGGTCGCTCTCGAGATCAATCAGGGCATGGTGATCCGCGCTCCCCATGCGGGCGGCGTCCTCGAGTCGGATCCCGAGGCAGTCCGATTCCCCGCGGACGGCGATCTCCAGGTGAAAGACGCGGCGTGGGTCGACCGCGCGAGGAAACAGGCGGCGAACTTGCGGTGGATCTACGAGGGCAAGGGGATGACGCTCTCCCAGGCGGCCTTGAAGTTCATCCTCTCCGAGGAGACCGTGGCCTCCGCCGTGCCGAACATCTATCGCGAGGAGCAGCTCGCCGAATACGCGGCCGTCTCCGACTTCGAATCTTTCTCCCAGGGGGAATTGGGCGAGATCGCGGAACAATTCCGCCGAGGGTTCGGAGTCTGAGGTTTCGGATGATCCTCGGATACGTGGATGTGGAAGACCGGATTTACGACCTGAACTTCGCGACCCTCCGCCTTCGAGTCCGCCTGGAGACCGGAGCGGGGAAGGCAGAGACGCGAGTGGCGTTTTCCCAGATCGCGGGGACCGGCGCGAAGTCCTATCGGGTCCTCGGCGAGACCGACGCGATCGCCGAGGTGTCCATGGACCATGACGGGCGCCGAGTGCCGTTGTTGCGTCCGGTCGAAGGGCATCTGTACCGCCACGAGGCCGGACTCATGTTCTTCGCCACGCCCCCTCGCCGGGATCCGGACGATCCGGGATTCTTCCTCGTGAAATTGCGGGCCATGCCGAGCGCCGTGCAGTATTTTTTCGACGACCAACAAGGGCGAGAGATGATTTCGATTCCTCAGGACGAGATCTTGCGTGCGGAAAAAGAGGGCGACGGAATCACCGTCTACGTCACGGCCGCGAGCGTCGCGTTGCCGAAGGAGAAGATCGCCTACGCCGTCCAGCTCCGACCCGAAGCGCGCGTCGCGCCCCTCGTGACCACGCCGCTGTCCCGGCCCAGTCGATGACGAAATCCTTATACCGCGACCGCAGGTTCGCCCGTCGGGGTCCGACATGTCCTACGACGTCGGAGGATTGGGTCTGGCCGGCGACAAGTCCGGCAAGCGGAAGACGTACATGTATGTCGGGATCGCGGTCGTCGTGATCGTGATCGTCGTCGTTGCGGTCTGGTTCGCGTACTACCGTTGACGGGATTCTCGAGCGGCCAGGAGTCAGCAGCTTCGCCTTCGTCGAATCGAGCGGCTATCATCCGCGATAGGCGGTGCGGAAGCCTCATACCCCCTTCCTTCGAGGTCTATCCATCATGAAGGTCCGGCTTGACCCCGCCTCGAAACGAATCCTCGTCGCGCTCCTCGCGAGTCCCAAGACGCCTGGGGAAGTGAGCCGGATCTACGGCATTCCCGTGGCCACGGTCTGGGAGAAGATCCGACGGCTCCAGGAACTCGGACTCGTGCACATGATCCTCACCTTCGTCGATTCGGCGGGCGAAATGCGTCGGTATTTCGAGGCCACGCTGCCGATCGATACGTCGGAGGAAGACGTCGTCGTGGAACTGTAGCTCCTCCGCTGCGGCCTCTCTTCTCCGTATTAATGCGACGGAGGGGATAATTCTTAAATAGTGCCGGCCGTATGCTTCGGCTGTCGTTTTTGACAACCTTTTGAACGGGAGTGTACGAATGGCAGCGGTTTCCAGGGAAGTCGAGACCGGCACGACGACGCTGGGTCTCGTTTGCAAGGACGGCGTGGTGCTCGCGGCGGATCGCCGGGCGACCGCCGGGACCTTGATCGCCCACAAGCGAACGAAGAAAGTCTACCGACTCGACGACAATCTGGGCCTGACGACGGCCGGCCTCGTCGGAGATTTGCAGGTCCTCGCCCGCTACATCACCGCGGAGGTCGAGCTGTACAAGCTGAAGCGCGGCATCTCGATGCCCGTCGAGGCCTGCGCGACCCTCACCGCGAACATCCTGAGTGGAAGCCGCTTCTACCCCTATTGGGTCCAGCTCGTGATCGGCGGCTGGGACCGCCTGGGAGGCCACGTCTACTCGCTCGACGCAGCGGGTGGATCCCTGCCTGACAAATTCGTGTCCAGCGGTTCCGGGAGTCCCTACGTGTACGGGGTCCTGGAAGACCACTGGAAGGACGACATGACGCTCGAAGAGGGGGCGAACCTCGCGATCCGCGCGGTGACCGCCGCCATGAAACGCGACGCGGTCTCTGGCGAAGGGATCGACGTGGCCCTCATTTCGAAAGACGGCTTCAAGATGTTCGACGACAAAGAAGTCGAGAAGCGCAAAGCGAGTATGAAACTGGCCTGAGTCCCACGCGACTTCGGGCCAAAGTGATGTCCGATGACCATCGAGGACATTCTGAACGACGCGCGAAGCGTCGTGAAGAAAGTGGTCCCTGACCACGTGGAAATCACGCAGGTCGACTTCGAAGGCCCCACGATCGTGATCTACACGAAGAACATGGAGGTCTTCGCGGAGTCGAACGACCTCGTGCGACAGATCGCCCAGCAGCTGCGGCGCCGCATCGTCGTCCGGCCGGATCCTTCGCTGCTCGCCTCCCAGGAGGACGCGGAGAAGGTGATCCGCGAGGTGATCCCCGCGGAGGCGCAGATCACCGGGATCTACTTCGAGACAGAGACCGGCGAGGTCACGATCGAGGCCCTGTCTCCCGGGATGGTGATTGGCCGTCACGGTTCCGTCCTGAACGAGATCAAGAAGAAGATCGGGTGGGCCCCGAAGGTCGTGAGGACGCCCCCCATCCCGTCGAAGACGGTCGAGGAGATCCGTCAATATCTGCGGACGATCAACGATGAGCGACAAACCTTCCTGAAACAGGTCGGCCGTCGGCTCGCGCGGGAGGTCCCTCAGGGGGAGAACTACGTACGGATCACGGCCCTCGGAGGATTCCGGCAGGTCGGCCGCTCCGCGGCGCTCCTCAGCACGCGCGAGTCGAAGGTCCTCATCGATTGCGGCGTCCTGATCTCGGAGGACAACGGATCGCCGTACCTGAACGCGCCCGAGGTCCTGCCGCTCAGCTCGCTCGACGCGGTCGTCATCACGCATGCCCACCTGGATCATTCCGGGCTCGTTCCCGCCCTGTTCAAGTACGGATACGAAGGGCCGATCTACACGACGCCTCCGACCCGGGACCTCATGTCCCTCCTCCAGCTCGACTTCATCAAAGTCGCGATGGGCGAGGCCCGCAAGTCCGCGTACGACTCGAGCAACATCCGGAAGGCCGTGGCGAACACGATCCCGCTGAAGTACGGGGAGACGACGGACATCGCGCCCGACGTGCGACTCACGTTCCAGAACGCGGGGCACATCCTCGGCTCCGCGGTCGCCCACTTCCACATCGGCGACGGCCTGTACAACGTCGCGATGTCCGGC
>WNGC01001894.1_pt1 | contig 15433 bp, 7 predicted proteins | sample 5400051 | NCBI WGS metagenome assembly WNGC01 (sample SAMN13153368, study PRJNA577476) | soil metagenome | isolation source: 20 cm soil or saprolite under grassland replicate 2 | place: USA:California | collected 2016-06-15 | reverse complement strand
GGCGGGGATTGGGGAAGGTTAACCACCACGGTCAATGGCACCTGGCTATCCCGGTTTGAGTTTCAGCCTGGCCCCAACAACAAACGGTTCGGTATCGCAGGCACATTCCAGCCGCCGGGAGCTACTCTAACCAATTCGACGCCATGGAATCGGGCTAACTTCAGTATCTTCTACGATGGTCCGGCTGACACGTGGATGGGGGGCTTGGATGTCGGTGCCATAGTCCACTGGATCGGTCAGTATGAGGACGACAACGCCACTCTGACAGGATCGACAAAGCTCAACGAGCCTAGAAGTGGCCCGTTCGGTGGCGGTGGTGAAGTACGGGCGCGGAAAATAGCTCCGTGGACTACCCTTGACCTCATCTTAAACTACACGTTTAACCTGCCGCCGCCTGCGCCGGCCGAAGTGCCTGGCTTTGCCAAGGATGGTGGGAAGAACGTGAAGATGAAAGACGGCAAGGAGAAAAACGTCGTTCCAGTCTCCACGGCGGAGTATGGCTGCAGCAACTGGAAGTGGTGGCTTAATAACACAACCGTCACGCTCGGCATGCAAAACGTGCTCGACGAGGATCCCTCGTTTGTGGCAGGCTCGTTCGAGAATGGTTACGACGAGTCGGTTGCTAACATCAAAGGCCGGTTCTGGTACGTCGGCTTGAAGAAGCGCTTCTAAAACGGAAGACCGCAATAATTCACAGCGGCCGGGCTCCTCGAGGGCCCGGCCGTTTTGCTTTTGTAGCAGCTCGTCGCAGACATCGCAGGGGATCCAGCGCCTTGGGGGAATAGCTGACGTTCGATAATAGCCCAGCGTTTCAACGCTGGGCCAATCGTGTTATAAAGGATTTGAGTCCCAGCGGGGGACGAAAGAAAACACCGATTATGCATTCCTTTACGAATTGCCTCATGCATTGTGTCTGGGCCACAAAGAACCGCGAACATTGCCTCACCCCGTCTCTACGCGAGCGCCTCTGGCCATATTTGAGCGGCATCGCCAAACAGAACCAAATGAAGGCGCTCGCGGTTGGCGGTACCGCCGATCACGTCCACGTTCTGCTGTCTCTGCCGGCGACACTGTCCATCGCCAAAACGGTACAGCTGCTCAGGGGAAATTCATCCAAGTGGATCCATGAAACATTTGCCAAAATGCCTGGGTTCGCCTGGCAGGAAGGCTACGGCGCATTTAGCGTTGGCGTTTCAGGGGCAGAGACGAGCGTCAGGTATATTCGTAACCAGGCGGAGCATCACTGGACGCGATCGTTTCGCGACGAGCTTGTTGCAATGCTTCGCAAGCACGGATTTGATTATGACGAATCGATGTTGGATTGAACTATCTTCCGTCCCTCGCGGGACTACACTGATGTTTGGCTCAGGGCCCAGCGTTGAAACGCTGGGCTATTTTCGGTAAACATGTCTAGGACCGCGTTGGCTTCCGAAACCCGCAATCTATCAGGATTCTACCGATCCATCCAGTCGCGAAACTGGCTGTGGGGAGTTCTCTTAATCGCTCTCGTTTTGGTCGCATATGCCAGGGTCTTTAATGCCGGATTCATCTGGGACGATGAATCGCATTTGACCCAGAATCCTTGCATCGTTGGTCCGCTGGGATTGAAGGAAGTCTGGACCACCACGCGAGCAGTCTATTACCCACTCGTGCTTACGACTTTCTGGGCCTTGCATAAGGTCGTTGGCTTGACCCCATGGCCATATCATTTTTTGAATGTGCTTTTGCAGGCCGGATCGGCGGTTTTGTTCTGGCAGGCCTTGCGGCAACTGAGTATTCGCGGTGCATGGCTGGGAGCCGCCCTATGGGCCTTGCATCCAGTGATGGTACAATCAGTCGCGTGGGTAACTGAGCTCAAGAACACGCAGTCGTGCCTCTTTTATCTCTTATCCATCTTCTGTTTTTTAAAATGGGACGGCGCGCGACGGATTACCCGCCTCCGCCAAGGCTACGGCGAGCAGGCGCGGATATCACGGATACAGGATGCGACAAACCAAGGAAATGCAGCCTCTAACGCCACTCGGCGGCAGACTGGACGCCGCTCGTTGATGTTATTCGCCTTGTCGTTGTTCTTTTTTGTTCTCGCGACGCTAAGCAAGCCTTCTGTGGTCATGTTGCCTGTCGTGCTTGTCCTTTGTATCTGGTGGCAAACGGGACGAATCAGTCGCCCTAATGTTTTAGCGCTTGTTCCATTTGTGCTAATATCGGCGGTCGCGAGCGTCTGGACGATTTTCGAACAAAAGTTTCACGCTGGCGCAATCGGGGCCGAGTGGGCGCAAACCTGGCCAGAACGCTTCGTCATCGCGGGGCGCGTCATATGGTTTTACCTGGCGAAATTGGTCTGGCCGCATCCGCTCATCTTCATCTATTCAAGATGGCAAATTGATTCGTCGCAGCTAACTGCCTATTTACCGTTAATCGCGGCGTTGACTGGACTGCTTGTGTTGTGGTTAGGCCGCGCGAAATGGAGTCATGCCGTGTTCTTCGCGGCGGCGTACTACGTGGTTTCCTTGTTTCCAGTGCTTGGCTTTTTCAACGTCTTTTTCTTCCGTTACTCCTTTGTGAGTGATCATTTTCAATATCTGGCGAGCATGGGACCCCTCGCCCTCGCTGGCGCTGCGATAACCACGGGTTGCGCCCGTGTGGCTGTAGTCGCCTCGCTGCGTCGAGGCGCTCTAACGTCGTCATTGTCCAGTGACGCGGCAACACTGCGACACAGCGACGTGGCTATAACAGCGCTCGCTGGACTCTGCGGAGTTCTTCTCCTATCGCTCGTCTTTTTAACATGGCAACAGACGGCCATCTACCGCGATCTTGTTACCCTATATACTTCAACATTGACGAAGAATCCTGGTTGCTGGATGGCGCATTATAATTTGGGCATCGCTCTCAATGACCGGGGAAAGACCGATGAGGCGATCGCTCATTATCAGCAGGCTATCGAGCTGCGGCCAGGTTATGCCGAGGCGCATTACAATCTGGCCCGGCTTCTCGCGCAGAAGGGCCAGCTCGATGACGCGGTCACTCATTATGAAAAAGCATTGGAAATAGACCCCGCTGATGCAGAAGCCCGGAACAACCTCGGCGTCACGCTCTTTGGCAGCGGACGTGTGGATGAGGCGATTACTCATTATCAGGAGGCGCTGAAGATCCGGCCGGATTATGCGGAAGCTATTTGCAATCTGGCGCACGCACTTCTTTCAAAGGGGGATTTAGATAGCGCGATCGCTCGTTACTCGGCATGCCTCGCACTATCGCCAAATCAGGCCGAGGCTCAGTACGATCTGGCGAGTGCCTTACTCCGAAAAGGGCGGACGGATGAAGCGATTGCTCATTACAAAAAAGTGCTCGAGTTGCGGCCGGACAATCCGGATGCCCATGCAAATCTGGGAAGCGCCTTTCTAGCAAAGGGCCGCGTCCGGGAAGCAATCGCTGCGTACAGGAATGCCCTTCGGATTTCTCCGGAAAATGTGCCTGCCCAAAGTAATCTAGCTTGGCTTCTGGCAACATCGTCAGACCCGTCGCTCAGGAATGGATCAGAGGCTGTCCTTCTAGCTGAACGGGCCGACTCAGAAAGCTCTCGAAGTGAAAATCACCCGATCGTTCTGCGCATTCTGGCTGCGGCATACGCTGAGGCTGGCCGCTTTGCTGAGGCCAGGCAAACTGCTCAACAGGCATTGCAAGCGGCAGAGATCCAAGGCAATTCCACTTTGTCCAACACTCTCCGGGATGAAATTACGCTGTACGAACTGGGTTTACCGTACCATAAAGAACAATAACTCGTTGCGAAGACCCTGCGCCGATTGACGATAACCTGGAAGAACGTGTCGGACAGGTGGTCTGCACCGCTTGACTTGTGAGATGTCAAGGAGCGGCAGTCTCCAGTCCGCCGCCTGCTAAACTCAGCGGTTGGGAAGCTCCGAGAGGGTCTACGAGCAGCACGACTTGCTCTTGGAATCGCCTCTGTGTTATTTCTCGGGAAACGTTTGACGGACTGGAAGGCCTATCTGGTAAAGAGCGATGTCCCCTTGAAGGACGTTCGCAAGCTGGAGATTGCCTTGGCTGGTCGCTATCTCCTTACCTCGTTGAGCCACTTTAATCGCTTCCGAGAACTGACCGGATTCCGCATTCGCGGCCGCGAGAGTGCGTAGGCACGACGGATCGGCACCACGGGAAAGCTGGACTGCTCGGGACGCGAGCTCTGTCGCCTTTGCTCCGTCACGAATGGAAGTGTCACCGCAAGTCGCCAAAAGCCACGCCAGATTGTTCCGCGGCAATGGATCTTGCGGAGAGCTCCGTGCTGCAAGCTCGTACTCAGCAATTGCATCTCTCCGTAGTCCTTTGTTAAGAAACGCGTCACCCAAAACAGTGTGGAAACTTCCGTCCTCCAGCTGGGTTGAAGCCGCCTTCCGCCATAGAGCGATGGCCTCGTCGGTCCGCCCCTGCTGAAATAGAATGCTACCCAGATTCAAATACACGTCGCCGTAATCAGGTCGCATTTTTGCCGCTTTCTCGAAATGGTCGATTGCTTCTTGTAGCAGGCCTTTCCGGACGAGCGCGGTGGCAAGATTATTCTCGATGAGTGCTCCGCCAAGGTCGTATTGCGCGAGAGCGTGGCTGGATCGAATCTCCAACGCCTTCTCAAAGTGCGAAATCGCCTGGTCCAATTCGCCCCGTCGTAGGAAAAGATAGCCCAAACTAGTATGTGCCATGTCGTTGTCAGGGCTAACGGCCAGCGTGTGGTTCCAGAGCACCTGACTATTCTCCCAATACGAGGTCTGCACAAATGCACACCAGCTCAAGGCAACGATGATCGCTGTCGCGATAGCGGCGCAGAATGGCTTGTAACCTGGGCCGTGTGGGTTGCCCGGCTCGACTCTACGTGATCCATGAGTGATCGGCCGCAGGCTGGTCGCGGCAAATCGCGAGCCGGAGTTACGCATTGGGGGCGCTATCAGATCGGTGACGCCCCAAACAATCAGCACATACAAGCCGACCTCTGGCAGGTAGGTGTATCGATCCGCGCGTGCTTGCTCGCCGACTTGCACCAAACCAATCACGGGCACGAGCATCCCGAGGTACCAAAACCAGCCAGTCAAAATGTAAGGTCGCTCTTTTCTCCAATGAATTGCCAACACGCTCATCGCAATGAGAAAGGCACCGGCCAAAAGAATTTGCCAGAGCGGCAGTTGATTGTTGGGATGAGGATAAAAGGGCGCCAACTGCACTGGCCACAACATCTGCCAGATGTAGGCAACATAACTGACAGCCGCGTTATTCAGTCGCCATGTGAACGGTAACTGGTCCATGGATCCTTTGGCATAGTGCTGTGCCAGCAAAGTCGCTATGCAGGAGGGAGCGGACAGCGCAAGCAGCGGAATCTTCTCGAGGACAAGACGCGTGCGCTTCTCGGAAAACCTCTTTAGCGGCCAGTAATCGAGAAGCAAAAGCACGAAGGGCACTGTCACCAGCATGGGTTTCGACATCAGACCGAGCGCGAGGCACAATGCTACGGCCAGATAACGCCCGACAGACCGCTTGTGCGCATAACGGACGTACGCCCCCAGTGTGAGCATGAAAAAGACGGCGCTGAGCACATCCTTTCGCTCAGAAACCCACGCTACAGATTCGACGTGCAACGGATGAATGGCGAACACAGCCGCCACGAATGCGCTTGGCCAAAACGCGCCCGTCATTTGTTTGAGCACGAAAAAAAGCAACAGCACCGCTATCGTATGCAGGAGCACATTAGTGAAGTGATGGCCGCGGGCCTTCAGCCCGAACAACTGGCAGTCGAGCATGTGCGAAATCGTCGTGAGCGGATGCCAGTTCCGTGCATGAGGATGGGTAAATGCGGTGAGTACGCCGTCTACCGAAAGTCCTCTTGTGATGACCGGGTTTTGATACACATACACATTATCGTCGAAATCGACGAAATCGTGCTGCAGAGTTTGACCAAAAACCAACCAAGTGATTGCAACCAAAGCGAGGCAGGCATAAAAAGACGCGAATCCCAACGAGGGGCCTTTTTTTAGGGGACTCTTGAAAAACTCGAGCGTCTTCTTCTTGGGTCTGTTCTTCTTCTTGCTCATTCTTCAGAAGCCATTACGAAAGAGTTTTTACATCCATCGCTCAACGTCTAATTTAGATAACTCGCGCATTCCGCGTGGCCGTTGGGCTTGTTCGTCATGGGGAACTACTATTTCTTAGGCTAGGCCACCCAGTGATCTGATTTAAATGACGAGTGGTTGTGGCGTCGCTTCTTCATCATGCGGACTTTGTGCTTCCCTCGTCAATTCGGCGCTGCTTTCAGTGGCCTCATGTATCCCTGATATCCGCATAACCGGCGATGAATTAATTGCCGAGAGAGTTTTCCCGAAGCGGCAGGCGTCCGCGATAGAGCACAAGATCTTTCTCGAGACGATTGGCCACGTCGGTCTTTCCTTGCATGGTAGCTATCGCTGCAGCTTGTCGGGCCACGGCGACCGCTTCAGAGAACTGGCCGCTCTCCGCACAAGCAGCTGCGAGCGTTCGGAGAAACCGTGGTTCTCTACCACCTGAAAGCTGCACTGCTTCCTGGGCAAATCCGACCGCTCGGGCACCGTTGCGGATTGACGCATCAGGAGCTGTCGCCAATACCCAGGCAATGTTGTTACGAGAATGGGGATCTTCCGGAGCCAAAGCCAAGGCTGTTTCGTAATGGGCAATCGCCTCCCGTAGCGAGCCCTTTCGCAAAAGAGCATTACCAAGCCCGGTATGGGAATCTGCGTCATTGGGCTGTAATTCGAGAGCTTTCTCCCAATCAGCGATTGCTTCGTCGATGCGACCTTTTGCAAAGAGAACGTTACCCCGGTTGTAATAAGCGTCTGCATAATACGGTTGCAATCTAAGTGCCTCCTCGTAATGGACCATTGCTTCGTCAGATCGCCCTTTTCTGGCCAAAGCGTCAGCGAGGTTCATTTGCACGAAAGCTGAACCCACGTCGTAGTGCGGGTCCGTCTTGCCAGATCTAATTCTTGCGGCACTTTCGAAGTGCGAGATAGCTTTGTCCAATTCATCGCGGTCAACACGCAGGTACCCGAGGTTATTGTGGGCAACGTCGTTGTCAGTGGTCACCGTAAGAGCATGGGTCCAAAGGGTCTCGCTGTTTCGCCAGTAGGAAGTCTGAATAAATGCCCGCCATGCCAAGACAGCGATGATTGCTATCGCGACTGCGGCAGCTACGGCAAACCGTGATCTGGACTGATGGACTGCTGTAACGTCAGCAGCGAGCCACACTGCAAGCAGAAACAGACCGATATGGGGAAGGTAGGTATAGCGATCGGCATGCCCTTGTTCTCCAACTTGGACGATGCCAATCACTGGAAAGAGCATAACAAGATACCATAACCAGCCGGTGAACAGGTAAGGTCGTCCCCGTCGATAAACGACCGCTGCCGCAGTGGTGGCAAGCAGGAATCCGATCGCGAGAATGACCTCCCAAATTGCCAGAGTATCATTCGGATGAGGATAAAAAACGGCGAGGTCTGTCGGCCATAACGTTTTCCACGCGTAAATCGCGTAACTCGCGAACGCGTTTTGCACCCGCCAAAGGAGTGGCAACGGCGGGATCGCACCAGACGCGCGTTTTTGCAGGATAAACGTGACGATGCAAGCGCCTGCGGAAAGAACAAGCAACGGGATCTTTTCCAGAAGGAGGCGTCGTATTATGTCTCGTTGATTGTTGCACTGTGCGATTTTCTTCTTCCCTGTTGTTAAGGAGGGTTGTTCAAAACGGCGTAGCGGCCAGTAATCGAGAAGGAGAAGGACGATGGGAGCGCTTACCAGCATTGGCTTGGACATGAGTCCCGCTGCGAAGAGCACAACGACTGCCAGGTACCGCGTTATAGACGGTGCGCGTGCATAACGACCGTATGCGCCCAGCATGAGTAAAAAGAATACAGCGCTCAGAACGTCTTTTCGCTCGCTTATCCACGCCACGGATTCGACATGCAAGGGGTGTACGGCAAAAAGTGCTGCGACAATCGTGCTCTTCCATACTGCACCAGTCATTTGCCGCAGTACCTGAAACAGCAGGAGCACCGCGATCGTATGCAAGATAATATTGGTAGCATGATGGCCGCCGGCGTTCAGACCGTAAAGCTGACAGTCCAGCATGTGCGACAAAGTCGTTAACGGATGCCAGTTGCGTGCGTGCTGGCTGATAAAGGCAACTGCTATCCCTTTTATTGTTACCCCAGATTGAATAGCAGGGGTATTATAGACGTATAAGTCGTCATCGAAATTAACAAAATCATAACGGATTGTTTGACCGAATACGATCAGGCTAATTACAGCAAGAAACAGGTATATACTGAGAGCTATTACACGGCTACTAAGGCTCCTTTGTATTCCGCCACGGCGGTATTCAAATCGCCGCTGGTTGTTATTGGCTGTGGAGCTCTGAATCGCCATGTGTTAAACTAGGGTCTCGCAGCGGCTGGTGTTCTTGGTAAAGGGTAATATTCCCCTGGAGCTCAGTAGCCAGGCTGAAGTTCCCCTGGCTGTTGGCTAATTCAATCCCCTGCTGCGCAGTCTGAATTGCCTGGGAAAACTCGCCAGTTTCGGCATAAGCTGCCGCTAAGGTGCGAAAGATTATCGGGATTCGGCGGCCCGAAATGCGCAGAGCATCCTCTGCCAGTTGAACCGCTTTCGCGCCGTCTCGAAGAGAATCGTCCGGCGAAGTCGCAAATATCCACGCGAGATTGCTCAGGGCGTTTCCGTTGTCTGGTTGAATCGCCAGGACGTTCTGCCATTCTTCAACACCCTCCCTGATTCGACCGTGCTGGATCAGCACCGTACCCACAATGTTGTGAACCTCGATGTTATTCGGCTGTAGCTCGAGTAACTTCTGGTAGTGAATCAGCGCGTCCGCGACTTCACCCTTTTGAAGAAGGGCCTTGGCAAGATTCTCATGAGCAGGGGTGTTGTCGGGTCGAAGATTTACGGCGGCTTGCAATAGCGAGATAGCCTTGTCCAGTTTAGCTTGTTGCAAATACACGATGCCGAGGTTGTTTTCAGCGACATCGTTATTTGTGGTTACTGCAAGCGCGTGCTTGAACAATGTTTCGCTATCGCGCCAATACGAGGTCTGGGCCCAGGCGCGCAAGCTCAAGAGGCCGACGGCAAGCGTTGCAGCAGTACTTACAATTGCGCGCCGATGTCGCCACAACGCTGTCAGATCGGCGGCCGCCCATGTGACCGCAATGTATAGGCCGATCTGGGGTAGATAGGTGTATCGGTCAGCACGCCCCTGCCAACCGACTTGCACCAGCCCAATCACCGGTACAAGCATTCCTAGATACCAGAACCAGCCTGTTATTAGGTAGGGCCGCTGTTTTCGCAGGGCGATAGCTACCACACTAATGCTAATTAGGAAGAGAAGTGAGCAAATGATTTCCCAAAGTGGTAGCCGATTCTCTGGATGCGGGTAGAACACGGCAAGTCGGAGCGGCCAGAGCATTTGCCAGATGTAGAGAACATAGCTGACTACCGCGTTGTCAATTCGTTCTAATATCGGTAACTGCTCAGTCCAACCGACCGCACCTTTCTGCGCAACGAACGTCGCGATACTCGAAATAGCTGAAAGTGCGATGAGCGGGATTTTTTCCAGCATGCGCCGCCGCAACTGACCTCGGATTCTATCGAGCGGCCAGTAATCCAGGAGCAAAAGCACGAATGGCAGTGTCACTAGCATCGGCTTGGACATCAGGCCACAAGCCAACACGAATACTACGACGAGATAACGCCTGACCGATGGGGAGCGCACGTAGTGCACATAGGCGAGGAGCATGAGCATAAAGAAAACGCCGCTTAGCACGTCCTTTCGCTCAGCTATCCATGCAACCGATTCGACACGTAAGGGATGAATTGCGAACACCGCTGCAACAAACGCGCTTTGCCAAAATGCGCCGGTCATCTGTTGCAACGCAAGAAAAAGAAGTAGGACCGCGATTGTATGCAGTAGAACGTTTGTAAAATGATGCCATCCCGGGCGTAACGCATATAACTGGCAGTCCAGCATGTGCGAAATGGTCGTCAGCGGATGCCAGTTCATGGAATGAATGTGAGTGAATGCCCAGGCAATGCCGCTGACGCTGAGACCGCTTGTTATTTTAGTGTTCTCATAAACATAGCGCGGATCATCGTAGTTAATGAAGTCGTGCCAAAGCGTCTGACCAAAGACAATCCATGTAAGCACTGCTAGACAGATACAGACGCTCACAGCTTGCCAGCGCGGCTTCAGCGTCCCGTTCATCGCGAAGAAATGACGAAGCACGAATGACAAAGAGGCAGATCAAGAGCTCTGTTATTCGTGGTTAATTCAGACTTCCTCATCGGCGTTGCAGCATTCGCTGGTCAATTGCACCTAGGATTTCCTCTCGTAGACCAAAATGTATTTCCCCAGCTGTGGCACTGATTGTGGAACACTACCAAAATAATAATCTGCTTTGTCTGGTGCCACCATGTTCACGAAACCGACAACAGCATAGTTTTGCGCCGTGTATTCATTAGCCCACGTGAAAATCAACCGATCAGATTCTGTTCGTTGCAGCCAAGAATCTGGCATTACCACAAAGATGAGAAATTTGGGACGCGTGCGTTCAATCTCGCGAATCATTTCTTGTTGCATTTTGCTGGCATATTTCTGGGGTTCCATCAGGCCATAAGTATAAATGTAGCCGGTGGCAGAATGTCGGTTGGAATAAAAATAGATCTGCGGCTCGGAGCCTAGGACGGCTATAGTGTCGGTTCGGCCCGTATGTTCGCGCAGGTATTCAGCTATTCTGATGGACTCTACGAAAGGACTTTCTGGGTAGATCGTTCGAGAAGCGTCAGTCAGAGAGGCTCCAAAAAAGAACTTTCTGTCGGCGATAATAGGCCAGGCGAGAGTGGCTCCCATAATCAGGATGGATATTAATCGGACTGCGATCGATCGGCGCACAATGAGGTCCGACAATCTGCTGATGGCAACGCCGGCAAGGAGCGAGACGGCTGGGAGAACCAAAATAAAGTAGTGCACCCGAAAATAGAATCCTGGGCATAGCGCCAATGCAGAGAAGAAAACAAAGCCGAGAAGAAAAATTGTGATGCTACGCGTTCGCTGCTGCCACAAACCGGCAACGAGTCCAATTGCAGCCAGCATCCAGATCGGCCAACCAGCTAGAATCACTTCCTTCGTGCTGTACGCGAACATTTCCGCCGCTAGGCTTAAAGGGACTAGGCTGCCATATTGACGCGCGTAATCGATTGTCCAAAACCAGAACCTCTCGAACACGCCGATTCGCCAGAAAAGAAGACAAGTAATTCCTAATGGAAGAATGACCCCGGCACCGAAGGTCAGGCTTCGCAGGAGAGTTTTTTTAGGCCGGAATCGGCGATGAACATCGCTGGAGACACGATAAATCGCTCCAAATAAAGCGAAAAAAACTCCCGGTTGCTTCATTAGCAGCCCAACTCCAAAGAGCAACCCGCTCGCGAATATCCGTCCAAGTGTTCGCCGATCTGTCTTGTTGAATAGGAGAAGGGTCCCACCTAGCACCGGGAATAGCACAAAATGTGTTGCGTGGCCGGCAAACCCAAGTACCGATGGACTTACCGAGAGCACCGCGTAGCTCATCGCTGCCGCAAGTCCTAATGTTGAATTCACCAGTTGTCGGCCTAAGAAAAAGATCAAGACGGCCGTAGCTGCATTAATCACGAGCAACCCCAAGTGAATTCCGATAATCGTTTGTCCAAACATCGACATGATCGCAGCGTAGGCAGCGTAAGTGCCCGGGAACTTCATGTTGTAGGCGAGCTGGTAGGGTGGAATACCTTGCAAAATAAGTTGACCAGCATAAGCGTACTCGCCTTCGTCACGCTCAAGTGGAAACCCAAGGAGCCGAATTCTGATGGCAATAACGAGGCCAAAGACGATTACCGCCAGAGTCCACCACCCAGCACGCAAGACCTTGCCGCTATCGTCAATCTTATGAGTCACAAAAGCTGCTATTTGGACGAGAAACGGGACGTTGCAACCCGGGCGTTTGGAATCATGCCAGCTTCTCAGGTCCCTGGGGAGTTTTCAACTGCCACAAGCCTGCGGCGCGAAGGAGCCCATTTGCTTTAATTCGCATGACTGGCGGGTAACTTATGCACGAAGTTGTTGGGCGTCTTTTTTCTTCACGCAGTCGCGCATTCATTTTTGCTTTGGTTTTAGCGGCTGCGACGATCTTTGCGTACCGGCCCGCGTGGAACGGAGGTTTTCTTTGGGACGACGACGTTTACATCACCAATAACGAGCTGTTAACGGCGCCTGATGGTCTGCGGCGAATCTGGTTCTCGCTCGATTCTCCTTCGCAGTATTTCCCGCTGGTTTATACAACTTTTCGCATCGAGCACGCGATTTGGGGCCTCGATCCAACCGGTTATCATTGGGCCAATCTTCTGCTGCACATTGGCAACGCACTGCACATTGGCAACGCACTGCTGGTTTGGTTGGTACTGGCGCGGTTAAAGGTCCCGGGAGGGTGGCTGGCGGGAGCAATCTTTGCGCTGCATCCCGTGCAGGTGGAATCGGTCGCCTGGATCACGGAACGCAAAAATGTACTGATGGGCTTCTTCTTTTTGCTCACGCTGCTTTCCTGGATTGCGTTTTCTGACGGAAGAATGAAGCGACCCTGGCTGTTTTATGTAATCGCCCTGATCCTTTATCTATTGGCGCTTTCGGCCAAGACAACGGCGTGCACGCTGCCGGCTGCGTTGTTTTTGATTTTGTGGCTGCAGAAGAGGCCCATCAGCTGGAAACGAATTTTCCAGATTATTCCCTTCTTTATTCTCGGCATCGCTATGGGCGTATTAGCGATGTGGTGGGAGCGGTACCATCAGGGGACGAGCCGGACTGTTTTTACGTTCCTGAGCCCCATCGAACGGGTTCTCGTCGCGAGCCGTGCCATTTGGTTTTATCTGAGCAAACTCGCCTGGCCATCTAATCTCACATTTATTTATCCGCGATGGGATATCGCGCCGACTCATCTGCTCAACTACGCGTGGCTGTTGGCAGGAGTTTTCGTGTGTGTGGCAATCTATTTTCTACGTCGATACGTGGGACGCTGTGTTGAGGTCGCAGCGGCATTTTTTGTTGCGACCCTGAGCCCGGTGTTGGGGTTCATTATGCTTTATACATTTCGCTACACGTTTGTAGCCGATCATTATCAGTATTTGGCCTGTATCGGTCCGATCGCCCTGGCATCTGCGGGTCTGGTCAATTTGGCAGACGTGTCTAAGAATAGCCGCACCTTAATTTTCAGTGTGGCGCTCTGCGTGGTGGCACTCCTGGCGACACTGACGTGGCGACAAGCCGCAATGTATGGCAACATCGAAACGCTCTGGCGCACGACTCTTTCCAGAAATCCCAGCTGCTGGATGGCTCACAACAACCTGGGCATCGTGCTGTTTGAAAAAGGCCAGCTTGACGATGCGATAGTGCATTATCGGACGACGCTGCAAATGCAGCCCAATTTTTGGGATGCCGATTACAATCTTGGCACCGCTCTTCTGGGGAAGGGCCACGTAGACGAGGCGATTTTCTATTGCGACAAAGCAGTCAGGATGCAACCAAACGATCCAGATGCTCAAGTGGCCTTGGCCAATGCTCTTCTTCAAAAGAGACGAATCGACGACGCGATCGCTCACTACCAGAAAGCAGTTGCAATACGGCCCGATTACTTTCTTGCCCGTTACGGTCTTGGCCACGCCCTGCTTGAGGGAGGGAAATTTGATGCGGCGATCGAGCATTCTCGGGCCGCCTTGTTGATTCAGCCTAATAACGCAGACTGTCACACGATCCTAGCCATTGCTCTTGATGAAGAAGGTCAATCGGTCGAAGCCGTCAAACACTATGAAAAAGCGTTGCAGATTTCTCCTCAATCGGTTTCCGCGTTAAATAATCTGGCTTGGTTACTGGCCACAGGTTCCAACGCCTCACTGCGAAACGGAGCCAGAGCGATTCAACTTGCGAGGCAAGCTGACCAACTTTCTGGAGGCACCAATGCGCTCGTGCTACGCACGTTGGCAGCGGCATATGCGGAAGCTGGCCAATTTGGGAAAGCGATTGAAAGCGCCCGGACTGCGATGCAGCTCGGGCGGAGCCAGCGGGCTGATTCGTTAGTCACCGAGCTTCAACAACAGATCGCACTCTATGAGTTGGCGCTGCCTTATCGTGAAATGGCAAAATAAGGACGGTGTAGGTAAGCCCGCCTGACTCGTGATTCCCTACAACGTTAAGACCGACGATCCAATCTTGTGACGATTCAACGATTTAACGATTTAACGCGGCCAAGGCCGTCAGAGTTCGTCGCGCAGAATTTCGAACACCTTCGTGCTCTCCACTACTCCCGCCAGCGCATCGGTTCCGGGACCATTCCCAAACGCAATGACGTCTTCAACGGTGACCAGGGCAGATTTCGTGTAAAACGCCGCCGGCTCAGGCTGTTCGGGCTGCGGTTGTCTGTTCTGACTTTCGTCTTGTTTACCCGGTATTTTCGCTGCTCCGTACGATTTATCGCCATTCGGACCGGTGGCCCAGGTAATCCAGGGCTGGCCGGCAGAATTAAAGCCTAAGAGCGCAATACCGCTGTCTTTGCGAAAAGGAAATCCATTTAGATTTAATCCGCCGATCGCCACATCGCCGCAGACCACAATCGTCGATTTTTCTCCGCCGTAACTTCGCGCGATGCCAACTGCGCGGTCCAGTTCGACCGTTTGGCTCAAGGTTCTCTCCCCGTTGTTTTCCTGCGCTGCGTTTCGCATTAACCCTGCATCAACCACCAGTAAGTACCCGCCAACATTGTACTGGAGCAGTTGGATTGCTCGTCGCACCATATCCGAAAGGCTCGGCTGCTGACTTCTTTCTTCTACCTGATTCACGAAGGCGAGATCTTCTTTACTAAAAAGGCCGACCAGTTTCGGACGGCGCCACGCGGGAACCGCGTCCAGCTCGGCTCGAGTTTGAACAATATCAAACCCGTTGCCACGGAGCTCGAGTAAAAGATCGCGGCTATCCTCTCTGTCTCCGCCCTTTGTGACGGGAAGAAATTGCGCGGCGCCGCCACCCATCGCTATGTCAATATTTCCGCGGTCCCCAAACTCGGTTGCGATCTTCTCGGCGTCGCTCGGCTCGGCGGGATGTGCGTAAAAGGCCGCGCTCGTCGGATCGGTGAGTTTCGTGTCCGTTATGAGTCCCGTAGCCCGTCCATATTCGCGTGCTAGTTCAATGATACTCTTGATCGCTTTCCCGTCGGCATTGATTGCAATGGCGCGATTCGCCACTCTCTCACCAGTCGCTATTGCGGTCGCAGCGGCCGACTGGTCTGGAGCGGCGAAATCCTTTGAATAATTCATCACCAAAGCT
>WNGC01001236.1_pt1 | contig 15442 bp, 8 predicted proteins | sample 5400051 | NCBI WGS metagenome assembly WNGC01 (sample SAMN13153368, study PRJNA577476) | soil metagenome | isolation source: 20 cm soil or saprolite under grassland replicate 2 | place: USA:California | collected 2016-06-15 | reverse complement strand
CAACGCCTTAATTGGAAAATAATGGAAAATGGAAAACGGCCCCCTTCGTGGTGAGCGCAAACGTCCTGGACAGCGGTAGTCCCGAGGCTCTCGCGGGCGGGGGCTCGGACGAATGAATTTGAACCATCGACCTCCTGGTCCCGAACTAGCCTGGACCAGACCAAATCCGTTGAATTGACGGCATTTGCCTGTGCATTCCCTCCGCTTATTCGGGCTACATGGGCTACAAAAATGCCTTCTGGTCTTCGCTCAACTAATTGACGAGAATGGCTCACCCTAGCGTCAGATTTGAACTCACGACCTTCGGGTTATGAGAACGGAGTTGGTCATCTAGGTTCGCTGATTCTGCGCGATTTAGCGCCTAGGCCCGTGCCAAGACTTTTGTCCCAAATCTGTCCCAGGCATTCCTGCGCGTTCGCAATTCTTAGTGGACCGAAGGCGGGTTGGCCTGCTGGGGTTGTTGAGCACTTTGTTCTTGCAATTTGCGCAGTTCGCGCCACCTGACGTACTGTTCCCTCTTTGCGGGGTTGGGGTCTTCGTAGTCCTGCAGCCAAAACCGGAACCAGTCTACCGATCCGCCCTGCGAAGCCATGCGTACGGCCGGATTGGTCAACACGTGCTCGTCGGTATTCAACATGATCAAATCCACGGGCCTTTTCAGATAACGAAGTCCTGCGTACGGTTGCAACATATAGCTCACGCCGAGCGGGCCTGCCCCAACTACCAACAACGGTGTGGCTATTTTATCTAGATTAAATCCCGGAGACCGCTTTAACCATTGTTGCAAACCTGCACCGAAGGGCTTCGCACCGATCATAGAATCACCTTCGTCGTCAGCAAAAATCATGTATTGAAGATAATCTAGCATCACGCCGTCTGTGATCGAGGCAGCTTTGAGGCGAAAGAGACTGTTCGTAAGCATCTCCATCACGTAGAAGCAGGTGCGGCTGAATCCGACGATGCCAATCTTGTCTGGATCTACCAGACCTTCCGACACCAGTTGGGTTGTGGCCGATTCGAATACGGCAACATAACAAGGCCCTTCTTCAGGTGTAACCATAGGACAGTTGGCTCCGGCTACTCCTGTGGCTGCCTGTAGAACCATGATTCCCGTCGCAGCCAATGCTCTGGCTGCCATCGCAGTTGGAAATACGCCGGAAGGCCTGAATTCTGTTTCCTCGAAACCGTGCGTCTGAATCACCAGCGGATACCGCTGCCCAGACTTGTAGCCTACCGGCTTGTAGAGTCCGCCTTTCCACTCCCGTCCTTTCTTGTCCTTCCATCTGTAGACGGTAGCCTCACCCAACTCGAAATTTCTGAGCTGCGGATTGGGATCCCAGATGGTCCACGATGCCTGTTTGTTCGTGGCAAGGAGTTGAGGAGGTTCGTTGAGCCCTTGCTTCACGATAACTTCAAGACCGTTACGTTCGGCTTTGGGTTCACCTTTGATCTGTTCTGCGACTTGCCAGGTTCCGTCTTCAGCACGTCGGTACTCAGTGGTTCCAACAGACTGGTCCTCGTGATTTGTAGCAATAACCATTACGCTCCGCCTGTCGCCCTTCACAAAACGGGCACTGTCAATTCGGTGGTAACCCTCCTCGACACCAGTTTCGGTATGACCTTTCAACACTTCCACACAGGTGCGCGTGTTCGAGTGAAAATCCACAACGGCAACACACGGCCGGGACGGCACATGGTCCTTGGAGAGGAGAAACGTGCCGGGTAACAAAACTGCCTGCCCGTCACTGGACCAACTAGGGCTGTCGTCGCCCACCCACCACCCCGCATTCCTGCTGATCGGTGCTTCCGTCAATGCCTGTACGGACCCTGCTTGCAAATCGATTCGAACATACTGCTGCGCAGAGTTGGGGCCCGCATGGATTCGGCCAGGAGAGGATGCGTATGGCGGCGGGTAGAGTGTTTCCCATGATGGTGGAACCTCCGGAACAGTTAAGATAGTGACCAGGAAACTGCCGTCTGGCGATAGCGCCAGACTTCCGTCGGGAACGATATAAGCGCCATCATGCTTGACTTCAAACCGACGACCTCCAAACACCGCCCAGAGACGGCTGGGAGATGAAAAAAAACGCGGATCGTCCGGAAAAAGTAACTCAATAAGGGATCGCCCCGTACCCACAACTGCTGGTGTCTGAAGTTCTGCTTTTCTTCCCTCCCCTTCGGTTGAATCAGCGGCAGTATAGACATAGTGTTGTCGATCTCGGATGTCGAATGACTTGACCATTTCTATTTGGGAAGTCAATAGTTCGAGTGACTTTTTTCGAAGATCGGCGAGAACAAGTTGTTGCTTACTCTCTGAGTTTTTTTCTATGTAGGCTACACCACTGGAGTCAGCAAGCCAGCGCCAATCCTTGATGATGGGACCCTCTTTATGAGAACGATTTACGACCCATACAGGGGATGGCGGCTCCGACACATCGAAATACTTCAAGAAGCTCGCGACGTCTTGGCTACGGTAGAACCGCAAGGAGTCCTCGACACAGTTCAGGTCCAAACGCCCCCGCTCAGTATCAACGGCGAAGTAGTTCCCATCTGGGGAAAACTGCACTGCCTCCGCTTGTACCCCGTATGGATCGCCAAAGTGTGCCAGTCCAACCTCGTCGGCGACAGTGAACGGTTTTTTGCCTTGCTGTGCTGACGCGATCATTACACTCAGGAAAAATCCGGTGACAAAAAAAAAGACACACCTTGTGGTACTGATATGCACAAGCCTCCTTTGGAAATGGAGAAACGTGCTGAGAATTCTGTTATTCCAACAAAGTCCTTCATCTCGTGAGCTAAGGCTTGAATTAAAAAACTAATTTGAGAGCAAACTGCATCGAGCGCGCGCCGCCCATCTGGTACAACGGACTCAGGATACCAAGCGAATTTGCGAGTGTGCCTGTGGCCTGGCCAAAGGTATTCTGGCCCAAGCCCGAATTGACGATTCCGAAATTCGGATGATTGAATACGTTGAACGCCTCCGCGCGGAATTGCAGCTTTAGGTTTTCACGGATCGGAAAATCCCGCCTGACTGCCAAGTCCATTTGCCATACCGCGAATCCACGCACAAAGTTGCGCGGTGCCAGTCCAAGGACGGTCCCACCCATTCCGTGGGTAGTACAGGGAGGCCCAGGCACTTTTCCTGCTGTGACAAAGGCACAAGGATTAATGGCTCGCCCTCCCGGACAGGAGCGCGTATTGCCGTATAGCGTGTTATATACCGAGGCGCAGTTAGCCCCGTACAGATAGATCGGCTGGCCCGAAACCAAGTCCACGCCGGTGGACTTCACTTGGTCCGTCGCGGGATCGAAAAAAGAACCTCCGTTTAGACTTACCGGAAATGCCGTTCGCGCGGTAAAGCGGTCATCGAGCCCCCAGTGATGCAAAACCGCATTCGCAAATCCATTGTGCCCCACATTCGGCGCGTCATACGAAAAGGCCGCCGAGAAATTGTGGCGTACATCGAAGTCGCAATTCCCTCGCTGATAGCCCAGCAGACCAGTCAAATAGTTCACGGAGTTATAGTCCAAGCAGTGAGACCAGGTGTAGGAAGCCAACGCCGCCAAACCCCGGCTCAGTCTCCTCTGGAGTTGAACCTGCAACGAATCGTAATCCGATGTCAGGCCGTTCTGAACGATAAAAAAGGTACGTGTAAGTGGGTTGGTCGAGCTCGTAAACTGATTCTGCTGCAGCAATCGCGCCGCGTGTGAAGCGACATAGGAGACAGTAAGAGCCTGCGCCTTCCCAAGGGCCTGCTGGAGGCTGGCGTTCCATTGGAGGGTATATGGCAGTTGCAGATGCGGAGCGAAGCCAATCGCACTTGGGAATCGGCCTGTAGGAGGGTTCACGATTGGGGGAATCAACGTTGCCGGATTCCCCGGAAATGATGTCGGCCCCTTTCCAAGCGCACTTCTAAACCCTGGCCCATTGAAACTCAAAGAGCCTAACTGTTGGCCCGTGTCAAAGAACAATCCAACTCCGCCGCGCACAACCGTTTCCCGACCCGGCGTGTCGTGGAGGATATATGCAACACCTAGCCGAGGCGCAAAGTTACCCAAGGTGGTCTGCCAGAGCGGTGTACCCTGCGGTGCCAGCGCGAACGTATCGGGTCCAGATCCTTGAACTGTATATGGCTTTAACCCTTGCGTGACAGCCGGCGCGGGATTCACCTCCCAGCGCAATCCAAGGGAAAGACTCAAACGGTGTGCCACCTTCCATTCATCCTGCGCAAATGCCGAGAAGTTCATATACAAGGGATATGCGGGAGCAAATGCCCTTATATCCGTGGAGATTGGACTATTGCTCGTGACTTCATCCTTACCCAAGTAGGTATAATCCAAGACAGGATTCGTCGGAGACGCAAATGGCATAAGCCTGCGATAGTCCACGCCAAATTTGAACTGGTGCCGTCCCAAAGAGAGATTCACTGTGTCGATCGCGTTCCACTGCTTTTGAGTGCCACTGTTTTTTTGCTGAATCATCTGAAGGTTTATACTGAAGTCTGACTTTACGAAAAACATACGCATGTCCGCGCTAGGATCGAGCCCCGCGAGCTGCGCCAGATTGGCAGGCGTACTGCCCCCGAACGCATCGATAACTTGATCTCCCGCGGTTTCGTTCGAGCTGTAATTGAAGCGGAGCTCGTTGCTGAGACGGTTTGAGAAAACGCTACTAACACCACTCGTATAAGTCCGCAAAGCGTACTCTAGAAGATTTTCCATTGTAGGAGAGTCCACCTGCCGAACCGTCGAACTGGAGGTCGTATCACTGAATCGAAAGAAAAGCCTCAGCTTATCGTTTACGACGTGATCGAAACGAACGCTGGTGGAATCGAGCGAGCTCGGATTGGACCAGCTTCCGTTGAATTGGGAAAAGCCATTCACCGTGTCATCCGGCGCATTGGCGCTTTGCACTGGGAAGGCATTCAGCACCTGATTCAGGGGAGTGGGCGCAGCCGCACGCAAGGCGTTATCTGGCACAAAGATCGGCGTGGCGGCCTGGGGCTGAATCAAGCGCAGCCCCTCATACGATACAAAAAAGAACGTCTTGTCTTTTCCGTTGTAGAGGTGGGGGATCCTGATCGGGCCGCCAAATGTGCCGCCAAAATCATTTTGCCGCGTAGGAGGCTGCTTCACCTGTAAGTAATCATTAAACCAGTCATTTGCGTCGAAGAAGTCGTTCCGCAAGTAGTCGTAGGCCGTCCCATGCCACTGATTCGTGCCCGATTTCGTCTCAAACGCGAACTGGCCACCCGGGTTGCGTCCGTATTCGGCCGAGTAGGTCGAGCTCTGCACGCGGAACTCCTGAAGATCGTCCACGGAGACCAAAGCCTGGGTAGTCCCGGATGCCGTCGAAGCCCCAAGCGAACCACTGGCACCCGAGTATTGGTTCATTAGCGTACCCGCAGCCGCGCCCACATTGGCGCTCACTCCGTCTACGGTGTAGTAGTTTGCTTCCGTGCGCTGCCCATTCACACTGAACTCTCCGCCCTGCCCAATAGCCGCCCCCCCTCCAACACGTTGCGGACTATTTGTCGTAATCCCCGGCGTAAGCAGGATCAAATCCTGAAAGCTGCGGCCATTTAGCGGCATGTTCTTTATATACGATTGATCCACCACCGTACTGACCGATGCATCCGTTGTATTTAGGTGCATGTCGCTGGCGTTCACGGTGACGCTCTCCGCGACCGCGCCCAGGCTCAAGGAGAAATTCTCGGCAATTTCATCTTGCACGTGCAGAGTGAGATTTTCCTTGATTAAGGTCTTGAAACCCGGAGAACCGGCAGCGACGCGGTAGGTGCCGGAGTGGACGCCGGTGAAAACATACAGACCCGCGCTATTCGTCTTGGTCCTCTGTTCGACGTTGGTTTCCACATTGGTCAAAACAACTTCTGCTCCAACAACCGCCGCGCCGGTCGGATCCGAAACTCGACCTGATAGCGTGGCGGACTCGTTCTGTGCCAGGCACAAACCCGGCAGGAAAGCCAAAAGTATGGACACGAATGCCTTGCGCATCACTTCCCCCTAAGAACCGCTTGTAGAGAAATACCCGCGCCAAACCGCGAGTGCGCCGCGCACGAATGGATTTCCCGGAAAAAGAGCTAGGTTAAGCCAGGTTTAAGGGTGATTGATGGGATTGCGCAGGTAGGCGTACATCAGCTTCTTCCCGGTTGGCTTAATGGTTCCGCCGCTGGGTTCGAGGGTTACAAAGACCGAATTGATGGCTTTGAGCACGTTCGGATCTTCTACCTTGAGCGCCCAGCGTGACTGCTTCTGGTCATCCATGTAGAGGAGACCTAAGCTCACCGTTGCTTGGCTGCCATTCTCCCGCTGTCCCCACGCCTGGAATGAAGCATTCTTCATTCGTATTGTGTCGAGGTCATATGCGTAGAAAATGAGGCGCTTTCCCTCGGTGAGGAAAATCCGGCCGAAGGGACGCGATTCCCCATGTGCATCCATATCGTGGACATCGATAATATGCAGGTTACGAGCGCCCATCACATCGCGGATGTCACGGCCCGCCGAGAGGAGTTCCTGCTCCCGATCCAGAGCCGCTTCCTGCCCCTTGAGCTGATTCGAGAGCTCCGTAATCTGTAGTTGGGACGCGAGAAGCTGCGCTTCCTTGTCCGCAGTGGCGCCACGCAACTGTTCAAGCTGCCCGCGCAAAGTCGCCAATTCCGCATTGTCGCTATTGGTTTGTTGCGCCAGCGTGGTGCGCTCTGACGTGACTTGTTCGATTCGAACCTCAAGCAAGCGAATAGCGGCAAGGTCTTGCTGATGCTGCGCATTCAGGCGGGCCGCCTGCGCAGCCGCATCGGCAAGCTCTCGCTCAAGACGCTCTGTGTCCGTTGTCGTGCTGGAATCGGCTCGCGCTGCCGCTTTCAGGTCTTCCCTGAGTTGTGCCGCATTTTCTCTCGTCTGAATGAGGTCAGAACGCAATTTTTCGATTTCACGTTTTCGCGCCACGTCGTAGCGTACCGCCAGGCTCGTGGCGATAACCATTCCCAGCAACGCGGCGGAAATTCCCAGGTAACTCGCACGGGCGACAATTCCCCAACGCAAATCTTCCAGCCAGATGGCTGCGCGTTTCCGCAAACTCTCGGGGCCACGTGCCGCCTCGGGTGTGATCCGTAACCCTTCCTCGGCTACGCGCTGGAGCACGGCCTCGCGCATTCCTTTGCTGGAAGCCACGCGAGAACGCGCGGGCCGCCGATCGGCAAGCGGCAAGTGGTGGTTTGCGAGTTCCATGAACTCGAGATAGGTGGTCTGACAACTCGCACACTCGCGCAGGTGCAATGTCAAGTCCGCTGCTTCGCCAGCTGACAGCTCGCCGAGTGCGGCCAGGCTAGTCAATTCCTTGAAGTACTCATGCTCTGGCATCGGGTATCTCCTGCGTCTGCGGGACGGTTTGGCGCGCGCGGGGCTCCTGCATCAGTTGGCGAAGCTTGTCGATACCACGATAGTATCTGTGCCGCACGCTTTCGAGGCTCGTGCCTGTTTTTTCCGCCACCTCCCTAATGCTGAGGCCGTCGAAGAAAACGAGTTCCAAAACTCTTCGTTGCCCAGCGCCCAGGCCCCCAAGAATCTGACGAACCAACCTTTGCGATTCGTAGGCCGTAAGCTTCGGAGCGATGAGAAAGTCGGCTGCGGCTTGCGACTTGAGGAGTTCCTCCCCATCGTCCGGGAGATGAGCTTCCCGAACGTTAAGATAGCGGCGGCGGTTCAAACTGCGGCGATAGGCCGTCCGCACGACCCACATCTTAGTACTACCCTTGGAAACGTCGAATCGCGCCGCCGTTCTGCACAAGTCTAGGAAAACTTCCTGCGTCACATCTTCTGCTTCCGCGTGATCGCGCACAATTCGAAGCGCGATGCTGAGAACCAGCCGCGCGTAACGATCGAGCAGGACGGCCACGGCATCGCCGTGGCCCGCAGCGAGATGCGCCATGACCCTATCGTCGGAAAGATCACCGAGCTGGGAGTAAGTCAGCCCACAGGGCTCTCGGGAGCTGTCGCTCTCAGACATCACCCTTCAACCTGCTTTCGTGAGACAAATCTCGTCGGCCGAGCTGCACGATTTGATCGCAAATATACAGCGACTCTTGCCAGTGCAAAGAAAAAACTTCGACAAAAATTTAGGCCCCCGAGTGGCACAAATGCCGTCGTTTGCGGGTACTGGCGCGTCTCAGCCAGTGGATAGTCAGTTGGCTGCTACCGACTTCTTTTCGCTCTGCTCTTGCACCTTCCGCAGCTCGCGTCCAGCGGGCGTACTGATCAGCTTTGGCGGGATCAGGAGTTGGTTGAATTGTTTGGGACGGACTGGCCTGAAATCGCAGAGAAAAAATTGATTTCTGTCCCAAATTTGTCCCAAGTGTAGGAAGGGCTTCCCGACGTGACCCCGGAAGGCTTTGCAAATCAATAAGATGGGCTGCGAGGATCCGTTGACGACCTTCGGGTTGTGAACCGAATGCTCGGAGCGATGAGAAATCTCTTCTGGTTGAGAACATTGGCGTTTCGCGACACTGGATGGCTCATGAGAACGACGACATGAGCTCTCGCTGCGGAAGCTCTTCTCGAAGGCGTCCCATACCGTGAGGAATGCGGCGAGAAAGTAGGCCTCGGTTTCAACCTGCCCATGCCGAAGCCCGTCCTGTTTGGGCTACGTGGGCTACAAAATGAGGAAAATGTAGTCGCGGCGTCACGCCACTTAACTCCAATTTGCAGAGGGAAATGGAGATCGTTGGGCGAGGACATTGGAACCACCGATCTCTTGGCACACAACCAGGATGTCGTCGGCACTTTTCTTTGCTGTAAGTTGGCTAAAAGAAGTGGTCGGGGCGAATGGATTTGAACCATCGACCTCCTGGTCCCAAACCAGCCTGGACCAGACCAAATCCGTTGAATTGACGGCATTTGCCTATGCATTCCCTCCGCTTGTTTGGGCTACCTGGGCTACAAAAATGCCTTCTGGTCTTCACTCAACTAATTGACGAGAATGGCTAGGGGGTTGGATTTGAACCGATGACCTTCGGGTTATGAGACGGAGATAGTCATCTAGGTTCGCTGATTCTGCGCGATTTAGCCCCTAGGCCCGTGCCACGACTTTTGTCCCAGGCAGCTTCCGGCGGGAACTCCCCTCATATGGATTGATCGACAACCGTGCTGAAACTCCCGTCGGTCGTGTTCATGTGAAAGTCGTCCGCTGTAATGGTCACTGTTTCGGCGATGGACCCAACCTGCAAAGCGAAATTCATCGTGTAGAGCCCATCCTGGTGGTCGGGACCCCAGGGGCAGACGTCTTTTCCTCAAGCGAGCCACTCCTGCAATTTGCTGTGCGTGCCGCCGCAGTGAAAGCGATGAGTTTCGCCAATACAGTAAGCGATGGTAAGCGATGAATTTGGCCCGGCCATGCAAGCGACAACTTTGGCCAAATAGCGCGGCGTTTGCGCAGCGTTATCAACGAGATAGGCGGCACTGTTCTCTTGCGCACATCGGTGTCGTGTCGAGGTGAGAAGGGGCACTCGGCTCGCCAACCGCACGCATACCCCGCGGTTGGCGCGTACGGGAAATGGCCGAAGATGATCGGATGCGCTACGAGCTGGCCGGATGCGGTATCGCTCTCGCTTAGCGCCAAGATAATCTCCTAGCTCCCGGATTTGCTCAGAGAAGGTTGAGCGACATGCAGACGCAACGCCGCGCGCGTGAAATTGAGCTCCTCCGCGAGTACAGCGACATAGTGATACAGCCGAAGTTCGACGCCGGGGTACATGAACCTCGCACGCGGGCTCGCATGTATGCCGCTGGGGCGGCCCTACCTAGAGTATTCCTTCGACGGAGAGTGAAGTTATCTGTGGTGGACGAAACTATTTATCAAATAGATGGGACTATTAGCGGCGCGGTCCTTCGGGCGGGTACATAGTGTTCCTCTGAGAAAGACGATTTGTATCACCCACTAGGAAAAATTTATCGCTTGCAAGGCTTGTCGTCTTGCTGCCCTAATACAGGGCAACGGCAGAGTGTTCCGGGAGGATATGTCCAGCGAATTTCCAAGTCGGAACGGCTACGGAAATGCTCACCCTACGGCGTACGATGCGCTGTGCGAGGAACACTTGTCTGATGAACAATTGATGCTCGACGTGCAGCAAGGCGACGGAAACGCCTTTACCGTGCTCTTCGACCGCTATAACCGCCTGGTGCTTACGGTGGCGCTGCGCATCGTTCATGATGCAGCCGAGGCGCAGGAAGTTACGCAAGATGTTTTTTTCGAATTCTACCGCTCGGCGAGAAGATTTGATCCTGACAGAGGCACACTTAAAGTGTGGCTCCTGCAGTTCGCTTATCACAGGAGCATCAATCGCCGGAACTATCTCGTGCTGAGACAGTTCTACAACCGACCCGATCTTGAAGAAGCCATGGTCTGGGAAGCAGCCGCGAAAACGACCCCTCGGGTCCCCGCTCAGGAACTGAAGCAAGTCGTTCAGGAAGCGCTCACCACGCTTCCAGAGACGCAGAAGAGCATCGTCGAAAAGGTCATCTTTGAAGGCCTAACGCTGCGGGAAGTCGCACAGCGTAGCGGTTCCAGTTACAACGCGGTGCGCAATAAATACTATCGCGGGCTCGATCATCTACGAGGCTCGCTGGTCGAGAGGCCAGCGATCGTAGGGAACGAAGGGATAGTAGGTCTCAGGGAGGTCAGCCGTGGAAAGGCATGACCATTTTGAAGAGCTCTTGGCCGCGGCCAGTATGGGCGAGGCCAAGGGAGGAGAGCTCGCTGAACTTGAGGAACATCTCCGGGTGTGCCCAGGTTGCCGGCATGCGTATGCTGATTTCCTTCAACTAGGATCGGTCCGCATGATCGCCGAGGCGAACGAGCAACAGGGAGTCACGGGCTCGGAAGCGATCGGATATATTGACTCGGCTCAATTCCGAGAGAAGTTTTTGAGGAAGGCGGAAGCCGAAGGGATCTTAACTTCGCGGACGAAAGTCGCTTCCGTGCTCCCGGAGCCGGCGATCCGGCCAATCCGACACTGGGGATATACGACGTTTGGGGTGGGCGTGGCTGCAACGGTTTTGCTGGCCGTCGGAGTGGGTGCGGTGTATCGCGGAAAGTTGTATCCAAACACCACCTCCTCCGTGAGGAGCGTACCTCGGGACATTCGGGCGTCAGTGCCGGCCCAAAGCGTTTCCCCGGATGAAAACCGCCAATTGGCACTTTCCCGGCTTGAAGCCGAGAATCGCAGACTGGCATCCGAATTCGTTTCGCTCAAGGCTTCATTCGCTAACGAATCTTCCGCACTGGAGGAATTAAAGTCGAGGGCGGCAACCTCCGAAAAGGAGCGGACTGCGCTTCTCTCTGTGGTCAAAGAGCGTGACGCGAAGATCGAAGACCTCGGTCGCCAACTCGGCGAAGCGCAGACTGAGGTTGCGGGGGTTCGAACAGAGCTAGATAAGGTCCAAGCGAGTGATCAGGCGACGGTTGCAGCTGACCAAAGTAGGATTCGGGAGCTATCTGACCAGCTCGCCGACCAATCTGCGGCGCTCGATAGGGAACGGGAGATGCTTGCGGCGAACCGCGATATTCGCGATCTCATGTCTGCCCGCAATCTGCACATCGCCGACGTTTTCGACACAGACAGCAGGGGCAAAACACGTACGGGGTTCGGCAGGGTCTTCTTTACCGAAGGCAAGTCTCTCATCATCTATGCCTACGACCTCAATGATCGCCACGTGCAGGAAGCGGGCTACCACTACCGCGTTTGGGGAAAGAAGGAAGGCCCGGGGCAGAGAGCCAAGAGCCTGGGGATTTTCTACTCCGACGACAAGACCCAGAAGCGGTGGGTGTTTAAGTACGAAGACCCTAAGGTCCTGAGTGAAATTGACTCAGTGGTCGTGACCTTGGAGCCTCCCGGGAAAAACCCCACCGAGCCGAAGGGCGAGAAATTCCTTTACGCCTACCTGCGGAATCAAGCGAATCATCCATGAAAGACTCAGTAGTAAGTGTCTAGTAGCAAGTGCTCTGCGAAGGCGAAACGACGTTCGGCGTATTTCTCCTAACAGCAAATCTCCGCGTGAGCAGGGCAAGAGACCAGCCTATCGTCCGCTGCGTATGGAGTGAAGGAAATTTGCCACTGAGACGAGAGGGGTGGCTGGCGCGCGTCACGCGGGCGGTTTTCAACAAAATTCTTTCTGGCGAGGTGATACAAACTGGGATTGGCGCAGGAAGACTTGAGTAAAGGGGGTTTCCGAAATGCCTGCGTCCTCATCTTCCTGTAGGATCTTTTCTATTCTCTCCTCGTTGCTTTTCGGTGTGGCGATCTTCCTCGGCTGCCTCGCGTTTCCCCGCGGAACGCTCGCCCAGACTGAACTCGCCGGTGTCTACGGTCGCGTCACCGATCAATCCGGAGCGGTAATCGTTGATGCTGAGGTCGAGATCAAGAACGTTGAGACGAATCAATCCATAATTGTCAAAACAAATCAGGATGGCCTCTACACTATTCCTTCCTTGCATCCGGGCCACTATCTCATTTCTGCACGGAAGCCTGGATTCAAGACAGTGACGGTTACGGAATTGGAGCTCAACATACAGGACAACGTTGTTCGAAACTTCGCCTTACAGGTGGGGTCCATTGCGGAGACTGTGACGATCACCGCAGATCAGAACAATATCAACACGACAGATGCATCGGTCAGCACTGTCGTGGATCAGACCTACGTAAAGAACATGCCGCTGAACGGGCGTAGCTTCCAGGATTTGATCCTGCTAACGCCGGGGGTTGTGACGAATAGTCCTCAGACTGGCGGGACATTAGGTCAAACAGGTGAATTTAGCGTTAATGGCCAGCGCACGGAATCAAACAGCTACACCGTGGATGGCGTGAGTGCCAATGTAGGTGCGGCTGCGGGTCTGAACATGGTTACGGCAGCGGGATCTAGCGGTTCTCTTCCGGCTTCGACAGCTCTGGGAACCACTCAGGCTCTGGTCTCCGTAGATGATCTGCAGGAGTTCCGGGTGCAGAGTTCCACCTACTCAGCCGAGTATGGGCGTAACCCCGGCGGTCAATTCGCGTTTGAAACGAAGTCAGGCACCAATCAAGTGCATGGAACCGCCTATGACTATTTGCGGAATGGATTCTTCGATGCCCCCGATTGGTTCAACAATTACTTTGGTGTGAAGCAACCCGCTCTTCGGCAGAACGATTTCGGCGGCACCTTGGGCGGGCCGTTCGAGATTCCTGGGCTATATAAAGGGAAAGATAAGACGTTCTTTTTTGTTTCTTACGAGGGTCTGCGCCTAAGTGCGCCACAGGCAGCTTCCGTCCAATTCGTGCCAGATCTGTGTATGCGAGGTATGGGCACTTGCCCATCTGGGAGAAAATCAGCGCCCAGTGCACTCCAGCAGGCCCTCAATGCCTTTCCTCTTCCTAGCCCGGGCGGGATTGATGACACTGTGAATGGCTTCGCCCAATTTATTGGATCTTGGTCCAATCCAAGTTCGCTCAATTCCACCAGTGTTCGGGTCGACCACGCTGTAAACGATAAGTTAAGGCTCTTCTTCCGGTTCAGTGATACGGGCTCCAGAGCGGCTTCTCGTCGGAATCCGGCTACACAGAACAACGTATCCGCCTATACTCTGCGGATTTACACCGGTGGCATCAGCAGCGTTTTTTCGAGTCGCCTTAGCAATCAATTTCGCATCAACCGCACTTCAAACGAGGCGGCCCAAAGTGACACGATTGACGCGTTCGGAGGAAGTACACCTGTCGATCTGGCGCAGGTGTTAGGGTTGAATCCAGGGTCGTGGCCTATCGTTTCGCTTCAATACCATGGGTATTCTCCTACTTTCTTTCAAGACCACAATTCTGGTGCTCAAACGCAACTCAATCTCGTGGACACAGTAGTTCTATCATTGGGGCGTCACCAGTTCAGAGTTGGTGGAGACTATCGCAGACTGGCTCCTTTTGCGGTCCCGACCACTCCACTGCTCGAATACTTTTACATCAGCGAATCCAGCGTAGAGACGAACAGCGCGTTTACATTTCCCAAGGCCTTTGCTCCTGCGCATCCGTTGTACCAGAACTTTTCCCTTTTTGCGCAGGATGAGTGGAAGGTGGCTCAGCGTTTAAGTCTTTCTTTGGGAATGCGTTGGGAAGTGAACCCTGCGCCAGGAGTGACGCAAGGATCGAGGCCCTATGCGATTCAAGGCTCTGACCCTAAAACGTGGGCGCTTGCGCCACAGGGTACCCCGCTCTGGCAGACCACTTGGTATAACTTTGCGCCCCGGATAGGTGCCGCATATGTCCTCCACAATGCACCGGGCCGGGAAACTGTCGTGCGAGGGGGTGGTGGTGTTTTCTTTGACACGGGTCAGCAATTAGGGTCACTTGGCTTTAATGGCCCAGGATTTGCCACCTCCGGCCCGTTTATATCAGGATCGTTTCCAGTGGCTCCGACAATTCCTACGGTTGTCAATCCGCCTGTGGGGAAGCAAGGCACGGTGTATGCTTTCGCCCAGCATCTGCAGCTCCCATACGCGCTTCAATGGAATGCGAGTATCGAGCAGGCTCTGGGCCAGTCACAGGCAGTGACCCTTTCTTACGTGGGAGCCCATGGCGGGCGCTTGTTGAAGAATAGTCAAGTTAGTAGTCCTTCCAGTAACCCAAACGTCGGAACCGTTGTCCTGATTGGGAATGGACTTTCGTCAGACTATGACTCGTTGCAAGGCCAATTCCAGCGGAGGCTGAGCCGGGGTGCGACGGTGCTGGCTTCCTATACCTGGTCTCATTGTCTTGACTATGGCTCCCAGAACTTCGCCTTTGGGTACCAGCGCGGGAATTGTAATTTCGATGTTCGACATAATTTGTCGGCCGCTCTCTCATACGACGTACCGAATGTGGGACATAACGGATTAGTTAACGCGGTGCTGCACCATTGGGGGCTCGATGATCGTTTTAGCGCGCGAACGGCCTTCCCGGTAACTCTGGACGGCAGAGGATTCACTGATCCAGCAACCCTGACGTTCTATCACGCGGGACTGAATCTTGTTCCTGGACAGCCGATCTATCTCTATGGCGCCAATTGCGCTGCTGTTCTTCAAGGCTTGAAGAATCTTAATCCAGGCCAAGGATGTCCGGGAGGCCGGGCAATCAATCCTCAGGCCTTTGCCGATGTAAGTTCTGGCCTGGGTAATGCTCCTCGCGATTTCGTTAGGGGGTTTGGAGCCTGGCAGATGGACCTTGCTGTTCGGCGAGACTTCCCAATACATGAAGCACTGAAACTGCAGTTCCGCGCTGATGCTTTTAACACTTTCAATCACCCGAATTTCGGAACCATCAATGCTGGCTTCGGCCAGAGCACCTTTGGCCAGGCGACGAGCACGCTTGCGGGTTCGCTGGGCATCTTGAGTCCGCTTTATCAGCAGGGGGGGCCGCGCTCCATGCAGTTTT
>WNGC01003803.1_pt1 | contig 15448 bp, 19 predicted proteins | sample 5400051 | NCBI WGS metagenome assembly WNGC01 (sample SAMN13153368, study PRJNA577476) | soil metagenome | isolation source: 20 cm soil or saprolite under grassland replicate 2 | place: USA:California | collected 2016-06-15 | reverse complement strand
CCGCGTGTTCCTTCGTCTGCTCGAAATGTTCTTCGAATCCCGCCGCAAGCTGTTTGTTAGTAGCGGCTTTAACCATTTTCGGCAGCGCTTTTATAATCTGCTTCTCCGCGCTGTAGAGGTCTTTGAGTTCGTGAACGTATAGGTCTTTGAGTGTTTCTAGTTTCATATGTGTGGATTTAATATCGTTGGTTTTGCTCGCACCTGAGTTTTCGATGAAGCGGACTCGCTCCCAAAATCTTTATGTGCAACCGCGCAGCAGAAAGATCAGGAGCAAAATTGGAATCGGAATTCCGAGAAGCCAAAGTAAAATGTACCCAGTCGCACCCGCTTGTTTGAGTCTATTCGTTAAACGCATCTCAGATGATCCTTTCTTAATGTTATTGATTCCGAAACTCTTCGTGTGCGCAGGAACCTGCTTTGATTGATGAACACACACAATCGGGACGGCGGATGATTGTCTAATCAGACAAAATCCTATGGTATGCGACGATTGTCTCGAAGCCTGGATCACCGCGGCGTTGATCTGATTGAGAGCCGCGCTGTCGTTTGGCCGGTGGTGGTATTAGGATTGCGAACGCCGCAGTTGGCTACGCCAGGTTTTTCAGTCGCTCACACGATACCGCGACCTGCGTTTTCCGGAATGCGGTCGGGAGTAACCGCTTACATCTTGCTTTGGCTTCCGGGAGTTCCTGTTCCAGTGCCGCTCAACAGTCATGTCACTTACGAAGCAACACAGCCTTTCGCCCCCGCCACGGCTCAATTACTCTCCTGCGCGGGCTCTGAACAAACTGCGTCCTGCAGGTGGAACAGCTGCAACCAGTTTACAAATTTTCTACGATTTAAATGATATGGATTCAAGCTCGAGTAATAAAATTAAAGGCAGCCTTCACGAGGCTAAAGGCAAGATCAAGCAAGATACTGGTAAGGTTACCGGGAATCGCGATTTAGAAGAGCGCGGAGCTGCCGAGAAAACTGGCGGCAAAGTGGAAAAGAAAGTCGGAGACATTAAGAAAGTCTTTGGCAAATAGATAGACAGGTTAACTAGCGACGCAGCGCGAAAGCGTTGCCGTTCTTTCTAGCGATACTACTGCGCACGCGCACTCAGCCAGCGGAACGACACGACTCTGTCTGCCAGTGGTCCAGGCTCGTCGACGGAACGATTGCTAATTAACGGCAAGGAGCATGTATGTTTAAATGTTTAAATTCGTGATTTTCGACCTGGACGGAAAGCTTGTGGACTCCGTCAATCAGAACGCGCAAACGTGGCAGGAGACGTTTTGGAAGCTTGGTAAAGCGTATGCCGGAAAAAAATATTGATCTGCACGGCAGTGCACCGGACAAACATAAGTCCGCGCTTCTTTGATTGATGTCATCAACGACCTCGATTTCCCCAAAGCGGATCAGTTACTGAAATATGCACGGCCGATGGCGCGCAATCTCTTGCGCTTGAAACGGCGTGCGCAAAAAGCGGGAGTGCCGGTAATTTATGTAAATGACAATTTCGGGCGGTGGAAATCCGATTTCCGGCGTACTGTGGAGCACTGTGCGCGGCATGGGCGCGCCCGGGACGTCGTGAAATTATTGCGGCCCGAAGAAAGCGATTACTTCGTGCTCAAGCCGAAGCACTCTGGATTCTTTTCTACCACCCTCGAGACGCTTCTTCGCTATCTGGAAACGCAAACGTTAATCCTCACCGGCATTGCTGGGAATTTTTGCGTTCTTTTCACAGCCAACGATGCCTACATGCGCGACTTCAATTTGTTTGTGCCCTCGGATTGCACGGTCTCGAACACAAAGAAAGAAAACGATTCTGCACTCGCGCTCATGAGAAAATTTCTGAAAGCTGACACGCGTTTGTCCTCTGGAATCGTATTGCGCGCCCGTGAAAAAAGCCGCACGACTCAAAACGTCGCCGTTTGAGAAACTTTTGTCGAAAATTGCGAGCAAACGCAGGCCGACGATAAACCGGTCTGCCTCATCCCTGCTTGAGAGGTGCGATTGCTATACGAATCTTCAAATTGGAGAAAGGAGCAAAAAAATACCTACAAGAACTAAGAGCATCCCCCTACCTGCTTCTTGCCCGCGGTTGGCCGGCAACAGCCGTCAGTCTGTTTTTAACCAGCTCCACTATCGCTGGGCGGATCAGGCTCGCTCCAATTTTCAGCGCGCCGAGAGCAAAGCCGGTTTCGACAAGCTTCTTGTTTGCTTTTCGACCGCTCTTTAAATCGACATACATTTTTTTCTTTCGCGTGGGCAGTAGGACAATCAACGCGCCGACCGCGGTTGCGGCTGCGAGCCAGGAAACTGTTTGTTCTCGAAATGATCTCTGCAGTTTCGCAGGAAGATCCAGTTCATAGTGCAGGCCGCGCAGGTCGCACCCCACACGCTCGCGTGAACGGGCTATCTCCGTTCTTAGCTCGTCGGTTGATTTGTTGCGTCCAGATTTTTCAGCCATTCACGATCCTCCTTCAATTCAGTTAATGTCGCGCGAAAGAGCGGCTTAGTCATTCGGCTGCGTGCAACCAAGAGTAGAATGAGCGCAATCATAAAATGCCCTCCAGCAGCGGCCAATGCTGTCCATACCCACGAGATTCCAACCAGATGGGCCGAGCCGACAACGGCGCTGACGATAAGAAAAACATAGCCTAATACGCAAAGGACCAGGGCTAGAATCAAACAAGCCGCCAGCACGAGTAGCTGCACGAGCGCTGCTTTCGACTCCTGAGCGAAAAGAGCAAAGCGGCCTTCGAAAAACTCTGTCAGCGCACTCGCGAGCCCCAACAGATTTTCAAGCAAACCGGCATGCCCCGCGGGATTACGGGAGCGAGTCGTCTCGCTGATCATCCGGCGGCAGCGCGATCAACGCCGGAAGATTAGGCCCAGGACAAACCCGATTCCAAGCGCTGTGAATACTGCCTTGGTCGGATTTTCGCGCACATATTGATCAGCATCTTCCCGGAACGTCCAGACGTGATCTCGGGCATCGTCCCAGGTTTGCTCAGCCTTACCGCGATACTCTCCACCGATTTCACCTCCCGCCGATTTCAAATCCTCGGCCGCTTGTTGCGCGTGAGTTCTACTACTTTGTAATTCATGAGTGTCTGTCATGCCAGAACCAGTTTGTTGTGCTTTATTCTCTTCAGCCATTGGTAATCTCCCGTTGATTTTCCTTCTTTCCTTCAACTCGGCTTGGAATGAAAAAATACAATCGGGCCGGCGGATGATTGTCTAATCAGACAAAATCCTATGGTACGCGACGATTGTCTCGAAGCGCGGATCGCCGCTAGCTGATTTGATTGAGGCGCGCTGCCGTAAGACTGTCAGTTTTTGCTTGATCGAATCACGAAACTCTGTCGCAATAAGGGGGCTTAAATCAACTCAACTGCAAGGCATACCTATGCTCTGGACTATAATAATCATCCTAGTCGTGCTCTGGCTTCTCGGCTTCATCGGCCACTTTGGCGGCGCTCTCATCCATCTCCTGCTCGTGATTGCCGTTGTCATCCTGATCATTAACCTGATCCAAGGCAGACGGGGTCTCTGAACGAACGCACCTCCTCCCATGCTTCAGGGGCGGTTAGCTCGCTGCTAGAGCTTTTTGTTTTCTAAATGGCCAGCGCAAAATCGGTGTTTCAAGTAGCTGCGGACTTGATATAAATGGCGAATGGCCCTCAGGAAAAAGGCGATGATCGCGCTCCAAGCATGAAGAATTTTTCATGGCCTTCGCGCATTACGATTGGGGTGACAATTGTCCTAGTTGGCACGCAAGACGAAGGTTGAAGACGAGGGATTGAGCTGCTAATCGCTTTTTCTTAATCGAGCGCCTAATGCCGTTTTCTGCGACCGCCATGGCCTTTCCGAGCAGCCCGCGACGATGTCGACCTTCGCCCAGTTCTCGCCGCTTTGCGTGATTTTGCTGTCGTCGATCGACGTGATACTCTCTTTTTCGCCTTGCCGCGAGAGGGCGTCCCGGCTTTGCGCGATTTGGCAACCGATTTTCTGGCCGGGCGTCGCCTGCGGGGTGCTTGCGAGATCGCTTTGGAGCTTTTCACCACGCCCCGGATGGTCCGCCTTGCTGCCGGAGCAATCGGGCGTCGCTTCTCGGCGGCTTTTCCGGCAACGGCGCCCACAACTCCGCCAATAGCCGCGCCGATTGGTCCTGCTATGCTACCAACCGCGGCTCCGGCGACAGCGCCAGCAGTCTGTTTCGGAATAGGCGGGATTTCGATGTCTTCGGACAACTGCGAACGTTCTTTTTTTTGCGCGTCTGGATTGTTAGGCATAGATGGTGGAGCTCCTTAATATTTGACTCAGCTGCAACAATATTTCGTATGATTGGTCGTTCGCACTTTGCGGCGAGACCTTTTATTTCTCTCAAATCGGCTTGAGAATGAAAACACACAATCGGGACGGCGGATGATTGTCCAATCAGACAAAATCCTATGGTACACGCGACGATGGTCTCGAAGCGCGAATCGCGGCCGCGTTGATCTGATTGAGACACGCTACCGTTGGTCGGCTGTGCTATTAGGATTGCGAACGCCGCAGTTGGCTATGCCAAGTTTTTCAACCCGAAAACCGGGCCGCCCGCGCGTGCAACCTGGCAACACGCCTTTAATCTGCGGACGACCCGGCTAGCTGGATAAGCCTTTCAATTCTTTGGCGCAATCCAGATGCGGTGAACTTCAACGGTTGGCCGCACCCAATCCATCGGAATCGCATTACAACGTTCCGTCGGACAAACGATGCGCAGCGGCCCGTTTCCACGTGTGCCCCAAATCACTTGGATTTCCCGCCCAGTGATGATTTTGCCGCAAACAAGGCAATAACGTTTCTCATCCAGGGAGTGCCACTGCCGGAATTGATCGAGTCGTTGCAGCGTCTCCAGTTTTTCTTCATCGGATAATTTGTTCGGAGAAACAAGCGCCATGGCCAAATCATGCCGTTCTACCAATTGTCGCACAATCAGGCAGCCGGATGATTGGCGTATCGGTCAAAATCCTAGCTAACTTCTTTGCCCAAAAATCCCCTACGCGTTTTGGAAAATGAGAGCGAATCGTTGATTCAAATTGTGTATTCTGTTGATTCTATTCAACTCGTGTTCGGGAACGATTCTACATCCGAAGGCCCGATACCTAACGATTCTTTTTTATCACACTATGAAAACATCACTCTTATTCGGAGCAGCGTTTGCCATCCTGGGTTTAACCGCAGCTCCAGTCATCGCTCAAACCGAGACCAGTACAACTACGAGCACCAGCGGTCACGTGCAGACGAGCAAGCTTATTGGCACGAAAGTAAAAACCGCGCAAGGCGAAGAAATCGGCGTAATCAAGGACATCGTGCTCGACCGCAGCAATGGGTGTATGGCCTATACCGTCCTCTCGACTGGCACCGCCGGCACGCGGACGACCAGCCAGGCAAAAACCGTTGCCGTTCCGTGGGCAGTCTATTCCCCAACATCCGATCTGAGCGTTCTTACGGTTAGCGTTGATCGGGATCGGATCTATAACGCGCCGGTGTTTGACTACGCGCGCATCGATGAATATGCGAGCAGCGGTTACATCAACAATGTTTACTCCTATTACGGCGTGTCAGGACAGGTCGGAGTTACCGGCCAGACTTCCGTGACTGGGGGAGCAACAGCAACGACGACCGGCGCCACCGCTAGCCCGATGCCGACTGGTTCACCTGCGGCAACGGCAGGAGGTGTTACTAGAACTCCTTCGCCAGCAGCGACCGCCTCGCCAAGAGCAACGACTGCGCCCGCTGGGACTGCATCGGCAAGCCCGTATGCCACAGCGTCGGCAAGTCCACGTCGTACTGCATCTCCATATGGCAGCGCAACCGCAAGTCCATCACCAAGAGAAACTCGGGGCGCGCGGGGCAGGACAGGTGGAACACCATCGCCGAGCGGTCGCGACGAAACGACATCGCCAAGCATGACCGAGGAGTCTTCAGCGGAAAGCGCAACGAGCCCTTCCAGCGAACGCAAAAAAAGTTCACGCCATCGTGCTACCGGAGAAACCACAGAGCCAAGCGCTACGCCGGAACAGGAATAAGTTGTCAGCGCAGCAAAACAAAACGGGAAAAGGCCTGTCTTTCTCTTTTAACTTTTCGAACATTCAGATTCGTCCCAGCAACGCCAGGATCAGCACGATTAAAAGAATCAAGCCTAGGCCGCCGCTCGGGTAGTAGCCCCAGCCAGAACTGTACGGCCAAGTTGGCAGTGCTCCGATTAGTAGGAGGATTAGAATAATTAGCAGAATTGTGCCCATGAATCGAGCCTATTCGTTTCGACCACCGAATCGCAACTTTTTTCTCTGTCTCGGCTTTTGGCCGACAATTCCGCCTAACTGCTTCCTGCATGAGTATATTGTCATAGCCAGTTAGATTTTGTGACGCAGCGGTCTGATCGCGTGGGTCAATTTTTGCAGACCCAGTTCCAGCCGCGTTTTGACGGTTCCGAGCGGCGCGCGAGTCGCGGTCGCAATTTCGCTGTGACTCAACCCTTTGAAAAATGCGAGTTCGACCGCCTCGCGTTGAAGCCGCGGCAGAGCTCGTATGGATTTCTCGAGAAAGTGCTGCAGATCGTTCAACACAAAAGGATCATATGCGGCACGACGCAGATTTCGCGGTTGCTGCCCGAGCTGTTTGCTGTAACGCTCCCGCGCACGAGAATAGGCCTGACGTCTGCGCAATCGGTCAATCGCGCGACGCCGTGCAATCGTTACTATCCAGCCGAGCGGCGTGCCTGCTTTCGGTGAATAGCGATCTGCCTCATTCCAAATTTGGAGAAGAATTTCCTGCAACACATCGTCAGTGTCGGCCCCTTCATGAACGACACCATTGATCATTGCCCTGAGTCTCCGGCGGTGGCGTCCATATAACTCCGTGAGCGCGTCGTGCCGCTGGCGCGAAATATGGTTTATGAGCGCCTCGTCCGTTGACGCCGCTGCGCCTGCTCTATCAAGAGTTTCGATCACACGTGTTCTTATCTTTGGAATTGAGCATGCTGCTCAACCATTTTGCCGCAAACGAGGCAGTACCGTTTCTCATCCATGGAGTGCCAGTGCCGGAATTGATCGAGTCGTTGCAAGATCTCCAGTTTGTCTCCCTCGGATAATTTGATCGGAGAAACGAGCGCCATGGCCAAAGCATGTTGTTTCTACCAATTGTCGCACAATCAGGCAGACGGCTGATTAGCGTATCGGTCAAAATCCTAGCTAACTTCTTTGCCCAAAAATCCCCTACGCGTTTTGGAAAATGAGAGCGAATCGTTGATTCAAATTTTTGAGGCGATTCGCCATCGGCCTTTGTTGGGTTATCATATTTGTGAAAGCGGTGAACATCGAAAAGGCGCCGGAGCTCGAGAGAAAATGGAGAGTCCTAAATCCTCGGACCGGACGACGGGCGGAGCGACCGAGAATTGAAAGGGGCACGAATTAAAAGGCGAATGCAATCTCGTCGCAAAGCCAAGACAGGTTCGCGCCGATCCCGATCGCACTTGGAGGCACGTGTCAAGGCACGCACTGCCGAATTACGTGCCGCAAATAAGAAATTGGAACGCGAGATCCAACGCCGGAAAGGGCTTGAAGGCGAGATCCTCGAAATCAGCGATCGCGAGCAACAGCGAATCGGTCAGGAACTGCACGATGAGCTGTGTCAGCACCTCACTGCCGTCGCGTTCATGACACGCGCGGTCGCCTTACGCCTGAAAAATCATCGTGTCATCGAATTCGAAGATCTCGACAAGATTTCCGAATTGGTAAATCAGGGTGCAACCGACGCCCGCAACATCGCGCGGGGCTTACACACAGCCGAAGTCGATGCAGCGAGGTTGTTACCTGCAATACGAGATCTTGTCTCTCGAGAAATCTGGAAAACGCCCTGCCGGCTGGAGGTGAAAACAAAACTGGATCTCCATGACGACGCTGTCGCTTCACATCTTTATCGACTGCTGCGCGAAGCCGTCATCAACGCGCATAAACACGCTCAAGCAAAAGAGATCGTGGTTGGAATCAGCCGATCAAACGGCGAAATCGTCTTTAGCGTAACGGACGATGGAATCGGTATTCCCGCGGGCAAAAACAACCGCCACGGATTGGGATTTTATATTATGAACTACCGCGCTCGCACCATCGGAGCCCGTCTCGAGGTCAAGCGCAGGCAGCGCCGCGGCACTCGGGTTGTTCTTTATTTGCCGCAATCAAAATGAAACGAGTCAGGTCGATCAACAAAAATCCAAGGTGCGATCCGCCAAACGCGAAACGGATCGTGATTGTCGACGATCATCCATTGTTCCGAAAAGGCCTCGAGCAATTGATCCATTCCGATGGAAGATTTGCGGTTTGCGGCGAAGCAGGCAATGCAGCAGAATCGATGGACGTAATCCGGAAGCTCAAACCTGATTTGGTAAGTGTCGACCTTAGCCTGCCAGGCGCCAACGGGATTGAATTGATCAAAAATATTCTCGCTGAATTTCCGAAGCTGCCAATTCTGGTGCTCTCGATGCACGATGAGTCGCTCTACGCCCTGCGCGCGCTTCGCGCCGGAGCGAAAGGCTATGTCATGAAACACGAAGCGATGGCCAATGTCGTCCAGGCGATTCATGAAATTTTTAGTGGGCGACCTTATCTCAGCCCGGGGATAGCAGCACAAGTAATCACGAAATTCGCGCATGACGCGTCTGAGGACGAAGCCGATCCGGTGAACAGGCTCAGCGATCGCGAGCTTGAAGTTCTGGAATTGATCGGCAAAGGCACTGAAGTGCGGGAGATCGGGAAGCTTTTGCATCTCAGCCCCAAAACCGTGGAGACTCACCGCGCCCACATTAAAGAGAAACTTCAGTTGAAGAATGCGCGCGAGGTTGCGCGTTTCGCCGTCCAATGGGTAAGCGCGCGCGGGATTTAGAAAGGGCGATTAAGCCGATTAAAGAACATCGAACATCCAACATCGAACTCCGAAAGCCTTCGCAAGTAGTACCGAACATTTTAACGCTAGTGAGGCGAGACCCTGGCACCCGCCAAACCGATATTCGTTAAAACGCTTCAACAGTTTCCCTTTTGTTCCCCAGGAAGCCGTCGCATAGTTTCTGTGATGGATTCGACGACGCGTGACGCGGTTGATGAGCTGCTTCAAACTTACAGCGAAACCGGCGGCATAAATTATCTCGACGCCGCCGCCACTTTACCGTCGCGTCTCGCGATCGAGTCGGCTTGCGCAGATTTGATGAGCTTGATGTTCCCCGGCTTTCGCAGCGAATCACTGGTGAGCTCCGAGGACCTAGCTGAGACAACCCGGACCCGAGTAAGAAATCTGCACGCGCGACTCAAAAAAGAAATCTGCCGAAGTCTGGGGAAAATTCCACCAGACGAAGCAACCGACCGGCGAGCGGACGAAATTTTAGGCTACTTTATGTCGGAGCTGCCGAGAGTGCGCAAGACGCTTTGGACCGACATCGATGCTGCCTATGAGGGCGACCCGGCGGCGCAAAGCTACGAGGAAATTATCCTGGCTTATCCGGCCCTGGAAGCGATCGCCATCCAACGCATGGCGCATGAGCTTTATCTAAAAGAACTGCCATTGATTCCCCGCATCATGACAGAATGGGCGCATAGCCGCACGGGGATCGACATCCATCCCGGCGCAAAGATTGGTTCACATTTTTTTATCGACCATGGCACCGGAGTTGTGATCGGCGAGACCTGTGAGATCGGTTCCCGAGTAAAATTGTTCCATGGCGTAACCCTCGGCGCGCGCAGCTTTCAGAAGGATGAGCACGGCAAAATCAAAAAAGGCGGCAAGCGCCACCCGAAAGTGGAAGATGACGTGACCATTTATCCAAACTCGACCGTGCTCGGCGGCGAAACGGTAATCGGGGCGCGCAGCACAATCGGTGGAAATGTTTTTCTCGTGCAAAGTGTCCCCCCAGACTCGCTGGTATATTACGAGGAAAAACAGTTGCGCGTTATCCCGAAGCGACCAGCGAAGAGTAAGCCGTCAGGTAGCGAATTCACCGGGTGAAGAAAAGGGTCGACCCTGTAGCCGCTTCGCTGTGTGAAGGGTTGTTGTGAGCAAGAGAAAAAGAAAGAGCATGAGCAAGAGAACAAAATGACTTATCTCGATTACAACGCGACTACGCCGCTGTGCGATAAGGCGCGCGAGATGATGCTGCCGTATCTCGATCGGCACTTTGGCAATCCATCGAGCGTGCATGCGGCGGGACGCGAAGCGCGCGCGGCGATCGATGATGCGCGCGACAAACTTGCCGCCCTCATGCGCGTCAAACCGCATGAATTGATTTTCACGAGCGGCGGCACGGAGTCGTGCAACCTGGCTGTTCTCGGATTGGCGAGATGTCCGCTTTCGCGCGGCGGCCATGTGATCTCGAACAAAGCAGAACACCACGCTGTCCTGAACGCCCTCGAGCATCTGGAAAAACGCGAAAACTTCGAGGTGACGTGGTTGAATCTGTCGGAACGGGGGATTGTCGATCTCGATCAACTTGCCGCGGCAATTCGGCCTGAGACGAGACTCGTGTCGATTATGAGCGCTAATAACGAGACCGGCGTGATTCAGCCCATGCGCGAAATTTCAAAGGTATGCCGGGAACGGGGTATCCTGCTGCACAGCGACATGGTGCAATCATTTGGCAAGATTGACACTGATCTTTCGCTGGTGGACGCCGCCAGTTTCGCGGCACACAAATTTTATGGACCAAAAGGCGCAGGTCTGCTTTTTCTGCGGAGTGGTTTATCGATCCAGCCGATCATGTTCGGCGGCGCGCACGAAAATGAGCGGCGACCAGGGACAGAAAACGTGGCTGCAATCGCTGGCATGGAGGCTGCCGCCGAGTGGACGCTCAGAGAGCAAGAGCGCGAGCAGGAAAGAGAGAAAAAATTGCGCGATGAATTATGGACGCGCATTTCGCAGATTTTTCCCGGGACGCGACAAAACGGTGATCTGACGAATCGTCTCGCGAACACGCTGAATGTAAGTTTTCCGGGCCTCGATTCGGAAACGCTCCTCATGGCGCTCGATTTGGAAGGCGTTTGCGCCTCGAGCGGTTCAGCTTGCATGGTTGGCTCGGTAGTGGCGTCGCATGTTTTGCTCGCAATGGGATTACCGATGGAGCGAGCAAGCTCAGCCGTTCGCTTTTCGTTAGGCAAACAGACGAGCGCGGCAGAAATCGATGACGCCGCAAAAGCAACCGAGCGGATCATCGAGCGACTGATAAAATCCAACAGCGCTTATGCTGTTGCTTAGGCAACTCGAATTCGCGTTCCGGAATACAGACACGCTGTCTGTAGCCAGCGAATTCGGGGGCAGGATGCCCGCGGCCCCCACAGCCGAGACGACCATGTCTCAATTGCTTCGCAGGGTCGACTCCGCTTTGGAGGAAAAAGCGAGAACGCTTTTGCGCACTAACGGGGCAGATCGAATCGCGACCGAAATTCGCGTGGAGTGGAACTCGCGTCTAAAAACCTGCGCCGGACGGGCTGATTATCGGCAGAGATTAATCTCCTTGAATCCGCAGCTTATTCATCATCCGGTCGAACTCGATCGCACATTTCGGCACGAGCTGGCGCATCTTCTCGCGCAATTTCGCGCCGGCCGGCATCGGATTTTGCCGCATGGCGTCGAGTGGCGGCGGGCTTGCCACGATTTGGAAATCGGCGACGAGAACCGCTGTCATAATCTTCCGTTCCCGGTGAAAAATTATCGCCGCCGCTTCGTCTATCGCTGTCCTAACTGTCGAAGTAGTTTTCCGCGCGTACACCGAGTGCGGCGCGCAGTTGCGTGCCTGGCGTGTTGTCGCGCACATAACGGTGGAGAGTTCGATGCGCGTTTTCGATTGCGATTGGTGAACTAGCGCAAGCGTCCCCGCTTGCCGTTGGCTCGTTCGCAAGCCAGAGGCTCGCGCTACTCCCTGTCGGCTTTCTCCCCACGCAATTTCGCCTGGATGAACCTGTCGATGTTGCCGTCCATGACATCCTGCACGTTGCTGGTTTCCGCGCCAGTACGATGATCTTTCACCATCTGGTACGGTTGGAAGACATAGGAGCGAATTTGGCTGCCCCAAGCAATGTCGCCTTTTTCTCCATATTGCCGATCGATCTCGGCGCGTTTTTTGTCTTGCTCAATTTCGTAGAGCTTCGCTTTCAACATTTTTAGTGCGAGCTCGCGATTACGTCCCTGGCTACGCTCGGCCTGGCAGGCGACGACAATGCCGCTGGGCTTGTGAAGGATGCGCACGGCGGTTTCCACCTTGTTGACGTTTTGTCCACCCTTGCCACCGCTGCGAAAGGTGTCGATCTCCAGATCGGCCGGGTTGATTTCAATTGGCGCGGAATCGGGGATCTCCGGAACGATATCGACGCTCGCGAAGGACGTATGGCGGCGCTTGTTCGCATCGAACGGTGAAATGCGAACCAGCCGATGCACGCCACGCTCGGTCTGAAGATGTCCGTAAGCATACTCGCCACTCACGAGCATCGTCACAGATTTTATTCCAACTTCTTCGCCTTGTTGAATGTCCACGGTCTGCGATTTGAAACCACTTCGCTCGATCCAGCGCTGATACATCCGCAACAACATGTCAGCCCAATCGCACGACTCGGTGCCGCCCGCGCCGGAGTGAATGGTGAGAAATGCGTTGGCGCGATCATTTTCTCCGGAGAGAAATTGGCGCAGCTCGAATTCCTCCAGCTTATGAATTAAGCGGGCGTGTTCGTTCGCGACTTCTTTCTCTGCGTGGGCGCGTGCAGTTGCATCGGTTTCTTCCGCGGCTAGCTGCTGCAATGCATCAAAATCCTCGATTTCGCGTTCCAGCTCTTGAAATGGATTAACGAGCGAACGTAAGCGAGAGACTTCCTCGACGTCGGCCTGGGCGCGCTCGCGATTCGACCAGAAATCGGACGCAGCCATGCGTGCTTCGATTGCGACTAGATTTTTCTGGAGCTTTTCGACGTCAAAGAAACCTCCGCAGCTTGCGGACACGCGATTTCAAATCTTCAGCATCTATTGCCAGAAGCTCAGTAGCCATACGAAAAGATAATTGAACCCTTCGCGATGTGCAAAGCGCGCGCGTTCATGAGCTGCGGCATGAGATCGTCGTCTGCCGTCGCACCTCAAGGTATCGAAATTACCTGCGTGCGGATTTGATGGCGTTCGGTTTGGCGGGGCGCGCCGGCTCAAGCCGAAAGACCGTTTCGCCTTCTTTCATGAGATCGAGACGATCGCGCGCGATCGTTTCCAGATAAGTTGCGTCGGTCTTAAGCAAATTGATCTCGCGAGTTTGATGCGCGAGCAAACTCTGTTGCTCATTTACCTGTACTTGCAGGTTGTCGATCTCGGCACGGCTCTGCACGAGTTTTTTGTAGGGCGGAACGAACAAACTCATGATCACGAGCCAGATTGCGAGGACGAGCAAGACGCGAAGAATTCGATTGAGTCGCTGCCAAACTGTGGCTTCGCGACGCGCGCGGAAATCGGCGTAAGTGTGATCCACTTAACGCATCATACTGCCGTAGATGGCTTTGTCACCAAGTTCTTGCTCGATTCGCAGGAGCTGATTGTATTTCGCAACGCGGTCGCTGCGGGAAAGCGAGCCCGTCTTGATTTGGCCGGCGTTGGTCGCGACCGCGATGTCCGCGATGGTTGCGTCTTCCGTTTCGCCAGAGCGATGGCTGATCACAGTGGAATAATCATTTTTCTTCGCCAGATCAATTGTGGCCAACGTTTCTGTGAGCGTGCCGATCTGATTAACTTTGATCAAAATGGAATTCGCCACATGCTCAGCAATTCCCCTGCGGAGAAATTCGACGTTGGTGACAAAGATATCATCGCCGACGAGTTGAATTCTGTCGCCGAGCGTCGCGGTCAATTTTTTCCAGCCGGCCCAATCATTTTCGGCGCAACCATCCTCAATTGAGACGATGGGGAAACGCGCGCAAAGACCGGCGTAGTACTCGATCAACTCATCGGCGCTGCGCCGCGAGCCATCCGACTTTTTGAAAATGTAAACTTTCCGTTCGCTGTTGTAGAACTCGGAGGCGGCAGGATCGAGCGCGATAAAAATTTGTTGGCCGAGTTCGTAACCGGCCTTCTCTACTGCGGTCGCGATCGATTCCAATGCGTCCTCCGCAGAATCGAGTTGCGGCGCGAATCCACCTTCGTCACCGATCGCCGTAGAAAGATGTCGATCTTTCAACACGGATTTGAGCGCGTGAAAAACTTCCGCGCCGTAACGCAACGCCTCCGAGAATGTGGGCGCCCCGCGCGGCATAATCATGAACTCTTGAAAATCGATTGGCGCGTCCGAGTGCGCGCCACCGTTCAAGATGTTCATCATCGGCACTGGCAACACTCTTGCCTCGGCCCCGCCAAGATAACGAAAGAGCGAAATATTTTCCGCCGCGGCCGCCGCATGCGCGACCGCGAGGGACACGCCCAGCAGTGCGTTTGCGCCGAGAGCTTTCTTATTCGGCGTGCCGTCAAGCTCAATCAGCTTGCTATCGATCTTCGTTTGGTCGCGCGCATCCCAGCTTTTCAGAGCCGGCGCGATCTTGTCGTTGACATTGGCAACCGCCTTCTTGACCCCTTTGCCGCCATAACGATTTCTTTCACCATCGCGCAATTCCCACGCTTCGTGCTCCCCGGTGCTTGCCCCGCTCGGGACCGCCGCGCGGCCGAGCGCGCCGCCTTCTAGCCGCACATCGACTTCGATGGTGGGGTTGCCACGCGAATCGAGAATTTCGCGAGCAACAATATTGCGGATCGACGTTTTTGACATTTACGAATAGTGCGGTTCAGGGTTGTAGATAGATATTAACTCTGCTGCACCTCCGTGCCGCCGGCAGGCTAAATCCTGAAAGCCCAAATAATAATCGAAAAAAAGTCCCATGAATAACAGAGTAACACACTTTGAAATTCCCTCCGACAAGATGGTGGATAATATTGCCTCTTCCATGAAAGCAATTGAGAAAGCGGGAGGGAAAATTGTTGTCCCGAAGTGACTTGTATATTGCCTCTTCCATGAAAGCAATTGAGAAAGCGGGAGGGAAAATTGTTGTCCCGAAGTGACTTGTTGCCACGATGGGCTGGCTCGCTTTCTTCGCGGATTCCGATGAAAACGTTCACGGGGTGTGGGAGGAAGATAAGGAAGCAAAGTAATCAAGTGAAGCCGCTCTGTCTTACGCCGACATTCCTACTAGCAATCTTGCCGAGGTGCAGATAATCTGACCGATGATTCGTTTGGCGAGATTGAGCGCGATTGGCTTAATTGGAACTGTTTTTGCCGTCGTCGGCGCGGAGACGGGGCATCTCCCGGCAGATCAGCTTGCAAAAGCAATTAAGAGCGAGTCGATCAGCATTCCAACGCCGGGTGAACTTTTCGCGGCACTCAAGCCCGGCAAACCAAATTGGGCGGGCCAATACCGCGGTC
>WNGC01002448.1_pt1 | contig 15457 bp, 12 predicted proteins | sample 5400051 | NCBI WGS metagenome assembly WNGC01 (sample SAMN13153368, study PRJNA577476) | soil metagenome | isolation source: 20 cm soil or saprolite under grassland replicate 2 | place: USA:California | collected 2016-06-15 | reverse complement strand
GCGCTCTTCCCAGAGCTGCGCGCGAGTTTACCAGGGTCGATCCAATTCACGCCGGTGTACGACCGGTCGCAAAGCATCGTCAACTCCGCCAATGAAGTGAAATGGACGCTGATGATCGCGTTCGTGCTGGTAGTTATCGTGATCTACGTGTTCCTCGGCCGCGCTACCGACACGCTAATCCCGGCTGTGGCCTTGCCGATGTCGTTGCTGCTCACCGTGGCCGTGATGTACATGCTCAATTTCTCGATCAACAATCTCACTTTGATGGCGCTGACTCTCGCCATTGGTTTTCTTGTCGATGACGCCATTGTGTTTTTGGAAAACGTCGTGCGCCGGGCCGAGCATGGGGAATCGATCCTAAAAGCGACTTTCAACAGCGCCGGCGAAATCTCCTTTACCATTCTCTCGATGACGCTTTCGCTTGCCGCGGTTTTCATCCCGCTGGTTTTCATCCCCGGGTTGCTTGGCCGAATCTTCCGCGAATTTTCCGTCACGATCATCGTAGCTATTCTCGCTTCGGGCCTGGTGTCGTTAACGCTGACGCCGCTGATGTGCGCTCGCATCCTGGGTGAGCGCAGGGCCGGCCATAAGCGCGCCTGGATGGAACGGCACACCACCAATTTCATTCAGCGCGTGATCGCTGCCTATGGCCGGATGCTCGACAAATTCCTCGATCGCGCATGGCTTGCTGTGCCGATCCTGCTCGCTTGCATTCTTGGTCTCTGGTTTTTCTTCACGCATTTGCCCTTCACTTTGTTACCGCCGGGCGACAGCGGTTTCATCCGCGGTTTGTTCATCGCGCAAGAAGGCACCTCGCCGGCGCAGATGCGCGCGTTTCAAGCGCAGGTGAATCAAAAAATCCAGGAGGATCCAGCCGTCGGACAGTTTTTTACGCTCGCCGGTTTTGCTTCGCGCGGCCCGTTATCGCAGGGGTTGATGTTTCTTTTCCTAAAGCCGCGCAGTGAGCGTGCGCCTGTCGACAAAATCGTTTTGCGACTGCAAAAGTCGATCGCTTCGATTCCGGGCATTACCACGGTCTTGACCCCGACTCCTGTACTGCAAATCAGCGTTGGCGCTACGAGCCAGAGCCAGGGCCAGTATGCCTACACCATTAGCGGCATCGTGCCCCAGGACGTTTATGCGATGGCCGATGAACTATTGAAAAAGCTGCAAGAATTCAAAGGCTTTGCCAGTGTTCGCTCGGACTACTATCATAGCACGCCCAATCTCAGGATCGACATCAACCGCGATCGCGCCGCGACCTACGGCGTTTCTACTTCTGCGATTCAAAGCCTGATGCGCAACGCATACTCCCAAAATTACATCTATCTGATCAAGCAACCAGACGACCAGTACCAAGTTATTCTTGAAGTTAAAGACAAGGAGCGGGCGCATCCTGACGATTTGGACGATCTCTACGTCCGGAGCAACACCAGCGGCAATTTCAGCGCGAGCGGATCGGGTGGGGGAACCATCGCCACGACCACGGGTAACATGGCAAGCCTCGTTCCGCTTCGTGTTGTAACATCAACCAAGGAAGTTATTGGCCCGCAGGCAGTGAACCATCTAAACCAGTTCACCAGTGTCACTTTCAATTTCAACCTGTTGCCGAATGCGGCGGTTGGCGACGCTACGAAGTACATCGAGGATGCCGTAGCGCAGATCCAGCCGCAATACCCAACGGTGCAGGGAACCTTCCAGGGTGAGGCGCTCGTATTCAGACAACTGTTTCAATCCCTCCCTCTGCTGCTGCTTGCGGCAATTTTCGTCATGTATGTGATCCTCGGAATTCTTTACGAGAGCTATGTGCACCCGTTCACGGTTTTGTTCCCCGCCATTGTGCCAGCGGTCGTAGGCGGGCTGGCCACATTGTATATTTTCCGTTCAGTGCTTTCGCTTTACAGCGTGATCGGACTATTTCTTTTGTTAGGTATCGTGAAGAAAAACGGGATCATGGTGGTGGATTTTGCGTTGCAGCGAATCGACGAAGGCTGGGATCTACGCTCCGCCATTCACGAAGCCAGCATAGAACGGTTTCGTCCCATCATGATGACAACACTCGCCGCGCTTATGGGTGCAATCCCGATTGCATTGGGATTTGGTCAGGATGCTGCATCGCGGCGCCCACTGGGCCTGGTGATCGTGGGCGGACTGATTTTCTCGCAACTGGTCACGTTATTTGTCACGCCAGTGATTTATCTCTGGGTCGAATGGTTCCAGGAACACGTGCTCGACAAGGTGCCGTTCCTTCGCAGCGCCCACTACCACGAGCACGAAGGTGAACATGCGGTGGGCCCGCGTAAGGGGGAGATGCGACCCATGCCGGCCGGAGCGCGCTAGCTTTTCTTACTCGAGTTCGTGCTCGTGTTGTTGCTCGTGAGCTTGGGCGGTCTGAGACAGCGCGAGCATGAGCATCAGCCCAAGAACGAGTAAAAGAGATATTGTTTAGCTTATGCGCGCCATGGTTCTCAAAGAACCGAAACTACCCTTGGAGTTGCGGGATGTGCCAAAGCCGAAGCCGGGCAGGGGACAACTGCTCGTGCGCACCAGCGCCTGCGCGGTTTGCCGCACTGACCTTCATGTGGTCGACGGCGAATTGCCCAATCCGAAGCTGCCGTTGATTCTCGGTCACCAGATTGTCGGACGAGTGGAAGAAATCGGCGAAGCAATCTGGGAGGGACCTCAGCGTCCCGACAGTCGCGGCACTGAGGCCGCTCCCACCTTCGCAATAGGAGATCGCGTGGGAATCCCGTGGGTAGGCTGGACCGATGGGGACTGCGCGTATTGCCGATCTGGCAGAGAGAATCTTTGCGATAATGCGCGCTTTACCGGTTACACGCTCGATGGCGGTTACGCCGAGTTCACCGTGGTCGATGCCCGATACTGTTTTCATCTATCTGAGCGTTACAACGATGTCGAGGTTGCACCGCTGCTTTGCGCGGGACTGATCGGTTACCGTTCCTATCGCAAAACAGGCCATGCACGGCGCCTTGGTATATACGGTTTTGGCAACGCTGCCCATTTGATCGGGCAAATTGCGATTTACGAAGGGCGCGAACTCTTTGTGTTCACTCGCCCCGGCGACGAAGCAACACAGCAAGCCGCTAAAGAAATTGGCGCGGTTTGGGCCGGCGGTTCCGATGAGATGCCGCCGGAAAGAATCGATGCCGCGATTATTTTTGCGTCCGTAGGTCCACTCGTGCCCGCGGCGCTGCGCGCACTCGCCAAAGGCGGGATCGTCGTGTGCGGCGGCATTCATATGACCGACATTCCTTCGTTTCCTTACGTCGATTTATGGGAGGAACGCGTGATTATGTCAGTGGCAAACCTAACGCGACGCGACGGCGACGAATTCTTCGAAATCGCGCCTCGCGTTCCCGTTCGAACGCACACGGAAACGTTCGCGTTAGAAGAAGCCAACAGTGCGCTCGACCGGTTCCGCGCTGGCAAACTTAGCGCGACAGCAGTGTTGAAAATGACTGGATGATCGGGCCATACGTGCGTGTAGAGTGCGTTGTCCTTAGCGCATTCGAGGTCCAGTGGCGGCCATTACAGCTGACCGTTCGCCTCGGAATTTTCAGGGTTCGCGTCTAGCCACCCTCGTCGTTGATTGCCTTACGTCATCCTATCACTCACCTTCTGGATGAGATATCAGTGTTCTTCCAGTTCTCCTTTAGAGCATCGATCTCTTTTGTTGGTTCGCCACCTTGAGCTGTTCTTCAATAAAGGCGCGATGCTGCTGAGCCAGAACCAGCCTATCGCTGCATTGTATCCACCGCTGGTGGCAGGGCTGCCTCCGTTTTGGTAAAGGATCAAAACAGGCGCCAGACGTTTAGCTTGCTGAAACGCTCTATCATCGGCTCCTATCAAAGGTTAGCCACCTGAAGCGGCACCCGACAAATCGCGACCTGTAAAGAATTGCGATTGCGACAGCAGAATCGTCGAATTGCGGCGTGTGTTCGCAACACTTAGCGGGCTCGCACTTGCGGACGGGCACCGACCGACCTGGACAAATTGCCAGGCGGTCGTCTTTCATCATCGCGGATGCCACCGGCGGCGTCGGCCAGCGCTTCTTCCTGTGTCGAGAGAAACGGTTTGAAGCGGCTCTTGTCGATCGCTTTCATGAATGCTTCATGCGGGGACACGATACCTTTTTCCAACAAGGCCCAAATGGCGTCATCCATGAACTGCATTCCCTGTGCTCTACCGGAAACGATTATATCCTGTAGCTTGTGCGTGGCGCCTTCGCGGATGATTGCACCGACAGCTGCGTTGGAGATCAGAATCTCGTTCACAGCGATGCGCCCAGGTCGATCCGATCTTTTCAGAAGCAATTGCGCCACCACGCCACGAAGTGAGTTTGCCAGCATGGCACGCGCCTGTGGTTGCCGGTCGGCGGGGAAAGCATCCACCATGCGATCCACGGTTTTGCGCGCGTTGTTTGTGTGCAGAGTGCCGAACACGAGAAGGCCAGTCTCGGCTGCGGTTAAAGCGAGTGCGATTGTCTCCAGATCACGCATCTCGCCAACCAGCACGATGTCGGTATCCTGTCGCAGCGAAGCCTTCAGGCCGGCAGCAAACGAATCTGAATCCGCGGGCACTTCACGTTGTGTAATGATGCTGCGCTTGTTGTCGTGCACGAATTCGATCGGCTCCTCGATCGTCACAACGTGTCTGGCAAAATTTTCGTTGATGAAGTCGACCAGCGCAGCCTGCGTTGTTGTTTTACCAGAACCAGTCGGGCCGGTAACGAGCACGAGCCCGCCGCGCAAATGTGCAAACTTCTTTACGACTTGCGGAATGCCCAATTCCTCCAGTGTCGAAATTTTCGTGGGAATTAGTCGAAATGCCGCCCCGTATCCCTCGGACTGCTTAAAGTAGTTGCTACGAAATCGAGAGTGCTCATCCATCTGGTAGGCGAAATCGAGATCGCCGTGTTGCTCAAAAAGTTCCCAGTTACGCGGGCCGCAAACCTCACTCAACATCCGCTTGGCTTCATCGTGCGAAATCGGCTCGGCTCGAATTGCCATTATGTCGCCATGCATACGTATCTTTGGAGGTTCGCCCTCCGCGATGTGCAAATCCGACGCTTCCTGTCGCACTACGATCTGCAGAAATTGATCAAGATAAGCCATGGGAAAACCGCGGACGAGCCGGATAAACCAACTTTAGTATGAAGATCGATTTGTGAATGCGTTACGCTGCGTAAGCCGCGTCATGTTTTCACGTGTTGCCGCACGACATCTTTCTGCTCGGCGCGTGCGTAAGCTTCCTCTGCGCTGATAAGACCGCGTTGGTAAAGATCAATCAATGTATCGTCCATCAATCGCATGCCCTGCTTCTTTCCGGTCTGAATAATACCGGGCAACATGTACGTTTTGTTTTCGCGAATCACGTTGGCCACAGCGGGGGTATTGGTGAGAACCTCAAGTGCGAGCACGCGACCCGTTCCATCTTTCCGCGGTATCAATTGGTGACTGATGACGCCGCGCAGCGATTCAGCGACCATAACGCGGACGTGTTCCTGTTGTTCGGGCGGAAACACATCCAGTAACCTATCAAGTGTGCGCGATGCATTCGACGTGTGAAGGGTTGCGAGAACAAGGTGTCCAGTCTCGGCGGCGGTGATCGCAAGTGAAATCGTTTCCAAGTCGCGCATTTCGCCCACCATGATTACATCGGGATCTTCCCGTAGCGCGGCGCGGAGCGCCGTGGCAAACGACTCAGTGTGCGTGAAGACCTCGCGCTGGCTAACGTGACAATTGTTTGAGTGAATGACGTATTCGATCGGGTCCTCGAGCGTGATGATGTGATCGTGCCGTTCGGTGTTGATCTGCTGAACCATCGCAGCAAGTGTCGTTGATTTGCCGGTGCCTACCGAACCGGTGGCGAGGATGAGACCGTTCTGATAACGAGTAAGTAACTTAAGGTGTTCTGGCAATCCCAGCTCGTCCATTGTCCGGACGTAGGAATTGATCACCCGAAACACGATTTCGACCCCGAGCCGCTGCCGAACGACACTTACCCGGTACCGAGCATGCTCGTTCTCATACGCGAAATCGGAGTCGCCGCGGGTGTTGAGCTCCTCCTTGTAAACTTCGGGTATGAACGTCTCTGCCAGCGCAACGGTTTGTTCGCTGGTCAGAACTGGCGCGTCAGGCCACATCGGCTGCAACGTTCCGTGCACTCGCCAGATCGGTGGCGCCGCCACCCCGATGTGAACGTCTGATGCCCCGGCCTTTTGGCCAAGCTCGAGATAGTTATCGACGTGAGGCAGCGGGTGCGATTTTAATAAAGGAGCTGAAACCTGTGACGTCATGCGGCGAACTGTTCATCCATCTCACGGGACGCACCGGCCCCGAGAGAAAGACTGGCGCATTATTTCCTGCCGCGGGAAGGTTGGCCAGAATAAAAAAACCGGTTTTTAACAAACTCCATGACAATCGGCCGGGCCAGATTTCCGACGAGCTTTATCGCCGCCATTGCAAGCCCCGTCTCCATGAGCTTTTTATCTCTCTTATGGCGCGTCCTTGCGTCCACATAAACTTCTTTCTTCCGCATCGGCGCCAACGCGATCAGTGCCCCGACAGCTGCCGCCGCGCTGACCCATGAACCCGTCTGTTTTCGAAATGACCTCCGGAATTTCGCCGGGAAATCGAGTTCGTAACGCAAGCCGCGCAATTCGTTCGCCACGCGCTGACGCGAACCTGCTATTTCTCCTTTTAGCTCGTTGATTGATTCAGAGTTTTCAGCCATTCGCGATCTTTCTTTAGTTCGTCAACGGTATCCTGAAACATCGGCTTGGTGATCCGGCTGCGCGCCACCAGCAATAGCACCCCTGCGATGATGAAATGCAGCAGGGCAACAACCAGCGCCACCACAGGCCAGGACGTCCCGAGCAAATGCGCAATGCCTACAACCGCACTGACGACAAGAAAAACATAACCCATGACGCAAAGCGCCAACGCCGCTATAACGCAACCCACCAATATCAGCAATTGCAGCGCGGCGGATTTGGATTCCTGCGCAAGCACGGCAAACCGGACCTCAAAAAATTGCACAACCGCGCTGAGCAGTCCCAGCACGTTGTCGAGCAAACCGGAACGTCCCGCAGGATTGCGAGATAGAGGGCTCTCGCTGATCATTTCCGCAGCGCTTTCGAACTAACGCCGGAAGATCAGACCCAGCACGAACCCAATTCCGAGCGCGGTAAATACCGCCTTTGTTGGATTTTCACGGACGTACTGCTCGGCGTCTTCCTGGAACGTGCGAGCGCGGCTTGTGGCATCGCCCCATGCTTGTTCCGCTTTGCCGCGCGCTTCGCCCCAGGCCTGCTCTGCCTTGCCGCGGTATTCTTCCGCAAAAGCGCCTGCAGCTGATTTCAAATCTTCCGCTGCTTTACGAGCATGTTCCTTGCTGCTTTGCAATTTGTTCTGTGCATCGGCGGTCGCCGGGGTTGTCTGTTGTCCTGGTATGTTTTGTTCTGCCATTGGTAATCTCCAGTTAATTTGTTCGGTTCGACTATCCGCGTGCTTTGCTGAATGGGCAAACACCGACTTGTCTCAAATCAATAAACGCGGCGCGCGTTTGAGGCGGACTTCTTTGCCTTAAACGTTTTTTCCCTTCAAGACCATAAAGCCTTGAACGAGCGAGAAAACTGAAACCTACTGTGCGCGAAAAATAATTCGCGCCTTTGTTAGATCGTATGGTGAAAGCTCCACCGAGACTTTATCACCGGGCACAATCCGGATGAAATGCTTGCGCATTTTGCCGGAAATATGCGCAAGGACATTGCGTTGGCCGGGAAGATCGACACGGAACATCGTTCCAGGCAAAACCTGGGTCACGGTGCCTTCGGTGATGATCTGTTCTTCTTTCGCCATCGCGCGGCGAATATACGTACCATCGCACGGCGCTCAAGGTTAGTGCCTCCGAGGAGCGGCGGTCTCTAGTCCGCTGCTCTCAGGCGAACGCCTCTCTTTGTTACACAGACAAGATTCTTTGCGTCACGATTATCGGAACTCTTCCAGCGAAAGCGTTGGCAAGTATTCGCGAAGCTCCTCACGTTTCCACCACTCGCCGGTCTGGTAAAGCTCATCCATTGTTGTAAATCGATAGCGATAAAACAGTGATCGAATGTAACGTGGCGGTTTGTCAGCGAATGGGTCATTTGCGAGCAAGCCGTTCACGTCATGCGAACCTTGGAGCAACCGGAAGATCAGTGCGACGAACCACGGATTTTCGCGCGGCATTCCCAAAGCGGCAAACCACATCTGCCAGTCGAGTCTCGGTTGGTGCGGCGCACACCAACCCGGCGCGCGTTTCACATTGCCGGGTTTCCATTTGAACTCGTACGGCAGCCATTCAATTCCATCGGCACTGCCTTCGAGAATGATTTCGCCGCGGTCTATCGTCATCACGCGAAACAGGCCATAACCGTTTACGATGCGAAATGCTTCGAGTCTCTCGTAAACATTCGCCAGCACGCGTGGTGGTCGACTCAGCGGTTTGAATGCGCTGAAGATTAACCATGCGTTGATCGGTAACGTCACGATAGTCACGATTATGCCAGTGTAGACGCACAGCTGTTGTGGTAGGGCGCGACCGCCGGGCGCGCCGTAACCAAAGCGTCGGCGCGCCCGGCGGTCGCGCCCTACCATCGAATCGTCGATCAGCAATAAGCAAAGCGCGATCGTGAGCAGATTGAAAAAGCAATAGTTCCCTGTGATCGCGATCGCGAGTTGAAGAAAAATCAGCAGTCCAGCAGCCATCAATCTCAGACGCCGCGGCGCCCAGATGAAAAAAGGCACGACGATTTCCACTAGGAGGCAAAACGCGACAGAAAAATGTTTGAACCATTCAGGACTTTTGTCCGCCCACCAGCCGAACACCGTCGGCAGCGGTTGCGACCAGTAATGGTAATCGAGCGCTGTCAGGTTCCACCAGCTGTCGTCGCCGCTTGTTAGCTTCACCACTCCGGACATCAGCATCAGTTTGAACAAAACAGCCTTGAGCAAAAACAAGCCGACACGCGAAACCCGCGCTGTAACTGGGATCGTCGATCCCCGCCGAGGCGAAAGTCTCCGTGGCCACAGCCGCCAAGGCGCGAAAAAGATCGACAAAAATCCAGTCTCCAGCAAAAGCACGTCCCATTGAAAATTGAAAAAGACTTGTCCTGCGACGGTGAGCGACAAGTACAAGACGAAGAGAGCAACGAGTGAAACCGCCGGAGCGATTCCAAAAATCAACAGCAACGAACAGAGAACGCCGCTACCGCAAAGAAAATGAAGAAACGCATTGCTCGAACTGAACCAGCAAAGCGTCGGCAACAGAGTGTAAGCGTCCGGTCCGAGTTGGCGCCGAACCGCGGGCAGGAACTGACTCACGGGCGAGATGCCGTTGCTGCCGACGAGTCCGTCTACTTGGACCCAAAGCGACACGAACGCGATTAAGTAGATCACGCCGAGTGCCCGCAGGAACCAGCGTCGCGCCCAAAAATACGTGGGCCGCCGCACGTCTTTGCCCCAGAGCAGTCGCGTGACCGCTGATGCAAATTTTCGGTGGCGAGCGATCGAGCCATAGCCGGTCTTAGAAACAACGGCGAAGCCGGGCACATGATCGTAGCTCCATGCCAGCCATTCTCCCGAACGCCGAAACGAAAGGGAGCGATACACCGCTTCCGCTGCGAAGACTACTGTGCCGTTGGGTTGGATTAAAACCAGCGAGCGGTTGAATTCATCCTTTGGAATTTCAAGGAAGCGCTCAGCTGCTTCTTGATAAGTGGTGTAATTGACCTTGTCCGCTGTCATTTCGCGCCAGCGCTCGATCCATAACCGGCAGAAATCACAGTTGCCGTCCCAGATCAACAGTGGCTTTGGCAGCGGATTGGAAACGCGAAGATGCGATTTGTTAGGCATTGACGTTCTTAGGTCGCAAACTGCGCCCACACCGGAGCGTGATCCGAAGGGTCTTTTCCAGCGCGCATATCGCGATCGATCCCGGAAGCGATGCATTTCTTCGCCAGCGATTCGCTTGTCAGAACAGCGTCTATGCGCAGGCCGCGATTTTTCTCGAAGGCGCGCATTTGATAATCCCACCAGGTGAAAAGTTCTGCTTCCCTGTGATGAATTCGAAGCGTGTCGTGCAAGCCGAGGCTGCACAAATCACGAAAAGCGGCGCGTTCGCCGTCCGAAGCCATGATGGCACCGTGCCAGAGGTCGGCGTCGTAAACATCAATATCCTCGGGGGCGACATTGAAATCGCCGCAGACGATGAGGTCGTGGAGTTTTTCCTTCGCAAGGCAGTCTCGGAGCCGCCGATACCAATGCAGTTTATATCCGTACGCCGGCGAGCCAACGGCTTGACCATTAGGCGCGTAAATCGAGAACACGCGCAACTGGCCGACGGTCGCTGCGATCACGCGCGCCTGCGGATCGACTGTCTCATCGCAAAGCGACGCCCGAACCTCGCGCAGCTCGTTCTTCGCGATAACCGCTACGCCGTTGTACGACTTCTCGCCATGAGACGCTGAGCGATAACCTGCCGCTTGCAAAGCGAGCGCCGGAAATTGTTCGTCCGGGCATTTGGTCTCCTGCAAGCAGACAATGTCCGGTTGTGTTGCCTCGAGCCATGCAAACAAGCGATCCTGCCGTTTGCGCAGCGAATTGATGTTCCACGAGGCAATGCGCATGGGTTGTAGCAGCGGTCTGTGACCGTCGCATTATTTTTCCTAGCGACAAAGTCCATAAGCGAAGAGCGCTGTTATAACTCGATCTCTAAGCCCGGCGTGGGTACAATTACCTCCGAATCGGAGAGTTCGTTCGATATTGTGGCGCGCATCCACTCGACCGCCGGAGGATCACCGTGCACGAGAAGAATTTTTGCCGCCGCAATTCTTTTGGCATAATCGACGAGCGACTCGCGTGTCGCGTGCGCGCTGAACTGGAACTGCTCCATATTGCAGCGGATGCGTTGCGGTGGTTTGTCGGGATCAAGCGCCACCTCGCCGCCTCTGCCTGCGTCCCGCAAAAGTCCGGCGGGCGACTCTGGATTGGCGTAGCCGACGGGCAAAAACGTTGGATAGCGTTTTGGGAATCATCATCCCGCTGGAGAGAACGTATACGCGTCCGCCGCGCAATGCGGTATCTCGCACGGTTTCATCATTCAAGATGAACGGCGCTACTTCTCTCATGAGTTTCACGACAAGCGCTTCCGCCAGACGTCGCTCTTCACCCGCGCGAGTCCAGCCCTCGGGTTTCGCGTGATCGCCGCGTGTGCATTCCAAGATCAGCACATCAATTTTCTCCTCGGGGAAAACCGCCGCCTGCATGATTGTTTGCTCGTCAAAATTGACGTCGCCGGTGTAAAAAACAGTTTGGCCTTCAGCGCGCAGCATTACTCCGGTCGAGCCGAGCACATGTCCGGCGTCGAAGAACTCAAACGTTAACGTGTCCTTTTCGCGCGCGGCTGCCCGTTCGCCGGCAATCGAGATCCGCTGGCGCAATGGACACCAACGCCAGCGTTCCGATGCGCGATCGATTTCACGATGTGTAAAGAGTGGATACGACATCTCTCCAATCTCTTCGCGTTGTCGCGTCATCACATTCACCGAGTTGTGCAAAAGAACACTGCCGACCTCCGCTGTGGTCTCAGTCATAAAAATCCGCGCGCCTGGGAAGCGTCGCATAGCCACAGGCAAGGTGCCGATGTGGTCCTGATGCGCATGTGACATTACAATTGCTTCGACCTCGCTGTCGGCGATCGCTTTGAAATTAGGCAGCGCATCCTCACCGGTATTTTTCGGGTGCATTCCGCAGTCGAGCAGGAGCCGGTGTCGGCCAATCTCAAGATAGTACGAATTCGCTCCGATCTCTGTGTGCCGTGTGAGACTTGTGAATTTCAAATATGACTCCGGTGACGTCCTGAGGGTTTGCTATCAGAGCGGTTATTGTCTGAACAGTCGGCTTCGTGGTCGGTCTAATAGCTGGTCACCATGGAAGGAGAAATCAACGGGGACCGCGATCCAAACACGCATCTGGAGCAGGATATCTCTATCCACATTTTTACTGTCTCCTCCGCCATGGTGGGCGTTTGTTTGACCGTCATCGGACTCATTCGTGTGGTGATTACACTTGGACGTGCGGACACGGTGGCAGATGATCTTCTGGCTGGAGACGCGCTGCTCTTTCTGATTTCCTGTCTGCTTTCTTACTGGGCCCTGCGTTCACGGTCGGTGCGTCGAATGCATCGGCTGGAAAAGGTCGCCGACGCAATATTTATCATTGCGATGATTGGAATGGCGATCATTTGTGCGTTGATCACTTACAACATCTCTGTTCCAGCTCGATGAGGTGCTGGCTAAAGCAGCTCTTTAAAAATCCGCAGCCAATTTCCTCGCAGAATCTTTTCGATGTCAGCGTCGCTGAATCCGCGTTCGATCAATCTACGGGTGAAATTGTGGGCATGCGAATGGTTCGTTAGGTCAGGAATGAAGTGCGGTGTTATAAATTTTGCAGCTAGCTCCTTTTGTCTCGACTCCGGCCAGTGGCGGTAAATGAACTCAAAAAAATCGAATCCGATCCCGACGCTGTCGATCCCGATCAAATTGGCGATGTGCTCGATCTGATCGACGTAGTGGTCGAGCGTGCTTTCCTCTTCTCGCGGGCTCACGAGGATGGAGTTGATACCGATTACTCCGCGCCGTGCACCGATCTTCCTGATCTGTTCATCGCTAATGTTGCGCTCGATGTCGTAGTACCGGCGAACGTTCGTGTGCGACACGATGGGCGGCTTTATTGTAATCGAGAGAATCTCTTCGAACCCTGCTGGATTGATGTGCGCAAGATCAACAATCACGCCGAGTGCCTCGCATTCACGCACGACTTCGCGACCAAACGCGGAGAGACCATCCCGAGGCGACCCGCTCGCTGCGAAAACTCCGCCGTGCCCCGCCGCATTGCTTCGAGCGTGTGTAAGCCCGATTGAGCGCACACCGAGTTCGTAAAAAACGCGCAATTGATTTAAATCGGTACCCAGCGGCTCGACGCCCTCCATCGTGATGAGAAACGCGATCTTGCCCGTTTCTGCCGCCGCCTGAATTTCGAGATAATTTTTGCAAATCGCGAAGCGGCCCGAAACTGCTGTTTCTGCATAGAGGCGTGCAACTTGATCGAGCGCGACGCGCAACCCGTTCTGAGGCAAATAGCGGTCCTCGATGTAAATCGCCGCGCCGACAACGGCAACATTCCCGGCTTTGAATTCGGGCAAAAATTCTGTTCCGAGAACATCTCGGCGCTCGCGCTTCTCGTAAAGATCCATCGGTAAATCGAAATGCATGTCGATGATCCCGCCGGCCTGCAGCCGGTCGATTCTTTCTTCGACGGATTGGTTCATTGTCGTAGCGGCAGTCTATGAGAGCCGAATTCCTTAAAGCAAACGCCAGAATCCCAGAGATGTCACGCCAAGCAGTGAAGCTAATCCGATTTTAGAGGCGTTTGTGTCAAACGCCTGGTCAATCAAATAAATGACGGCCTAATCGGCTGTCGCGACAGCAAAACCTTCAAGTTATTGACTGTCGGCGAGCGTTGGTATTGAAAGCTTTTTTAGTTCAAACCGCGCGTTAACTTCTCGAATTTTCGGAGCTTGTTCCTTAAGACGTGCCTCAAATTCTTGCCGTTGCTCGGCAATGCTCTCTGGAATTCGTTCTTTGCTGCTGGACCAACACGAGCTGCGGAGCAGCAATGTGGTCGAGCTGTAAGTCGGTGTGATCCGTGGGCCAGAAATTTTTGAGTTTCTCAAAGTTCGCTCCAAAAAATCTGGAATCTGAAAGTTTTTGTAACTTTGGCTCGAAAATCTCGAAGAGTAATGGAGAGGCAGCCTAGGACTGCTTCCTTTCGATCGTGGATAGATGGTGTGAAGCGGACAAGGGGCCGCGGTGAGAGGCCGCGGCCCCGACACCGCTATGCCAAAGCCTATCTGGAATCAGCACTGAAGTTTTGGCAGTTGCTGCCAGCGTAAGTCCCATTGTGCAAAGAAGTTTCGGCAACCTGCCGGAAAGGGCGGCTTCGCGAGGGCGTATCCCTTCTGTCGCAGGCCGGCAGCGTGAGGTCCCCAGAAAGGCTCGCCAGGGCGAGGGCACCGTCGCCAGCACACGAGCCGCGTGCGCTCCGCGGAAAGACTACGACCAGGTAATCAGGCGCAGTTCGTGTGCCTGCATCAGGCATGGGTGGGTGGGCACGACGCGAACACTAAAGCCATAGGTGCCGCTTTCAGTTGCCGGAACGCTGCCTTGGTAAATGTAATTGCCGTTGCCGTCAGCTTGGCTGCTTTGATTCAGCACCGTCGCGGTGGGATTACGAAGGTCGCCGTTGTCCACTTCGCCGTGATAGGCTTCCACCCGAACATGTTGCGGATCGAGAGCGCCCAGATGCACACGCGCGCTGATCTGCAAGAATTCGCCGACCGAAATGCTTTGCCGATCCTTATTGATTACCTGCACGTCAGACACCTGAACTTGGGGCCAGTCCTTGCGCATCTGCGTTTTCCATTGGCTCAGGTGCTTCGCTGCGCCGCAGCTGTCACGAGAAAAATTTTCGTACGCCTGGGCGGCGGGAATATAAAGTTGCTCCGTGTATTCCTTTACCATCCGCTGCGTGTTGAACACAGGCGTGACGCTGCGAATTGATTCGCGCATCAATTGCAGCCAGGCGAGGGGAAGTTTGCCGTCGGGTTTCGCGTAATAAAGCGGAACGATCTGGTTCTCGAGCAACTGATAGAGGCTACTCGCGTCCACTTCGTTTTGAAATTCGGTCGTGCCATCATCGATCTCGGCGCCAATCGCCCAACCGTTGCTGCCGTTGAAGCCTTCACGCCACCAGCCATCAAGCACGCTGAGATTGATCCCGCCGTTCGGCGCCGCTTTCATTCCGCTGGTGCCGCTTGCTTCCAATGGACGCAGCGGATGGTTCAGCCAAAGATCCACTCCCTGCATGAGGCGACGCGCGATGTAGCTGTCGTAGTCCTCCACAAAAACGATGCGAGTTTCCAGACCTGGTTCGCGGCTGAATTTATAAACTTCCTGAATCAGCGCTTTACCTGCTTCATCGCGGGGATGCGCTTTGCCTGCAAAGATGAATTGCACCGGGCGCGTCGCATCGTTCACCAAGCGTTTCAATCGTTCCTTGTCGCTAAACAAAAGTACGCCACGCTTGTAACTAGCGAACCGGCGCGCGAAACCGACGGTCAAAATTTCCGGATCAAGAATGCGATTGACTCTGCGAATTGACTCCGGCGATTCGCCCAGCCGTTCTCGGCGCTGTCGTTCGCGGTCACGCACAAAATCAATGAGGCGGCGTTTGAGTTGTTGATGCGTCTCCCACAATTGGGCGTCGGGAATGTCGATTACGCCGCGCCAAAAATCAGCTTCAGTCAGGTGCTCCTCCCAATCGCCGAGATGCTT
>WNGC01001235.1_pt1 | contig 15457 bp, 10 predicted proteins | sample 5400051 | NCBI WGS metagenome assembly WNGC01 (sample SAMN13153368, study PRJNA577476) | soil metagenome | isolation source: 20 cm soil or saprolite under grassland replicate 2 | place: USA:California | collected 2016-06-15 | reverse complement strand
CGACGGTGACGCGGACTACGTGTTTCTCGACCTCGAGGACGCCGTCGCGCCCGCCGACAAGGAGCAAGCCCGGAAGAACGTCGTCGCGGGCCTGCTCGAGCACGACTGGAAGGCCCGCGGCAAGACGGTCGCGGTGCGCATCAACGGCATCGACACGCACTATATGTATCGCGACGTCGTGGATGTGGTGGAGCAGGCGGGGCACACGCTGGACATCGTGCTGGTCCCGAAAGTCGGCGTCCCGGCGGACGTCTATCTCGTGGACGCCCTGCTCACCCAGATCGAAACCGCCCGTCGCATCCCCCATCGCATCGGGATCGAGGTGCTGATTGAGACCGCCCTGGGCATGGTGAACGTCGAGGAGATCGCCCAGGCGAGCCGACGCCTCGAGGCGATGCACTTCGGTGTCGCCGACTTTGCCGCGAGCCTGCACGCCCGCACGGTGAGCATCGGAGGTCTGAACCCCGACTATCCCGGCGACCAATGGCACGGCGCGCTGGTTCGCATGGTCACGGCGTGTCGGGCCTATGGGCTGCGCGCCATCGACGGGCCGTACGGCGACTTCAAGGACCCCGACGGGTTTCGCGCGGCGGCCCGCCGCGCGGCGGCGCTCGGCTACGAAGGCAAGTGGGCCATCCATCCGTCGCAAGTCCCCCTCGCCAACGAGGTGTTCACACCCCCGCCCGCGGAGGTGGAGCGCGCGCGCCGTATTCTGCTCGCGCTCGACGAGGCGGCCCGAGCCGGCCGCGGCGCCGCGCAGCTGGACGGTCGCATGATCGACGCCGCGTCCGCCCGCATGGCCCAGAACATCGTTGCGATCGCCGCCGCCATCGCCGCCCGCAGCGCGGGCACGCCGGCGCTGGCCACGACCCGCACGTAGCCATGGACATCCACGAGTATCAGGCCAAAGAGCTGCTCGCAGGTTTCGGCGTCCCCGTTCCGAGGGGCGGGGTCGCGTACAGCGCCGAGCAGGCGGTCTATCGGGCGAGCGAAGTGGGCGGGACCCGCTGGGTCGTGAAGGCGCAGATTCACTCCGGGGCCCGCGGCAAGGCGGGTGGCGTGAAGCTCTGCACCACCGATGCGGACGTCCGTCAAGCCGCGAAGGACCTGCTGGGTAAGACGCTCGTGACCGTCCAAACCAGCGCCGAGGGTCTCCCGGTCCATCGCCTGCTGGTCGAGCAGGCGTTGCCGATCGAGCGCGAGCTGTACATCGGCCTCGTGCTCGACCGCAAGCGCGAACGGATCGTGGTGGTGGCGCATCCGCACGGCGGCATGGAGATCGAAGAGCTGGCGCAGCGGGAGCCGGCGGCGATTCTGCGCGAGGAGGTCGAGCCGGCGGTCGGGATGCAAGGGTTCCAGGCACGGGAGCTGGCGTTCGGGCTGGGGCTCGAGCCCTCCCAGGTGAGTCAAGCGGCGACGGCGATCCTCGGCGCCTACCGCGCCTTCCGCGAGCTCGACGCCACGATGGTCGAGATCAACCCGCTCGTCGTCACCCAGGACGGCCGCGTGCTCGCGCTGGACGTGAAAATGAGCTTCGACGACAACGCGATGTTCCGGCGCCCCAACGTCGCCGAGCTGCGCGACTACGCCCAGGAGGATCCGCGCGAAGCGGAGGCCGCGGAGCACGGGCTCAACTACGTAGCGCTGGACGGGGACATCGGCTGCATCATCAACGGCGCCGGCCTCGCCATGGCCACCATGGACATGATCAAGCACGCCGGCGGCGAGCCCGCGAACTTCCTGGATATCGGGGGCGGAGCGAGCCCCGATCGCGTGGCGGCCGCGTTCCGCCTGGTCCTGTCCGACAAGAAGGTGCGCGCCATTCTCGTGAACGTGTTCGCCGGCATCAACCGCTGCGACTGGGTGGCCCAGGGTGTGGTCCAGGCGGTGCGCGCGGTGCAGGTCGCGGTTCCGCTGGTCGTCCGGCTGGCGGGCACGAACGTGGCGGAGGGCCGCCGTATCCTCACGGAGAGCGGCCTCCCGATCGTCACGGCCGACACGCTCTCGGAAGCCGCCGAGCGCGTGGTCGGGGCGCGCGACCGGGCTCGGGTGGGGGCGGGGGCGGGGGCGGGGGCGGCATGAGCATCCTGCTCGATGAACAAACCCGCGTCATCGTCCAGGGTTTCACCGGCGACAAAGGGACCTTCCACGCCAAGGAGATGATCGCCTACGGCACCACCGTCGTGGGCGGCGTGACCCCGGGCAAGGGCGGCACCACGCATCTGAACCGCCCGGTGTTCAACACGGTCAAAGAGGCGGTGGCGAACACGGGCGCCGCGGCGAGCCTGATTCTCGTGCCCGCGCCGTTCTGTGCCGATGCGATCATGGAAGCGGCCGATGCCGGCATCCGACTCGTCGTAACCATCACCGACGGCGTGCCCGCTCAAGACATGATTCGCGTGAAGCGCTACCTGTGGCGCTACGCCAAGGAACGCCGCACCACCCTCATCGGCCCGAACTGCGCCGGTCTCATCAGCGCCGGCCGGGCCATGATGGGCATCATGCCGGGACATATCTACGCGCGCGGGTCGGTCGGCGTCGTGACGCGCTCCGGCACGCTCGGCTACGAAGCCGCGGCGCAGATGCAGCAGCTCGGCATCGGGATCACCACCAGTGCCGGCATTGGCGGCGACCCGATCAACGGCAGCTCCTTCGTGGACATGCTGGCGCTGTTCGAGCGGGACCCTGAGACCGAGGTGGTGATGATGATCGGCGAGATCGGGGGGCCTCAGGAAGCGGATGCGGCGCTGTTCGTGAAGCAAGAGATGAGCAAACCGGTCGTCGGGTATGTCGCGGGTCTCACGGCGCCCAAGGGCCGCCGCATGGGGCACGCCGGGGCGATCATCTCGGCTTTCGGCGACACGGCCGCCGAAAAGGCCGAGATCATGCGCTCGGCGGGGCTGGTCGTGGCGCCGAGCCCGGCCGAGCTCGGGGCGACCGTGGCGCGGGCGCTCGCCCGACACCAGTCGCGACCGGTGATGGTCGAGCGGTGAGCGCCGCGCGGTCCGGCCGCCCGACCGTGGTCGTCACGCGTCGGCTACCGGCGCCGGTGGAAGAGCACTTGGCCCGGGATTTCGACGCCCGGTTGAACGCGGACGACCGGCCGTTGAGCGCGGCGGAGCTCGCGGACGCGCTGCGCGGGGCCGATGCGCTCCTCCCGACCGTGACCGACCGGCTCACGCCACAGGTGCTCGCCGCCGAGCCCCTGCGCGCCCGCATCATCGCCAACTACGGCGTCGGCTTCAACCACATCGACACGGCCAGCGCCAAGGCGCGCGGGCTCGTGGTCACCAACACACCCGACGTCCTCACCGACGACACCGCGGACGATGCCATCATGCTCATGCTCATGGTGGCACGCCGGGGCGGGGAAGGCGACCGCCACGTACGCGCCGGCGCCTGGACCGGGTGGCGGCCCACTCACATGCTCGGCACCCGGGTGAGCGGCAAGACGCTCGGCCTCGTCGGGTTGGGCCGTATCGGCAGGGCGGTGGCGCACCGCGCCCGCCACGGTTTCGGCATGCGGGTGATCTTCCACGATCCCTATCCGCCGCCGGCGGCCGCGGTGGCCGAGCTGGGCGCGGAGCCGCGGGGCAGCGTGGACGATGTGCTGCGCGAAGCGGACTTCGTCTCGCTCCACTCGCCGGCGACTCCCGAAACCCGTCATCTGATCGACGCCCGCCGGCTCGCCCTCATGAAGCGGGGCGCTTTCCTCATCAACAACGCCCGGGGCGACATCGTGGACGAGGCCGCGCTGGTCGCGGCGCTCCAACAGGGGACGATCGCGGGGGCGGGACTCGACGTATTCGAACGCGAGCCGGCGGTCGCCCCCGAGCTGCTGACGATGGAGAACGTCGTGCTGCTGCCCCATCTGGGCAGCGCCACCCACGAGACGCGGATCGCCATGGGCCTCCGCGCGCTCGACAACCTCAGGGCGTTCTTCGCCGGCGCGCCGCCGCGCGACCGGGTGGCGTGAGCGCGGACGCGGGGTACCTGAGCCGCACGGCCGGACTGCTGCACGAGTGCCTACGCGACGTCATCCGGACCCATCAGCCGGAGATCGAGCGCGTCCTGGCGGGCGAGCGGCTGGACCCGGAGGCACCGCCCGAGCTCGTCGCCCGAGCGATTCAGGCACAGGGCATGTGGTTCCAATTGTTGTCGATCGCCGAGCAGAATGCCGCGATGCGGCAACGCCGCCAGAGCGAAGTCGAGCGCGGATACGACCAGCTGCGCGGCACGTTCGCCCAGGTCGTCACGACCGCGGCGGGCGGCGGCGTGGCGGCGGACGAAATGCGCGCAGTGGTCGCGAAGCTGCGCGTGCGCCCCGTGATCACCGCGCACCCGACGGAAGCCAAGCGCGTCACCGTACTCGAAAAGCATCGCCGCATCTACCGTCGGCTCGTGGACCTCGAGGCCCCCCGCTGGACGCCGCGGGAGCGCAGCGCGCTGGTCGAGAACCTGCGCACGGAGATCGAGCTGCTGTGGCTGACGGGTGAGCTGCGACTCGCGAAGCCCACCGTCGAGCAAGAGCTGGCCTGGGGCTTGTACTTCGTCAACGAGAACCTGTTCCAGGTCGTGCCGGAGCTGGTGGACAAGCTCGAGCGCGCGCTGCGACAGGCGTACCCGGCGGACCGCTTCGACGTGCCGCCGTTCTTCCAGTTCGGCTCGTGGATCGGCGGCGATCGGGACGGCAATCCCTTCGTCACGAACGACGTCACGCGTCGCAGCCTGTTCGACAACCGCATCGCGAGCCTGCGACGCTACCGCCAGCGCGTCGCCGATCTGCTGCGCGCCCTGAGCGCCACGGAGCGCGCCGCGTCGATCGCGCCCGAGTTTCGCGAGGCGCTCGCCCGCGAGCTGGCGGCGTCGGGCGACGCCGATGGGATCCGACAGCGGAACCCGGGCGAGGTGTATCGGCAGTTCGTCACCTGCATGCTGCGCAGGCTCGACGCCGCGCTGACCGGCGCCGAGCGGCGCGCGACGGCGCCCGAGACGGCGGCCTACCGGACGGCGGACGAGCTGATCGGCGACCTGCGCACGCTCGAGGCCGGGCTCGTGGCGGCACGCGGCGCCCGCCCCGCCGAGCTCCTCGTCCGCCCGGTGCGCCGGGAAGTGGAGGCGTTCCGGTTCTCGACCTTCCGGCTCGACGTCCGTGACAACTCGGCGCGCGTGAACTCGGGGCTCGCCGCGCTGTGGCGGGCCCGGAGCCCGGGCGAGCCGCCTGCGCCGACCGCGCCCGAATGGCGCATCTGGCTGCAAAACGAGCTGGCTCGGCCGCTGCGTCCCGACCGGGCGGCTCCGCCCCCGGACGCCGCGGAGACCGTCGAGCTGTTCCGGTTGATTCGCGAGGCGCGGGACTGCCTCGACCGCGAAGCGGTCGGCAGCTTCGTCCTGAGCATGACCCACGAAGTGGCGGACATCCTGGGCGTGTATCTGGTCGCCAAGGAGGCCGGTCTGTTCGCCGACGCCGCCGGGGTCGAGAGCTGCACGCTCCCGATCGTGCCGCTGTTCGAGTCCATCGACGACCTGCGACGGGCACCCGAGATCGTGCGCGACCTGCTGCAGGTCCCGCTGGTGCGCCGTTCCGTCCGTGCCCAGGGCGGCGTGTTCGAGGTGATGATCGGATACTCCGACTCGAACAAGGACGGCGGTTTCCTATCCTCCAACTGGGAGCTCGCCAAGACCCAGCTGCGCCTCACCCGCCTCGGCCGAGAGTGCGGCGTTCCGATCGCCTTTTTCCACGGCCGGGGCGGCTCGGTGAGCCGCGGCGGCGCGCCCACCGGCCGCGCCATCGCGGCCCAGCCCGCCGGCTCCATCCAGGGCCGCCTCCGCCTCACGGAGCAGGGGGAGGTGGTGTCATTCAAGTACGCGAACCGCGGCACCGCCGCCTACCAGACGGAGCTGCTCGCGGCCAGCGTGCTCGAGCACTCGCTCAAATCCGAGCGGGAGCAGGCGCTCGTTCCCACGACCGAGTTCGATGAGGCGATGGAAGCGTTATCGGGAGCCGCCCACGCGGCCTACCGCCGCCTGGTGGAGCACCCTCGCCTCGTGGACTACTTCCAGGCCGCGAGCCCCGTGGAGGAGCTCGCCCTCCTGAACATCGGCTCCCGGCCCGCGCGGCGGACCGGCGTGCGGACGCTCGCCGACCTGCGGGCCATTCCCTGGGTGTTCGCCTGGACCCAGAACCGCCACTGCATCCCCGGTTGGTACGGGTTGGGCACCGGCCTCGCGACGTTTCTCGACGTCCGGGGGACCCGGGGCGAAGCCCTCCTCAAGCGCATGTTCAACGACTTCCGCTTGTTTCGGCTGGTTATGGACGAAGTCGAAAAAACGCTCGCGTACGTCGATCTCGACCTCGCCCGGGAGTACGCCGAGCTGGTCCCCGATCCGTGGCTGCGGCAGGAGATTTTTTCGCTGGTCACCGACGAATACCATCGGACGGTCGACGTCGTGCGCCGCCTCGCCGGCTGCAGCGAACTCGCCGAGCGCTTCCCCCAGTTCCGCCAGCGCCTGGCGAGCCGCTTACCGACGCTGAACCAGGTGAACCGCCAACAAGTCGAGCTGCTGCGGCGCTATCGCGCGGGGCAGGAGGACGGATTGGCCGCACTGTTGCTGTCCATCAACTGCATCGCAGCGGGGTTTGGCACTACCGGGTGAGGCGTTGCACGACGCCACGACGCTACGTTACACGTGCGCCCAGGCCAATCGGTTCTTCGTGCAACTTGGCGTCGTGGAACGTGCAACTAGATTACAGCATGCACGACTCCCTCTATTTCACCGATCACCACTTCCAAGTGCGCGACATGGTGCGCGACTTCGCGCAGCAGGTCGTGAAGCCGACCGCGCGCCGCTACGACCTCGACAGCACCTTCCCCTGGGACAACGTGCGCCGCATGGCGGACCTGGGCCTGTTCGGCATCCCCTGGCCGGAGGAGCTCGGGGGGTCGGGCATGGACTATCTGTCTTACATCATGGTGATCCACGAGCTCGCGAAGATCGATGCGAGCCACGCCATCACCGTGAGCGCCCACACCACGCTCGGGACGTCGCCGATCGTGGATTTCGGAACGCCGGAGCAGAAGCAGCGTTACGTCCCGTTGCTCGCGGCGGGGAAGGTGCTGGGTGGATTCGGGCTGACCGAACCGGGCGCCGGGTCGGACGCCGGCGGCACCAGCACCGTCGCGGTGGAGAAGACCGACCACTACGTCCTGAACGGCTCGAAGATCTTCATCACGCACGCCGGGGTCGGCGAGATTTTCGTAGTGACCGCTCGGACCGATCCCGCGGCAAAGAAGACCCGCGGCATCACCGCCTTCATCGTGACCAAGGACACGACGGACCTCGAGGAGGCGAAACGGGTCGGCGTGGGGCACGACGCGTCGCTCCCCAAGTGTCGTGGAGTGCTGGCGGCGAAGAAGGAAGACAAGCTCGGCTGGCGCGCGTCGGATACCCGCGAGCTCGTCTTACAGGACGCGATCGTTCCCAAGGAGAACGTCCTCGGGCCCGTGAACAACGGCTTCCGGCAGTTCCTGCATACGCTCGACGGCGGACGCATCGGACTGGGGGCGCTGGCGCTCGGGCTGGCCGAAGGCGCCCTCGAGGAGTGTCTCCGCTACACGACGACCCGGCGGCAATTCGGCAAGCCCATCGCCAGCTTCCAGGGTGTGCACTTCGCGCTCGCCGACATGGCGACCGAAATCGAGGCGGCGAAGCACCTCGTGTACCACGCGGCCTGGCTCAAGCAGCATGGCCGGCCGTTCAAGAAGGAGGCGGCCATGGCGAAGCTGTACGCCTCCGAGCTCGCCATGCGCGCCACCACCAAGGCCGTCCAGCTGCACGGTGGCTACGGCTATACGACGGACTACCCGGTCGAGCGGATGATGCGGGATGCGAAGATCTGCGAGATCGGCGAAGGCACGAGTGAGATCCAGCGCATCGTGATCGCGAGACAGCTGCTCGGCGATCTAGTCGACTAGCTGGAACGGGGTAGGGAAGGTTGGAGGAGGTTGGGGAGGTTGGAGAAGGTTACGCCGCAGCCTCCTCTACCCTCCCCTAGCCTCCACAACCTTTCATCACTGCATTCCCAGATTTTTGACGAGAAACGCCATCCGGTCCGCCTGCTCCTCGATGAGCTTGCTGGTCGGCTTGCCGGCCCCGTGCCCGGCCTTGGTCTCGATCTCGATCAATACGGGCTGTGGGCCCGCCTGCGCCGCCTGAAGCGCCGCCGTGAACTTGAAGGAATGCCCCGGCACGACGCGGTCGTCGTGATCGGCGGTGGTGACGAGCGTGGCCGGATAGCGGGTTCCCGCCCGGATGTTGTGCAGCGGCGAGTACTTGTAGAGATACGGGAACTGCGCCGCGCTGTCCGCGGAGCCGTAGTCGGTGACCCAGGCCCAGCCGATGGTGAACTTGTGGAACCGCAGCATGTCCATCACGCCGACGGCGGGCAAGGCCGCCCCGAACAGCTCCGGCCGCTGCGTGATCGCGGCCCCCACGAGCAGCCCGCCGTTCGACCCGCCCGCGATGGCCAGCTTGGATGAGGACGTGTAGCCCTGGGCGATCAGGTACTCCGCCGCGGCGATGAAGTCATCGAACACGTTCTGCTTCTTGTCGTGCATGCCGGCCTGATGCCACTCCTCGCCGTACTCTCCGCCGCCCCTCAGGTTGGGGACGGCGTACACACCGCCCCGCTCCAGCCACACAAGCATCGCCACGGAAAAGCTCGGCGTGAGGCTGATGTTGAAGCCGCCATAACCGTACAAATACGTCGGGTTCGAGCCGTCGAGGCGCAGCCCCTTCTTGTGGGTGACGAACATCGGCACGCGGGTGCCGTCTTTGCTCGTGAAGAACAGCTGCTTCGTCTCGTAGCCGGACGGATCGAAGTCGATGGTCGGCGCTTTGAACACGCTCGTCCCACCACTCTTGAAGTCATAGCGGAAGATGGTCGTGGGGTACAGGAACGAGGTGAAGGCGTAGAACATCTCGTCGTCCTTCCGCTCCCCGCTGATCGCGCCGATCGAGCCCAGCGTAGGGAGAGGGAGATCCTTCACGAATCGGCCGGCGAGCGTGAACAAGCGCAGCCGGGAGGACGCATCGTGCATGTAGTTGGCCACGAACGTGTCGTGGATGATCTGAATCCCGTCCAGCACGTCAGGCCCCTGCGGGATGATCTCGCGCCAGCGGGCCCGTTCAGGGTGTCGGGTGTCGATCGCGATCACGCGCTTGCGGGGTGCGTCGAGATCGGTGAGGAGGTAGAACACGGGGCCGTCATTCCCCACGAACGCATAGCTGGCATCGAAGTCGTCGAGCAGCCGCACCACCTCGCCCGTGACCTTGGGACGCCTGGCGTCCTTCAGGTCCAGGTAGTAGACCCGGTTCCGCCGGTCGGTGCCGAGCCACACGTGCAGGACCGCGTAACGGCCGTCGTCGGTCACCTCGGCGTTCATTCCCCAATCGGGCTGGTCCGGCCGCTCGTAGACGAGCACATCCTGGGTCTGGTCGGTGCCCAAGCGATGGTAGTAGAGGCGCTGAAACCGGTTCACGTCGGTGAGCGCCTTGTCGCCCGGCTCCGGATACCGGCTGTAGAAGAAGCCGGCGCCATCGTCGGTCCATGAGGCGCCCGAGAACTTGATCCACTTGAGGTGATCGGACAGGTCGCGCCCCTGCGCGACGTCGCGCACGCGGAACTCCTCCCAATCGGAGCCGCTCGCCGACGTGCCGTAAGCGAGCAACCGCCCGTCGTCCGAGACGGCCAGGGTGGAGAGCGCCACCGTGCCGTCCTCCGCCAACAGGTTCGGGTCGAGCAGCGTCTCGGCGTCCGCCGTGAGCGACGCCTGCTTGTACAGGACGGACTGGTTCTGGAGACCATCGTTCTTGAAGAAGAAGTACCGGCGCGCCTTGCGGAACGGCGTGCCGTACTTGGGATAGTTCCAGAGTTTGGTCAGGCGCTCGCGGATCGCGGCCCGCGCGGGGATCTCCGCGAGGTAGGCGGCCGTGAGCCGGTTCTGCGCCTCGATCCAGGCGCGGCTCTCGGGCGAGTCCGGGTCCTCGAGCCAGCGGTACGGATCGGCCACTCGGGTTCCGTGATAGTCGTCGGCGACATCGCTCTTGCGAGCGGCTGGATACTGGAGCGTCTGGGCCACGGCGGGCGCCGCGCTCGCGAACATGCCGGTCAGGAGCAAACTCCCCGTGAGGGAACTGAGTCGCGCAGTGGTCATTCCTGATAAATCTCGGGGCAGTTGACGTAAGTTGCAAGCCCACTTAGATTTAGAGTATGCATTGGATCCAAGGTCTGTCCGCGCTCCGTGGCGTGATCCCCACACCGCCGGCGGGCGACCCGTCCAATCGGTTCAGGTCATCCTCACCCGATCTGCTCGGAATGGGTTCTTGCTGGAACAATCGTAGGATCCCGACCGGCTGTTGGCCGACCGGGATCGAGGGCACTTGCTTTGAAACGGGAAATTCTCATCAGCGGGACCGCACGCGAGACGCGCGTGGCGATCCTGGAGGACGACCGCCTTGTTGAGCTTCTGGTGGATCGTCCCGACGCCCGCCGCATGGTGGGCGACATCTACCTCGGCACGGTCGAGGCCGTGCTTCCGGGGATACAGGCCGCGTTCGTCAACATCGGGGCGGAAAAGAGCGCCTTCCTCCACGCCTCCGACCTGATCGAGGCGGAAGACGAAGACGAGCCGTCCGATCACGACGACGACAACGGCAACGAGGGGGGCGGGGTCGGGAACGGCGGTACCCGCCCGTCCCGACGCCGGGTGCCCAATGTCGCTGACGAGCTGAAGCGCGGCGAAGCCCGAGTCGTCCAGGTCATCAAGGAACCGATCGGGACCAAGGGGCCGCGCGTCACCGCGCAGATCTCGCTGGCTGGTCGATTCCTCGTCTACATGCCGTTCGCCTCCAAAGTCGGCGTCTCCCGCAAGATCGAGAACCGGGAACAACGCGCCAAGCTGCGCGACATGGTGTCCAAACTCGTCCCCAAGGACCCGGGGGCGGGCGGGTGGATCATCCGCACCGTGGCCGAAGACCTCACGGAGCAGAGCTGCAAGCGCGAAATCGACCACCTCTACGGCCTGTGGAAGAAAATCAAGCGCAAGTCGGGTTCGGTGCGGGCGCCGGCGTTACTACAGCGGGAGACCTCGCTGACCCGCGGCATCACCCGCGACCTCTTCTCGGACAAGGTCGACTCCCTGCTGGTCGATTCGAAGGTGCTGCACACCGAGGTGGTGCAGTACCTGAAGCAGATCGACCCCGATCTCCTCGACCGCGTGAAGCTGCACCTGGCCGAGACCCCGCTGTTCGACGCATACGACATCGAGGCGGAGATCCGGAGTCTCTTCAAGCCGCGGGTGGAGTTGCCAACCGGCGGTTACCTGATCATTCAGCCGACCGAGGCTCTCACCTCGATCGACGTGAATACCGGGCGTTACACGGGTAAGAAGGACCCCGAGAGCACGATCCTGAAGACCAACGTCGAGGCCGCGCGCGAGGTCGCGCGCCAGCTGCGGTTGCGCGACATCGGCGGAATCATCGTCGTGGATTTCATCGACATGGAGTCCCGCGGCAACCGCGACAAGGTGCTCCAGGAGTTACGCACCCATCTGGGACGCGACCGGGCGCGCACCAAGGCGTTCGCCGTTTCCGAGCTGGGACTGATCGAAATGACCCGGCAGCGCGTGCGGCCGTCGTTGTGGCAGTCGATGACCGCGGAGTGCCCGACGTGCCACGGCACGGGACGGGTGTTCCGTCCCGAGGTGGTGGTGCGGCGCATGGAGCGCTCCCTCAAGCGGGCCGGTGCCGAGCACAAGGAGCGCCAGCTCGCCGTACGCCTGCACCCCGATGTAGCCCTCTACCTCCTGGAGCAGGAGCCCAACTTCTTGCGACAGCTCGAGAAGCAGACGGGGCTCGAGCTCGAGGTGCGCGACGACCCGATGATGCGGCTCGACGAATTCCGCATGATGGCGAAGCCGGCTGGGAGGGACGTGACGGAGCAGTATGCGGTTGCGTGAGCGGTAAGCGGTAAGCGGCGGAGACCGCTCACCGCTCACCCTTGACCGAACCTCAAGCCCAGGTTAGAGTTCCGCCCTCATGACCTACGCCATTTTTGCCACCGGGGGCGCGCAATTCCGCGCCGAGCCGGGAGTCACGATCAAGATCCCGCTGCTCGCAGCGGAGCCGGGCAGCAAGGTGACCTTCGACCGCGTGCTGCTCGCGAGCGACGGTAAACAGGTGCACGCGGGGAAGCCGGTGGTGAAGGGCGCCAAGGTCACGGCCGAGGTCGTGCGGCATGGCAAAGGCGTGAAGATCAAGATCTACCGGTTCGCGCGCCGCACCGGGTACCGGCGCCACGCCGGGCACCGGCAGTCGTTCACCGAAGTGAAGATCGCGGACGTCAAACTCAAGGACTGAGTGACGCTAGCATGGCACATAAGAAGGGTGTCGGCTCTTCCCGCAACGGCCGCGACTCCGGGCCCAAGTACCTCGGCGTGAAGCGCTTCGCCGGGGAGTTCGTCACCGCGGGCACGATCATCGTCAGGCAGCGGGGCACGAAATTCCATCCCGGGACGAACGTCCGCCGGGCGTCCGACGATTCGCTCTTCACCGTGGTGGACGGGCAGGTCAAGTTCGAGCACAAGAACAAGAAGCGGTTCCGGGTGAGCGTGTATCCGGCGGCGGTGAAGAACTAGGGCGGCAGAAGGGCAAAGGGCGGCATAGGCGGCAAGGGCGGCAAGGCCAAACCTTGCCGCCTTTTTGTGTACATGGCTGCGTATTACGGAGTACGGCGTGCGGACCCGATCTGCGTAGTCTCCCTGCCGTGGCCTCCTACGAGCGATTCGCAGCCTGGAAGCTGTCCTACGGCCTCGCGCTCAAAGTCTACGACGCTACCGATGCGTTTCCGAGAAGTGAGCTCTACGGACTGACATCGCAGGTGCGCCGGGCTGCCTTCTCAGTGGCTGCAAACATCGCTGAAGGGGCGGCAAAGCGTGGGCGGCGCGAATTCAGGCGATACCTCGACATCGCTCTCGGCTCCGTAACGGAACTCGAGGTCGCGCTGCGGTTGGCTCGCGATCGCCGATACATGACACACGAAGCCTGGGAGCAGCTTGAGCGACTGCGGAACCACGCCGGTGCGGTAACTTGGCGTCTCTACCGCGCGCTGGGATGACCCCTTTTGCCGCCCTTGCCGCCCTTGCCGCCTTTTTGCCGCCCATTACCGCCCTAGTAGTTTGGCGGCAGCTTCTTGTACCGCTCCAACAACTCCGTCTGCCGGCTCGTGAGCGGAATCTCCTTGCCCCGGATCAGCACGTGCTCCACGCCCGTCGTGAACTCGAACGGGTCTCCCGACCAGACGACGACGTTGGCCACCTTGCCCGGCTCGAGCGAGCCGTAGCGGTCCGCGACGCCGAAGATCTCCGCCGGAGACAGGGTCACGGCCCGCAGGGCCTGGTCCCACGTCATGCCGTAGGACACGGCGTTCCCGGCCTGCTGACGCAGGTTGCGCGACTTGTGGGTGTCCGGCTCCAGCAGGGCGACTTTGACGCCGGCTTTGGCGAGGACCGCCGCGTTGTCGTAGCGGATGCCGAGCGCATCGTAGCTCGGGATGTTGGTGAGGGGCTCTACCATGACGGGGACGCCGGCCGCCGCGATGGCGGCCGCGATCTCCCAGCCCTCGGCCGCGCCGCCCAGAATGAGCTTCACCTTGAACTCCTTCGCGAGCCGCAAGGCGGTCTCGATATCGCTCCGCCGATTCGCATAGGCGATGAGTGAGACCCGCCCATGGAGCACCGGGAGCAGCGCCTCCAGATCAGGCGCCGACGCCGACAGCGGATGGATCTGCGCCCGGCTGAAATCGACTTTGCGTCGCTCGTATTCGAGCGCGTCGCGGAACACGCGCCGCAACCGATCCGCCACCGCCGCCCGCGAGCCGCCGGCATCCTCCTTGGCGCTTTCCGACAGGTCGGCCACGATCGCCACCGGCGATTTCACGAGCATCTGCTCGATCGTGGCGCCGTCGAGGTCGATGAGGACGGCCTGGCCGCTCACGAGGTTCCCGGTGGGCGCCGCGAGGGCGGTCGTGATCCCTTCGATCCGCGTGACGGGGATGAGCGTCGAGGCCGGGTTGATCCCCTCCGCCACGTTGAAGGCCGCGGCGACCGTGTCGCCTTGCACGGTGGCCTCGCGCGTTCCCGGCACGGCGCTGATCTCCACCAGGCCGAGCTGGCCCGCCCCATCGATCAGCCCCGGGGTGACCCACTTGCCGGCGGCGTCGATACGGGTCGCATCCGGCGGGATGGAGACGTTCGCTCCCACGGCGACGATCCGGCCGTCGCGGATCAACACGCTGGCGTTGGGGAGCTTCGGGCCCGAAACCGGATACACTGTGCCGCCGGTAATGGCGATCGTCTGAGCGAGCAGGAACGCGATCATCGATCACTCCCCGGCGCGGGCACTTCGCCCAGCTCGAAGTCGGTGCGCGGCTGGTGTGCGGGATCGGTGCGGTCATAGGCGAGCCAGCCGTCGTTGTAGACCTGCACGGCCTTCGAGTAGACCGAGAACGGATCGCCCGACCACACCACCACATCGGCCATCTTGCCCGGCTCGAGCGTTCCGACGATCGAGTCCAGCCCGAGGGCCCAAGCCGGGTTGACCGTGATCCAGCGCAGCGCCTGGTCGCGCGTGATCGGGATGCCGGCCCGCTGCCCGGCGTACATCGCCTTGGCGGCTTCCTGATTGAGCCGCTGGATGCCGCCCGGATCATCCGAATGGATGATCGGTCGGCCGCCCGCCTGCTGGTTCAGAGCGGCGTTTTGCTGGATCCCGTCCATCGCCTCTTCCTTGAATCCCCACCAGTCCGCCCACACCGAGACCGATGTCCCTTCCCTCGCGAGCAGGTCGGCGATCTTGTACGACTCCACCGCGTGGTGGAACGACCGGATCTTGAAGCCGAACTCGTGCGCCAGATCGAGCATCTGCGCCATCTCGTCGGCGCGGTAGCAGTGGTTCTGCACGTACATGTTGCCGCGCAACACTTCGGCCAAGGATTCGAGCCGGAGGTTGCGTTCCGGCGGATCGCCCTTGTGGTCCTTGTTCCAGGCGTCCCATTTGCGCCGGTACGCCTCGGCCAGAATGAACGCGGCGCGGTAGCCCGCCATGTTGCCCATGCGCGTGGACGGCCCGCCCCGCATGCGATACACGCGTTTGGGATTCTCGCCGCAGGCCATTTTCAGGCCGTAGCGCGCGCCGGGGAACTTCATTTCCTGCACCGTGCGCGCCGGGATCAGCTTGAGAATCGCGCTGCGCCCGCCGATCAGGTTCGCCGAGCCCGGCAGCGCCTGGATCGTGGTGATGCCGCCGGCGATCGCGAGCGGAATCTGCGGGTCCTGCGGCCAAAAGGAGTGCTCCGCCCACACCTCGGCCGTCACCGGGTTCGTCGCCTCGTTGCCGT
>WNGC01001234.1_pt1 | contig 15464 bp, 18 predicted proteins | sample 5400051 | NCBI WGS metagenome assembly WNGC01 (sample SAMN13153368, study PRJNA577476) | soil metagenome | isolation source: 20 cm soil or saprolite under grassland replicate 2 | place: USA:California | collected 2016-06-15 | reverse complement strand
GCTGGGCTCCTTTCGGCGATGTGGGACCGAACGTAACCCACGCCGCCGATCCGTGCAAGACGGCGCGGTATACTCGGGCGTGGCCATCGCCGTGACCGTCACGCTCTTCGCCGACCTCCGGCGCCTCCTGCCGCGTGGCGCCGACGGACCGCAGCGCTACACGGTGCGCGACGGCGCCACGGTGTCCGAGCTGCTCGCGGCAATCGGTGTCGAGACCGGCGCCGACGTGACCGTGGCCGTGAACGGCGAGCTGGCCGCGCGAGACACGAGGCTGCGCGAGGGCGCCGAGGTCATGGTGCTGAGCCCGATGGAAGGTGGAGCCGCCTGACAGGCCTGATTGAATGGCGACGATGGGCGTCTACGATCAGATCGAGAAGGCGTTCCAGGACGTCGTCGCGCCCGAGATCCACGAGCTCCGCGGCGAGATCCGCCGCCTCGACCAGAAGATCGACGACGTCGATCAGAGGCTCGGCCAGAAGATCGACGACGTGGACGCCCGGCTCAACATCAGGCTCGACGCCCTCGACAACAAGGTCGACAACATGGACCAGCGGCTCACGGTCAAGATCGACGGCCTCCGGGCCGAGATGGTCTCCGAGATGCGTCGGTTCGACAGCAGGATCGACGGCCTGGATCGCGAGGTGCGGACCGCGATCGACATACGCGAGCGTCTCGCCGCCCTCGAAGCCCGCCGTCCCGCCTGAGGCTAGCTCACCATCGCGTACGTCCGCTCGATGTTGCCGAGCACGCCCGTTCGCCACGGCCGGTAGTCGGCGTACGCCGAGAAGGCCTTCTCGTAGGTCGGCGCGAGCTTCGCGGGCACACGTTGCTTGACCTCCTCGAGCGTGGCGCCGGCCGCCACCTCCCGGCGAACGGCCTCGATCATGTCGTGGACGTAAGCGCGGAAGATCCTGAGCCAGTCCCGGCCGGCGACGTCCCCATGGCCCATGACGATATGGGTGAAGTCGAGCTCGGCGAGGCGGTCGAGGGTCGTCACCCAGTCCTCGGGGTAGCCGTCGCCCATGAAGGGTGTCCAGCCGATCACGGCGTCGCCAGTGATCACCACCTTCTCCCTCGGCAGGTAGACGAACACGTCGCCCTCGGTGTGGGCGCGCCCCAGATGGAGGAGCTGGATCTCGCGGTCACGCCGGTAGAGCTTCAGCGTCCGCTCGAAGGCGATCGTCGGGAGCGCAGGCCGGAGCGCCTTGACCTCGGCCAGATACGACCGGGCCAGCCGCAGATTCGCCTCGTGCCGCTCGCGCTCCGCCGCCGAGCGCGCCGCGGCGAGGTCCGCCTCGAGCTTCGCGATCTCGTCCGGCACCTGACGGACGTGGTCCTGGATGCGCTTGAGCCCCTTCCTCAGCATGGCCTCGCGCGTGAGCTGGTTGGTGACGATCTCCGCATGGGGATAGGCGGCCGGGTACACCTCGTTGCCGTGCCAGTGGTCCCAGTGGAAGTGCGTGTTGACGACGTAACGGACCGGCTTGGGCGTGATGTCGCGCAGCCGCTCGACGATCACCCGGGCCGCCGACGGCTTGGAGTGCGTGTCGACGATGATGACTCCGTCGTCGCTCTCGATGATGGCGGTGTTGGAGTTCACCTTGTAGGCGGGGGCGGCCACCGCCACGTGGACGCCGTCGGCCACCCGCTTGATGTCGAACCGCGCGTCTCCGCTCCCCGGTCCCTCATGCCCGCAACAGTCCATCGCCGAACCTCCTTTCGCGTGACGCTCGCTTCGCTCAACGCCTCCGGCGCCTGGTGCCCAGCGCGAAGAGGCCCCAGCTCATGAGCACGGCGACCGGCGCCGCGCCGAACGGGATCGTGTACGAGCCCGTCGCGTCGTACAGGAACCCCGCGGCGGCCGGGCCCAGCGCGGCCCCGCAGCGCCAGCCGAGGGTGAGCACGCCCATGATGGCGCCGATCGCGCGCATGCCGAACACGTCGGGGATCACCTTGGCGATGATCGTGTCGCCGGCCGCGAAGCCCACGCCGAACGCCACCAGCGAGGCGAGCAGCAACTCGCGCGAGGGCGCCCACAGCAGGACCACGAGCGCCAGCGCCTGGATCACGTACGCGGCGCGCGTGGTCGCGAGCGCGCCGAGCCAGTCGGCCACCGCGCCCCCCGCGAGACGCCCGGCCGCCGAGCCCATGCCATAGGCCGTGAGCGTCAGCGACGCGCCGGCCAGGTTGATGCCCTGGTCGCGCGCGAACGGCACGGCGTGGACGGAGAGCATCAGCGCGAGGCCGCCGAGGAGGAGCCACGCGAGGTTCAGCGACCACTGACGCGGATCGACGAGCGCCTCGCGGAGCGTGAGGCCGGGCGCGGTCTCCGCCGACGTCCCGCCTCCCGTGCTCGGCTCGCGCACGACCGGCCGGTGAAGCGCCGTCCGCTCCGCGACGCGCGGCAGGCGGACGCTCAGCGCGCCGAGCGTTGAGACGACCCCGCACCCGCTCCCGAGGATGGCGTAGGCCTCGCGCCAGCCGACCATGGCGATGAGCCACGCGGCCAGGGGCCCGCCCGAGATGTAGCCGAGGTTGAAGCCCAGGAGGACCAGCGCGATCCCGAGACCGCGGCGCTCGACGAACCACTGCGTGACGGTGAACGCACTGAGCAAGTAGAAGCTCGACATCCCGATCCCGCCCAGCACCCCGACGAAGAGGTAGAGGTGCCAGAGCGCCTCGACCGTCGAGACGAGGGCGAACGCCGCGCCGGCCAGGGCGACCGTCGGGACCAGCAGGACCCGCGGGCTGTGGCGGTCCGCGAGCGCGCCGATCCAGAGACCGGCCAGGCCGCCCACGACCAGATTCAGCGAGAGCGCGGTCGAGATCGCGCCGCGGCTCCAGCCGAACGCGTCGGCGATGACGGGCAGGAACACGCCGTAGGCGGCGAGTGGCGTCGAGATGCCGTAGGTGACCGCGAACAGCGCGGCCACGATGAGCCAGCGGCGGGCGGGCGGACGCACCCTCAGAGTCCTACCACACCTCGCGCATCCCGGCCGCGTTTGGTGTATAAAAGGCGACGGCGGAACACTCCAACGGAGGAGACACGACATGGCTCAGCTGAAGATTCCAGTGGACACGCAACGCTTCACCAAGGGCCTGACCTGGAAGGACTACATGGCCCAGATGGGCGACACCCGCGCCCGCACCGAGGACAACTACGCGAAATCGGTGCTGACCGACGAGGAGCGGAAGTTCTTCAGTGGGATCAGCCAGGTCCGGTACGCGCTGATGCTCGCCGAGAACTGGTGCGGCGACGTCCACCGCAATTCGCCGCTCATCGCGCACATCTGCGAGGCGATGCAGGGCTGCGAGCTGCGCGTGTTCCTGCGCGATCAGAACGCCGACCTGCGGGACACGTTCCTGAACAACGGCTACCAGTCCATCCCGGTCGTCGTCTTCTTCGACAAGGACTGGAACGAGATCGGTCGCTGGATCGAGCGCGCCCACGCGGCGACGGCCAAGAGCGCGCTGATCCGCGCCAAGACTCTCGACACCGCGCCGAAGGATCAGCAGGACGCGGCGATGGCCGAGTTCCGCAAGCAGGTCACCGCGGAATACGCCGTGCCGGGTTTCCCGCTCTGGCGGGCGGCGGCCCAGGAAGTCCGCCTCGTGCTCGAGCAGCGCCTCGGGCTCACCGCGAAGAAGTAGTAGCGCGTCGACGGTCGAGGGCGTGGCGCGACGGCGCCACGCCCTCCACGGGGTCTCGGGTCAGTGCTGCTCCCGGCGCAGCTCGGCGAAGACCTCCTTCGCCGTCAGCAGGGCCTCGCGGATCAGGGGCACGCCGACGTAGCCGGAGAGGTGCAGGAGCACCTCGACCAGCTCGTCCTCGCTCCAGCCCTGGCGGCGCGCCATCCGCAGGTGGATGGCCAGCTCCGGCGTGCGCGCGGTGGCGGCGTCGGAGACGACGCAGATGAGCGTCCGGGTTTTTAAGTCCAGGCCCGGCCGCGTCCACAGCGCGCCGAAGACGGTCTCGGTCGCCACGTCCATGAACTTCTTCATGATGGGATCGCCGTAGACGGTCTGGCTCATACGCTCGACGTAGGCGTCGCCCATGAGCTGACGCCGCAGCTCGCGGCCCTTCTGGAACGTCTCGCTCGCGGCCATGGCTCTGCCTCCTTGGTGAGGGTTGGGTGCGATGGTCGCCGTGGGCGTCAGACGCGCTCGAGGATGTGGAGCCCGCGCCCGCGGTCGATGAGATAGATCAGCCCGCGCTCGTCCACCCACACGTCGTTGCTGCAGACGCGCGAGGACCCCTCCGGGACGGCCGGCAGGAAGTGCGCGACCTCGCGCGGCGCGTGCGGGTCGGCGATGTCCACGACGCGCAGACCGTGCGCGAACCAGGCCACCGGAATCTCCGTCCCGGTGATCCGCTCGCACGGCTGGTGGCAGCCCGTGAACTCGGGCTGCGGGCGCCCGTCCACCCCCGCCACCTGAAAGCTCGCGAACGGCACCGGCCGCCGCTCGTCGCTGATGTCCACGAGCCAGAGGAACGAGGGCGGTCCGGGCGCGAGCTTCGCGACGTCCTCGTCCGCCACGAGCAGGACACGCCGGCCGTGGAGCGGGAACGGCACCGGGAGCGCCGTGTGCGTCGGCGTGATGAACGGCGGGCTCCAGTCGAGCCCCGAGACGAGCCGGGGCCTCGCCATGTCCTCGATGTCGAGGATCACGAAGCCGCCGTGCCAGTAGCTCACGTAGAGGCGGTTCCCCAGACGGATCGGATGGTGGCAGCGGTGGTGCCGCCCCGGCCACGAGGGCGTCTCGCCGCCGCCCACCCACTGCCCCGGCATCCACCAGCGCCCCACCTCGCGCGGCCGGCTCGGCTCGTCCAGATCGAGGATCATCACGATGTTGCCGACGTAGCCGGGGAGCTCCGGCGAGATGTAGGCGTAGCGGCCGTCGAAGGTGAAGCGGTGCACGCCCGCGCCGCCGCAGCGCCAGAACGTGATCTCGCGCGGCCGGTCCGGGCTCGAGACGTCGTAGATCAGGAGCCCGCCGGCGACGCCCTCCGCCACCGGATGCGCCGGCTGGGCCTCGCGGTTCACGAGCATGAGCCCGCGGGCCGCGCGCACCTTGTGGGAGTGGGTACCGGGCGGCACCTCGAGGGTCGCGAGACGCCGCGGCGCCGCCGGGTCGCCCACGTCGACGAGCGTCGTGCCATGAGGCGCCTTCATGTGGGCGATGAACGCGACGCGCCCGTCGACGACCACCTGGCCACCGCCGGGGCAGTCGAAATACGCGACCTGCTTCAGCCCACGCGCGGAGGCCGTCGACGACGGCGCATGTGTTCCCGTGACCACACCGACCTCCCTCGGAACGAGGATGCGGGGTACCCGTCCAGAGATGCCGGCGGGCATTATATCCCGCGTCTGGACCGTGGCCACGGCGACGACGGGCGCCCGAGGTCGGACGCCCCGTCGCGCGGGATCAGCTGCGGGTGTAGACGGACTTGATGTTGTGCGCGCCGCGGGGCGTCTGCAGCGTGGACTCGATCGTCAGGACCGCCCCGTCCGGCGAGAGCGACCAGACGGACTGGCGGGACATCGTCTTGTCACCGTGCTCGCCCTTCATCGCGTACGTCCCGGTCACCACCAGCCGGTCGCCGTCGAAAGCCGCGCGGGTCACCACGGTCCCGTGGCGCGCCGCCTGCGTCTGGTCGGTCCCGTCGGCAACGAAGGTCTCGGTCAGCGAACGCTCGCGGCTGCCCCTGGCCACCGTTCGCGTTGTTTTCAAGACATTGCCCTGCTGCTCCACGACCAGCTTGATGTCGGGCCGCTCGGCCTGGGCGTCGGAATACTTGTGTGCGTGCGCCGGGAGCTGGCTCTGGGCGGGGTCGAGCACCCAGGTGCCGGCGAACTGGGGTTCCGCCTGGGCAGCGACCAGCCCGACAGCCACCAGGATCGCCGCCACCGTGCCGATGGTGAGTCGTGCGCGTCTCATAGGGATCTCTCCTTTCGGAATCGTCTCCCCGTGGGACGGCGCGACGCGCGGCCTCGTTTACTGCCGCGGGCCGGTCGCCGCTATTCCTTGTAGTCGAGGCCGGCGGCGGCGAACTTCGCCTTGAAGGCCGGGCGGGCGAGGAAAGAGAGCCAGGCCCGGGCCGCCTCCGGTGCGGCGCTCCGCACCGCAAGGCCGGCGGAGTACGTCGTCACCTTCTGCAGCGCCGCCGGCAGCGGGCCGACGAGCGTGACGCCAGGCACCGACAGGATCTCGCTCATCTGTTGCACGCAGAGCTCGGCCCGACCCTGGGCGACCGCCTCGGCGGACGCGCCGGCGGGCCAGAGGAGGGTCTTGTCCTTCACCACGGCGGCGATGCCCAGGCGCTCGAGCACACCCGCGAAGTGGATGCCGCTCGTGGCGCCCTTCCCCGGGTCCATGTAGGTGAGCGATCTCACGGACAGGAGCGCCTGCTTGAGGGTGTCGGGCGTCGAGATGTCGGGGACCGGAGCGCCCTGCCTCACGCCGACGCCGATGCCGACGCGCGCGACGTCCGTCCGCGTTCCCGGCACGACGACGCCCTGCCGGGCCAGGTCGTCGATCGCCGCGTCGGTGATGATGAGGACATCGACGGGTTCGGTCATCGCGCGCTGTCGCAGCGCCCCCGCGGTGTCGAAGGTGAGGTGCACCGTGTGCCCGGTCTCCCGCCGGAACTGCTCCGCCAGGTCCGGGACGACCGCCTTCACGGCGCCGGCGCTCAGCACCGTGAGCTCCGCAGCCGCCGTCGGGCCCGCCATCGCGGCGACGAGGCCGAGGCAGCCGGCGAGGACCCCACGCACACGACCCGCGCTGTCCATGCTGGGCGAGAGTATATTCTGGGAGTCCCGATCCCGAAAGCACTCAAGGCCCCGAACGCCTGAAGGAGGAGCGAAGTGGCAAAGTTCAAGGTCGTCACGCCAGCCGGAGTGAGTTACACGGCGCCGGGTGCCGGTTACGAGCCAGAGCTCGAGGCCCTGGCCCCACTCGGCGCGGAGATCGTCGAGGTCTCCGCCAAGAGCGACGATGAGTTCGTCGGCGCCGCGCGGGACGCCGATGCCCTCTACGCCAAGGGGCGGCCCATCACCAAGCGCATCATCGACGGTCTCCTCCAGTGCAAGGTGATCGCGCTCGGCAGCGTCGGCGTGGACTCGGTGGACGTCGCCGCGGCCACGGCGCGCGGCATCCCGGTGACCAACGTCCCGGATACGTTCATCGAGGAAGTCGCCGACCACGCCCTGATGCTGATCCTCGCCACCTTCCGCCGGCTGACCACCATGGACAAGTGGGTCAGGGAAGGGCGCTGGAAGGACGGCCGGCCACTGCTGCATCGGTTTCCCCGGCTCCTGGGCCAGACGCTCGGCCTGATCGCGTTCGGCCACGTGGCCAGGGCCGTCGCCGTCCGCGCGCGGGCCTTCGGACTCCACATCATCGCCTACGACCCTTACGTCGAGGAGCTGGTCCTGACCCAGCACGGCGTGGAGCCCGTGGGCCTGAGCGAGCTGCTGAAGCGCGCGGACATCGTGTCCATGCACGCGCCCTCGACCGCCGACGCCCACCACATGCTGACCGAGGAGCACTTCCGCCTGATGAAGCCCGAGGCGCTCTTCATCAACACGGGACGCGGCCCGACGGTGGACGAGCGCGCGCTCGTCAAGGCCCTGCAGGAGGGCTGGATCGCCGGCGCGGGCCTCGACGTGCTCGAGGAGGAGCCGGCGGCGCCGACCAATCCCCTGCTGCGCATGGACAACGTCATCCTCACGCCGCACGTGGCGTCGGCCTCCGCGCGCTTCGACCCCGAGCGCAGGCGTCGCGTGGGCCGCGAGATCGCCCTCGTGCTGAGCGGCCGCTGGCCGCGGAGTTGCGTGAACCCGTCGGTCCTCGAAAAATCGGGTCTCACGCGCTGGCAGCCCTACTCCATGGAGCGCGGGCCGGGCGCTTAGAATTCCGAGCTGGGAAGGCGCGTGAACGATCGCGCCGTTCGCGCCGCGCCCGTGCGACGCGGCGTGTGCGGCAGGGATCACGGGACCACGCGGCAGGCGTCCGCTTCTGCACTGCGGCTGGGCTCCATCCGGGCACCCGGGATCCGTTGCCAGTCGGCGGGAACGGGTCCCGCCGACCCCTGCCGCACACGTCACGTCCGCCCGGCGCCGCGGGCTCGCGAGCCCTAGAGCTCGAGGGCCTGGCGGATCGCCGCCTCGGGCACGCGGATCTCGACACCCGCGCGCTCCTCCTGCAGGAGCATCGCGACGCGTGAGTCGCGCTCGCCCCAGCCCCGGTTGAGCGCCTCGGTCAGCTCCTCGAGCGTGGCGTTGGCGAGCCGCATGGGCACCCTGTGTTCGCGCCCGAGGGCGGTCGCCAGCGTCACGTCCTTGTGCGCCAAGCGCAGGGCGAACGACGCCGGCTCGAACTTGCCGGGCAGGAACTGCTCGGCCAGCCCGTCAAACGTGCGTCGCCGGCCACCCGCACCCTGGCGCACCGCCTTCCACAGGGCGAGCGGATCGACGCCCGCCTTGACGCCGAGGGTGAACACCTCGGCAAGCGCCGTCTGGACGACGTAGCCGGCGCAGTTGTGGACGAGCTTCGCGATCGAGCCCGCGCCGATCGGGCCCACGTAGTACGGCTGGTCGCCGATGGCATCGAGCACCGCCTTGTATCGCTTGAAGACCGCCTCGTCGCCCCCGACCCAGAGGGCGAGCCTCCGCGTCTCGGCGCCGCGCGGGCCGCCGCTCACCGGCGCGTCGAGCACGTGGATCCCGCGCGCCTCGTACACCCCGTGGATGCGGCGCACGAGCGCGGGGGCGTTCGTCGTGAGATCGAAGTAGACCTTACCCGCGGCGAGCCCCGGCAGGAGCCCCTGCTCGCCGAGCGCGACCGCCTCGACCTCCGGAGGGCCCGGCAGCGAGGTGAACACCACCTCCGCCGCCTCGGCGACCGCCCGCGGCGTCTCGGCCCAGCGCGCGCCCGCCTCCCGGTGCGGCGTCGCCGCCTCCCGCCGCACATCGTGGACCACCAGCTCGTGGCCCGCCTTGATCAGGTTGAACGCCATGTGGCGCCCCATGGTGCCGAGCCCGATGAACCCGATCTTCATGGCCTGACCTCGTCGAAGACCTTGCGCGCGACACGGCCGGCGCTCATCGCGGCCGGCCAGCCCGCGTAGAAGGCCAGGTGGGTGATGAGCTCGCCGATCTCCTCGCGCGTGACGCCGTTGGCCAGCGCGCGCTCGAGGTGCACGGGAAGCTGGTCGCCCCGGTACATCGCGGTCAGCGCGGCGACGGTGATCAGGCTCCGGTCGCGCTTGCTGAGGCCGGGCCGCTCCCAGACATCGCCGTACAGGACCGACTCGCTCAGCTCGATGAGCTTCGGCGCAACCTGCCGGACTTCGCTACGGGCGGACGTTGCGGATCGAGGTGTGCTCACGACGGCTCCTTTCGCTGTGTCATTTGCTCGTCCCGCATATCTGATCATGGAGTACACTGCGACGCGAGCGAGGTGTGCATGTACGAGGTCTACGCGCTCAAGTACGGGGAGCGGGACACGACGGCCTGCCAGTTCTTCTATCGCGAGCCGTCGCACGAGCCGATCACCCTCCACTACTACGTCTGGCTGATTCTCGGCGGCCCCCACCCGATCCTCGTGGACACCGGGTTCCTCGACGACGACGCGCGGGCGCGCGGGATCAGGAACTACGTGAGCCCGGCGGCGATGGTCGAGCGCGCGGGCGTGAAGCCGGGCGACGTTCCGGTGGCGCTCATCACCCACCTGCACTACGACCACTGGGCCGGCCACAGCCTGTTCCCCGGCGCCGAGTACTGGATCCAGGAGGACGAGGTCGCGTTCTGGACCGGGCCCTTCGGCCGCTCGTCCGCGTTCCGGCAGTCGGCCAATGTCGAGTCGCTGGCGCGGCTGGTGACGCTGAACTATGCGAGCCGCGTCCGTATCGTCGACGGCGACCGCGAGGTGCTCCCCGGGCTCCGCGTCCACCGCGTCGGCGGCCACACCGCGGGGCTGCAGATCGTCAGCGTGGAGACCGCGCGTGGTCCGGTGATCCTCACGTCCGACGCCTCGCACTTCTACCGAAACGTGGAGAAGCGCCAGCCCGTCCAGATCATCACGAGCCTGCCCGAGATGCTCCAGGCCTTCGAGACGATCGACGCGCTCGCCGGTGCCGAGAAGCTCATCGTCGCCGGCCACGACCCCCTGGTCGCCGACCGGTTCAAGGCCGTCGAGCCGGGGATCATCAAGATCGCCTGAGGGCCCGAGCCTCAGGCGGGACGCGCCGCCGGCTCAGCGAGCGTAGAGATCCTCGCGCGTGCCGGGCGCAGCACCGCCCGTGGCGTCGCCGTGCTTGCGCAGCAGGACCTGATAGAGGCCGATGGCGCCGCTCTCGAACGAGACGGCGGAGCACGTCAGGTAGAGGAGCCACGTGCGATAGATCCGCTCGCCGACCAGCGCGCGGGCCTCGGCGGCGCGGGCCCGCAGCCGCTCGACCCACTGCCGGCACGTCCGCGCATAGTGCAGGCGCAGGCCCTCCACGTCGAGGATCTCCCAGCGGGCCCGCTCCATCTCCGTCAAGGTCTCCGTGAGCCCGGCGAGGTCGCCGTTGGGAAACACGTGGCGGTAGAGGAACTCGGTCTGGCTGGTCCGCCGCCAGTGGAACTCGTGGGTGATGCCGTGGTTCAGGTAGAGGCCGCCGTCATTCAGCATCTGGCGGACCCGGGCGAAGAAGGTCGGGTAGTTGCCGATGCCGACGTGCTCGATGACGCCGACGGCGGCGATCTTGTCGTAGCGGGCCTCGGGGGCGAAGTCGCGGAAGTCGCCGTGCTCCACCCGGCAGCGGTCCCCGAGCCCGTCCTCGGCGATGCGCGTGGCCGCCCACTCGGCCTGGGCCCGCGAGAGGGTCACGCCATGGGCGCGCACGCCGTAGTGGCGGGCGGCCCACATGGAGAGGCCGCCCCAGCCGCAGCCGATGTCGAGCAGCGTCTCGCCTGGGGCGAGCCGGAGCTTCCGGCAGACGAGGTCGAGCTTGTCGGCCTGGGCCCGCTCGAGCTTGCCATCGGGATCGCGATAGTAGGCGCAGGTGTAGACCATGAGCGGGTCGAGGAAGAGCGCGTAGAAATCGTTCCCGACGTCGTAGTGGTGGGCGATCGCCTCGGCGTCGCGTCCTTTGGCCCGCGGGCTCATGTTTCTTCCTCCTCCCGCATACCGAAGATCGAGCCGAACACGACCCGGCGCCGCGCCGCGGCCGAGCCGAGAACCAGCCGCACCGACGCCTTCGCCACCGCGTCCGGCAGGCCCGCGACGCGGCGGCGGAGCCAGCCGGGCTCGCCGTCCCCGTACAGGTGCCGGATCCGCCGCGCGTAGCCCTCCAGAGGAACGCGACGGCGCAGCAGCGCGGTCGCCGCCTCCGCCGCCAGTCTCCCGCTCCGGATGGCGGGCCCGATGCCCTCGCCGCTCAGGTCGCGCGCGAGGCCGGCCGCGTCGCCGACCAGGCAGAAGCGCGCGCCGCTGAGCCGGCGCGGCGCTTGGCGCCGCACCGCGTAGGCGTGGCCGCGGAAGGGCTCGAGCGGCAGATCGGCCGGAAGCCGACCCGACGCGTGGAGCGCGGCGAGGAGCGCCTCGCGCCGCCGCGGAAGGCTGCCGTCGGCGCCACGGGTGCACCCGATACCGACGTTGATGAAGTCGCCCTTCGGGAAATACCAGCCGTAGCCGCGGAGATCGGGCTCGACGTAGAGCTCGGGCGCCCCCATGAGGTGCTGGAGCCCGGCGAGCCGCCCCGCGGGCAGGCGCGTCTCGCTCTCCTGCGCCACCACGACCTCTTCGCGGAGGGACACGTCGCCGAGCGACTGCGCCACGGGGCAGCGGTGACCGCCGGCGCCGATCACCACCGCCGCCTCGTACGCGCCGGCGTCCGTCTCCACCCGCACGCCCTCGGCCCCGGCGGCGACGGCGCGCACGCGCATGCCGTCGCGGACGTCGGCGCCGGCCGCCGCAGCGCGCTCGAGCAGGTACTGGTCGAACTCCCTGCGGATGATTCCGTAGCTCGCGGGGCGGCGCCACCGGGTCTCGTGACGCGCGCCCCCGTAGGCAAGCGCGCAGGCGGCGAAGCCCTGGATCGTGAGGGGGTACTTCTCGGGATCGAGCTCGAGGTCGGCGAGCGCCGACGGCGTCACCCAGCCCGCGCAGATCTTGACGCGCGGGAACACGGCGGCGTCGAGCACGAGCGTACGGACGCCCGTGAGGGCGAGCCGCCAGGCGGCCGTGCTGCCGCCGGGCCCGCCTCCAACGACGATCGCCTCCCACGCGGCCACGGTCATGCCCTCCACATCGCGGCGAGGATCCGCAGGCGTCGCGAGAGCGGAAGCTGCAGCTCCTCGACGGCGTCGGCCACCGCCATCGCGGCGAAGAGGTCGCCCTCGATGTCGATCGCCGATTCCACGAACGCCTCGGCAAAGTTGAGGGGCGAGGGGTCGCGCACGAGCCGGACGAATGTCTTCGGCGCGTGGATGACCACCGTGAAGGCGGACGCGCCCCCGCCGAGCGGGACCTCGGTACCGTCCCAGAGGCGGAAGGCGAACGGCTTCGCGAGACCGCCGAAGACCTGGCCGAGGATGTCCGCCGCCCGGCGCGACGAGGATTGCGACGCGAGGCGCACGTCGGTCATTTGTAACGGGGTCCGCGAGGCCGGCGTGAATCGTGGGTGGCCTGAGTCCGGCGCGCGTCGCTCATCGCTTTGCGAACGGCGGCGCCGGATATATGACGGGCGTCGTCGCCGACTCCCTCGGCCAGACCAGCTCCTGCTTGCCGTTGATCCACTGCACGAACACCGACTGGACGATGCCGGTGCCGTCGGGACGGAACTTCACCGGCCCCTCGACGGTCGTCATCTCCGTGGCCGCGACGGCCGCGCGGAGCTTCTCGCGGTCGAGCGCGCCTGCGCGCGTGAGCGCGTTGGCGACGATCTGGACGCACGCGTAGGCCGGGCCGGCAATCGGGTCGGCGGGGCGCCCGAACTTCTTCTGGTGCGCCTCGTTCAGCTCGCTGACGCCCGGCGCCTTGACGGCGTGGTGCCAGCCGGGCGCCAGGATGACGAAGTCGCCGTCCTTGCCGAGGTTCTTCGACCAAATGGGCGGGTCGGGCGCGCGGATCAGGAGCAGCATCTTCGGCGTGTAGTCGAGCTCCTTCATCTGCTTGACCAGGGTCATGCCGTCCGGCGGCGTCGGCAGCCCGAAGACGGCGTCGGCGGCCGCGCTCTTGGCCTTCAGGACCATGTCGGAGAAGTCCTTGGCGCCCGGCGCGTACTCCGCCTGCACCACGACCTGATAGCCGGCACCCTTGGCGCCGGCCGCCCACGCGCGCGCCATCTCGGCGCCCCAGTCGGTCTTCTCCTGGAAGATGGCCACGGTCTTCACCCGCGCGGCGGCGGGCAGCGAGCCGAGGAAGCCGACGAGCTGCTCGCCGATGTCGGGCGACTTCCAGAAGGGCGAGAAGAGGTAGCGGAAGCCCTGCTCGTGGATCTTCTTCAGCGCGAAGGCGACGCCCAGGTACGGGATCTTGTTCTTCTCGGCGACCGAGGCGGCGGCGGCGTGCAGGTCGGAGCCGAAGCCGCCGAGGTAGGCGACGACCTCCTGGGCGGCCAGCGTCTCCAGCCGGCTCACGGTCTTCGTGGCGTCCGACTCGTCGTCGAGCAGGACCAGCTCGAGCGGGAGCTTCTTGCCTCCCACGCTGACGCCGCCCGCGGCGTTGAAGTGCTCCACGGCGAGCTCGTAGCCCGCGCGCACCTGCGCGCCGCCGCCGCCATAACGGCCCGTGAGCGGCACGACGGCGCCGAGCTTGACCGTCTGCGCCGCCACGGGCGCCGGCCAGAGCGCCAGAAGGAGCAGGAGGATCGCGCTGACAGCTCCCGCGCCGGAGCGCCTGAATCTCATCGCTGCCTCCCTGGATCAAGCGGCGACGCTACTGTCACACGGACACAGGACCGCCGTCGAGCACGCGGCGGAGCCAGGCCGACAGGTCGCGAAGCTCCTCGTCGCAGACCTGGTGCGCCATCGGGTACTCGTGCCACTGGACGCGGTAGCCCGCCTCGCGCAGGAGGTCGCGCGAGCGCTGCGCGCGGGCGAGCGTGATCAGCGGGTCGTGGGTGCCGTGCGCCATGAAGATCGGCACGTCCCTGTTGGCGGCGTGGGCCTCCGCGGCGAGCGTGCCCGCCAGCGGCAGATAGGTCGAGAGCGCCAGGATCCCCGCGAGCCGCTCCGCGTGGCGCAGCCCGGTGTGGAGCGCGATCGCTCCGCCTTGGGAAAACCCCGCGAGGGCGAGCCTCGCCGCCGAGATCCCCCGCCCCTGCTCGCGCGCGATGAGCGCCTCGACCCGCGCCTGCGAGGCGCGCACGCCTGGCTCGTCCTCGCGTCGCACGCCCTCCACGCCGTAGACGTCGTACCAAGCGCGCATCACCATACCCCCGTTGAGCGTCACCGGCTGCATGGGCGCGTGCGGGAAGACGAAGCGGATCCCCGGCTTCTCGGGCAGGTCGAGCGCCGGGACGACGGGCTCGAAGTCGTGGCCGTCGGCGCCGAGGCCGTGCAGCCAGATGACGCACGCCTCCGGGTCGTGCCCCGTCTCGACCTCGAGCGCTTCGAGGAGGCTGCTCACCTGGCTAGCCGCGCGGCGTGACCCACGTCTCCGACCACGCGAGACAGGCGCTCGAGCCCTGGCGGTCGCCGCGCATCTCGGGCCAGGGCCGCCCCGCGGCGACACGCCCGTTCAGCTCCACCTGCGCCGACTTCGCCGGGAAGAACGTGCTGAAGACGCCGATCGGGCGGTTGTTGGAGCCCGGCGGCAGCGTGAGCACGAAGGGCTCGATGCAGTCCCACCAGGTCATCCGGATCCGGTCGGCCGTCGCGACGACCGTCTCGATCGCGGCCGAGTGCGGACCGCCGCTCCGCGCGAACTCGGCGCCGAGGACCGGCAGGTCCGGGTCGGCGAACGCCGGGAAGAGCAGCGTCTCGATCGTGCGCTGGAGCCAGCGCGCGACGGCGGCGTTGTCGGCGTAGACGCGCGCCTTGCCCTCGGTGAGCGCGCTCTGGATGAAGAGCGCGTGGCCGCTGCCGGCCGGGCACCACAGCACGCGCCAGTGGCTCAGGCGGTCCGACTGGGTCTTGCCACCGTCGGGGCTCAGGCGGATGAACGAGTTCTCGCCCGTCATGAGGACGTTGGTCGGGTCCACGGGGGTCGGCATGGGCACGATCCTACCATCCCATCGCGGCCTTCAAACGAGCACTTCGCCCGACGGCTTCGGTGTGAGGTAATAGCGGTCCGTGGGTCTCCGGCGCCCCTACTACGGCTGGATCGTCGTGGCCACTCTCTGCGTCACCGAGACGGTCTCCTGGGGCATCCTCTACTACGGCTTTCCTGTCCTGCTCCGCCCGATGGAGACCGACCTCGGGTTCTCGCGCGTCGAAGTCACGGGCGCGTTCTCGACCGGCATGGGCGTG
>WNGC01001233.1_pt1 | contig 15467 bp, 10 predicted proteins | sample 5400051 | NCBI WGS metagenome assembly WNGC01 (sample SAMN13153368, study PRJNA577476) | soil metagenome | isolation source: 20 cm soil or saprolite under grassland replicate 2 | place: USA:California | collected 2016-06-15 | reverse complement strand
CCGGCGCTCCGTTAATAACCAGAGTCGTGTCCCCGACCGTGAACGGATTAAACGGATTCTGAATTGGCACACTGATGCCGAACGGGCCAGTAGGCCCTACGGTAGGAAAATCACTTCCCGGAATGTGGAATGGATCGGGGGTAAATGGCACAGCGGCCGCCGGCGCATCAAAATACGAGCGCGCATATTTGAAGTCGGCAAACACTGTCAGGTATTTGTCGCACAGGTCGCGTGTGAACGAACCGTAGTACACTTGACGGTCTCCCGGCGGCAGATTTGGTGTGATGGAGGCGAAGTTATAGGCGGCGTAGTTTCCGTCCAAGCCCTGCAAGGTCCCATTAAAGAAACCCCGCCCGTTATTGAGCTTGGGACTGAACACACTGACATAAAATGGAGAAGTGGCCACGTTGGGAGCTGAATGTGGCGGCGGGGTATTTGAGCTGAAAAACAAACTGGGAACCAACCGGAGACCCGTGAACCCTCCATAGTGGCCAGGCTCGTTTCCGCTGCGATTATCGAGTCCGCCCCACTTAGTGAAATTCCCGTTGGAAGAAATGTCACGGTCACGGCTGAAAAGACCCCCGGTACGCTGCCAGAAATCGGCAACGACCACGATATCGGTTTTATCATCGCCGGTGCCCGCTTTGATCCATGTCTCCCACTCGCCCATATCATTGGACGCTCCCAAATTTGTGTTTCCGTAAGTGCCCCCGATTTCCAGACCGCGGAATTTGTGAACTAGAAAGAAGTTGACCACGCCGGCGATCGCGTCCGAGCCATACACAGCTGAGGCGCCATCCTTAAGGATATCGACGTGATCGACCATCGAAAACGGGATCAGATTAATATCCGGGCCATTGCTCCCCGCGGCGACGCCCAACGAACCGTAGGCCACCCGCTTTCCATCGATTAGAATCAAAGTCTCCTTAGGCAACAGGCCACGCAGGTTGAATTGAACGGTGCCATCACCGCCGTTGCCTTGGTTAAGGTTGAGGCTTCCGCCCGCCTCCTGCGGGATGAATTCTTGCAGATCCGTGGCGTTACGGATACCTAGCTTTTCGATGTCCTGTGGTCGATAGGTGTCCACTGGATTCGGCCCGGTCTCTTCCGCTGTGGGAATGTTCGAACCGGTCACAACCACGCGCTCGACCTCAGCTGTTGGCGCTGGCCCGCCCGGAGGCGGAACGGCCGGAGCCGGCAGCTGAGCGATTGCATTTGATGCAAAAATCAATCCCGCCACTCCGGAACCGATGCTCGCCAAAGGAGCAACACGCAAGAATCGTAGTTTACGTAGGATATGTTTTGTCAGTAGTTTCTCCATAGGTCTTGCGGTATAACGCAAAATCGAATTTAACTGTTAGGACAAAGAAAGGAGACTTTGGGCCACTCCTAGCAGTAAGTGCTTGAGTTGACCTAGCAAAGTTGGCGGAACGCCCCATGGTTCACCTAGCGGCTGTGTTTGAACGAACGCGCTACCAGGCTGTCACCAAGGTCAAATCGGATTTGATTATTCTCCCGACTAAAGCTCAGCGAAAGTGTGTTGGTGATTTCAGAAGAAACACGCTAAGGCTGCCTTAAAGGCAGTGCCTTTTTATCAACGGTTAAACACAGAGCTGTGTAAAATTGGTTGTGGTTTTACCTTGGCTTGGTTCCGCTGTGCAGAGCTTGCCCAAATCCGAGCACATGACCATGACAATCGCGACCGGCAATTGCTTGATTTGATATGCCTCCTGAATGAGAGCGCCGTCCGCGATGTCGGCGGTTTTTGGATCGAACTCCACGTGCAGAGCTTGAACGTCGCTTACCCAGAAGAAAGCATCCCACTTTTCCCCCTTGCTTTTCGTCTGGCATGATAAGATCGGATTCCAAGACTTTGCGCTGCATTATCGCGAGACCATCGCGACTGCAGATGGCCAACTGCAAAGGTGTTCCTGCCGAATACTCACGGCAAAATCCCAATATCTCCTCATAGAACGGCGCCGATCGTTCAACATTCGAGACCGGGAAATATGGTGCGCTGCGGAGCAGTTTGCATGTGAGCTTCGAACTCATCCGCAACTTCTTAAAAATTTCTCGTAATCAGAAAGTGAAAAGCCCGGAACTTAAACCAACCGTGTAGATCTGATAACATGAAATCCGATTATCAGCTGCTATCGCGTGTCGTAGCTGTAAAAGTGTTTGGGCGGGGCGACAAGGTGTGTGTCCGCAACGGCAAAGACGCCATGGGCAACTCGCCGCGGCGAGTGCCACCGGACTCCCGTGCGCGGCTCGGGGTCAGCATGCCGGCTGCAACTATACACTGATCGCCGATCACAATTGCTTATCCCGGTGGCGTCGGCCGAGGATGCGGCGTGGGTCGAGGCCTTGGCAATGGAGTAGGTCTTGGCGTCGGTGTAGGTGTTACTGTCGGTGTAGGTGTCACCGGCGTGGGCGTGGGTGTAGGTGTCCCAGGTGTAGGCGTCGGAGTTCCGCTTCCTCCGAAATTGAATTTGCCGATGCGTTCCATCCAATTGAAACCGGTGCTGGAGGAAGGTAAATATTGGTTTACATGCCAGAAAGTCATACCATCGCTCGGATCGATTGTAGTCATGGTATAATCGCCCCAGCGGCCCCTGGTGTCGGTCTCGTTGCCTGCGCCATCCTTCATTATAGCTTCCCCTTGAGCGAGATTACCCGGCGCGTCACTGGCAAGACGTCCAGCATAACGAATTCCAGCGAATATGCTGGGGCTGGATGTGGAATAGCCGATAGCCGTGTTGCCGTCGTCATCCACGGCGATGCTGGGCATCCACCGCCATAACCCGTCATTGCTATTGGTCCAGGTTTGCTGTTGCACAGCGGTCGCGGGAAATGCGCCACCAGTAACATCGAATTGATACCAGCGAACACCTGTTGGGCCACTGCAGTTCGCGTCGGTACAAACAGTCTGATCAGCCCACAACGATTCTGCGCCGCCGCGATTCTGGTAAACAACGGGCGTCATGATTCTATCACCCAACGTGTCTAATCTTGTTGACGTCCCGCTCTGTGGCACAACCCGACTGGTGGTATTCGTGAAGGCATCCACGAACCCATCAACTGTTATCTCGGCGTTCGGCTGGTGGGTTGGGCCAACGCCAAAAGTGGAATTACTCGGGATGGCAAAATCGACATGAAATAACCGGCCATGGATCTGAGTTAAGGTCACGCCACCGGTAGCCGGGCTGTCGACGGCCAAGACGAATTCATCTCTTCCTGCAGGCGGCGGATCGCCAGCACGAAAGGTTGCGGCGACAAAGGCATAGGAATCGCCGACATCGGCCACGCTGAGGGTAAACGCGATTGTATTCGCGGGACCGCCAGCGAGCATTGATCCGCGATCGAGGGCGAAAACACGCACACCCCTGAAAGACAGGGTCGGACCATCAAACAGGTTGACCGTCAGGAAATAGGCGCCGCCGGGCTGCGGATTATTCCACAAGGCCATCTTGGGGTAATCGCCTATCCAGGTTGGCTGAGTAGGCTCATGTTGCACTGCATACAGGAACCAGCCGCCGCTGACGGGATCGCTGGTCTGGGAAACAGCGATGCACTCATAGAATGGCCCGGGGCCAGGAGCCCCAGGAAAGGCGAAATCGCTTATCACCCAGCGATCGGCGATTTGATCATAGAAAGCAAATGGGTCGCCGTCGTTTTGGTTGTTGCCGCAAGGGGTACTATTTCCCAGCGGGGCAAACAACGAATTGAAGGTTGTGACGGGGCTGAGTGGGTTGCCCGACTTATCAAAAACTCTAAACACGGAATTGACCGCATTGATGTAGTGATTCGGGCCCACATCGCCGTTGCTGTCAGCCGGGAAGCAACCGCACCCACTCTGCGCTGCAGTAATTCCATCAAACGTCAGCAGCGGCCCCGGCATCGTGGGCGTTGGCCGCCAAATCCGTTTGAGCAGCGCCTGGAATTGCTGGTAGCCAGCCGGGAGTGGCGGTGGCGCTCCGTTTTCGGGGAATGGATACCGGCTCAGACGGCGCTCCTCAACCTCTTGCTTGGGTGCGATGTAAGGAAGATCTCGTAAGTCCGCGTTCAACACGACCGGTCCCACCATCTGTGCAACGTCCGGGCTCTGTGTGCCGGGGGCGTCCTGGCTTGCGGTGGATCGATTAGCTTGTTGCGTTTGCTTAGGTCCGTTTCTCTGAGCGAACAGCGCCACAGTAATGCCGAGGAGGCAAAACACCGCAGCGGCTAAAACGCGAAGATTAAAGAAGGCAGATTGCGAAGTGGATTTCTTTTTCATAGCTGGTGATGGAGTGAATGGAGTGTGAAGTGTCGCTTCTACCTGACATGGGAGAAGCGCGTTAACACATTTTGCTTTCTAACGTTTTTTCTCCATAGATCTGGAGGTATAACGGGAAATCGAATCTGGCTGTTAGGACAAAAAAGCGAGACTTTGGGCCAGCGCGCTTGCGACCGGCTGGTCGTGTCCGTAAATCGTGCTGGAGGTAAGTGAGTTTGCAGTGGTTCCAACGCGCTTCTGTCCACGAATCTCCCTTTCAGCGGTCACGACATGTCACCCAAACCGGCAAAGATCGGTATTGTTAGTTTTGCTTCTCGTAGATTTCGAGAAAGCTAGTATTCCAGGCGCAGCTGTCATCGACCTGTGTCGTCAATTCCTGCTTCGCTCTTCCATTTGACAGTAGGATCCAGTAACTGCCGCCAGCGATAGCAACACCACGTCCCCTATCGCGCATATACACAAACTGCCGCGTTCTCACATTTTCCTGAGAATCTGTGGCATCCAGGATTAGGTGATATCGATCTTCCTGCGTTCCAGGTGGCCCGAAGTCTCTGATCAATGTCCTACCACCTAAAGGCTTTTTACCGCCATGCTCGCCCCAAACTTCAGCAACAACTAGTTGGCAGCTTAAAATACATGAAAACTCCACGTCAGTTTAAGTCGACTTATCTCTTCTCACTAGTGCGCACCGCAAGTGCGGTGACGTTATTGTCCGCGGCAGCCGCAATGGCTTTTGTCGCGGTGGAATCGTCGGGCCCCTTGTCATGGGCGAAAGCGGACAACAAAGACACGATCGACAAAGTACGTCAAAATCGCGCTGCCCTGTTTAGAAACAAACTAGCCATCCCCGGTCCCCAACAAGAGGGCGGACCAATGGCCGCAGCTGAAGAGAATTACTCGAATCGTGCGGCCGGGCGCGCATACGTCCCATTTCAATTGACGTCAAATGCCCAGCAGGCTTGGAAAAGAATCAAGTCGCAGCGGAACAGAAATACCGTGGGCACATGGACGCTAGCAGGGCCAAGCAAGGCCGATGATCCAAATGTATTGACCTTCAGCGGCGCTGAGTATGTCACCTCCGGCCGCATTACCGCACTTGCCATCGATCCGAGCTGCAATAACACGAGATGCCGAGTATGGGCGGCAGCTGCTGGAGGCGGGGTCTGGCAGACCAACAATGCGCTTTCAGGCAATGGGGCCAGCTGGACATTTGTGTCCGGCAGCTTCGCAACGAATGCGATCGGCACTCTTACTTACGATGCTACCCATAACACACTTTACGCCGGCACGGGTGAGCCTAACGCGTCCGGTGATTCGGAGGCTGGCTTCGGAATCTACAAATCAACCGATGGCGGCAATTCCTGGACGCATCTTGCGGCCAACACGAGTGTTCCCCAAGGTGCAGGCGTTGACTGCACGTGCGTCGTCGGGTCCGGCGGCTTTCAGCAAGCTCCCGCTTACACTGGTCCTGCATTCGATGGTCGTGCGATCTCCTCGATTGTTATCGATCCTGCTAATCCGAGTATCATGTACGTTGCATCCGCGCGGGGGGTGCGTGGGATCAGCTCGGTTACAGGTGGTGCCGGAAGCAGTGCTCCCGGCCTTCCGCCGTACGGATTATGGAAGTCCACTGACGGCGGGACGAACTTCACGCTTTTGAACTATCAAGACATTTGTCTGAATCCGACACTCCCAGGCAGCGCCGGCATCATCCAGTCCAGCTTCGGTTCAACGCGCGGTGTTCACGAGGCGGCGCTGGATCCGAGTTCGGCAAATATAGTGTATGCCGCTCCGTTCCCGTCCAACAATATCTGCCCGAACAACGTTGGAGGTGGCGTGTGGCGTTCAAGCGATAACGGCACCAGTTGGATTCAGATGAAAAATGCGCTCAACGCCACGCTAAATACTGATCGGGCGTCGTTCGCCGTCACGCCGATTGTGGGTGGATTTACGCGAATGTATGTGGGCGTCGGAAATACCAGCATCAGCGCGGCGAATCAGGCGCGGCTGTACCGCACAGACGATGCAGTGACCGCTACCGACGCAAACTTCACTGACCTGACAGCCGTGCAGCAGGCATCAACGGCACCGAACCAGACGCTAAATTATTGCGGTGACCCAGCGGTTGGGGGCGCCCAATGCGTGTACGACAATGTGGTTTATTCGCCTCCGGGAAAACCCGACGTCGTATACCTGGGCGGCATCTTTAACTACACCAACTACGGTTTCAGGAACAACGGTCGCGCATTCCTCCGCTCAACAGATGTCGGCGTGACCTTTACCGATTTGACATGGGATGCAACAACGAATCCAACGCCGCCCGACACCTGCTGTCAGCCGAATCCAATTGCCCCGAATGGAATGCATCCAGATCAGCACGCTATCGTAGAGATTCCGGGAACGAACGCAGCGATCTTCGGCTCGGATGGTGGGCTTGTACGCTCCAGCGGAGCGTTTGCCGACATCTCATCTCAGTGTATCGCTCGCGGCCTGAGCGGCACAGACCTTGCAACTTGCCAGCAGTTGCTCTCCGCAGTCCCGACGTACCTCTACAATCTGAACAAAGGGCTTTCGACCTTGCAATTCCAGAGCCTGTCAGTTGCAGCCGATAATCCCAAGCATCTTCAGGGTGGCACACAGGACAACGGCACGTTCGAGACGATCGGCTCCGCCGTCACCTGGCCGCAGATCATGTACGGCGATGGCGGTCAGTCTGGCTTCAACATTGGCAATTCGGCGCTACGGCTTAACTCATTCACGAATAATGCCCACGATGTGAACTTCCAGAATGGCGATCCCTTGAAGTGGGTTATTGCCAGCGGTCCAATCAGAGCCAGTGGTGAAGGCGCGCAGTTCTATTCGCCGATTATCGCTGATCCTGCGAGCGCTGGAACCATTTTCGAAGGCTCGTTGAGCGTGTGGCGTACTCAGGATTGGGCTGGTAGCCAGGCGTTCCTCGAAGCGAACTGCCCCGAGTTTACGACGTCGAGTTTCAACCCCGGTTGCGGTGACTTCGTCCGGATCGGCCCTGCTGGTGCAACAGATCTAACAGCAAGCGCCGGAGATTACCGTGGGACGACACGTGCCGGCGGAAACGTCGTCGCGCTTGCGCGAACTCCGAACGACACGAGCACACTGTGGGCGGCGACTACGATTGGGCGCGTCTTCATCTCCAAGAATGCCGATACCACGAACACCGGCGTCACATTCACGCGCCTTGACACGTTCGATACGAATAGCCCTGCCAGGTTCATCAGCGGTATCTTCGTCGATCCAGCGAACCCGAATCACGCCTGGGTTTCCTATTCAAGTTATAGCTCGCTGACTCCAGCGACGCCGGGACATGTCTTCTCAGTGACGTATGACCAGGGTGCCGGCACCGCAACATGGACGAATCTCGATGGATCAGGGCCGACGGCGTTCCCTGACTTCCCCGCAAACGGTATCGCCCATGATTCGAATGGCGATCTTTACGTTGCGAATGATTGGGGTGTACTGCGACGCGCGAATGGTTCATCCGATTGGGTGGTCGCCGGAACCGGCCTTCCCATGGTCGAGGTCGCAGGTCTTACGATCGTGCCAGGTGCGCGGAAGCTCTATGCCGCGACGCATGGGCGCAGTGCCTGGCAACTAACGCTGCCGTAATTTTGGATGCGTGAGAGGCGGGCTGTTGAAAAAACATCCAGCTCAACTTTGTAACATCAATGCTCAACGGCTGGAAATCGAAAGGATTAATCCTTTACGGAAATGCCCCTGGTCTCGATTGCGGCTGAATGACTCTGTAAGGAAGAACAGCGTAAGCGGTAAAGCCGGCAAGGCGGGTGCGTGAATGACGAGACAGTACAAATGGCAGATAAAAATGGTACGCGAAGGCAAATGCAAAATCTGCGGCGTGCCAGCAGTCACAAAACTTTATTGCGAAAAACACCGGCTCGCTGCGAATGCACGCACGTGTGAGGCCGCGCGTCGCTCTCCGACCGCGGAATACATCAGCGGCAACAATGCAGGGAAAATCTTTCACTTTCCTAAGTGGCTGCTCGCGGAGCCGTTTATCCTCCATTATCACCCGCAGACCCGGAGCTTTTCTTGCACGCTTCTCAAGGACGAGAAGACGGAGGTCGGCTTTGGCAAATCCGTTGCACTAGCGGCAAAACGCTCGCTGCGGAAGACAAAGAAGGAGCCCCACTACAGCAGCGCACGGCCGGAGCGCCTGGCAACCGACACTGCCGTAAATTGATTTTTTTGCGGTGCTATGAAAAGCAGCATTCCTGTCATCCTTGTTTCCCTTTTGTCTACCTGTTGGGCTTTGGAAGAGGCGAGCCCACCAAGTCAGGGCAGTTCACCTTTGATCGAAACATCGACGCCGGTCCGCACGAAAGACTATAACGCGACGCTCAAGGAAACTTTGATAAACCTCGAGAAACTGTCATGGGAAGCTTGGAAGAAACGTGACGGAAAATTCTTTCAGGAATTTCTCTCCGACGATCACGTGGAGGTGGGCTCCAGTGGCGCAGCGACGAAAGCGCAAATAGTCACCTTTGTCGCAAGTCCGGTCTGCATAGTAAATAGTTATTCGATTGATAGATTCGAGTTGAAGATGTTAAACTCAGACATCGCGCTGTTGAGTTATCACGCGGCACAAGACACAACTTGCAGCGGCGTCGCCGTGCCTAGCCCAGTATGGGCAAGTTCGCTCTACGTTAAGCGCGGTGACCGTTGGCTGAATGCCTTCTACCAACAAACGCAGGCCAAAAAATAGCGAGCCTTTATCACGGGCCCGCCGCGCGATTCGATTAAGGGACGGCTGCAATTTCGAGCAGCGAGCCTAGGTTGTACCGCCGCAGTAGCGCGGAAAATCTGCTATCTGAACGAAGCGGATCCAATAGGGGGTTATACCGAATGTTTCGGGACTGGTGTTCGTTCGTCCGAACGTCGGGAGCTTGTCGTAATCCCCGTTCGAACCAGTCAAACGCCGCGTTCTCATCACCGCGGGCGCCGTACAAGGCGGCAAGGTGGTAAGGATCAACTTTGTTCATTGCAGCTAATCGCAGAATTTCGGGCATCATCGACTCTGCTTCCGACTTACGGCCCATAGAGATCAGAGCCGTCGCAATCGACGCAAGAACGTCGCCCTGTCTGTCGGGGTTGAGCACGGCCACCCTTTGATAATGTTCAATCGCTTGTTGATACCTACCATTTAAAAGATAAGCGTATGCCAAGTTCTCTTGAATCGGAACCTCATTGGGAGCCAATTCAGCAGCCTTGTAGCAGTACTCGAGGCACCCGCGGAACTGTCGAGCGAAACTGAGGATGAGGCCCAGAGCCGAGTTATTAGTCGGCGAAAGAGGATCCAATTCTTGAGCACGTTTTATTTCTCGGACAGCTTCTTCCAGCCGACCTAAAGACGATAGCGCCCAGCCGTACCGCAGGTGAGCGACAGCCAAATTGGGATTCAATGCCAAGGCGCGCCGAAGCGAAGCAGTAGCGACTTCATCGTCTTTCTGATAAGATTCAATCATTGCCGCGGCTACATGAGCCTCAGCAATAGAATCATCGAGCAGCAGCGCCCGGTCGACCGCTGCCTTGGCATTCCGAACCCACTCTGCCCCGGAGCCATAACCATAATTGAACTGCAGGTAGTAACAATCCGACATCAGGGCATATGCGAGAGCAAAATTCGGATCCTTTTCGACGGCCCGCCCAAAATGCTCGATCGCCTTTTCGAGACCATCCTTCGATCGTGTATTCCAAAAGTAAAGGCCCCTCAGATATTCGTCATAAGCGACGGCATTTGTGGTGTAGCGTTTTGCCAGCTGCTTCCGCTCGTCGGCATTCAGGTTAAGCACAAGTGATCGAGTAACACTGTCGGAAATCGAGTCCTGAACTCCAAAGATGTCAGTAAAGGTTTGGTCGAATTTCTCCGACCAGATGGTGCGGCCGCTTGCAACGTGGGCTAGTTGCACAGTGGTGCGAACCCGATCCCCAGATCTCTGGACCGTTCCACTCAGGATCGCATCCACGCCTAATGTGCGGCCCGCAGCAAGCGGATACCTTGCTGGTCCTTTGTACCTAGCTACTGCGCAAGTCGGCAACACGACGAGTTGCCTTAAAGTACTGAGCTTGCCAATTACCGCGTCAGCCATGCCTAGCCCCAATAATTCATCATGCCTATCCTTGCCTAGCGGCTCAAACGGTAGAACCGCGATAGAGTGGACGATGGACGCGTCTGCCGCATTCGCGCGAGAGGGCCTTGTCTCCGTTTCGAGAAGTGAACCGCGGTTGTGGTTCCGCAGTAGTGCGGCAAATCTGTTGTCCGAACGTAGAGGATCTAACAGGGGATCATATCTGATCATTCGTGCATCGCCCGTTATGCGTACGGCTGGACCTCCTTGTAATAGCTTCTCGAACCACTCAAATGCTGCGTCCTTCTGACCGCGCGCGCCATATAACACAGCGATATTGTAAGGATCCGCCTTGCCTTCGGCAGCCAACTTCAGAATTTCAGGCATCATTGAATCTGCCTCTGACCTGCGACCTGCAGAGAGCAAGACGGTTGCGGTCATGGCAAGAACGTCGCCTTTATGGTCGGGATTGAGTTCAGCTTCTCTTTGATAATGTTCAATCGCTTGCTCGAACATGTCATTTAGAGCATATGCAAGCCCCAGATTTTCCTGTATTGGGGCGTCGTTCGGAGCTAGTTCTGCCGCTTTATAACAGTAGGCCAGAGCATCGCGATACTGCCTAGCGAAAATTAGAGTGACACCTAGAGCTGTATTGTTTGTAGGTGACAGCGGGTCGAGCTCTTGAGCTCGCTTCATCTCGCGTACACTTTCATCTAAATGGCCAAAGGACGATAGCGCCCAAGCGTAGCGCTGATGCGCGATCGCCAAATTCGGATTCAAGGTGATGGCGCGGCGAAGCGAATCCATTCCTTCCTGATGATCGGACTCGGCGCCTCGGCCCATTGTTTCACGAAACTGCACCCCAGCTAGAGCGACATGAGCTTCAGCAAGAGAATCGTCAAGTAACAGCGCATGGTCGACCGCGGTCCTCGCATTTTGAATGCGGTCAGGTCGAGAGTCGTAACCGTAATAAAGTTGCAAGAAGTAACAGTCCGACATCAGCGCATAGGCGAGTGCAAAGTTGGGATCTTTCTCGACTGCTCGCCCAAAGTAGTCGATTGCTTTTTCAAGTCCCTCTTTGGATCGCGTGTTATAGAAGTAAAGCCCCATCAAATATTCGTCGTAGGCGGCGGGGTTTGTAGTGTAATGTTTTACCAGCTGCTTCCGCTCGTCGGCACTCAGGTTAATCGCAAGTGAGTTGGCAACGCTGTCGGAAATCGAGTCTTGAACGCCAAAGATGTCAGTGAAGGTTTGGTCGAATTTCTCTGACCAAATAGTACGGCCGCTTGCGACTTGCACGAGTTGCACGGTAACCCGAACCCGGTCACCGGATCGCTGGGCAGTACCGCTGAGGATCGCATCCACACCCAATGCGCGACCTGCAGCGATCGGATCATTCGCCCGGCCCCTGTATTTTGAGATCGAAGTGGTGGGTAGTACGGTAAGGCCTTTCAGCCCGCTCATTCGACCTATAACCGCATCGGCCATACCCAGCCCTAACAATTGATCATTCATATCTTGGCCGATCGGCTCGAACGGTAGTACAGCAATTGAGCGCACAGCTTCCAAAGCAGTGCCAGGCGACTCTGTCGGGACCAGTTTTTTGTTCCGCTGACTTCGAAGCAAGTGGATAGCCGGTCCACGTAAGAACACTGCAGCTCCGACCACAATTACGCCGAGAATCAGTGCGCCTGCACCCGCGACGCGTAAGCGGCGACTGTACCCAGTTTCAAATCGACCTCCGGCACCGGACGAAATCTGCGCATTTTCCACGAGAAACGGTGTCCCGTTGAGGTTGCGTTGTATATCCTCAGATAGATCGGCTACGGAGGAATACCTCCGTGCCGGATCACGCTGTGTGGCTCTTGCAACGATTTGGTCGAGTTGGCCCTGTAACTGGCTCTTTCTCTCCGGATCGGCAACCGCCTCGCTCGGCAACTGACGGGGCGCTGAATACTCCGATAGCTTATCGTCCGCTCCCTCTCCGTTTGAATTCCTACGCGGTGGTTTGTCTGTCAGGAGTTCGTAAAGAAGTGCCCCCAGGGAGTACACATCGGTGGCAATTGTGGCAGTCTGCCCTTCGTTCTGTTCTGGAGCGGCGTACGCAGGTGTAAGTCTGCGCTCGGCTACGACCGTGGTAAGCCCATCATCAGAATCGACGCTAAGTACCTTAGCGATTCCGAAATCGAGTAACTTAGGGTTACCGTCACCATTAACGAGCACATTACCAGGTTTGATGTCTCGATGAATAATCTGATATCGATGCGCGAACTCAACTGCAGAGCAGATCTCAAGGAATAGCTTAAGTCGATCCTGTAGCCCGACCTTTTGGTGCTGAACCAACTGGGTAATGGGCGTTCCTTCGACGAACTCCATTACGAAGTACGGTAAGCCGTCCGCCGTGGTGCCCGCGTCTAAAAGCCGCGTAATATTTGGATGGTCAAGATTGGCAAGAATCTGCCGCTCCGTTCGAAAGCGACGCAGCACTTCATCGGTGTCTGTGCCTCGCTTGAGTAATTTGACCGCAACACGCTTCTGAAACTGTCCGTCGGCACGTTCGGCGAGATAAACGGCTCCCATACCGCCGCGCCCGAGTTCTCTTACGATCACGTACGCGCCGAGCCGCTCGCCGGCTCGATCGCCTTCGTCGCGTCGGAGACGCGTCGCTGCGAACTCCGCAAACTCTTCCAAGACGGAGGTATCCTGGGCAAGCAGTTGTTCAGCTTCACGAAGAAGCGCCGCGTCATCTGCGCATGCTTCTCTGAGCGTTGCTGTCTGCTTTTCAGCAGAGGTCTGCTCTAACGCGTCTGCAAGAATATTCTTGAGGCGCTGCCAGCGTGCCGGATCTGACTTACTTTGCGTGGCCGTTGACACGAATGCGTTGTCCAGGTTATGCGAACTTCACAGCGTTAGTCGAGCAATCGGTTTCGGAGCCACAACTTGGCTGTCGCCCAATCGCGCTTAACTGTCGCGCGCGATATTTTCAGTGTGGACGCGATTTCATCGACTGTAAGCCCGGCGAAAAATCGTAGCTCAACAATTTCCGCCTGCCGCGGATCCGCCAATTCGAGCTCTTCCAACGCCTCATCCACTGCAACGATATTAAGGTCCCGCTCCGCACAAAAATCGAGGGCTTCATCCAGCGGTAATCGGATTACTCCTGGCCCGCCTCTTTTATCGCGGGTGCGTGCCACGCCATAGCTGATCAAAATCCGTCGCATTGCCCGCGCGGCAAACGCAATGACATGGGCTTCGTCGCGCCAGGCATGATCTGGCCGCTTTAGCACACGTAAGAACGCTTCGTGCAGAAGGGCTGTTGCCTGCAGTGTGTGATTCGGACGCTCGCTTCTCAGATATTCCGCAGCCAGGCGGCGTAGCTTCTCGTACGTTGCTGCCGGTATCTCATCATTTTCTGGAGCAAAGCTCGCATCCGCCTTCCCTAGAGGAGTTGGCGCGGGTTCGGCCACCATTGGATCCCCTGCCATAAGGTGAAGGGATTGTAACGCGAAGCCGATGGCCCGTCCAGTTCACTGATCGATGAGCCCTTTTTCTCGGATTTGTGGCTTACCTTTATGTGAGGCGAGTAATTACGAATAATCTCCGCGGATCCGTTTGGGCCGCGAAGCGCACGCGATCCATTCAGGCGAACAAATGGATTCCAAACCGGCGATTTAACGGTCAGTCGGCGTCGCGCCGTCGCAACAATACACAAGTGGCTGAAACGGGGCTGCCAAAAAACGTCGGCATTGTGGTTTTTGAGCAGATGGCAGCTGTCGATTTGATGGGACTAGCCGAGGTGTTTTCCCGGCCGAGGATTGAAGCCGATCTAGCGCGTGAGCGCCGTTGCTATGACGTAGTGACCATCGGCGTTAGCGGTAAACCCTGCGTCATTGAGTCGGGCATAATCGTAAAACCACAAGTTGATATGCAACATGCGCCCCCGCTTGATACCGTGATCATTCCTGGCGGTAGAGCAATTCAGAGCCCGAAACTCAACAAGGAAATCGGGGACTGGCTCGCCAGCCGGCATTCTGTCCCAAGACGCATCGTTGCGTTAGGGACTGGTATTTATGCTGTCGCATCGACGGGTTTGCTCGATGGACGACACGTAGTGACTCACTGGCGCTTTGCTAAAGATGTCGCTTCGCGCTTTCCTAAACTTCACGTTAACTCCCGTAACCTCTTCGCTAAGGATGGAGCCTTTTATACGGGTGCAGGCGGCGCATCGGCGGTCGATTTTGGGCTCTTTCTAGTTGAAGAGGATTACGGCCGCCAGGTAGCTCTAGGGTTGGCACACGAGCTCGTTGTTCACGTTAAAAGATCTGGTGAACAAGAGCAATACTCCGAACTCTTGCAGTTTCAGGTTCAGTCGTCCGATCGCTTTGCTGACTTGCCCACGTGGATCTTATGTCACCTCAGTCATGGTCTTACGGTCGACGTCCTTGCCGAGAGAGTCAGGATGTCACGACGGAATTTTACCCGATTGTTCCATAAGACTTTTGGCAAAAGTCCGTCGCAATTTGTAGCCGAAGCCCGTATCGCGGAAGCCTGTGAACGATTGTTAGCGCCACGAAACACCATTGAAAGCGTCGCCAACTCTGTTGGGTTCCGAAGTGCGGATGTTTTTAGTGTGGCTTTCGAGCGCCATGTAGGCGTTCGACCGCGGACCTACCGTGCTCTGAGGGAACCCTTGGCAAGGAGAGCCTCATTGAAGGCGAGGTCTCATAAATAGATTGTGGATGTAAGATCGACTCTGTTGCGTTTTTGAGTCCTAAAGCAAAGAGGCAGCCCCAAAGTGATTCGGGACTGCCCCTTTGTTAACCTAACTAACGGAGAAATCTAGAATCTCTTCTTTAACCCGACATACCAGAAGCGGCCTTTGATGGTAGCAAGCGACTCGTCGTAACCGTTCTCGAAGGAACCCGCCACAAATGGTGGGTCTTCATCCAACACGTTCTGCATGCCCAGCGTGACGGTCGTGTTATTAAGCCACCACTGCCAGTTGCTGCAGCCATACTCGGCTGTGGAGACGGGTACCACATTCTTCTCCTTGCCATCTTTCATCTTCACAT
>WNGC01005541.1_pt1 | contig 15476 bp, 8 predicted proteins | sample 5400051 | NCBI WGS metagenome assembly WNGC01 (sample SAMN13153368, study PRJNA577476) | soil metagenome | isolation source: 20 cm soil or saprolite under grassland replicate 2 | place: USA:California | collected 2016-06-15 | reverse complement strand
TCGTAAATCCAGAACTCATCGAAGTTACAGAGGATGACGAACGGCGGGCGTTTTGGAACAATGTGCGTCCAATAATCGAACGTCTGGTCGTAATGCTTCTCGAGGTTTTCGCCGCGCGACTTCATCTCGATTAGCACGCGATCGGGCCACAGAAGATCGGCGAACTTTTTTCCGCCTTTGCTCCTCTGCGGAGCGCCGTTGCCTTTGATGAGTTCGAGCTGAGGTGAGCCGGGTTTCTTCTCAACGCGAAACTCGAATGTCGCGCCTGCCTCGATCACGCCATCATGCCCGAGCGCGCGAAAGAAATGGTCTAGGAAAGTTTGTGCTTCGCTCTTTTCGTCTCCCCGCAACGTTTGCGCGAAGCGAACGAACTCAGTTAGCGCATTCTTTCGCTCATCGGCCATCTGTGCGGCTCAGAAGCTATCGAAAACCTTCTCGGATGAAAAGATGCTTCTTGATGCGAGCGGCGCGCCCTCGCCGCGGCGAGCGAGCTGTGGTCGCGCCCTACCACGGCGCTCTGGGATTAGTACGAAATGTGGAAGTCCGCTGGAAGGGCCGCGCTGGCACCTGCAACGCCGCCCGATCCATACGTCGCATCGTTCGTTCCAACCTTAGCCGACGGCGTCGAAAGGGGCTGTTGCCCATTGGATTTGAGCGAGTCGTTTAATGCGGGCAGATCTTGCGCGAGGAGTTGATCGAACTGTTTTGTCACGTCATCGAGTTCGCGTCGGAGCGTGTCGATGTAAGTGATCTGGTAGGCGGCTGGCTTTCCTTCGTAACTCAGGATTGCTCCGTAAAGCTGGTCGGTGTGCTCACGCAAACGTTCCTCGCCCGTGATTGCGCCGCCTTCCGTCGTAGCGACGATTTTCTTTCGTACCGCATCCACTTTCCCGTCGAAATCGGAGAGCTGCTTTCGAAGCGAATCGCCTTCCGGCAGTGCGGCACCCGCCTGGGCAAGCGCCTGGCGCAAGCCGATAATCCGATCCATGAGCGCGCTTTCGTCGCCGAATAAAGCATGAACTCGCATCGCGGCATCGAACTGCGACTTGCGATCGGCCGGGCTGAATTTCGCCCGGCGATCAACCCCCACTGTCAATTTCGTGTCGTAAACCTTGCCTGCCTTCGTTAGGCGCACAGTGTAATCACCGGGCACAAGCCGCGGACCGCGTATTCCCCCAACGGCGATTTGTGCAGCAGGCGGCACACGCGGCGGTTTCGCACGCATCGTCCACATCACCCGATTCAAGCCCGGCCGTTTGCTCGCCGGCAACTGGTCGACAACACGCCCGGACAAATCCAAGAGTTCGAGTTTCATTTTTCCAAACAAATGCCGTTCACGCTGGTAATAGTTGATCACGGCAGCGTCAGGCGGATTCTGGCCAACAAAAACCGCGTCGCCATTGGCCCATCCACCCTGGCCCTCGATGCGCTGTTGCACGGGGCGCCGAAACAAACGCAACGTCTTGCTTTAACAAATCCGGAGTTAACGCGCGTAGCGGCGTGATGTCGTCCACTATCCAGATCCCGCGGCCATGCGTGGCAAGCGCCGAAACAAACGCAACGTCTTGCTTTAACAAATCCGGAGTTAACGCGCGTAGCGGCGTGATGTCGTCCACTATCCAGATCCCGCGGCCATGCGTGGCAAGAACCAGATCGTTATCCCGGGGCTGAATTGCGAGATCACGAACGGCAACGGCAGGAAAATGGTTGCCTTTAAATTGCGCCCAGCTTGTTCCGGCATCAATCGAAACCCAGAGTCCAAACTCCGTGCCAACGAAAAGAAGATCTGGCTTGACCAAATCTTCTTTAATCACGTGTGCGTATCCACGAACGCTTTTCGAATCCTGCGGTGTAACGAGCGGCGTCCAGGTCTTGCCGAAATCAGTGGTCTTGAAAACGTACGGCGCCATATCGCCAAAGGTGTGGCGATCGAACGCGGCGTAAGCGGTGCCGGGATTGAAGTTGCTAGCCTGGACCCAATTCACCCACGAGTTCTTTGGCAACCCGGGGACGTTGTTGACGACATTGGTCCAGGTTTTACCACCGTCACGCGTGAGTTGCAGGTTGCCATCGTCTGTGCCCACCCAGATGAGGTCCTTCTGCTTCGGGGATTCGCTGATGGAATAAATTGTCGTGTGCATTTCCGCCGATGAATTATCCACGGTGACGCCGCCGGATTGTTCCTGCTTCTGCTTTTGGGGATCGTTCGTGGTCAGGTCCGGTGAAATGCGATCCCATGTCTGGCCATGATCGCGTGAGCGGAACAGGAATTGCGCGCCGATGTAGATTGTTCCCTTCTCGTTAGGCGAAAGCGCAATCGGCGTGTTCCAGTTGAACCGGAGCTTCTCATTGTAATTCGGCCGCGGCTTGATGTTGCGGGCCTGGTGCGTGTAACGATTGACGCGTCCGATCTCGCCGCCCTGGTATTCCGCATAGATGTAGTCAGGGTCAGCCGGGTCTTGGAACATCCAGAATCCATCGCCGTTAAACATATTTTCCCAACGATGATTGGTTATGCCGCCTGGGTACTGCGAGTCGCCAACCCACGAACTATTGTCCTGTAAACCACCGTAAACGTGATACGGATCGTCATTGTCGATGCTGACATGGTAGAATTGCGATACCGGCAGGTTCTCGGCCTTCCACCATTTGCTGCCGCCGTTGTACGAGTACCACATCCCGCCGTCGTCTCCCACGAATACTACCTGCGGGTTCGTCGCATCTATCCACACGTCGTGCGCGTCTCCGTGTGCACCTTGAAAACCACCAACCTCGGCAAAGCTTTTTCCGCCGTCGTCGCTCACAATCAGTGTGCCGTCCGGCTTAAACAGGCGGTCTGGATTTTTGGGATCGACGACGAGATTCGCGAAGTAGAACGGCCGCCAGACCATCCACTGGCTTTTGTCCCGTTTCTCCCATGTCGCGCCGCCATCGTCGGAAACAAATAATGCGCTGTCCGGCGATTCGACGAAGGCGTAAACCCGTTTGGAATTGGAAGGCGCAATGGCGACCGCCAGCCGGCCGTACGGTTTCTTCGGGAAACCTTTGTTAGCGTCCGATGTGATTTCTGTCCAGGTGTTCCCGCCGTCGGTCGAACGGAACAATCCACTGGCGGAAGGCGCGCTCGGGGTGTCGCCACCCGAGCGATATTCCCAGCCCTTGCGCCGGAAATCCCACATCGCGGCTAACATGATATCGGGATTATCCGGATCGATCTTTATATCGGTACAGCCGGTGGAAAGATTCGCTCCCTTGAGAACTTGCTGCCACCTCTTACCACCATCGGTTGTCTTGTACAAACCACGGTCGGGCGAATCGCTCCATAACGCGCCGGGCACCGCGACGAACACCGTGTCGCTGTTTCTTGGATCAATGGCTATCCGCGCGACGCGTTCCGATTTCTCCAGGCCAGCACGCGACCACGTTTCGCCGCCATCGGTTGACTTGTACATTCCATCGCCGATGGACACGCTGTTGCGCGTCCACGATTCACCAGTGCCGACCCAAACGTTCTTCGAATTCTTCGGGTCGAGCGCGATGGCGCCGATCGATTGCACAGATTGTTCATCAAACACCGGGCGATATCGCGTGCCACTGTCATCGGATTTCCAAACACCGCCACTGGCCGAGCCCACATAGAGCGTGATCTTGCCGGAGGGCTCGCGCACACCGGCGATCGCCGAGATCCGTCCGCTCATTGCCGCCGATCCGATGTTGCGCGCTCCGAGCCCGGAAATGCTCGCCGAATTATATGGAGCGTCGGCTCCGTAGACAGAAATAGCGCAAAGAAAAACCGATGCCAGGATGCATCGCGCTTCAAAAGGATTACGTGCGAAATTCATAGAAGTGCCAATTCGGTGTTGCGCAAGCTCAGCGCTGCGGTTGAGGGACAGTTATTTGGCCGGGGAAATGAAATATCGTGTCGTCCACCGGCACGTTCGATTCCACTTTATCGACGACGATCGTTTGCTTGTCCGGTGAGCCTTTGCGTCCGACCTCGATTGAGGTCGGAACAAACACGCCACCGGCTTTTTCATAATCGCCAAGGTCCGTCTCGACTTCTTCATGCGCGCCGTGTCGCATTCGTTGGGTCACGATTCGGATCTCAAGAAAGTGATCAGGATCCAAATACACAAAACTGACATCGCCGTTCTTTCGCACGACCTTCAGTTTGTGCGCGGGCGTCCCATCAACATCCTCGGTTCCGAGATATTCGACAGTGCTGCCCTTTGTTTTCCAATCGGCCAACGGGCCGTCGATCTCGGTATCTTCCACCAGCGCCTTCACATCATCGGCGGACATGCGCTCCGGATCTTTGCGTCCGAAAAATGGCGAAACCTTCCATCCCTCCTTGCCGTCATACGCCTCAATCTGCGTCATCCCCTGAAGCGAAGCTTCGGTGCGCACTTCATCCGGGCGCTTTTTTGTTTGGAGATAGCCAAGCTCGATCTGTCCCTGCACGGGAAGCAGCAGCTTACCAGTTGAGCGCAGCGTTTGGAGGTTGTTCAACGCGGTCGCGCCGCCCTTGGCCTCGATGTCCTTGGCAACAAGTTCGTCGACGGTCGGCTGATTCGTTCCTTGCGCGAAAATTGCCGGAATGCTGAGCGAGGCAACGATGAGAAAAATTACGAAACGCAAATGCATGATAGGTTCGGAGTTAGATATGAGACAGTGAAGTGCCACGGATATTCAAACGAAATCGAAACGCAAACGCTTCCCCAGGCAAAATCGCTTTTGGAGCCAATCGAAGATGGAATTTTCGTGTCGAGAATTGCCAAAGCCGACTAAAATCCAGCCGGAGATAGAATTTCCGTTAGGTGGGTTCCATTAAAAGAGCACAAACCCGATCCGCGCCTGAAGCGATGGCGAGTTCACGGCATTCTGGTGGTAGGAAAAACCCCGACAAATCTGCCAAAGCAAAAGCCCATGCTCGTCCGTACTCATGCGTGTTACCAAGCCCATGGCAGTTAAATACCGTCATCGTTTTGCTATGCATTCTGGCAACCGCCGTTCTTTACGCAGGCGACCTTCGCCTGGGTTTCTTCCGAATTGACGATTTGCAGTACGTCGTCGACAACGCGTGGATTCAGGGCGTCACGTGGAAACACATCAGGCAGATTTTATCCAATTCCTACTACCTCAACTATTCGCCTCTGCATCTGTTCTCGTACATGCTCGATCATGCCATCGCAGGCTTGAACGCCTACGCGTTTCATCTATCGAGCAATCTCTGGGCGGGAATTGTTGCCGGTTTTGTGTACCTCGTCGCACTGGCACTGACACAACATCGGCTAACTGCCATTGCTGCTGCGATGCTGTTTGTTGTTCATCCCGTGCACGTTGAAGCCGTGGCGTGGATTTCGAGCCGGAAAGACTTGGTTGCTGTAGCATTTGTACTTCCTGGTTTTCTAGCATATCTAAAATATAGACAGCGCGGCGCAGTCGTTTGGTACCTCGCTTCGCTGCTGCTGTTTCTCTTAGCATTGTTAGGAAAGCTCTCCGTTGTCGCGTTCCCGGCCGTGTTACTCAGCTTTGATCTATTTGTTGAAAAGCGGGGGTTGAGCCGATCGATAGTCGACAAAATCCCGTTCGTGCTCCTCGCGACGCTCGTAGTAGTGGCCGTTCAGCATGCGCAACCAGGAACAGGAGCACAGCCTGATGTGAGCATGCACGCAGCATCGTTTGTTCAAGGCATCTGGTTACTCACCGGACTTGGCAATTATGTGCTCTATCGCGTCCCACCTGGCAACGGAACCGCGTTGGCTCAATTTGCAGGAGCAGTCTTTCTCCTTGCCGTGTTCGTATTCCCATTGCTGCTGCGCAAACGTTATCCCCTGGTCACTCTTTTGATTTACTGGGTTCTCTTTACGTATCTGCCAACGCAGGTGCTGCCGTTCTCGTATCCGGTCACTGACCGCTATCTGTTTTTACCATCGATAGGAGCCGTCATTCTGATTGCATGGCTGCTGTTCAGGGCCATAGATTATTTGCCAAAATGGAATGTGGCTGCCGCGACGGCACTCGTCACGGTGGTCAGTTTGATATGGCTCAGCAAAACCGTCGATTATTTGGCCGAGTGGCAGGACCCGCGGTCTATTTGGTACGCTGCTACGCGCAAGACGAATGACTTCCATGTGTACTACGAGCTTGGATGGGAATATTTGGACAAATCGGCCAGGCTGGGAACAAGGCTCAGGAATTCTCCACTTCCGGCAGAGCAATCAAAACAGCTCGCTTCACTTCTTTGGAAAGATGATGCCCGGCTTCCACAGCTGCTGTCTGAACTTTCAACAGACCAGCATACTGGACCGGCTGAAAACGCGTTTAAGGAACATTTGCAGAGCAAAGCATCGGAGAATTTTGACCGCGCGCTCGCGACAAAGGGGGAACATCTCATGCCCGATCTTTTTCTTAGCCGCGGAGTGTTGTTACTTGATAAGGGGGATATGCAGTCGGCGAAGAAACAATTTGTGGCGGAGCTGGATGAGCTGGCGCAGTTACCATCGCCTGAAGCGCGACAAGAAGCGTTGGTCGCGTGTTACTATAATCTGGCCGTAGCGGAAGAAGGCCTCGGTAACTCAAGAGAGGCATTGTCCTGGATCAGACTTGCCGAACAAGAACAGGATCAACTCGGCAGAACAATTATTCCCGGACTCAGTGACGACCGGCAAAAACTCGAATCAACGGTGACAAATCGCGACCACGAATAAGCAATCATCTCACAGACCGAATCACTCATGCCGCAAAGCAGTCATCGGATCGATTTTCATTGCGCGGCGGGCGGGAAGATAACAAGCGAGCAGCGCAACACCGACGAAAAGCACAGCGACGCCACCGAAGCTGAGTGGGTCAGTCGGCTTCACCCCATAAAGCAAACTTGCCATTAAATTCGACACGATCACTGCACAAACAATTCCAATTGCGGCACCCGCAACTGCGAGTTGAAATCCTTGCTGCAGAATAACGCGCAGAATATTTCTCTTTTGTGCCCCGAGCGCCAGCCGAATACCGATCTCACGGGTGCGCTCTGTAACCAGGTACGAGATCACTCCGTAAACGCCAATTGACGCGAGCAGCAATGCCGTCAGTGCAAACAATGCGATTACTTCCAGCGAGAAGCGCCTCTGCGACAGCGAGGCAGAGACGGTTTCGGTTAAGGTTTGCGCATCGAATACCGGAAGCGTCGGATCTAACGACTGCACTTGGTTGCGAACTTCATCCGCGATCGCCGCCGTGTTGAGATGGCCACGCAACAATATGGCCAAATGTTTTGCGCCGGTCTGATACAGGTTCAAATAAAGCTGCGGCACGTCAGCTTGGGCGAGCGATTCTGTCCGCGCATTCGCGATGACACCAACCACGATGATCCACGAAGAACCTGGTCTCGTTGATTTGAATCGCTTGCCCAACGGATCGTCGTTAGGCCAATAAGTGCGCGCAAATGCCTCATTCACCACCGCCACTTGCGGGGCCGTGTCTTTGTCAAAGTCATTGAACACACGGCCACGAACCAGCGTTAGTCCAAGCAAGTGAAAGTACTCGGGCGTAACTCTGGCTCGTTGCACGATGGTCGGCTTTTGTTGATCAACTTTTTGCCCTTCGAACGCGAGATAGAAGTGCCCTTCAAGGACGTTGAGTTCGTGTCCGGTTTGATCGAGCGGAATAGTCGCTGGATCACCCACCGCAACTTCTTCTACCCCGGCCAAAGTCGCGCAACGGCGAATGAGTTCCCGCACGAACGGCGCTTCTTGCGAAGCGGTAGCATATTTGTCGACGCTCGGGTCGTTAGGGTAAGGCATTCTCGTCCGGAGACAGCGCGAATTCAGTAATCACCAGTCCGCGCCGCGTTCGCGCGCGCTGAGCCGAACCGACTGAACCCTGGCCTTCCTGTTTCAATGCCTGTTGCAAGTCCAGTCGGCTCGCTTGGAACGCGGGAGCGAGACCAAAGATTACGCCGGAGAAGACAGAAGCGCAGAGGGCAAAAAGCAGAACAGTCCAGCTGATTGAGATTTCATTCAGGCGCGGGAGATTGTCCGGCACGAATCGCAGCAGAAGATCTTTCACAGCGAATAAAACCGCCAGACCTGCTACTCCGCCGAGCAGGGAAAGGAGCAAACTTTCCGTCAGCAATTGTTGCATCAGCCGCGCGCGATTTGCGCCGAGTGCCTGGCGAAGCGCCATTTCGCGTCCGCGCGCACTGGCTCGGGCAAGCAAAAGGTTCGCGATGTTTACACAGCTAATCAGAAGAACCAGTCCGACTGCGGCGAACAGCAAAACCACCGACTGCCGAACATTGCCCACGATTTTGTCTTTCAGCGGCACCAACTGAATCCGCCACGCATTTTGCTCCGGATAATCCGCTGAAAATTGTTTTTGTAAGGAATCGGCAAGTGCATCTATCCGTTTCTGCGCCGCTGCAATAGTCAATCCATGTTTGAGTCGTGCAATTGCTGTGGGCAGATTCCGTCCACTGCGTCGTGGGTGGTCAGCCATTGGCGCGCCGTAAAAACTGGTCGCCGCCCAGATCTCGATATTCCTTTCTTCCGCCGTTCGTCCCGGAGCATCAAAACCGGAAGGCATTATCCCGACAATACGATACAGGTCGGTATCCATTCGCACGCTCCTATCCAAAATGTGTGGATCGGCGCTGAACGCTCGTTTCCAAAGGCTATCGCTGATCACAATTTCCCCAACAAATCCCGGCGAGTGATCGCGCGGATTGAAACCTCGACCCAACTGCGGCTTCACTCGCAGCAATTCAAAATAATTCGGCGCGACGATTAGCAACCGAACGCGCGCAGGTTGTTCCGATCCTGTAAGATTATTTTCGTCAAACCATGTCGGCGAGACGTACTCGAAAACCCCAGAACGCCGCAGATCCTCCCATTCCGGTTGAGACATTCCAACATCGCGTGCACCGAGGCCCGGAAGATCGTCCTGAATGGTTACCAATTGCTCGGCCTGCGGGTACGGCAAAGGCTTCAAAAGCGTGGCATCAACGACAGTGAAGATGGCCGTTGTGGCTCCAATGCCGAGCGCGATTGTGATTAGGGCGATTAAAGTGAACCCTGGCGATTTGCGGAGCTGGCGCAGAGCGAATTTTAAATCCTGCATATCACTCCGCGCGCAGCGCCTGGATCGGATCAACGTGTGCGGCTCGCCGCGCGGGGACGAAACAAGCGAGCAACGCCACTAAAGCCAGAACAGCTGCGGTTGTGAAAAGCAGCGTTGGGTTGTGCGGTGAAATCTGATAGAGCTGCGTTCTAAGTAAGCGGCCGAGCGCGAGCGCCGCCGCGATACCAGCGGCGAGTCCGATTAACACTGGCATCATGCCCTGGCCCAAAATGAGCCTGAGTACATCCGCAGCTTGTGCACCCAGTGCGATGCGCACGCCAATTTCCCCTGTCCGTTGAGCAACGCTGTAAGCGACTGCGCCGTAAATCCCCACGGCTGCCAAAAGCAAGGCAATCCCGGCGAACAGACCCAGAAGAATCATCATCAAACGTGCTTGCCCGAGTGCCTGCGCCACGATCGCATCCATGCTTTGCGGGAGGGCGATTGCCAGGCCCGGATCAACCTTGCTCAACGCGGTCTGCGCCAGCTTCGTCACCGCGTCGCTGTTCAGCGTGCTGAGAACCGCGACACTCACGAACGGAAAATTTTCCTGTGACCACGGCCGATAAAACTCCATGCCTGGCTCTTCTTTGATGCGTTGCGACCGAATGTCGCCGACGATGCCAATAATCTCGCATGGCGTGCCGGCGCTCGTCACTAGCAGCGTTTTGCCAATCGGATTTTCGCCGGGGAAAACCTTCTTCGCGCCTGTCTGGCTAATTAGCACAACATTCTGACTCTCGGCCGTGTCGTGCTCGTTGAATTCGCGCCCGGCGAGCAGCGGAATTCGCCACGTTTTGAAAAAGTCCGGCGCTACATCATGACTCGGCGCAGTAACGCGTTGTTCTACCGGCGGCAGATCACGATCGCCCCGTGCATACAGCGTTCGATTGCCGCCATTCAATGGAATGTCGCCGCTAACGGTAGCGCTCTGGACGCCGGGAACATCGCGGAGCGCGTTTAGCAGTTGCTCAATGAAACGCTGACGCGATGGAGCGTCGGTATACTGCGCCGTTGGCAATGTGATTGTTCCGGTCCAGAGATGTTGCGAACCAAAACCAAGATTCTGCTGACTCAAGCGCATAAAGCTGCTGATCAACAGACCCGCCCCCGCGAGCAATGTGACCGAGAGCGCCACTTGTGCGCCCACCAGAGTTTTGCGGAACCGTTGTTGCCGCAGACTGCCACTTGTTCCGCGTCCGCCTTCTTTCAGTCCGTCAACGAGATCCGCGCGCGAGGCTTGCAGCGCTGGATAAACACCCATCAGCAATCCTGTCAAAACTGACAATCCAATCGTAAAGAAGAGAACCGCGAGCGAAAGACTGGTTGCGACGTTTCCTTCAAGCGGAAGAAAGTTTGACGCCATTTTGGGAACAAGCGGAACCAACCGCCACGCTACGAATGCGCCGACACCGCCCGCGAGGATACTGACAAGCAAGCTTTCAAGAACAAAGAGACGGATGATTCCGGCACGCGAAGCGCCGATCGCCATTCGCAACGCGATTTCGCGTCGGCGCCCGCTGAAACGAACCAGCAACAGGTTGGCGACATTGCTGCACGCGATGAGCAACACAAAGCAAACAGCAGCGAACAGCGTGATGAAACCCGCGCGGAAATTTTGCGTCACATCTTCCGGCAGCGTCCTCAGAGTCGTCGTAAACCCGCTGTCGATTTTATTCGGGTATTGTGTTCGATAACCGTGGTCAAGCGACGGCAGTGCTGCTCTCACCTGCTGGAGGGTGATGTTCGGCTTGAGCCGGCCGATCACGCGCAGAAAGCTCGTGCCGCGCATCATTCGTTCATACGAAAACCCCGGAAGCTGGAACGGCTTCGTGGTCCAGACCTCTGCGATTGGGTTCGCTCCGAACCAGGTCGCCGGCATGTTCGGCAGCACGCCCACGATCGTGTGCGGCGTGCCGTCGAGCGTGATACTACGCCCGATCACGTTTGGATCGCCGCCGAGCCGCTTCTGCCAAAAATTCTTCGTCACCACCGCGACGTCCGCGCCCTCCTCTTCCTGCGGCAGGAAGTTGCGGCCGATAATCGGACGGACGCCTAGCAGGTCAAAATAGTTCGAAGTTAAACGGCCGCCAAAGACCTGCACCGGATCGCCAAGACCAGTGAGTGTGAAGAGAAAGAAATTTTCTCCGGCTAATCCGTCGAACATGGTTTGGCCATCGCGAAAATGTTGGTAACGCGGCGCCGATACGCCGATATCCTCCAGATCGCGCGATTTGTCGCCGCCATAAAGATGGACCACGCGCGATGGTTCCTTAAACGGCAGGCCTCGCAGAAACAGATCGTTAATCAAGCTGAAGATCGCGGTGTTCAATCCGATTCCAATCGCAAGCGTGATGATGGCGAGCGCTGAGAATCCGGGCGATTTGCGTAGCTGACGAAGAGCAAACTTTAAGTCGTTCATAATTATTCGGCACGAAGAGCAATAACAGGATCAACCCGCGCAGCGCGCCGCGCGGGTAGCCAGCACGCGATCATCACCGCGATCCCGAGCACAATCGCCGCGCAAATGCACGCGATCAGATTCGGCGCCGGCATGTCGGCCCACTGATTTCGGACCAGGCGCACCACTCCATAGGTCGCAAGCGCACCGGCAATGAAGCCTAACGAGAGCAATACTGCGCCTTGTCGCGCGACGAGCTGGACGATCTGACGCGCAGTGGCGCCTAGCGCGCTGCGGATGCCGAACTCGCGTTCGCGTCGCGCGACCTGGAGCGCCAGCAGGCCATACAAACCCACGGCGGCGAGCACCAGTCCCACGAGTCCGAACGATGAAACGAGAACGAAAATGAATCGCTCGGTCGTGCGCGAGCGCGCTGCGGCATCTTCGAGTAAGAGAAAATTGTAGGCGGCGAGATTGGGATTCGCGCGCGCCAGCGCGGCGCGGATCGCTGGCTCCGTCACTGCGCGGCCATCAGTGTGCAGAACGAAGGTGATGTCTTCGAGCGGTGTCGTAGCGTGTACGAGCATTTGCGCGAGTGGCCGCGCGATCATTCCGACGACTTCGCCGTCGCGCGGGTCGGCGATCGCTTTCATATCACCCACGACGCCGACGATCGTGAACCAAGGGCGAGTTCCATCGAGTCGTCCCCAACGGATGCGTTTGCCGATCGGCGAATCGTTAGGCCAAAAACGTTTTGCGATGCTTTGGCTAATAATGCAGACGAGCGTCGCGTCGGCTGTGTCGCTGGCGTTGAAATCGCGGCCCTCCAGGAGCGGCTGGCCAATGCTCTGGAAGTAGCCGGGCACGGGAATCCGCGAATAGGCCGTGTACACTCCACGCGACTCGGGTGCGGGAGCGCCTTCTGCGTTGAAAGGCATCAGTGTCCAGGGCGCGTCCATAGGTGAGGGCGACACAACGGTCGCGGATTTCACTCCGGCCACTGCTTGTAGTTGCGCGAGCGAAGCTTCGAGCACCTTCTGTTTCGCCGCGGCGGTGGTGAAGAATTGGTCGGGAACGGTGACGCTGAAGGCGAGGCGGTTCCTCGTCTCAAAGCCCCATGGCTCCTCTATCAGCTTCCGAAAGTATTGCGTCGCGCTGATGCTGGCCGTCAATAGCGCAGCGGCAATCGCGAGCTCGATCACGACGAATGAACCGAGCAATCTTCGCGCACTGCGGTCGAGGGTTGCGCCGCGTGATGTAACGCTCATTGCACCGCGCAAATCCGTGCGCGCTGCACGCACCGCGGGTAGCAAACCAAAACCCAAACCGACCAGCGTCATTACACCGGCAGCGAAAGCGAATACGGGCAGATCGAGTCGCGCCGCGTAATCGAATTCGCGCATCGCGCTGCCAGTCGCGTCCGCGCCTTCCGGGCTCAGCGCGAACAGCATTGGCGTGATCCAGAATGCGATGAGCAGACCAACCGCGGTTCCGGCCAAAGCGAGCAAAAGCGCCTGGACGAGCTGCTGTCTGACGAGTCGGCGCCTACTCGCCCCAAGCGCAGCGCGTAACGCGAACTCCCCTTCCCGCTCGATGACGCGGGCAAGCAGAAGACCGGCGAAGTTGGCGGCGGCAATCAATAGGGTGCAAATGGCCGCCCCGACAACGACGAGAATCTTGGGCCGCAAATCCATGACAAAACTTTCGCGCAACGGCGGGATATAAGCGGCACGCACGTTGGCCGGATTCGGATCGTCCCGGTTGATCCTTGCGCACATGCGCTTGACAGCTTCTTCCGCTTTCACCGGTGTGACGCCGGGACGCAGTCGCGCGAGGCCATAGAGATAATGGTTGTTGATCGTCACCGGATTATCAGGCTCAAGCGCAAGCGGCAGCCACAAGCTCGCGCGATACGGATGGCGGAATGCTTTCGGCATCACGCCAATGATCGTCCGTGGTGTTCCATCGATCACGATCGTGCTGCCGAGCACGTCGCGACGTGAATTGAGCGTGTTGCGCCAAAAGTCGTCGCTGATGATGACGACGTTCGCTGCTTTATCGCTCCCCTCTTCTGTGGTGAAGTTGCGGCCCTGCGACGGCGGTAATCCGAGGACATCAAAAAAGTTGTAGGTGACAAGCGCGGCGGGGACGGTTTGCGCCGGCGAACCGGCCTTTGCACTAACGACTGAGGCGCCGCCGGTTCCACCGGCAACATCTTCGAAAATATCGCGCCCGAACTCCTCGAACCGCGCAACCGTGCGGTCGCTCAGGTTCAACGTTCCCGAACGCGCGCCGTTTTCATCCAGGGCTTCGTAGATCCTGACCAGGCGTTCCGCATGCGGAAAGGGCAAAGGACGCATCAGCACGCCTTCGACGACGGAGAAGATCGCAGTATTTGCACCGATCCCGAGCGCAAGCGTCAGGACAGCGATCAAAGTGAACCCAGGCGAGTTGCCGAACTGACGAAAAGCGAGCTTGAGATCGTTCATATCATTCTGTTCTCAACGCCACGATTGGATCAATGCGCGATGCGCGGCGTGCCGGTATCCACGAAGCCAGGAACGTCGCGATGAAGAGAAGCAGCCCCACGCCGAGATAAACCCGCGGATCGATGCCTTCGACTTCGAAAAGCACACTCTGCAATGCGCGCGAAAGAGCGATTGCGGCGATCAATCCGATTGTCGATCCAATCAAGAGCAATTGCATTCCATGCGAAAGCACGAGCATGCGGATCTGGTTGGGCCGAGCGCCAAGCGCGAGACGAATGCCGATTTCACGAACGCGTTTGACCGTCGTGTAAGCGAGAAGCCCGTAGAGACCGATGGTCGCGAGCGCGAGCGCGAGTCCAGCGAAAACGGAGAAAAGAAAACTGAGCAGGCGTCGGCTTCCCCAACTTTCGCGCACGCGATCGATCATCGGACGCGCATCGAACACGGGTAGCGAGGGATCGATCGAGGTTACGGCGTCGTGAATTGCGCGCTCGAGCGACGCGAAGGCCATTGTCGATCTTATGAAAAGCGTAAGACTGGTTCGCTGGACTTGACCTAACGAAGCGTAAATTAACGGCAACGGCGCCATTTCATCGACCGCATGGAATCGCATCCGCGCGACGACGCCGACGATCTCGCTCTTCACTGAGCCTTCTTCGTCATTGCCGAGATCAACACCGAGGCGTTTGCCGATCGGATCTTCGCCGGGAAAATACTGTTCGGCCATCGCCTGATCGATGATGATGACTCGCGGCGAATCTTTCGTATCGCGTTCATTAAACGTGCGACCGCGTAACAACGGCACCTTGAGCGTCGCAAAATAATCGCCACCGACTACTTCGAGATCGCTGTTCAACATGTCCGACGGGCTCGGTCGCGGATTTTCTTCGCGCCAGAAACCAGTTTGCCAGCCGCCCATGAGCGGCCCGTTAGAGCTGACGGCAGCGTTTTGCACATCAGGCGACGCGCGCACTTTGCCGAGCAGTGTCCTGGCGAACAAGTCGATCTTGTTGCGATCACTGTATTTTCGCCACGGCAATTCGAAACGCGCAGTGAAGAGCGCACGCGGTTCGTAGCCTAACGAGAGCGATTGTAACCGCGAAAAACTTTTCAGAACGAGGCCTGCAGTAACGAGCAACGTCAGCGTGAGGGCGATCTCGCTAATCACGAGCCAATCCCTCGCGCGTTTGGCCGATGGCGGGTCTCCGCTCCCAGCCGAGCCGGTTTTCAACGCGAGCTGCACGTTCGCATGCGACGCTTGCCACGCTGGCCACAAACCGAAAATCACTGTCGTCAGAGAGGCGATCAAAAATGTGAAACCTAGAACCGGTAGATCGAAGGAAATTTGTTGAAATCGGGAAACGTGCTCCGGACTTAGCGCAATCAAACCGTTACGCACCCAAACCGCCATTAAGAGACCCAGCGCGCCACCGATTAATGTAATAACGTAACTTTCAATTAGAAGCTTCTTA
>WNGC01001232.1_pt1 | contig 15476 bp, 9 predicted proteins | sample 5400051 | NCBI WGS metagenome assembly WNGC01 (sample SAMN13153368, study PRJNA577476) | soil metagenome | isolation source: 20 cm soil or saprolite under grassland replicate 2 | place: USA:California | collected 2016-06-15 | reverse complement strand
TTGCAGATGGTGCGGGAGCGAGGGCCCTTTGGGGTACGAAAGGACTCGCGAACCAGGTAGGTGAAGTAGGTGACGCTGCCGTGCTTGCATTTGGTGACCTGCACGAACATACGTGCTACATTGAAGCACATATTTTCATTAATGCAAGCCCAATCTTAACAAATCTTGCCTTATTACTTGCTACATTTCTGACGGAGATCCCTGTCTCTCAGAGGTTTTCTCATTTTGAAAGGGAAGTCAGGCTAATATCAGTGGCAATGCCTCAGCCCAGGTTGTTCCGTTTCCTCTTGCTCGCCGCGCTGGCCATGATTGCCGGGTTTCTTGCGCTGGCCATCGCCGTGCCCATCGAGCCGCAAGTTCCCGCGCCGTTGATTGCTCTTTTTTCACCAGGCCTGAAGCTGGCCGAATCCATCATGCCGGAAACTCACAAATCAATGGCGTGGACCTTCGGTTGGTTCTTGCGCATAGCCCTCGCCGCCAACGCCACTTTCTACTTCGCGATCTTCGCCTTGATTGCCTACCTTGCAGATCGTCCCCGCCCCAAATAACTCGTCGATTCGGTGGCTGGCTTGTGGTTGCTGGAATCGGGGTGTTGAAAAGGAAAGAGGTCGAGGCAAACAAGATTGACAAGCAGGGAGCACAACTCTCCTCAGAGTGCCCCCTCACCCATCAACAACTAGCCAATGGGAACAAACAACCTCACGGCACAATGTCAGTTGGATGCGGCCGATTGTTCCGATTGGGTCTGGTCTGCGCAAGTAGTGTCGGCACCCGCCAAATCGTTTCATGGCCGGGCCCCGGTTGTAGTCTAGTTCTTGGTCGCTTCCCATCTGCGCGCAGCAGAGAGAGCGCCCCGCTTGGCTTTGCATTCGACTTCCGCGCGGCAGAAACGGAGGACTTCGCTTGTATTCTGCACTGATTTTCCATCCTGGTCTCCTTCATCCGTTGGCAGGAGATCAACCAGGTGGCCAAATTCATGTAATAGGGCGAGGATCTGCGCGTGCATCGAGTCTCCCGCATAGGGCCCCACGCGCAACACGCGTGCGCCGCGAAGCCTCCAGAACCCGCCTTCCTTTTGAATTTCGACCACCCTGGCCATTGGAGAGAAAAAAGCCCCTTTCAGGTTGATCGTGATCGTCGCGTAACTTCCGTCGCCCTGGAAAACCCTTGCGACATACGGATTCCGGAAAATGGTCATGTTACCCAGATTTTTGGATTCCAGGACGAACTCTTCTCCCTTGCGGTCTACCGCAAAGCTGAATGTTCGAAAGGTGTCCGCTGGATTCGAATCCTTTTCCCGGAACCACGCCGAACAGGCATTTTCCTTTTGAAGGATCTCCAGAACTCTATGGCGCGCCCGCAGAATTTTTTGACCTGCTTTCCCCATGGTCGCCAGATCCTCTTGCACCAGATCTCTGGGGGCATGGCACCCGATTTGCGCCGGGCTTGAAGCATTGCATGGATTCACCGATGGCACATTTACCGACGGCGTATCGCAGGATGAACCTAGATCGCTGCCTGCTGCCGTTGCCGCGTGCGGAGCAGGGACCGCACTTCCCGAGTCTCTTGTGCAAGGTGCCCGGCCAACAAGCAGGTTAGCGAGCGGCAGAGCATCGGCGGCGCGACGGATGAGTTTGACGGCCTGCGGCAACGCCACCGTTCCGGAAAAGCTCGACATAATAAGAAGAACGACGGCATGAGTGTTCCTTGGGGCGGAGTACATCTTTCTCTCCCGCCCGGACCTGCAACTCACCACAGACCGTCCTCGGAGGCTCGCTTCCTGATGGCCGTCAACCGGAAGCTGCCCGCGGGAGGGTTGAACCTCGATCCGGGACTAAAGGGAAAGACGAAGTTCGGGGAGCAAAGCCACCTCAAACGTTTCTGGAATGATTCTCAACGGGTCTGGCGTTCTGGATTCTGCTACTGACGAGTTCTCAGCTACGTGAAATTCGTGAAGTAACATAGTTAAATTTAGAAGATTTATTGCACGGAGAGTCGCGTTCGAATGCTGGCCGCATTCCTCCTTGGCCGGCGCGGAGGGAAGCAAGGCGAGATCGATGGCCTGTGACTGCAAACTCCTAACATTCTTTCGCGCCCTGCTCCGAGACGTAGTAGGGCGCGCTGGCGGTATAAATGCGCTGGTTGCCGCGGACCAGGAGTGTCCATTCGAGGAGCCGCGCGCGCTGGTTGTGCAGGAAGTATTCGTACCAACGGCACTCCACCAGTTCGGGAATGACCACGACAATCTTCCGGTCGGCGTGTTTCTCCGCAAGTTCGAGAATGTACTGAACGATGGGAACAATAATGAATCGGTAAGGCGATGGAAGAAGAACCAACTTGGGCGTCTCGACGCCCGCGGCGCGGAAAGGCTGCTCCACGTAGCGCTCCCATTCCGTACGCAATAGTTCGGAATGTTCGCTGGGCTCAACGTGAATGGCGATGATTTCCGGGGAAAGACGCGAGGCAAATTCGAGCGCCTGCCTGGAAATTTGGTTCCAGCGCTCAATGGGCACTACGGCAATGGGCCGCGCGGCTTCGTTCGCCGGGACCACGGGCGCGGCGCAGCTCGTAGCCACTCTGACCATGTGATAGTGACGCCGTACCACGCGAAACAAGTAAATGAGTAAAGGAATAAAGATGACCGTGATCCAGGCACCTTCGGCAAATTTCGCTACCAGGACCACGATGACGGTGATGCCGGTAACGAATCCTCCGAGGCCATTGACTAGAGCGCTCTTTAGCCAGTGCGGGCCGCGTTTTTTCCGCCAGTGCGCGACCATGCCGAATTGCGAGAGTGTAAAGGCCAGGAAAGCTCCCACGGCGTAGAGCGGAATCAGCCTGTCCGTGACGCCGCCAAATATGACCAGCAAGAAACAGCTCAGCAGTGCAAGAACCACGATGCCGTACGTGTAGACCAGCCGGCGGCCGCGGTATCCGAAGACGTGCGGCAGGTAATTGTTCTGCGCGATGGCGCGGCAGAGGCGCGGGAAATCGGCGAACGCGGTGTTTGCGGAAAGAGATAGAACAAAGAGAATCGACGCGATGGTGAGGTAGTAAAAAACGCCTTTGCCGAAGACCGCGGCGATCAGCATGGAGAGAAGGCTCTGGTACCCGGGCCGGCCCGGGTCGGTCGCCGCGATGCCGTAGACTTTCACGAGATAGGAAATTCCCGTCAGCAGGACAGCCAATAGAAAAATGATAACCGTTAGTGTGCGCTGCGCGTTTTTCACGCTGGACTCGCGGAAGGCCTTCACGCCGTTGCTGACGGCCTCGACGCCGGTCAGCGCGGTGCAGCCGCTGGCGAAAACTTTCAGCAAGAGCCACAGCGTGACGGCTTCGGTCATGGCCGGCGGGGGCGGCAGCGGGGTCACCGGCACGGGATGTCCACCACTGAGGGCCACGCGCGCGAGCCCGCCAACGATGGTGATCAGCAGCGTGCCGACGAAGAGATAGGTCGGCACCATGAAGGCCACGCCCGCTTCGCGGACGCCGCGCAGATTCAGAATGGTGATCACCGCCAGAATTCCGACGCAGAGGGCTGCGGTGCGCGGCTGCAGCGAGGGAACAGCGGAGACCAACGCGCCGACGCCCGCGGAAATGCCCACCGCCGCTGTGAGAATGTAGTCCGTAAGCAGTGCCGCTGCCGCAAGAAGGCCGGGAAAGACACCCAGGTTGAAGCGCGCGACGGTATAAGAGCCGCCGCCGCTTGGATAAGCGGCGATCGTCTGGCGATACGAAAAGTAGACGATGACCAGCAACGCAATGATGGCCGCGCTGATGGGAATGATGTACTGCACGCCCAGAAGGCCGAGAGGAATCAGCAAGCTGAGGGCGGCTTCCGGACCGTAAGCGGCGGAACTGAGCGCGTCCAGCCCGAAGATCGGAATGCCCTCGCGGACGCCGATCTGTTCGGCGCGCTCGTCGCTGGTCTTGAGGGGCTTGCCGACAATGACGTCCAGGATGTTCATCGGAGGTTGGTTCGCCTTGCGACTCTCTCCTTGCGTGTCCATTTGCTCTGAGTTGGCTCGCAAAGTCAACGGCGGGGAGATGTGCGACGCAGCACGATTCTGCTGCAATCGCCAGAAGCGGCTCTACGTTTACGTGAACTCCGCGACGGAAACGGACGGGCACGATACTTGGTGCCCCTACGGAAAATGCTGTCGCGTTTCCCGCCAGATTGAAATGGGTGCCTGCCAACGCTGGAGTTAAAACGCGTGGAACTTATTGGCGGGCGGGGCGTATCATCTGGCAGGGAGGTGGATCATGTATTGCGATGGTTGTGGTACCCAACTCACCTCGGGCGGGCAATTCTGTACCAAGTGCGGCAAGCCGATTGTCCCGAGCGCAGGAGCGGCATCGCCCCGGACCTCCGAAAACCCGGCGTGCTCTTAGAAATATAAGCGCAACGAGAGCTGCAAGTTGCGCTCGCCACCACCAACGCCGCCCCCCTTGGTAGTTACTTTCCCAAAGGTTGAACTGGTTGGGTTGAAGGTCACGCCGCCGCCGCTGCCTCCGCCCCAATTCGGGTGGTTGATGAAGTTGAACGCCTCCGCGCGGAACTGCAGCCCACTTTTCTCGTTGAACGGGAACGCCTTGAATAGGCCGAGGTTCCAATTCTCGAATCCAGGCTGGTAGATAAGGTCGCGAACGCGCTGGGTGTTGAACGTTCCGGCAGCCGGCTTGGCAAAGACCGAGGTGTCGAACCATTGGCCATTGGCGCCGAAGGTCCCGATGATTTTCGGAGTGCCGTTAACGATGTAATACTGGCCGTTAGTGCCGCACCCGAAGTTCGAGTCTAGGCCCACGCCCGCGTAGTCTTTAGCTTCGGTAACGCCGCAAGGCAAGCCTGTCTGGAACTGCGTAACGCCGCTGATCTGCCACCCGCCTAACAGCTTCCCAGTCAACTTCGAGTGGTCTTTGAAGAACGGCAAGTCGTAAAGGTAATTAAAAACGAGAATGTGCCGAGCATCGAACTCTGAGGGCCCCCACAGCGAGCTCACATCGTAAGTATTGGGCACGACGTCGCGCTGGTTGGAGCCGTTGTCCATACTTTTGGACAACGTGTAGGACGCGCCGAACTGCAGCCCGTCCGAGTAGCGGCGGTTCCAAGAAATCTGGAGTGAATTGTACATGGAGTTGGCAACATTATCCGTTTGCCGAATGGAGCCGAAGCCCTTGTAGGGCCGCAGGTAGTTAATATTGACGCCAGGACTCGCTGCAACGACTGCCGTCGTCGGCTGGTTGATATCGGCCTCTCGCTGCAGATGCAAGCCGCGACGCGCTACGTATCCCACACTCACGAGCGACTTCCAGAACATCTCGCGCTCGTAAGTGACATTCCAGGCCCACGATTCAGGGGGCTTAAAGGCTTTGCTCTGCGTTGTGACCAGCAGCGGAATGTTGGCTGCGCCGCCAGCTCCGGGGTTATCCGCCAAGCCGTTGTCGACACGGGCGTTAGGTTGGAACGGCGGATTCCCGCCGAGGAAGATCGAGTCGCTCACACCCAAACGCGTTATGTAGCGACCAGCACCGGCGCGAAACACGGCCTTCTTGTTGAACTGGTAGGCGATGCCGAGACGTGGCTGAATTTCACCCCACTGAATGTCGGAGTAATGGTCGGGGACACCACGGAAAAGGCGACTGAAATCGAACTGAGTCGAGTCGGCCTCGGGGACTCGGCCCTTGGCGGAAGAGGGAAATCCGCTCCCGGGAATGACCATGCCGTTATAGGTGTCCGCTCCGGTGCCGATGACAAGTCCAGTCTTTGGATCAATGGTGCCCTGGATAAGACCGGTTGTCGGGCTGATCGTAACCGCCTTAGCCGAATCGTACAACCTTGGGTCAAAGGCGATCATGTTCCCCCACAGGGCATGGTAGGGAATAATGACGGAATAACGGACACCGAACGTCAGAGTCAGATTCTGCCTAGCCTTCCAGGAGTCCTGCGCGAAACCCTCCCACATGTTCGCGCGGAAGATCGTGTATGCGCGATGGCCGATTTCGGAATAGGTGTCGAACACGCCCAGAGCGGCGTTTGCGACCGCGACTCCCGTCCCGCCGGTTCGGCCATCGGTGAACAGGAATTGGCCGTTTTGGTTGTTCGTGCACGTGGAGCAAGCCGCTACGTTGATCTCGTCATTGTCGTTTTCGCCGGATCGCTCCCAAAGGAGACCGAATTTCAGCGTGTGATTTTCTCTTATCCAGGTAAAGCTGTCGGATATGTCATAGATGGGGCCTGCGGAGTGCGACGGATACGGCCCGCCACTCAGGTCAGAGAAATTGCTTATCTTCACGGTTGGGATACGATTCGGAAGCAGTTTCCCTTGCGGAAATATATACGGATAGTTGAGGCCGCATGGCACCGTTGATTGTGCGCACGCTTGAGTTCGATCAAAGAAGTTCGCCGTATCTACAGGTATCAACACGACGTCCTCACTGGCGGTGACCAGAACCTCGTTAACCATACTGGGGTTCACGGTCCATGTGTAGTTGAGTGAGCCGGTCTTATTGGGGCGATTGAAAAACTTCGGGGTGCGGTCGGTATTGCCGTCGAGAGGTTGGTACTCCAAATATGTGTAATTCATCGCCCGAAATCTGAGGCGCTGCTTCTCTGTAAGGTTTACATCCACGCCCACAGTATCCTTGCGCTGGTCGATAGTGTGAAGCTTCGCGGCAAACCAGTTGCCATTGCCGCCGATGAAGGGGGCGAGGTTGGGAATCGGCCACGCGTTCAGAATACCGATGCCATTGGGGCTAAGCCGATTCACCGGAATGATGTTAAAGCCTTGGGGGTTGCTCGGAGTCGCCTGCGAGAGGTCTTGAATGCATCCACTTGTGCTGATGGTTCCGGACCCAGCTGGGATTTCTTTCCCGCACTGCGAGGACGCGGCCGACGCCGGATCCGCGACGTACACAGGAATCTTGTTACCAGCTGAATTCTTGCGGTTAATGAAAGGGTTATTCGGGTCCAGCAGTTCACTAAAGTCGCCAGCGCGCATTTTGAGCGTCGGAACTGTCAGCAGACCAGCCGATCCAACCGTCGAACCTGATTCCAAAAAGTGATATTTGACCCATTCTTCGCCCCAATAGAAGAAGACCTTGCTTTTATTGGTGTTGAACTTTCCGGGGATGAAGAACGGGCCGCCGACGTTGAACCCAAACTGGTTGTAGTGGAGGGGGGCCGCGAACTGCGTACGCGGGTTAGCGTTGCGCGCCCAAGTGTTAGCATTGAAAGCGTCGTTCTTAAGGTACTCATAAGCGGCACCATGGAAGGTCTGAGTGCCGGTCTTGGTAACGATGCGGATTTGCGCACCGGACGTGCGGCCGTACTCTGCGGGGTAATTCGAACCCAGTATTTGGACCTCCTGTGTGGAGTCCACATCCGCCGCGCCGAGACTGGTGCCGTTGGAGCGAGTCCGGGTAGCCGGAGCACCATCGTACGTGATTAGATTCTCCGGGTTGCGCGAGCCGTTAAAATTCGCTGGACCCTGGCTGAATGCGAAGGTCAAGTTCGCCAGCGTCCCAGAGCGAGCACCAGGTACCAGCGCGGCAAGGCCAATCGGGTTTCTCCCATTCAGCTCGAGCGAGTCAATCTGCTCCCGGGTGATCAGCTTTTGCACAGCCGCCGATTCCGTCTGCAGCTGGACCGCCGAGGCCGAAACCTCCACCGTCTGACTGGCCGAGCCCACGGTCAGCATCGCATCAATGACGAGGTCAGCGCTGGGATCGAGCTTGTTTCCGATAGTTTCGAACCTCTGGAAGCCAGCGGCCTCAGCGACCATGGTGTAAAAACCGGGCGGGACGTTCGTAATGACGTAGTAGCCGGAATCGTTCGTGGTGGTCTGGCGTTCGACGCCGGTGTTGTTTCGAACCGTGACCTTGGCGTTCGCAATCGTGGCGCCCGACGGGTCTTTGATAAAACCTGAAATCCTGCCCAGGTCCGACTGCGCAAACAGCATTCCCGAAGTCCCCAGGCTCATGAATAGCACTAACACACTCATACGGCATGCGTTCTTCATGCTCCCCTCCGTATCTCGAAATCAACAAGCGAAGTTTCCGCTTTGGACTGTCACCCGCCCGGTAAGATGCTCTTTGAAGACTTACTTGTCAACGGGGTTTTCACGCGCGCACCGAGAGTGGCTGGCATCTCAGCAATCCAAGGCACGGGCGCCAAACCCTTTGTTTCCCAAATCGTGAGAAGCTACCTGGGGAGGCTAGTATTATGAGAGCGGAAATCTTTCTATCAGGTGAAGTTTGTATTACACGATAGCGCGTATTATCTACAGACGGGCCATTCCGGGGCGGTGGCTTTCTGTTGATTCTCGGCCAGTCCGTAAGGCATCCATTCAAGATAATTTTCCGGGTACCCTCCCTAAAGCCACCCGTGATGCTTTCCATTCTTGACAACGGCGGGGAGTGGGCCTACGCTCGCGCGATTCGCAGAGAAGCGCGAAGGACACGGCAGCGGAGGCAATCCCATGGAAAAAAAGAGACGAAGCAGGGGTATGGCAGGGGTGCGTTCGAATCGAGCTTGTTCCGCTTTCGAATGGATCGTGCTGAGCGTGTGGCTATTTGCGCCAGCGGTGATGGCCGCGGAAAACTACGAAGTGACGGTGGAGCGCAACGTGGCCGCGAAGATGCGAGACGGCGTGACGCTGCGCGCGGATATTTACCGGCCGAAGGCGGATGGAAAATACCCCGTGCTGCTGGTGCGCACGCCATACGACAAAACCGGGACGATCCACTTTGGGTTGAAGGCGGCGGCGCGGGGATACGTAGTGATCGCGCAGGACGTGCGCGGGCGGTTCGAATCGGAGGGGGAGTGGTACACGTTCAAGTATGAGCCGCAGGACGGGTACGACACCGTGGAGTGGGCGGCGGCTCTTCCCTATTCGAATGGGAAGGTGGGGATGTTTGGCGGATCGTATGTGGGGGCGACGCAATATCTTGCGGCGCTCGCGAAGCCGCCGCACCTGGCCGGGATTTGCCCAAACGTGACGGCGTCGAATTATCACGACGGGTGGACGTATCAGGGCGGGGCGTTCGAGCAGTGGTTCAACGAATCGTGGACGACCGGACTGGCGGTAAACACGATGCGGCGGCGCGTGGAGAGAAAAACCGATGCGCTGGGCGGGACCAAGGTGCTGCCGCTGATTTCATATCCGGTGCTGGAGCCGCCGTCCGCGGAGGGGCTGGCACCCTATTTCCAAGATTGGCTGGCGCATCCGAATTTTGATGAGTACTGGAAGCAGTTGTCGATCGAGGACCACTACGCGCAGATCCAGGTTCCGGTCTACGGCATGGGCGCGTGGTACGACATTTTTCTCGGCGGCACGCTGAAAAATTATGTGCGGCTGAAGACGGAAGCGGGCACGGACGCGGCCCGTCACGGGCAGCGGCTGATGGTCTCGGTCGGAGGACACGCGGGAGGATCGAGCAGCGGAAAAGTGGGCGCGGTGGAGTTTGGCAGCAAATTGCCCGCGGATGGGGACGAAGCGATGCTGCGTTGGTACGACTGGCTGCTGAAGGGAGAAGCGAACGGCGTCGAGAAAGAAAAGCCGGTGAAGATTTTCGTGATGGGAAAAAACGAGTGGCGCGAAGAAGACGACTGGCCGCTGGCGCGCGCGAAAAATACGAAATATTACCTACATTCGTCGGGCGCGGCGAACGGAACTGCGGGCAGCGGGGCGCTGAGTACGGTGGCTCCCGCGGAGGAAAGGCCCGATCAGTACGTTTACGATCCGAGCGACGCGGCGCCGACGATTGGCGGGCCACTGTGCTGCGGGGCGCTCCCGACAGGAATTGGGCCGGAAGACCAGCGGCCGGCGGAGGCGCGCGGCGATGTGCTGGTGTATACCACGCCGGCGTTTGCAAAGGACACCGAAGTGACGGGACCCGTCTCGCTGGATTTGTACGCGAGCAGCTCGGCGGTGGATACGGACTTTACGGGGATGCTGGTGGACGTTTGGCCGAATGGGTTTGCGCAGAACTTGACGAGCGGAATCCTGCGGCTGCGTTACCGCAATTCGCAGGAGAAGCCGGAGCTGGCGAATCCGGGAGAGACGTATCACATCACCGTGGATTTGTGGGCGACGAGCAATGTGTTTCTCGCGGGGCACAAGTTGCGGCTGGAAGTTTCCAGCAGCAATTTTCCACGGTTCGACCGGAACCTGAACACCGGAGAAGAGCAGTCGCACGCGACGCGGATGGTCAAAGCGACAAATGTGATTTATCACGATAAGGCGCATCCTTCGGCGGTGATTATGCCGATCGTGCCGTAATGGGAGGTGGCTGTGATCAGTGAGCGGTGACTGGTAGGGCCGCATCGCCAGGATTGGCTGTGCCACGAACAGTAGGGATGTCATGAGATCTTGCCGTGATTTCCGGCCGAGGCAGTTCTTTGATGTTCACCTGCGACTTCGATCGCGAGACGCCCAAGGAGTGAGAGCGGGCAGCACACTCATGTCGTGCGCGGGCCAAACAACATGGCGCACTTTGCTCGACACACTTTCCCACGGCCCCGATGAGAAACTTGACCAAAGCGACTTGGCTTGCTTCGCGTGGATTCTTGCATCCTTTGCCGCAGGGCTCATCCCCGGCGCGACGAGATCGTTACGGCAGGTTTTTTTCTAGATGTTACAGGCCAAGAGCGCCTCATCGAGAGTCTTCGGCGATCCCAAGCACCTCTTATTTTCATCGTCAATCGCCCACCCCAGAATTTGCGGAAACCTCATTCGCGAAAGAGTACAACCAGCCTCTCATGTCCTGGATCGAGCAGAATTATGGTGTCTGCGCCGTGTTTGGGCCTCGGCCCGACACTATCCCTCAGATCGGCGCTCCGGTTCTCTTTCTACGCGCATGTTGTCTCCCGTCGAAAACCTCCGAGCCGGTGACCCGTGAACGGTGAGTGGTGACTGGCAGGGGAGCACAGCCAAGATTGGATTCAGTCTCATGAAATGCTTTGCACCGTGTTATCAGGACATCCTTTACACTCGCCCGATCGGAGATTGACAGGTGGGGGGCGGCAGCCCTATGGTTTCGCGTAGAGATAAAGCCGAAATCGAAGAATCCGGGCCAGAAGTATGCGCAAGCGAAGAGGCCGTGGAAGTGAGGGGTGAACTCGCCCGTTCGTTCGAGACTTTCTCAACAAGGCATGTGCCGAGGCCGATTTTTCCAATGGTGCGAGCGAATCCCCCGCAGGCGAGACTGTGTGCGAAAGGAGAATTCCAATGAGGAGTCATGTGAGGAGACATGGGGCCAAGCTGGTAGCTATTTTTATTTTCGCTGGGGCTGCGCTGATTGCGTCGTGCGCGAAGCCCTACCACGAGGAAACGGAACGCTACGTGTTCGTGGCTACGAATATTAACTTGCCGTACTGGAAGGAAGCGGAGGCGGGGTTCCTGGATGCGGCCAGAACCCTGGGCGTAAAGGGGGAACTGACCGGTCCGACGACGTACGACCCGCACGGGGAGGTAGGAATTTTCCGCAAGATCGTGGAACAGAACCCCGCGGGAATTTGCCTCTCCGCGGCGCGACCCGAGATTTTCCAGGCGGACATCGACAAGGCGGTGGCAGCGGGCATCCCGGTGATCTGCGTGGATGCGGATGTGCCGGATTCGAAGCGCTTGGTCTACGTCGGAACGGATAACGTCAAGGCCGGCCGAGAGAGCCTGAAGCGGATGGCAGCGCTCATTCCGGGTAAAGGGAACATCGTGGTCATTTCGATTCCGGGACAGCATAACGTCGACGATCGTGTGGCGGGGGTGGCGGATGCGCTGAAGAATTTTCCCTCGCTGAAGCTGACCAAGATCCTGGATGACAAGGGCGACGCAGGAAGCGCGTTCGACCAAGTCTCCGAGCTGATCCAGAAGAAAGAAAAAGTGGACGGAATTATTTGCCTGGAGGCGACCGGGGGCTCCGGCGCGGCGGGAGCGCTGCACCGCTTCAGCATGGAGGGCAAGCTGCCGATCGTGGCGTTCGACAACGACCCGGGGACGCTGGATTGGATTGAGCGTGGTGCGATAACGGCCACGATCACGCAAAAGCCGTACGTGATGAGTTACTACGGGCTGAAGTTCCTGGACGACCTGCACCACAACGCGGTACACCAATTCAAAGACTGGCGCACCGCGCTGGCGACGCCCATGCCGACGTTCGTGGATACCGGCACGGTGGTGGTGGACAAGAGCAACCTGAAGGTCTATCGCGAAGCGCTGACCGAACACCCTGCGCCAATGTAGAGATGGCAGATGCGGCGGGGACCGGGGCGGATCGTTGCTGGTGCTCCATTCGAATTGCGGCTGGGTCCGAGAGCGGACCGGAACGGAAAAAAGCGAAAAAGCGCGTCGCCTTGACATGGGTGTTGACTCGGCCTACACTACGTAGTTTTTAGATGGTCCCGAAGAGCACCTAGAGGGGGACCATTATGGGCATGAGCATGAACAAAGGTTCGGACAAGGTCAAGGCAGGCATGGACAAGAAAAGGCTGGAGTATTACAAGAAGAAATTGCTGACGCGGCGGGAAGAGTTGACGAAGACCATCGCACGGACGCAGGAAGAGGGCCGCACGGCGGACGAAGATCCTACGGTGGACCTGGCGGACAAGGCGGCGAACTCCTATACGAAGGAGTTTCTGTTTGGGATGACCAATACGGACCGCAGGGTGCTCAACATGATCGACGCGGCGCTGAAGCGCATCCAGACGGACGAATACGGCGTGTGCGCGAACTGCCAGGAAGAGCTGCAGCAGAAAAGGCTGGAGGCGGTGCCGTGGGCGAAGCATTGTATCGCTTGCCAGGAAAAGATGGAGCAGGGCTTGCTGCAATGATTGGTGGGGAACGGTTGAAAGCACGCGTCTCGCGACCCGCTCGGGACAAGTTCCGACCCGCCACTACGGGACCACTTCAGAAAGCCGATTACTGCAGAGTACATTTCCTCTTTAATTGAAATGCGAAGAAGAGTAGAGTTCTGGCTGCGGTGGTGGACGGAGGCTCATCCAGCGGCGGGAGCGCGGCCCGGCGGTGTGCGCGGCTGGCCGCGGCCAGGGCGGGGCTGGCTGGCGGAGATCGGCGACACGGTCGTCAGCGTGCTTTTCCCCTCGGGTTGCCGAATCTGCGAGCGGCTGCTGACGAGCGCGAGCCCGGTACCCATTTGCGAGGAGTGCCTCTCGTCGTTTGAACGGGTGCCCAATATCGCATGCGAGGTTTGCGGGCTGCCCTAATGGGCGCAGAAAGAGGGGGAGCCGCTGCTTCTGCCCGGCTTGCTGGGACAGAACTTATGCCTTCGACGGGGCGCGCAGCCTTGCAGTGTATGAGGACGCAGTGGTGCGGCGCCGTTGAAATTCGAGCAGATCGAGCCGTTGGGGGGTGGTTTGCGGAGCGGCTGGCCGAATTGGTGAAAGCGGAGGGTGATAGCCTGGCGGCGGACGCGGTGGGTTCAGTGCCGCTATATCGCGAGCGAGAACGGGAGCGGGGGTACAACCAAGCGGCGCTCCAAGCCCCTGGAAAGAAAGGCTCCGATAGCCGCACAAAGCGGTGCTGCTGATGCATGCGCACGCGGGCGTTGCCGGAGGAACGATGGGAGTCAGTGCGTGGCGCTTTTGCCACACGTCCGGGCAGCCAAGTTGACAATGTACGCGTTTTACCAATTGGGCCGGAAAGCCTCGGCGTTTTAGGCCGAGGATATAAGGCCCTCTTGATTGCTCGGGTGCATTGTCCTAAACTCCTCTCCGTCCAAAAGACCTACGGGCGGGCAGCCCAAAAGTGAAGCCTCCTCGCTGGATGCTTGTGCACGAGCGCTGCGCGAGGCGCGAGCCGGTCCGTTATTGGGCTGACGGTGGCCCGGGCCGTCAGAAACCCCCCGCCAAGCACCAGAGAGTGGTAAGATAACACGAGGAAGGCGCGATGGGCGCAAACCGGCACATGTCGGTGGATTCCCGGGGGCGCTATACCCCCGAAGTGGCCGGCGAGGTTATGCCCGGTTCCGAAGGTCCCGCAGGTAGTAGATCCCACAACTTGAATTCGACGCGCCGTGCATCGCTGATGCAGGAGCCGGTGCTGGTGCTAAACGCGACGTACGAGCCGATCAACGTGACGGCGGTGCGGCGCGCGATGGTGTTGATGCTAAAGGGCGTGGCACAGGCGGAAGAGATGCACAACACGGAAGTGCACTCGGCAGCGCATGCGCACAGAGTGCCGTCGGTGATCCGCCTGCTGGCGTACCGGCATATTCCGCAGCAGAGCCGGGCACTCTCGCGGAAGAATATATTGCTGCGGGACCGCAACACCTGCCAGTTCTGCGTGCGGGTATTCCCGAGCTCGGAATTGACGCTGGACCACGTCGTGCCGCGTTCGCGCGGCGGGCGGTCCACCTGGGAAAACCTGGTGGCCTGCTGCTACCGGTGCAATAACAGCAAGGGCGACCGGACGCCGGAAGAAGCCGGGTTGAAGCTGGCGCGAAGACCCCGGCCGTTTACGCTGCACACCTCCAGACAGCTCATGAGGCTGATCGGACACCGGGACGAACGGTGGCGTAAGTATTTGTTTTACTGAGATTTACGCAGCTAAATCGATTTTTTGAAAAAAGTTAGATCAAAAGGAAACCTTTTTAGCCGGCGGCCATCTAACCTATCAATACCACTTCGAGGACACACCCCGGGAGGCGGTTAGGGCAATGCCCTAACCGCTTCTCTCCTTTTCAGGGCAATCTTCCACAGATAGCGGTTTCCGGTGGTCTCTCTGCAGTTGGATTCCGGAAAACTCTGCGGCACTCCGTCGCTCCGGGCGATTCACCGCTCGGACCAAGCGTAGTCCCCGGCGCTGGCTTTCCGCCAGGCCCACGCACGCGATCTCAAGTTCCGGCGAGAGATATTTCAGAAGCCGGCGAACACGCAACCAATAGTCCCCGGCCTGCAGTGGCAGATGGATGTGCTCGCTGGCCTTTAGTTCGATGACCGCATCCCAGCGCGAAGAGGAGGCCGCGAAAGCGCAGTCATAGTTCACGGGATTGCGCCGCGGGATGCAGGCTTACAGCCCCTGGCGCCAGTGAAATGATGGGATCCAGCACGGGCCGCGCCTGATTGAGGAGAGTTTCCGGTTCGCGTTGCGGGACAAGCCAGGTATCCCGGTTGCCGGCGCGCCGGGGATCGATTTCTTCGAGGACGTTCAGCGCGCGGTCATGCTCGTAGAGCTCCACGGCGAGTTGCGCGTGGAGTGCGGCGAGACGGTGCGCGACCATGCCGCAGGAGTTCTTGGGAAGAATGATGCGAACGCCAGAGATCGCTCCTCGGCAACTCGATTCGCGCACACGCCGCAGCCAGAGTAACTCCCGGAGGCTAGCTTGCAGTTCAGCCGCGAATTCCATGGGTGAATTATAAATAAGATACGTAGCTGTTGTACTAGACTTTTCGGCTCCAAAGGGAGGGTCAGTAAAATCTAAGACGTCAACGGCCCACGATGAGACGTTGGACCAGAGCCTCC
>WNGC01001369.1_pt1 | contig 15489 bp, 15 predicted proteins | sample 5400051 | NCBI WGS metagenome assembly WNGC01 (sample SAMN13153368, study PRJNA577476) | soil metagenome | isolation source: 20 cm soil or saprolite under grassland replicate 2 | place: USA:California | collected 2016-06-15 | reverse complement strand
CCTCCACTGCCATATTGAGCCGTCACGAGGATATCGCCAACGGTCCTTCCGCCTTGAGTTGCAGCCGTGGTGAACCCGCCGCACGGGGCATTATTGCAGCCGGTGAGAATAGTCTTTGTCAACGTCTTTTGCAAGAACTCGAAATCGATGTAGGCGGTCCCATTGGTACTGAGTCTATCGGCGGAGGCGGTGACCCAGCGGTCGGCCCGCAGTTCGCTGGATCTTGGACTCGATATGTAACGGGCGGACCATTCCTTGGGACACCGGTTTCGAATAAAAGGCCGCCGACGCCGCTGCCGCTCGTAGTATCTGACCAATCAGTTATTGGACTGGGACTGGCGCTGGCTCGCAGATTACCGTCGATCTCGAATCCACCCGGGTCACCGTTCATCGCGGTTCCGGCGCCGACAACGTCGGTGAATTGCGTCCAGGCCGTGACCGCTCCCTGAGTCGCCGTCAACGTAAAGGCCAAACCGACATCGTCAGGCTGGATAACAAAGTCGGAGTTGGAAATGTTTCCGGCGCCATCAGCCGTCACAGTTGTGTCGAACCGGTCGACGCTATTGCTGTCAGTAATATTCAGTGCGACGGGTTGGTTTGCGGTCCAGCCGGTTCCGCTAATCACAACGGTTTCGCCCGGCATGTAATCCGACTTGTCGGTGGTGACAGTTTCCCCATTCGGCCCAGGCGTCTCGATCAAGCTAAAGCTACTGCTCGAGGTTCTTTGGTGTGGAAGTAACCCAGGTCCCGATGGCGACAGAGTGTTAGTACCTGTTTTTCATTGTGAGGGGTTTGTGTTAGTTTGTTTTTTAATTTGGGAATTGATCCAAGACCGTTTTGTTGGTTTTGGTTTGTCTACGTTTGGGAATCCTTTGAAATTCATTTGCCGTTGGGACTTCCTCCTGGTTGAGCGGACGCGGTCGCGGCAGAAATGGCGTCAAGAAGAATGCGGTCGAGCACCGGTTTGCGAAGGAAAGCTGATGCGCCGCCTTGCATGGCGCGCTCGCGGGCCTGCGGCAAATCGTGGCCGGTCATAATGATGACGGGGAGCGCGGCGTATTTCTGGGCGAGATGCGCTTGCACGTTAAACCCGTCCATGTGCGGCATCTGCAGATCGAGAACGACGCAATCGGGCAGGCGTGTCTCGATGGATTTCAAAAACTCCGGACCGGAGCCGAATGTCTCCACACTCAGGCCGACGGAACGCATCAAGCGCATGAGCGCTTTGCGAATGGGTTCTTCGTCGTCAACGACAGCAACGTGCGGAGGAGCTTTGGTCACAAACCTGCGAGAATAGCCAGTCGAGGAGGCCCGCGCTATTAGACCTTAGGTTGTTATGCTAAAGGCTGTTATGCCTAAGGTTACTATCCTTTAGTATACTATACTTTAGGCTAGCATGAAGAAAGGACGGTTAATCAGCAGCCAGCAGTCTTAGAACCCATCTCATAAATAACGGGACGAGTGCGTTGCCAGAGATTTGGCGCTGCGGCAAGGCGCGAGGAGGGAGAATATCACTTCATAGATCTTTGACCGACGAGCAACGCAGCCGCAGCGGCAAAGATCGGCAACCTCCGGGCTAGGCTCTGGCGAGCCCCGAAAGCTTTCGGGGTTGCTCCTCAGTCATCCCGCAGCGGCGGGACTTCGGCTATGCTCCTTCGTCGCGCCTTGCCAGCCAATCGCCATAGCTTAGCGCACTCATTCCCTATTTATGAGATGGGTTCTAAGCTGCTGATTTGAGTGAGTTAGTTCCTCTGATCCCGCAACGTTCCGTTAAGCGCGCCAACTCTGCGACTGATTGCACCTTCATTTTCGCCATCACTCGGGCGCGATGCATTTTGACTGTCGCTTCAGTGATCCCGAGGTCACCAGCAATTTGTTTGTTCATCTTGCCGGCCACCACATGCTGGAGCACTTCCCGCTCCCGCGGTGTGAGTGTGTCGAGACGCGCGTGGATTTCGGATAGTTCGGCCTGTTCTCCGCGGGAGACAGCGTCTCTTTCAATGGCGGCGCGAATGGCCGGAAGCAGATTTTTAGCATTCACGGGTTTGGTGAGGAAATCAAACGCACCACCTTTCATCGCCTGCACACTTTTCGAAACATCACCGTGGCCGGTGAGAAAAATAATTGGAAGACTACTGCCTTTCTCGGCCAGTGCCGTTTGGAGCTGAAGGCCATTGAAGCCAGGCATCGCGATATCAAGCACAAGGCACCCCAGGCTGGTCGGATCGTGCTGTGCGAGAAATTCGCTGGGCGACGCAAAGGCGGACGCGGCAATGCCGGCCGAACGCAGTAAACGCAAGACAGCTTTTCGTATCGCTGCGTCGTCGTCCACGACAAACACGGTGGGGCTAGGAGAAGAAGGCATTAGCTAGTCAGTGATCACTGCCTCCTTTCGAGTAAGACGCTCCGACGCGCTTACCGCCGGTTCTTCCGCCCCCGATCCGTTCGCACCGGGTCCGAGCAAGACGCTGGGAGCGGCTACTCTGGGAGCCGATGCGTCGGTCGCGGCTAAGGCTGATCCATCGAGAACCTTGGACGACGCTGCCGAGAGCGCATCCGACCTAACTATCAGCAGACTAAAATGAAATGTCGCGCCGCGGTCCGAATTCTTCGTAGCCCAGATTTCACCTCGATGCGCGTTGATGATGGTGCGGCAGATGGAAAGGCCAAGCCCCATTCCCTCCTTTTTCGTGGTGAAGAAACGCTCGAAGACTTGTTTTCGTTTTTCCTCCGGAATGCCGCAACCACGATCGGTGACGGACACCTGCACTGTGCCGTTCTCCGATTTAGAAGCAATGAGCAGTTGACGCTCCGAGGATTCGCAATCGGCCATCGCTTCGCAGGCATTGAGCACCAGGTTAAGCAACACCTGTTGAAGCTGGATCCGGTCGCCGGGAACTGGTGGCAAATTCTGGGCGAGGTCAGTATCCACAGTTACGTTTTGATTGATGAGATCACTGCGCGTTAGTCTCAGGACATCCCGTATCACTTCGTTCAGATCGATATCATCGGAGTGCTTTTGCGGTTCTCCTTTTCTTAGTAGCCGGCGGAGGCGGTGGATTACTTCCCCAGCGCGTTGGTCTTCGGTTACAATGTCATTGAGGATCTCGCGGACCTCATTAAGATCGACCTCGTCAGCATCCAGGAATCGCTGAGCAGCCTGAGCATTACTGAGAATCGCGGTGATCGGGTGGGTTAGCTCGTGCGCAAGCGAACTGGAAAGTTCCCCCAGTGCGTTCACACGCGCGAGGTGCGCCAGGTCATGGCGCTGGCGGGCCGCCTCCAGCTCTGCCTGTTTTCGAGCAGTAATGTCCATGCTGATTCCCAGAAGACGTATCGGCTTCCCCTGTTTGTTTACCTGCACACGCCCCCGCGATGCGACCCAGCGCACACTGCCGTCCGCAAGAACTCTCCGAAACTCTGCGTCGTAATCTTTGCCGTCTTCGATCGCATTCCGAAGTACCTGTCGGACTTTATCGCGATCATCCGCATGCCATCGCGAAATGAGGTCTTCAAATGTGATCCTTCCGGAAACAGGGAAGCCCAACTGGGCACGCTGCTTCGGCGTGACCCAGATCTCATCCTTGCCCAAATTCCACTCCCATAGCCCGAGATCCGCTGAATCTGCGGCTAAGTTCAGCCTCTTATCGCTTAGTTCCAATTCGCGCCCGAGGCGCGCTCCTGTAGCCATATCGCTACTCAGCTCGTAGCCCATCGCCGCGACGATTGCCGTATATGTGAAGCCGAGGAAAAAGGGGACTTGGATGACGCCCCAGATCACCAGCGGGACGTGCCACGCCAGGATCGCGCCGAAAATCATGCTACCGCCGACGAGCAAAGCACGTCGCCGATCACCGCGTCGCCACACGGTGATTGTTGCGTCGACGGAAAAGATAAGGAGCAAGAGCAGACTGACCTGACTAAGTAAACCCCATGGATTCGGGATCCCGACGGGCACTGAGACGATCTCACCGGCCCACGAGAAGTGGCGAATGTCTGTAATCGCCCGGAAATTGATACTTACCGGAAAAATGAAATTGAAAATCAGTACCAGCGTTCGCAGACTGTAGATGCTCCACGCCAGCCAGCGTCGTCCGGCATGGAGATAGAGTTGCACGAAAGCCACGAACGACACCGTGAGCACCCACGCGGGTACGTGTACCCAGCGCACCAAAGTCTGGTATTGCTCGACTGTCTGGGCATTCATCATCACCAACTCGAATGCACAGATCGCCGCCGCCGCGACCGCGCTACAGGAAAACAACAAATGCGCCCAAGTCTGGCGCTGTTTGCACCAGACTGCGCAATAGAAGGCCGCAAGCGTCAAACACGCCGCTGCATTCATTGACCAGGTGACGGTGATCCAACTCATCGGAATGCGGAGGCTGAGCGTTAGTCGCTATCTTCTTCGGATTTTTACAGGCGAAGTTTCGAAAAAAAGTTAAAATCTGACCTCAATCGCCGGGATGCTCCACGGTGAACGGCGCTCAGAGGTCTGATCGCCCTACCGATGCGTTTTTTTTGGCAGGGCCCTTCACGCAGCTTGCTCGCCGTGGCGGTGGCTGTTGGAGCTTCGTCGGTTTGGGTCTCGGGCGCGCTCATCTATGATCCGCCCGGAGCGCTAGCTGACTGATGCGGTCCAGTGGCGATGGGCGCCATCAGGCCCATCAATGTTAAAGTGATTATCTGGAGCGCTACGACCAGGGCTGCGCCGATTTCTTTTTTCATGCCCACGGTGTGTCGAATTATTTTTCTCATGTTTCTTCCTAACTATTGTGAGGGTGAGTTTGAGTCGCGCTCCCCGGGGGGTTCGCTGAGGTGTTTCCATCTCGCCATCGTTCTACGGAAACTGGGGGGAGAAGTTTATAGGGCTACTGTGCTGACTGAGCGCGTGATTTTGACCTAGGGCAGTAGGTGGAATGTGTCCCTAGGCAATTAGTGGAGCGCGTAGGTTAGAGTGAATTCCTGGGCGACACCCCAGGCAATGATGAATCGGCGCTTTCAGCGCTAAACAGATTGCGGCGCCGTAGCTACGGAGGGTTTATCTGGCGATCTCAGCTAACAGGAATGCTGAGTCGCGATGGTCTATCTCTTTTCCAGAACGTTGTTGGATCGAGGCGCGACCCACGGTTCGAAAGGCCCTAGATTTTCGGCGGCCCATCTGCGCGCGAATTGCTTGAGCTCGGCTGCATTGTGGAGGTTCAACTTGTGCTTAATTTTTTCGCAGTGGGTTTCGATTGTCTTGCGGCTAAGATGAAATTGCTCGGCTATCTCACGCGGACTGTATGACGCGCCCAGAAGTTGAAACACCTGCATTTCGCGATCGGACAGACGCTCGACGCCATCACGCGAGGCAATCGGTTTTTCGCGCAACATCCGCTGCACCACAGCTGCAGCGACTCGTTCGCTGAAATACAAGTCACCGGTGAGGACTTTGCGCAGCGCTCGCAACACCTCATCGGTTGCGTTTTCTTTCATGATGTAACCTGACGCGCCGGCACGCAGAGCGCGCTCGGCGAAAATCAATTCGTCGTACTGTGACAGGACGAGCACCTTTATTTCGTGATGCTCGACTCGCAACGTTTTGATGAAGTCAAGCGCGTCGCCACCCTTCAACCGTAAATCCAAAACCGCCAAATCGGGTTTGCGGTCGTCCACAAGCTGTTTGGCATCCAAGACATTGTCCGCGACTCCAACGCAAGCGAGGTCCGGTTGGTTGTCGACTAATTGCCTGAGTCCACTGCTAAGCACCGGATGGTCCTCGATTATGACGACGCGCGATTTTTTTTGGCTTTGTTCTTGTGGATTCATGGCAGGCCAAAAACCGCGGGCTACGCCTCCAACGGCATGCGGCAACTAACGACTGTTCCTTTCGCTAGGTTGGATTCCACTTTACAAGAGCCGCCGATACACTGCGCACGATACCGCATGATTCGAAGACCCATCCCACCACCGTTTCCATTGCCGTTCGCTTCGAAACCTGTTCCGTCGTCCTGTATCGTCAGTACCAAGTCATGATCGTCGAAACCGAGATCGATCTGGACGCCGTGGGCAGCCCCATGCTCGACCGCATTGCGCACCGCTTCCTGCGCGATCCGATATAGTTGGGCCGCCACAGGCGCGCTGATTGGTAAAGATGATGAATCCGCTGTAGCTGTGACCTTGACGCTGCAGTTGTGACTCATATTCGTTGCCAACGACCTAAGCGCCGCTTTCAAATCTCCCACCCCATCGGCGCTCTCGAGACTGCGCGCAGTAAGCCGCGCTTGTCTAGCGGCCTCATTGGCGAGCTTGGCGATGGCACCCGCCTTGTCGGCTTCGGCGGACTGGTCGGTGCGGAGTTGTTCCTCAAGCAGTTTGGCGCACAACGCGATGCCCACCAGTTGTTGCCCTACGCCGTCGTGCAAGTCATAGGCGATCCGCCGTTGCTCGCGGGCACAACTTTCAATCACTTCACGCTCCAGACGGGCACGCTCGGCAACTTCTCTCTCAAGCAATACCGTTCTTTGCTGCCTCAGCCGTTCAAGTTCGTCGCGTTGCCGCCGGGCTACGGCCTCTGCCTCCTTTCGAGCGGTGATGTCCAGGCTAATTCCTGTAAGCCGCATCGGCTTTCCGTGTGCATCTATCTGGACGCGTCCACGCGAGGCGATCCAGCGCACATTACCGTCGGCTAGAACAATCCGAAACTCCGCATCGTAACCTCGGCCGTTTTCGATCGCTTCCTTCATAGCCTGCCGGACTTTATCGCGATCATCTGGGTGCCAGCGGGAAATTAGTTGCTCCGATGTGATCCTTCCGGAAATAGGAAAACCCAACTGAGCACGACGCCCGGGCGTGACCCAGATTTCATCTTTGTTCAAATCCCACTCCCACATTCCGAGATTGGCGGAATCCGCGGCCAGGTTGAGTCTCTTCTCGGTTATTTTCAATTCACGCGTGAGACGCGCTGCTCGAGCCATGTCGTTACTCAACTCATAACCCATCGCCAAAACGGTCGCCGTGTATGTGAATCCGAGGAAAAATGGGACTTCGACTAGGCCCCAGATCACCAGCGGGACGTGCCACGCCAGAATCGCACCGAAGACCATGCTGCCGCCGACCAGCAAGGCGCGTCGCCGATCACCGCGTCGCCACACGGTGATTGTTGCGTCGACGGAAAAGATAAGCAGCAAAAGCAGACTAAAGTTACTAATCAGACCCCAGGGATTTGGCACGCCGACGGGCACTGAGATCATCTCACCGGCCCATGAGAAGTGGTAGATGTCTGTAATTGCGCGGAAATTAATGCTGACGGGAAAAATGAAATTGAGAATCAGTACGACCGTTCGCAGACTGTAGATGCTCCACGCCAGCCAGCGTCGTCCGGCATGGAGATAGAGTTGCACGAAAGCCACGAACGACACCGTGAGCAACCAGGTGGGCACATGCACCCAACGCACCGATAATTGGTATTGCTCCACCGTCCTGGCATTCATCATAAACAACTCGAATGCGGAGATGGCCGCCGCGGCAACCGCGCTCGAGCAAAACAACAAGTGCACCCAGCTGTCGCGCTGCTTGCACCAGACCACGCCATAGAACGCCGCGAGCGTCAGACACACTGCGGAATTCATCGACCAGAGGACGGTGATCCAACTCATCGGAATACGGCGGCTAATTCCTAATCACCATCTACTTCGGATTTTTAGGGGGAAAGTTTCGAAGAAAGTTTAAAAATCTGCGCGGCGCACAAAGCGTAAAGCCCCGTGGGAGCCACGCTCGTTTAGGGAGAGCGGCGCGCCATCCTTTTTTCAGCGTTATCACCGACCTTGCGTAACAACGACACTCATGAGATGATCGGCGGCAATGAAACACAAAACCCCCCTTTACCGCTGCCGTCATCGTAGTTGATGACGACAAGCTGGATCGCTCCCTGATTTAGAATTTTGAGAACTTCGTACCGAAATTTTCGGTAAGAACAATGAAAGCAAGAAGCGTTTAACAATCTGTGAAATCAGACGGCACTTCTGGTAGACAATTTCAGGATCAGTTCCTGACGACGCGCTGGAGCGTCGTCTTGTCCTGCGCGGACTCTGGAACTGATGAAGAGAAATCACACAAAGCGCTGGCCGAGCTTTGTAAAATTTATTGGCGCCCTGTTTTCGCCTTCATCTGCCGCCAGGGGCGCTCCGTTCCCGATGCACAGGATCTAACACAGGACTTTTTCGCCAAGGTCCTCAAAGGTCGTCTCCTCCAAGGGGCTGATCGTAACAGAGGCAGATTCCGATCACTTCTGCTCACCGCGTTGCAGCGTTTCTTGCACGATGAAGTCGAAAAGCGTCACGCGCGCAAACGTGGCGGCGACTTACGTTTCGTTTCCTGGGATGATTGGATGACGGAGGCGCCGTCCCACTTGTCGATTCCAGAGCTGGAATCGGACAGATGGTCACCCGAAAGAGTTTTCGATGTGCGCTGGGCTGCGACAGTGGTCGAGCGGGCACTGCGGCGATTGGGCGATGAGTGTGAGAAGCGCGGCCGACGACGCGTCTTTGATGTGTTGAGCAGTTGTCTCGCTGCGGAGCGGCAAGATGTATCCTACGCAACACTTGCCAGGGTACTCGGTCTTCGCGAGACGGCAGTGAAACCTCTTGTGCACCGCATGCGTGATCGTTATCGCACTCTGCTCCGGGAGGAAGTCGCTCAAACCGTCGGAGGAACCAATGAGATCGACGACGAATTGCGCTATCTCTGCGCAGCGCTAAGTGCCGCGAAATAGCTTGCGGAAAAATCGGACTTTCTCGCCTTCGGACGCAATATCGCAGGCCATAGACCAAAAACGTCGCCGCTTGCGAAGATTTTTTTGCCGCGAACGTGCTGATTGCGGCAGAGCCGCGCTGTGTCATCCGTGGTTAAGTTTCTAGAATTTCTTAGGAACTTCGCCCACGGGAATTTTCGGATACGAATACTGGAACCACACAGCGTGCGTTTCGCAGTTTTACGCGAACAATTAACGCCCCGATGAACAAAAATGTTCGCAATAATTCTGATTTTTGCTTTGCAACATTTTAAAGCCGTTCTACTATCCAGTCCCCTATCATGAGTTCACACAGCGGTTCTGTTTCCCTCACTCTCCAGAATGAAACGGGCATCTGCCCAAAGTGTGGATCGGCATCGCGAGTTGGTCGCAGTCTTTGTCTGAACTGTCTTCTCTCGGCGGGTATTGACACCAACGGCGATGGCACGCAGGCCGAGGAAACGCTCGATGACTTGCTGGGTAAAATTGACGGACCCGACACAGATTGGCACTTGGGCAACTATCAAATTCTGGAAGAAATCGGACGCGGCGGGATGGGCGTGATTTATCGGGCGCGACAGCGGCATTCACGCCGGGTTGTCGCACTCAAGCGCATTTTATCCTGCCACGCGGATTCGCGGGAGACGCTGATGCGCTTCCGACGTGAAGCGCAGGCTGCGGCCAACCTCGATCACCCGAACATTCTGCCAATTTATGAAGTCAGCGAGAGCGAAGGGCTGCCTTTCTTCAGTATGAAGTTCGCCGGCGGCGGCAGTTTGCTCGAAGCGGCTCCAATGTTGCGCCGCGACCCGCGTCGCGCTGTGGCATTGATGGCGAAGGTTGCGCGCGCAGTGCAATACGCACATGTGCAAGGAATTCTCCATCGCGATCTTAAACCCGGAAACATTTTGTTGGACGGCGGCGGCGAACCGCTGGTCAGCGATTTCGGATTAGCAAAATGGCTTCAGCCAAACAGCGATTTGACACGTACACCCAGCATTTTCGGGACGCCAGGCTACATTGCGCCTGAGCAGGTGAACGGCTCAAACGGAAATCTTACGCCCGCTGCCGATGTATACGGTTTGGGTGCGGTTTTGTTCCACCTTTTAACAGGCCGGCCGCCATTCACAGGTGAGCACGCGCTGAAGGTGATTCAGCAGGCAAGTGAAAGGCCCGCGCCGAAACTGCGGAGCGTAGCGCCGGCGCTTGATCGCGATCTGGAAACAATCTGTGCCAAATGTTTGGAACATGAGCCGCAAGCGCGTTATCGCTCGGCCGGTGACTTGGCCGAAGATCTTGAACGGTGGCTCCACGGCCATTCCATTGTCGCGCGGCCTGTTTCGCCGCCGGTGCGTCTGTGGCGGTGGTCGCGACGGAATCCGATCGTTGCGGGGATGGCCGCGCTCTTGTTGGCGCTGGCAACAGTAGTGGGCGTAATGACTTGGAAGGCCGAGACGGCGGCCCGGCCTCCGAGAAGTGGCATTGCAATCCTGCCTTTTGAAAGTCTAAGTCCGGAGAAAGAAAACGCGTTTTTCGCCGACGGCGTTTACGATGGTGTTTTAACCAAGCTGGCGAAGGTTGCGAATCTAAAAGTGATCAGCCACAACAGCGTGGCAAAATATCGTGGCGTGCGCGATAACCAGGAAATCGGCCGCGCTTTAAACGTTACTTACGTACTCAAGGGAAGTGTGCGTCGGGAGGCAGGGAGAATCCATTTGAATGCTCAGTTATTTGATACGCGCACGAACGCTTCCGTGTGGGCGGAGCAGTACGATCGAAACGTGGGCGACGTGTTCACGCTCCAAAGTGAGATCGCGCAAAAGATCGCACGCAAGCTCGGAGCCGGGGTTTCATCCGCCGAGAAAAATGCCATCCAAGAGCCGCCGACCACGGATCTCATAGCTTACGACGCGTATCTGCGGGCGAAAGATCTCATCAACGACATTTCCTTTAGCACGCGACTACGGGAAGATCTGTTCCAAGCCGTGCGCCTTCTTGACCAGGCAGTGGCGCGCGATCCTTCGTTTTTTGATGCCTATTGCCAATTGGCGGGAGCGCATGACCGAATCTATTTCGGTGGGTCCGACCACACCGAAACGCGCTTGAAATTGTCTGAGTCGGTAATTCAGTCGATTCGCCGGCTGCGCCCCGAATCGGGAGAGACTCATTTGGCCGTTGCTCAACATTATTATTGGGCGTATGCGGATTATGACCGCGCGAAGCAGGAGCTGGTGCTCGCACGCCAAACGTTGCCGAACGAGTCGCGGATTCCACTTTTGACTGCCTACATTGACCGGCGTCAGGGTCGCTGGGAGAAATCGCTCGAGGAAATGAAGCATGCGTTGGAGCTGAATCCACGTGATTTTTCGATACTCCAGCAAATCGCTCTCACTTACGAGGCATTGCATCGATACAAAGACATGGCAGCCACGCTTGATCGCGTGCTGACGATGGCTCCAAAAGACATTCCCAGCCGCGTGCGACGCGCGTTGGTGGACCTCGAGGAGCGGGCAGACCCCACACTCTTCCACAGCACAGTTGACGCGATTTTGAAGGAGGACGCGAACGCCTCGCTTTGCTTTGTTAATCCATGGCTCTTTCTTGTCTTGCGTGCACGCGATCCGACAGCGGTCCAACGCGCGTTATCCAACATGACTGGCTGTGGATGCTTTGACGAAAATATTCCATTCCCTGGCGGCTGGTGCGAGGGTCTCCTTGCCAGGTTGCGCGGAGATGAGCCGGGTGCTCGAGCGGCGTTGAATAGCGCACGTCAAGAAATTGGTCAAACCGTACGGAATCAACCTGATTACGCAGCTGCACTTTGTGCGCTTGGTGTCATTGACGCCGTACTTGGAAATAAGGAGGATGCGATTCGCGAAGGCGAACGCGCGGTCGAGTTGACACCGGTTAGCAAAAACGCCATCGAGGGTGCAACGCTCGCCCGATACATGGCCATTATTTACGCATGGACCGGCCAGAAAGATCGCGCAATCGAACGGCTCACTGAGACAACGCACCTTCCCGGGAGCCATATCAGCTACGGCTACGTCCGCCTTCATCCGCTTTGGGACCCATTGCGAGGCGATCCACGCTTTGAGGCAATCGTCGATTCACTCGCAGCAAAGTAACGTTCGTAACCGCGGCCCGGATGCATCTGCGAAGTCTCGCAAGCATCTGTTCTGTCAAGACATTCGGCGAGGACTGCCGCAGGCTCAACCTCCACCGCTGGGCTGTACCGGCTAACTTTCGACCCAAGCTGCTCGAAACCGACACGACACGGCTTTTGATTTGGCGATTGACAGTCATCCAAAGCACTGATAAACGCAAGGTTATGAAATCAATCGAAGCCAAACCCAACGTACGTGTAATCGCAGCTATGCTAGTAACTGTGGCTGTTATCGGTCTCAGCGCATTGGCGATGCACGTGCCCACACAAACGCAAAACCCTGTGGCATTAAAAAGCGTTCAAACAGACAAGGCCACATTGTTCTACGCTGGCGCCCAACCAAGTTGCGCCTGGTTCGTGGAGATGGTTCTGCCGATCAGCGACGGTAAGGCGGCTACTGAAAATTTGAAAGCAGTCGCCGCGACACTCTAAGCCTGCTGATTAGCTGGGGAATAGCGGCGCCAGTCCCGATGTTCTCGGGGCCGGCGGTATTGGGTACTGCCCTGCCAGCGCGCTTCGAACCGCTGTTCTTCACGGTAAGCCGAGATGCCTCGCTTCGCGTCCGGTGATCGCCGCACCCAAAACGATGGACGGCCCAGCGGTCCATCCTACCTTATGACATGGTGTCGAAGGCCATTTACGCGGCGTGGTTTGGAATTCATTTCTTTTTATTAACAGCAGTTTGCCTGGTGGGCATATTCTCGCTGATAGCGGAAGGCTCTACCATCCTACCCTCAGCTTGCGAGAAGTCCGCGCGAGAAGCTGAACTGGTCGCCAGTTGGCTGCTCGCAAAAGAGGCCGAGGCCTCGAATCCGATCCGGCAAGGCATCTCAACGTATCTACATGCCGCTGGTATCCAAGCGGGCTACAGCTTTTTTGCTCCCAACGTACCCAGCCAGCACAGATTGACCTTCGAGCTGTTCTACGATGATGGGCGGGTAGAATACGAGTCGGCCCATGTGCGCAGCGGAGCCGCTGCGCTCCGTGTAAGCAGTTTGTTAGACAGGCTGGCCGAGCAACGCTACGAGCCGATCCGGGAGGTAGTAGTCAAAATGCTCGCGCTGTCCGTATGGCGGGAGCACCCCGACGTGAAAAAGATTCACGCCACTTTTGGATCCGTAAACCCACCTGAGATGAGTGAGTTTGAAAATGGCAAAGCAGAGACATTTCAACCAATGTTCAGCTTCGATTTTAGCCTGCGTGACGAGGAGAAACAATAACAGAAGGAAACGAAGAGCTCTAAATTTAATTATGATCAAATCTTCGTTTCCTACGTTGTCTTCTGTAAAAACCTCTAAAATCCAGTCAAGAACGCCATGACGCCGCTGCGATCGTGGTGGACGCGAGCGCTGAAATTTCTGTTTCCGCCTGAAACCGAAACATGGCTTGCGGTGTTGCGCGTCGGTTTGGGTCTGCAGGTAGCTGCCTATGCGCTGTTCTTAAGGAGCGACTGGTACTATCTGTTCGCCAGCAGCGGGAAAGGTCTTGTTGGTCGCGAAATTGGCGACGCCATTACTTCTTTCGAAAGCCCGTTGATTCCCACACTTAGCTGGTTGGTTGCTCTCGGTCGCAGCGTTAACATGAGCGAAGAAACAGTGCTCAGCATTAGCTGGGCCTGCTTATTATCGGCGGGCTGTTTTTTATTGTTAGGACTTTTCTGCCGTCCAGCGGCCATTATTGCCTGGTTTCTTCACCTCTGTGTCGCTGAAAGCGGAGGGTTACTGGCCTACGGCGCTGATAACTTTATGACCACGGCACTGTTTTACCTGATGTTGTCTCCAGTGCCAGACCGCTATTCTTTTGATCGGTGGGTAGTACAATCAAAACCAAAGAATCCGCAGCTCTTGGGTTTTTGGCGGCGCGTCCTACAGGTGCATCTCTGTTTTGTTTATTTCATCGGCGGCCTGGCAAAATGTCTCGGGAGCGGTTGGTGGAACGGCTCCAATCTGTGGCACTCTCTGACCCGGCCGCCTTTTAACCTCGTTTCACCGGACATTCTTGTTCGATTCCATTACGCCTTGCCTGTGCTTGGAATCACGATCTGTCTCCTTGAGGTGAGCTATCCCATTTTCATTTGGATGAAAAAAACTCGTCTCGTTTGGTTGATTTGTATTTTGGCGATGCACGCTGCCATAGGATTAATGATGGGGCTATACCTCTTCGCGCTTGTCATGATCGTAATGAATGTGGCAGCATTCGGTATTCCATATACCAATGGCTGCGCAGACGGCTTCAAGGAATAGCGATCAATGACGACGCGGCTTGTTGATGTCTTGACAGGCGGGAGCGAGTTGCCGCAAGATCGATAAAAGACTGCGGCTTATGAACCCCAACGTTAGAAACCTTTTCCTGTGCGCTACCGCGATCGTCATCACGAGCTGCGGCACTGCAACTTTTACCAAGACCGGAAGCGATACGCAGATCGAAAGCCTGCGCAGTTTTCATCTTGCGTTTATCAACGAGTTCGCCGTTCCCAAAAAACGTTTCAATAGCGCGGCGTTCGACGCGAAAGTAAACGAAGGAAACGCCAAGTTTCAGCAGGCCATAGCAAATGAGCAGTTCACCGCACGTCGTCCGGTTCTGATTGATCTCAAGGCGCAATTCGATGCCGACGCAGCGCATATACGAAGCAAAGCCAGTCGCGGCAAAATCACTCCCGCGCTGGCGACCGAGATGAAGAAAGACGTTAACAAGATTTACGATCATGCCCTCGGGCGATAAAAAGAAACGCAAGAAATCTTCGGGTGAAGAGTCGGAGCTTGATTCGGCACTTGATCAAGTCGGCGACGAATCGGCCGCGGCTGCAATAAACGAATTTCGGGATTTGCTCACGCAAGCAAAAGGCGACACTACTGAGCTGGTGCGGCAAAACGCGAACGAACTGGAACAGCGTCTCATCCTGTTAAAGCAAGGGAAGATTGATAAAGAAGACTTCGATTACTTCGTGGAAAACCAAAAGCGCGATCTTAGGGTCTTTATTGACAGTCAACCAGCGCAAGTGCAGGAACGCGCTGAAAACTTGACGCTGCACGTTCTAGACATAGCTGCGACGAAAGTTGTGCCGGTGTTGCTCGCAGCAATCTAGCTGCAGCTTTTAGGAAAACCGACGATTGCTGCAGTTCTGAAATGCGTGGTTCCGCATTTCGCGCGACGTGCTTTAGGGGTGTGAGGCGTCTTCGCATTGCTTTCAACTCAAGGCGCGAAGGTACAACGCGAGGCGAAAACACGCGCGCCACTCTGAAAGCTTGGCGAAACTAATGAAACGCGCGTCAGCGGTGAACGCGCTTCAAGATCTCACGCAGGCGATCGTGCGGCAGCGCTTCGACGCGATGATTGTCGCGTCCAGTCATTGAGTGGTTATCGATCAATGCATTGACGACCGCTTCCTCGGTGGCCTGCACCACCCCTGCAAAAAGCGGATCCATGAGATCGTTGGGAATCGCCTGCACGTTATGCGTGAGTTGATCGGAGCTCGCGGCATTTGGATTTGCAGTTGAAAAAGCAATGAACAAATCGCCGGAGCCATTTCCAGAAATTGTTCCTGTTCGGG
>WNGC01005284.1_pt1 | contig 15516 bp, 11 predicted proteins | sample 5400051 | NCBI WGS metagenome assembly WNGC01 (sample SAMN13153368, study PRJNA577476) | soil metagenome | isolation source: 20 cm soil or saprolite under grassland replicate 2 | place: USA:California | collected 2016-06-15 | reverse complement strand
TTTGGGTTGCAAACCGGTACCCTCCTCACGCATGTACCGTACAAGGGCGCAGGGCCTGCGGTCCAGGACCTAGTCGCCGGCCACATCCAGATGTTGATGGCTACGCTGAACTCCGCCGCCCCCAACGTCAAAGCAGGCAAGGTGCGAGCGCTTGGCATTATGAGCCTGAAGCGGAATCCTGAGTTGCCCGATGTGCCCACGCTGGCAGAGCAAGGTGTAACCGGATGCGAGTACTCTGGGTGGATTGCGCTTTTCCTGCCAGCGAAAACACCAAGGGCAGTCGTGGACAAACTCAATGCAGATCTGAATAGAGCGCTCGCGAATCCAGAAGTGAAAGACAAGTTCGCCAAACTTGGCATGCAGGCCGCGCCCGGAAGACCGGAAGAGCTTGCGGCCACGCTTCGTTCCGACCTTGCGCGATGGACAAAGGTCGCACGGGACGCGAACATCAAACCCGAATAGGGCCTTGTAACGATCGGACACTTGTATGCCAATACTGCCCAACCATCCGTTCAACACCGAGCGCCGCAAGCGGCGCGCAGGTTAACGCTTCGAGTAGGGGAAGTCCCTTTCATTCGTTAGAGCGCATATTGGAAATGCGAGCGACTATGCCAGAGTTGAAGACATTCGGAGCCTGGTTCCTTCTAGGCGCGGGGCTACTTATCTCTGGCTCATTTGCGGTTGTCGCGCTTCGGGAACTCCGAGGAAACGATGAGGTGCGCGATTCGCTTCTTGTGCCAACTCCCAACGAGGCGGTGAAGTGATTTACATACATGATCCGGCGATGCAACTCCCGCTCATGCAATCCGAATTAAAGTTACATCCATTCATTTTTCGCCAGCAGGACGAGCCCCTGCACTCTTCTCCATAGCTGCAGTCTGAGTCAAAATTACAAGCCCCATACTTCTGGGAACATGAACCGAGCACACATTGCTGTAGTCTGGCGCAGTCAGAGTCAAATGTGCACCCATTAGGCCTCTTGAACGGAGAACACGTGCCAAATTCGCAGCTTCCGCCCATGCAATCCGAATCAAAGGCGCATCTGTTGGTAGCACCCGAGTTCGGGCTCGCCTGAGAATCTGGGCGCTGCATTCCTTCGCAGGCCGCTAAACCGAGTGCGACCGCCAATAACATCGCTACCGCATTTCTTGATCTCATCGCTGCCTCCTGCTCACTAAGCTTGATGCCTTGCAACGCGTTCAAGGTGCCGATTTCTCTATCGGGATCGCTTGGCTCTGCCCTGTAGGGAAGGCAGACGACTCCAGCTCTGGTGGGAAGGCGGTACAACCGTTGCCGTCCCAACGCCAAGACCTTAATCGATTGTTCGTAAGTTCAAAGTTTCGCGGCCACAGGTAAGCAGGGTGTGTCCGAAAGGTAAAATCATGTAACGCAGTTGGCTCCCAACCACGGTGAAGTCGTCTGTACGCGGTCTTAAGCGTGTAGACGCCAACACCTCAATATCGCCACCAATTGCAGAACAGCCTACCAGTACAAATCCACGGGCAGGTTAAGCGTTCGGTGCGTGGCGTCTGACCGATAGCCAGCCTACACTTTAAGAGGTTGCTTTCGGCCACAACCAGCCGGTCGTGCTCACAAGGACCGGGCACTCGGGCCCTACGCATCCGCTGTTGATCTAGCCACCGGCTTCTTCTGGTGGTTACGCACTTAGTTTCTTGATAGCCAGGTCGACCGCGGCCGCCAGATCCATATTCGCGCCGGCGGTCCATGCGTCGTCAAAACTACCGCGGAGCAGCTCCCGCAGCTTGGCAGTCGTGTCGGTCATCAGTCGCGCGTCGATCGGTTCAAGCGCCAAGCCAAGCGTGCTGCACGCCTTGGAGACCGCGCCGCCGAGCCGGGCACCCGCGTCCGGGTCGCCGCGCGCGAGCGCAACGGCGGCGGCTGCGGCGAGGCTCCACGTGAGAGTGTGTGCGTCTCCGATCGAGCTGCTGAGCCCGAGGCTCTCGCGCAGCTTCGCCGCCGCGGCTTCGGTCTCGCCGCCGTGCAGGTCGATCACCGCGAGGTTTCCGAGGCAGCTCGCTATCCCGTACGTGTCGCCGACGGAGCGGTAGCCCTCGAGCGCGCGCTCGATCAGTGGACCTGCGCGCCGGTCGTCGACGCTCATGAGCATGTAGCCGAGGTTCGACCGGACGACCGCAGCCCCTCGAGCATCCCCGCTACGGTCTGCAAGGTCCAGCGCTTCATCGTTTATTGCCGCTGCACGCAGCGTATCGCCTAGGCAGATGTACGTCCCCGCAAGGTGGGTGAGGGCGAGCACAAGCCAGCGCGTGTCACCGATCTGCCGCAGAACATCGGCGGCCTCCTCGAAAAGGGCTCGGGAGCGCTCGAAATCGCCGCCGGCGTCGACCATATGGGCCATCCCGAACAGGCCTCGCGCTCGCGCCGTCGGAGATGCGTTCTGGCCGACGGCGAACGCCCGCTCGTACCAGAGCGACGCCTCGGCGATGCGTCCCCGGTTCCACCAGAAACGCCATATCGTCCCGGCCAGCATCAGCGCGCGTTCACCGTCGCGACTCTCGCAGGCGTACGCGAGCGCCTCGCGGAGATTGTCGTTTTCCACCACGAGACGGTCGTACCACTGACGCTGCTCGGGCCCGGTCAGCTTCGGCTCGGCCTGCTCGACCAGCTGGAGGAAAAACCCCAGGTGCCGGTCGCGGATTTCGTCCCGCTCGGAACTCCCCTCGATGCGCTCGCGACCGAACTCGCGAATCGTCTCGAGCATGAGAAACCGGCCCTCGCCGACGGGCTTCAACAGGCTCCAGTCGACGAGTGCGGTGACCTGGTCGAGGTCCGTTCGGGCGACGACCTCTGGCGTCTGTTGCCGTTCGGGCGCATCGCGCGTGCCGCCGGTCAGCAGCGGGAGGCTGTGAGCGAGCCGCTCCAGCAGCAACGACGGGTCGAGCACCTTGACGCGCGACGCCGCGAGCTCGAGCGCGAGCGGAAGTCCGTCGAGACGCTCGCAGATCGCGCTGACGTCCGGATGGGAGCGCAAGTCGGGCCGCACAGCTCTCGCTCGATCGAGGAAGAACTCGGCGGCATCGGACGGCGGCAGCGGATCGAGCGCGTACTCGCGCTCGCCGGAAAGCCGGAGCCGCGCGCGACTCGTGACCAGAATCTTGAGGTCAGGCGCGAGGGACAAAAGCGTGCTCACCTCGGCAGCCGCCGGCAGCAAATGCTCGAAGTTGTCGAGCACCAGCAGCGCGTCCCGGTCGCGAAGCTCCTTCAGTTCGCGCACTCCTGCGGCGAGCGCGATCGTCGCGGCGACGAGCGCCGGCTCTTGAACCGGCGCGAGGGGAACGAAGATGACACTCCCGCGGACGTCGTCGACCAGCCCGGCGGCGACCTGCAGTGCCAGCCGCGTCTTGCCGCTCCCGCCCGCGCCCGTCACCGTGACGAGACGCGCGCCGCCGGCCAGCATGCCGCGCAATTCGGTTAACTCCCGCTCGCGACCGATGAAGCGCGTGCGCTGCTCGGGCAGGCCATGCGGGATCGCCGGAGACGTTGAAGCAGCGGCCGGCGCCGCTTCGTCCGCGCCGAGCGACACGGTGAACCGATAGCCTCGCCCCGGAATCGTTGCCACCGCGTGCGGCCCCAGCAGTTTGCGCAGCGCCGAGACCTGCACCTGCAGGTTGTTTTCCTCAACGACCAGCCCGGGCCAGACCAGATCGAGCAGCTCGTCCTTGCCCACGACCCGATCGCGGCGCTCGATCAGCGCCAGCAGCACATCGAAGGCGCGAGCGCCCAGTTTGGCGGGCACCCCGTTCACGAGCAGTTGTCGCGCCTCGGGTTGCACTTCAAAGGATCCAAATCGTACGGGGTTGGTGCCCATGGCCAGTCGCTGAGGGCAATGCGGACGACATAGTACCCATCATTCGTTCGACCGGGTTGGCGCGGCGAGATCGGCGTCAGCCGGTGTCGTTCTACGAGACGTGGCTTAACCAGCAGTCGAAGACATGGCGGGCCGCGTGATGGCTGGTCGTCGGTGCCCGAAAAACCGATGGAAGGTCACACCTTTCAGAACGTTTAAGGCCGGCTAAAGGACTGAAGCACCTCGCGGCTAGGAAAGTACGTCCCAGCAGCACCGGACCTTCCCCGACTGAAACACGACTGCAAGGAGATCGCCATGAGCGCCAAGCCCATCCTTACCCACCCCCGCGTTGCCACGACCATTGTCGCCGCCGTACTGTCGGCCTTTATCGCGATCGGGCTTCTCAGCGCGGTCGCCGGACTGTTCCAGCGCGACGGTACCCCGTTGGCGCAAATCGTCATCGCCGAGCGCGCCTGCGCCAATTATGCAGCTCTGCGCGGCAATCCATCGATGCTGGATAGCGGCCGAACGAATATGCCGCTCTGGGCGCATCTGTACCGTTGACAGACGCGCCTCGGCAATTGCATCGGCGTGATTGCTCGCCACTACTGTACGCGAACGTCCGCTTTGGGTCGTATCCAGTCATTCCTTTGTACCGATACTTGACACCCCGCCACCGCGAGCGGAGCCATCAGACCCGAGCAAGTCCGTCGCCGTGACGCGCTACTTGACCGATTTGATCACGTAGTCGGACCCCTGCTGCACGAACTCGAACTCGACTTTCTTATCCTGAGAAAATTTGTCGAGCAGCGCCTTGTCCTTGACGGCAAAGGTCATGTTCATCGCGGTCCAGTTCATGCTTTTGATCGGACCGTGGGCAATAGTCACCGTACTTGCGGCGGCATCGACCTTCTTCACTGTGCCGACGCCCTTGTGCACCTTGCTTCCGGCCTTTTTGTCGCCGCCTTTCTTATCCTTCCCCATGTCCATGTCCTTCATGTCCATGCCGCCCATCCCGCCGGTTTGGGCGTGGCTGACCTGAGCTGCCACAACGGACAACGCCAGGACGACTATGTGCGCGAAATTCTTCATGTCTGTGCTTCCTTTCATTGGGATTTAAGAATCGAATCGCGCCCGTAGCCTCACGGCTTCGTCGGTCAAGCAGCAGCCGACTGCGCACGTGAAGCAGCGGACGCGGGGGTAAATCACATCACCATCCGGCCGTTGCCTACGACCTTCCCATCAAATACCCGTGCATGCGCCAGCAATCACGCGCATTTTTCACGGCGGGCTTGTCCATAAGCTGCGCGTGCTTGCTGAAACAATCCTGCATCGCGGAGTCGCCTTGCGCGGCGAGCAGGGCTGCGGAAGATCCAATAGCAACGACCAGGGTTGCTGCTGAGAGGAATGCTTTCATGACTGACTCCTTTGGTGAACGTTCGAACTTATAAGGCCGCAGTATTCAGAAGCCCTGCGGCAAGGCTTGCTACGAGATTCGTTGCAGCTCATGTCGGGGCTCCTCCCTGAAGTTGGTTTCTCGGCGCGCCCGCCTGAACGCCGGCACGGGATCGGCGCAACAAGAGGTACGCGACAGGAACGACGAACATCGAAAGCAACGGCGCGGTGATCATTCCGCCCACCATCGGCGCGGCAATGCGCCGCATCAGTTCCGAGCCGGTGCCCGAGCCGAACATGATGGGAAGGAGACCTGCGATGATGACGGCGACCGTCATCGCCACCGGCCGCACGCGTAGCGCAGCGCCTTCCACAATGGCCAGCGCGAAGCCGCGCTCGTCGCCAAGTCCGCCCGCCGCTTCGCGCGCGGCGACGGCTTGGTTTACGTAGACGAGCATCACGACCCCGATCTCGGCCGCCACGCCCGCCAACGCGATGAATCCCACGGCCGAGGCGATCGACATGTTGTAGCCGAGCACGTACATCAGCCAGAATCCGCCGACGAGAGCGAATGGCAGAGTCGTCATGATGAGCAAGGCCTCCGCGACGCGCCGGAACGCGAAATAGAGCAGGACGAAGATGATCGCGAGCGTCCCAGGCACCACAATCTTCAGCCTCGCAGTCGCGCGCTCGAGGAACTCGAACTGCCCGGACCAGGAGATCGAGGTGCCGGCAGGGAGCTTCACCTTCTCCGCCACCGCGCGCTGCATGTCGCGCACCGCGGAGCTGAGATCGCGCCCGCGGATGTCGACGTACACCCAGCCCGAGAGCCGCGCGTTCTCGGTTTTCAGCATCGGCGGGCCATCCGTGATTTTCACCTCGGCCACGTCACCGAGACGGATCTGCGCGCCGCGTTCGGTCAGGAGCGGCAGTTCGCGGATCTTTTCCACCGAGTCGCGCATCTCGCGCGGATAGCGCACGTTGATGGGGAAGCGCTGCAGGCCCTCCACGGTCTCACCGATGTTGTCGCCGCCGATCGCCGCGGTGACGATGCTGTGGACGTCGGCGACGTTCAGCCCGTAGCGCGCCGCGGCGTCGCGGTCGATATTGACGTCGATGTAGCGCCCGCCGCCCAGACGCTCGGCGAGCGCGGAGCTCACGCCCGGCACCTCCTTCACGACGCGCTCGATCTCGGCGGCGACACGATCGATCTCGCTCAGATTCGTACCCGCGACCTTCACACCCACCGGGCTTTTGATGCCGGTCGCGAGCATATCGATGCGGTTGCGGATGGGCGGCACCCATATGTTCGAGAGCCCGGGCACTTTCACGATGCGATCGAGCTCATCGACGAGTTTTTCCGGGGTCATTCCCGGCCGCCATTGCTCGCGCGCCTTCAACTGGATCGTTGTCTCGAACATCTCGAGCGGCGCCGGGTCGGTCGCCGTCTCCGCGCGCCCGGCCTTGCCGAACACGCTCGCGACTTCGGGCACGGTCTTGATAAGCCGGTCGGTCTGCTGCAGCAGCTCGGCCGCCTTGCCCGCAGAAAGACCGGGCAGCGCCGAAGGCATGTAAAGCAGATCGCCTTCGTCGAGCGGCGGCATGAACTCGCCCCCGAGCCGGTTCATGGGCCAGAGCGTCGCGGCGAGGATCGCAACGGCGACGAGTAACACCGTTTTCGGACGGCGCAGCGCGCCCTCTAGCAAAGGGCGATAGAGCGCGATAAGGAAACGGTTGATCGGGTTCTTTTCTTCGGCGGGAATCCGCCCGCGGATGAGGTAGCCCATCAGCACCGGGACAAGCGTGACCGCCAGCCCCGCCGCCGCCGCCATCGCATAGGTCTTGGTGAAGGCGAGCGGCGAGAAGAGCCTCCCCTCCTGAGCCTCCAGCGTGAACACCGGGACGAAGGAGAAAGTGATGATCAAAAGCGACACGAAGAGCGCGAGTCCCACCTGCGCAGCCGCGTCGCCGATCACGCGCCAGCGCTCCTCGCCCGCAAGCGTGGCGCCGGGATTGGCGTGATGCCAGGCCTCCAGGTGCTTATGCGCGTTCTCGATCATCACCACCGCGGCGTCCACCATCGCGCCGATGGCGATGGCGATGCCGCCGAGCGACATGATGTTGGCGTTCACGCCCTGGTAGTACATCACGATGAAGGCCGCGAGAATGCCGAGCGGCAACGAGACGATCGCGACGAAAGCCGAACGCAGGTGAAAAAGGAACAGCACGCACACCAGCGCCACTACGACGAACTCTTCGATAAGCTTCTGCCCGAGATTCGACACCGCGCGCTTGATGAGGGCGGACCGGTCGTAGGTCGGCACGATCTCCACGCCGGGCGGCAGGCTCGACTTGAGGGAGGCGATCTTCGCCTTGACCGCGTCGATGGTTTCGAGCGCGTTCTTGCCAAATCGCATGATGATCACGCCTCCCGCTACTTCGCCCTCGCCGTCGAGTTCGGCGATGCCTCGGCGCATCTCCGGCCCGACCTGAATGCGCGCGACGTCGGCGAGGCGCACGGGAACTCCAGAATCGGTAGTCGAGAGCGGAATCTTGCGGAAATCGTCGAGCGACTGCAGATATCCGCTCGCGCGCACCATGTATTCCGCTTCGCCCAATTCGAGCACCGAACCGCCGGTTTCCTGGTTGGCGCGTTGCACCGCCTCGATCACCTTCGCCTGCGAAATGTTGAACGCGCGCAGCCGCACCGGATCGAGCACGATCTGATATTGCTTCACCATGCCGCCGACGCTCGCGACTTCGGAAACATTGTGAACGGCTTTCAGCTCGTACTTGAGAAACCAGTCCTGCAGCGCGCGTAATTGTGAAAGGTCCATGCGGCCGCTGCGGTCCACCAGTGCGTACTCGTAGACCCAGCCGACGCCGGTCGCGTCGGGCCCGAGCGAAGTCTTCGCCTGGGCGGGGAGCCGCGACTGAACCTGGTTCAGGTATTCGAGCACCCGCGAGCGCGCCCAGTAGGGGTCAGTGCCGTCCTCGAACAGGATGTACACGAAGGAGTCGCCGAAGAACGAGTAGCCGCGCACGGTCTTCGCGCCCGGCACCGACAGCATCGTCGTGGTGAGCGGATAGGTGATCTGGTTCTCGACGATCTGCGGCGCCTGCCCCGGGTAGGTGGTGCGGATGATCACCTGCACGTCGGAGAGATCGGGGATCGCGTCGAGCGGCGTCCGCAGCGCCGCCCACGTTCCCCACACCGCGAGCGCAAGCGTCGCGAGCAGCACCAGGAAGCGGTTGGCGATCGACCCGCGGATCAGCGCGGCGATCACTTGCGCGCTCCGCGATCCGGCACGCTCGCATTCGCCGGCGCGATGTTTGTCAGCTGGAACTCGCCATCGGGTCGGATGGTGAACTCGAACCGGACCCGATCGCTCTTCTTGAATCCCGGCGGAACGACTCCGCCCGGCGCGCGAAACGGCATGGTCATCGCACCCATGCCCGCGCTCGGAATTGCGCCGTGTTTGATCAAAAACCCGTCCGTGCCCACGCTCAGGATCTCGCCGACAGCCTGATGCGTTTGCGGAGCTGACGCCGTCGAAGCCTCCGCGCCTTCCATGCGCGTCCCGGTCGCCCTCAGATTCGCCTCCGAGTCGATGAGGAACTGGCCGGAGACCACGACCTTCTGGCCGGCTTCAAGTCCCTTGCGGATTTCCGTCTGGCCGTTTGCCTCGGACCCCGCTACTACCTCGACCGGCTGAAATTTACCTTCTCCGACCGAGAGCACCACGACGCTGCGCGTTCCCGTGCGGATCATGGCTTCCGACGGGACAAGGAGCGCTTCCTTCTTCGCTGCCGCGGAAAGATCGACGCTCACGAACATGCCGGGAACGAGCCGCCCTTCGGAATTCGCCAGCTCGATGCGAGCGACGACCGTGCGCGTCATCTGATTCACTTGGGGCAGCAGAGCGTTGATGCGCCCTTTGAAGACCGTCCCGGGGTAAGTCGGAGATTTCGCTTCCACCAGCTGGCCGGGCTTTAGACCCGAGGCTTCGGCCACCGGGACTTCCGCGTTGAGCCATACGCTACTGAGGGCGTTGATGCGGAACAGCGTCGCTCCAGCCATCACAGTCATGCCTTCGCGCACACCGAGCTCCGCGATGACCCCGCTTGCCGGCGCGTGGATCGTCGCGCGCGGCAACACCTTACCGGTGCTTTCCACCCTCTGAATCGCTTCTTCACTCATGCCGACAAGCAACATCCGCTGCCGCGCAGCGGCAACGAGAGATTCCGCGTCGGAGGTCCGCATCCTGCGCAGCGCCAGATATTCTTCCTGCGCCGCGACCCAATCGGGCGCAAGAATCTCGACAAGCGCCTGCCCCTTCTGCACATGATCGAGCGGAGCGCGCACGTAGAGCTTCTCCACGAATCCGCCGACGCGGGCCTGGACCAACACGAGCTCGCGCTCGTTGTACGCGATATTGCCTACGACCTCGAGCCGCGAAGCGAGCGATCCCTTGACGACCTCCGCGGTGCGGATGCCGAGGTTCTGCACAACGCGCGGATCAATGCTGACGGTGCCCTGTCCGCCGGCTTCGTCGGCATAGACCGGAACGAGCTGCATGTCCATGAAAGGCGACTTGCCGGGCTTGTCGAACTTCTGCCCCGGCACCATCGGATCGTGCCAATACAAGACTCGCCGCCCCGTCGCCGGATCGGCCTGGTCGCCTGCGATAGGCGAAGACGCGGGCGCGGTGCCCGCCATTTGCATCCCCTCGCGCATGCCGTACCGATAGGCCGAGTAGCCGGCCGCGCCCAGAAACGCCAAGGCAGCCGCACCGATCGTGAATCCTTTGCGGTTCATTTCGCGCTCTCCCTGCCGCTGTCCCCGGCACCCGGTGTTTCACGCTGAGGCAATAGGAAGTTGAGTTGTGCCCATACGCGCGCCGTGTCCGCGGTAAGTTGGAGCGCTTGCATGCGGGTATCGCCTTCGTTTCGGCGCGCTTCCAGGACTGCGCTCAAGGTTCCGGTATTGCCGCGATAGGCGGCAAGTGCGGCCCCGCTGCGCTGTGCGGCGATCGGGATCAGGCTGGTTTCGATACGGGTCAGCCGTTCCCGGTCCGATTCCCATTCCGCGACCATGGCGCGCACCTCCGCCGTGTGCATCCGCAATGCGTCCTCGAACTGGGCCCGGGCCTGCTCGGCGAGCGCGATCTTCGCGGCGAGATCTCGGTCCTGCCGGTCGCCCGGAGCGATCTGCAGGGGAATGCTCACGCCGATCGACACCATGTTCGAGAAAGAAGGGCCGCGCTGTTGATAAGCGACCTCTAAGCTCCAATCGGCCTTCTTCGCAGCTCGCGCGAGCCGCACGTCCGTGTCGGCAAGCGCAACCTGCTTCGCCAACGCCTCAATCTGAGGATGGTGCAGCAGATGTTCGTCCAGGTTGGCGAGGTTGAACTGCAGCGACTCAATGTCCGGTTGCCCGGCGAGGCTGCGCTCGGCATCCGCCCCGATCCAGCGCGCCAGCGTGATCTTCGCAGTGCGAAGCTGACGCTCGAGCAGGGAACGGCGATCTTCAAGGCCCACCAGTGCCGCGCGCGCGCCAAGCACATCGGTCTGGCTGCCGCGCCCGCCGCGGTAAGCGGCCTCGGCTGCGCCGATCAGCGCCTGGGTGTCCTCCCCCAACCTCTCCAGGACGGAGCGCATTTGCTCCGCGTAGTACCGATCCAGCCATGCAAGCGCCGCGTCGCGCTGCACGTTGGCGAGCGTCGCCTGCCGGCTTGCCCCTTCGCGCTCGGCTTCCCGCTCGCTGCGCTCGCTACGCAGCCTGCGCTTCTCCTCGCGGGGAAATTCCTGCATCACGCCGATGCGGCGCATGGTCATGAAATCGTTCGTGAGGCTGTAGCTGTCAGGTCCCGTCACCGGCAAGTTGTCCACGCCGAGACGCAGGACCGGATCGGGAAGCTGGCCCGCCGAGACCGACATTTCTCTTGCCGCGGCCACGGCGGCGTCCTGCGCAGCGAGCTGGCGCGACTGACCCCCGGCGAGCCGGATGGTTTCAGAGAGTGAAAGCGGCTCCGATCCTGCGGCGTGCACCGACGGTGCGGCAGCGATACAAGCGAAGCTGAAGCAGATCAACGGGCGCGCAAGACGCCCCGGCAAAGCGAAAGCCATGAAGCCTCCGTTGAGCAAGAACACCGGCGCCGCCACAGGCGGCACCGCGGCTCAGCGGCTGCTAAATGAGAAAGCGGGAATAGAGAACGGAGAGAGGCGGAGGCGGCGCGCTCGAAGCTACGAAGCGCGTCGGAAGCAGCGTGTCCGCCGCAGCTGACGGTGCTTTATATTCGACTACGAGCACCAGCACGGGCGAATTGAAAGCGGAGAGCTGCGGCAGCTTGGCGAGATCGAGTGTTTGCGTCTCCGCCTGGAAATGCACACGGCACAGAAGTTCCGCGGGTGCCGCATTCATTTGTTCGTCGCACGCCATCTGCGGCTCTGGCATCTTGCCCTGCAGGCAGCCATACCCTGCCATCGCCACGTGCGCGAACGCCATCGCCGCCAAAGTGAAGGCGGCGATCCAGCGGCGGCGATATCGTGTCATGAAAGGCATTACGAAATAGTCCCCGCGACTAGGATAGCCCATCGCGGGAAAAGTTCAAAATCCAGATCTCGCGAGCCCCGTCCTAGGAAGCGGGTCTGAAATATGGCCTCGATTTTGGAGGCGCGAGCCGGAATCGAACCGACGTAGACGGATTTGCAATCCGCTGCATGACCACTCTGCCATCGCGCCGCTAAACCGCGGATTTGCAATCCGCTGCATGACCACTCTGCCATCGGATTTGCAGGCCGCTGCATGACCACTCTGCCACCCCGCCGCGTGCTTGAGACCGGGAACAGCGAAGGACTTCGAGAACAGGCTGTTCCTTTGAGGATTCTGGAGCGGGAGAGGAGTCTCGAACTCCCGACCTTAACCTTGGCAAGGTTACGCTCTACCAACTGAGCTACTCCCGCGGGCAAGGCGGAATCTTACGGTTCGCTCCCCCTGCGGTCAAGCCGGCGGCGGTCTCCTTCCGCGCGCGGCGCGAGGGCGAGTTTAAGATAGTAGAACATCGACACCAGGGTCAGTATCGCGGCGACGTAGATGAGCCAGGTGCCGACGCGTTGCGGGCTGAGCACGCCGATCCGGTCGTAATAGAGCAAAAGCGGAACGGCGATCATCTGCGAGATCGTTTTGATCTTGCCGAGGAAGTTTACCGCGACGCTCTTCGACTGGCCGATCTTCGCCATCCATTCGCGCATCGCCGACACGGCGATCTCGCGGCCGATGATCACCACGGCGATGATCGCGTCCACACGCTGAAGCCAGACCAGGACGATCAGCGCCGCGGCGATCATCAGCTTGTCGGCGACCGGATCGAGGAACGCGCCGAACGCCGATGTCTGGTTCAGGCGCCGCGCCAGGTAACCGTCGAGCCAGTCCGTGATCGCGGCCGCGATGAACAACGAGGTCGCGATCAGGTTCTGATGCCGGCTCGAGAGCCAGATCTCGGGGACATAGAAGACCCCGATCACGAGCGGGATCGTCAGGATGCGGAGCCAGGTGAGAAGGATGGGGACGTTAAGCGGCATGGAGCTCCCGGTAGATCTTTTCCGCGAGCTTTCGACTGATCCCCTCGACCTGCGTCAGGTCTTCGATGCTCGCGCCCATGACGCCTTTCAGCCCGCCGAACCGCGTGAGCAGCTGCCTGCGGCGTTTGGCGCCTATCCCCGCGATGCCCTCCAGCGTCGACGTGGTGCGCCGCTTGGAGCGTCGTGCCCGGTGTCCGGCGATGGCGAAACGATGCGCCTCGTCGCGAATCCGCTGGATCAGATGCAGTCCGGGGTGGTCCGGGGCGAGCGTCACCGCGCGCTCGCCGACCCACAGCTCCTCGAGGCCGGGCTTTCTCTCCGGGCCCTTGGCGATGCCCACGAGCGCGATATCGGAGAGGCCGACCTCCGCGAGCGCTTCTTTCGCAGCGCTCACCTGTCCCTTGCCGCCGTCGATGAAAATCAGGTCGGGGGCGACGCCCTCGCCGCCCGCTATCCTGCCGTAGCGCCGCGAAAGCGCCTGCGCCAGAGCGCCGTAGTCGTCTCCCGGCCGTGCGCCTTCGATGTTGTAGCGACGGTATTCGCCCCGGCACATGTCCATGCGATCGTACACCACGCAGGCCGCCACCGTGGCCTCGCCCATGGTGTGGCTCACATCGAAGCATTCGATGCGTTGCACGGTGTCGGGGAGGCCGAGCGCCTCGCGCAGCGCCGCGAGCCGCGTTTCTTGGGTGCCGTGCTCGGTGAGCTTCGACTTCAAGGCCTGAAGTGCGTTTTGCCGGGCCATCTCGAGCCAGGCGCGGCGCTCCGCAGTGGGACGCGTGTGAACGCGAACGCCGCGTTTCGCGTGATCGCTGAGCGTGGCTTCGAGCTCTCCCACGTCCAGCTCCTCGCCGACGACCAGGGCCGGCGGTATCGGCCGCTCCAGGTAATGCTGCGCGATGAACGCCCCGAGCACTTCCTTGGCGTCGCGCTCCTCCGCATTCTGCGGAAAAAAGCTCCGGTCTCCGAGCTGCCTGCCGCCGCGCACCATCACCAAGTTGACGCAGGCGAATCCGTGCTCCAGGGCGACCGCGATGATGTCGACATCGACATCTGCGCCCGTGTCGGCGTACTGGCGCTGGCTCACCTTGGCGAGGGACTGGATTTGGTCGCGGTAGATCGCCGCCTCCTCGTAGCGCCGCGCGTCGGAAGCCTGCTGCATGCGGGCCTCGAGCCTCTTGAGCGCGGTGTCGCTGCGTCCCTCGAGGTAGAGCTGCGCGCTCTTGACGTCCTCCGCGTAGGCAGCGGCGGTGATGTGTCCGACGCACGGCGCGGTGCAGCGCCTGATCTGGTAGAGAAGGCAGGGCCGCGAGCGGTTCTGGAAGACCGAGTCTTCGCAGGTGCGCAGCCGAAACACCCGCTGCAGCAGCTGGATGCTCTCGCGCACCGCGCCCGCGTGCGGAAACGGACCGAAGTAGTGGTGGGCCTTGTCCATCGCCCCGCGGTGAAAGCCGAGACGCGGGAATTCCCCGCCGCTCACCATCAGGTAGGGATAGGACTTGTCGTCGCGGAACAGGATGTTGTAGCGGGGGCTGAGCGATTTGATGAGATTGTTCTCGAGGATCAGAGCCTCCGCTTCGGAGCGGGTGACCGTGATCTCGACCGCCGCGACCTGCGTCAGCATCATGGCGATGCGCGGGCCGTGCTGCGTCTTCTGGAAATACGACGAGACGCGCTTCTTCAGGTCCCCCGCCTTGCCGACGTAGAGAGCGTCCCCTTGCGCGCCGAGCATGCGGTACACGCCTGGCAAACCCGGCAAGGTGGCGAGCAAGGCCTGCGCGTCGAAAGCCGCCGCGGCCGGAGCGCTCCGTTTCGCTTCGGCTCGGAGCGCTTTGCTTGGGGGAGTCATCGGGCGCCGCGGAGGAAAGTCGCGATGTCGCGAACCACCGCTTCGAACATCGCTGCAGTGAGCCGCTTCGTTTGCGTATTATAGCGGCTGCAGTGATAGCTATCGAAGAGCCGCGTCACGGGTAAAGCCTCGCACAACTCGTGAACCGCGCGGTGCGCGAAGCGATGCCGCCCCGGGGCGAGCTCGAAAGCCATCAACACCGCCCGGTGCGCGATCGCGCCGAGCGCGAGGATCGCCCGCGGCCGCGCCGCGGCGATCTCCTCGGCAAGATACCGATTGCAGCGGCGCACTTCGTCGGGCAGCGGCCTGTTCTGCGGCGGAAGGCACTTCACCGCGTTCGTGACACGGCAACCGATGAGCGCGAGGCCGTCCCGCGGATCGCTCGAGCCCTCGTGGCTGGCGAAGCCGTACCGATGCAGGGTCCGGTATAGCAGGACGCCGGCGTGGTCCCCGGTGAAAGGCCGGCCGGTGCGGTTCGCCCCATGGAGTCCCGGAGCGAGACCCACCACCAGCAAGGCCGCGTGCGTCGGACCGAAGGGCGCGACGGGCAGCGCGTGGTAGTCGGGGTGCTCCTGCCTGACCCGATCGAGGTATGCGGCGAGCCGGGGGCAGTCGCGGCAGGCGGGATCGTATCCGGATTGCAATTTCGACTTCGTCACCGGAGTGTTATAGAATGCCGCGCCTTGCTTCCAGCGCATTCAAACCATGGCCAAAGTTCTCGCCACCGAAATCCGCATCGGTCATCTGCTCGAATGGGAAAAGCGGATCTGGCGCGTGATCAAATGCTACCACGTGCACGTCGGCGGGCGCGGCGGGGCCTTCATGCAGGTCGAGATGAAGGACATCGAGAGCGGCACCAAGA
>WNGC01002946.1_pt1 | contig 15529 bp, 14 predicted proteins | sample 5400051 | NCBI WGS metagenome assembly WNGC01 (sample SAMN13153368, study PRJNA577476) | soil metagenome | isolation source: 20 cm soil or saprolite under grassland replicate 2 | place: USA:California | collected 2016-06-15 | reverse complement strand
ACTTCAGTTTGTATTTGCCAAGCTCGATGATGTCGCTGTTCTGCAGGAAGTGCTTCTTGATCGGCTGTCCGTTGACCACGGTGCCGTTGGTGCTGCCGAGATCCTCGAGAAACGAGTCCTGCAGGATGGTGACGATGACGGCATGTTCCCCGCTTACTGCCAGGTTGTCGATCTGGATGTCGTTGTGCGGCTTGCGGCCGATGGTGGTACGTTCCTTGGTCAGGGCAATCTCCTTGAGGACCAAGCCGTCCATACTGAGTATCAGCTTCGCCATAGCAGTATCCCTCTGCTCAAACTATTTCAAGCTATTTGAACCAGCTCATCATCTTGCCCACGATGCTGCGCGGCGCGGGGTAGTCCCGCAGCACCCGGACCAGGATTACCGAAATATTGTCTCGGCCCCCGTTGTCATTGGCCGTTTGCACCAAGTGCTGCGCACATAGTTTCAAGTTGGAGCTGAGCGTCTGCAGCGCGAGGCCGATGTCGTCGTCGCTCACCATATCACAAAGGCCGTCCGAACAGAGCAGATAAATGTCTTCCGGCTGCGTCTCGTAGTCGTGGATCTCCGCTTCGACGATCGGATCGATACCGAGCGCGCGCGTAACCAGATTCTTGTTCTGGGACTGTCGGGCCTGTTGCGGTGTGATCACGCCGCTGTCGATCTGCTCCTGGAGAAGCGAATGATCTTTGGTCACCTGCCGGAGCTCACCGCCGCGCAGCCGGTACATTCGCGAATCCCCGATGTGCGCGACGGTCATCTTGTTGTCGTAGAACAGGGCGACGACCAGGGTCGTCCCCATGCCGGCATACTGAGGCTGGCTCTGTGCGGCCTGGTAGATCGACGTGTTCGCCTTGGCGATCTGCTCGTGCAGCAGCTGATGCGCGACGAGCTGGCCGCTGTGTGCGTCGATCTCGTATGGAACTCTCTTCTCCAGCAGCTGCTGCAGCTCGGTAATGATCACCGTCGTGGCCATGCCGCTTGCCACCTCGCCCGCGTTGTATCCCCCCATGCCGTCGGCCAGCACGACGAGGCCCTGGGCCCCGTCCGACGCGATCGAGTCCTCGTTATGCGACCTGACCATTCCGGGATCGGTACAACTCGCGACTTCAAGCGCTCCCGACAAAGTCATGATGCTTCGACGAAAGTCACAGGCTGATGTCGACGCCGGCGCCGACCGCTGCAGCGGAAGGACCGCCCACAGTAGCTCGCAACGCACCCGCGAATTCCTCGCCCGTCTGGTAACGCTCGTCCGCGTCCTTGGCCATCGCCTTGTCCAGGAAGGCGACCAGAGCCGGCGGCAGGGTCGGGTGGTACTGCAGGATATCCGGCGCATGTTCATTGGCGATCCTGTACATGAGTTGCGCCATCGAATCTCCCTCGAAGGGTAGTTTGCCGCAAACAAGCTGATACAGGCTTATCGCCAGCGAGAACAGATCGCTGCGCCCGTCGATCTTCTTGCCCTGGAGCTGTTCCGGCGACATGTAGGACGGCGTACCGAGCACCATTCCGGTTTTTGTCTTGGACGAATCCGTGATGCGGGCAATTCCGAAATCGGTCACCTTGACGGCGTCGCTTTGAGGCTCGTACATGACATTGGCCGGCTTCACGTCTCGGTGCACCACGTTCTGCCTGTGCGCGTAGCCGAGCGCGTCGGCCACCCTCGCCACGATCGAGATGACCTTGTCGGGCGAGAGGGTGCTGCCTGGTTTGGTAAACGGAACTAGATCCTGCCCCTTCAGGAGTTCCATCGCGATGTAGCACAGGTCGTGCTCTTCGCCGGCGTCGAAGATAGTCACGATGTTCGGGTGGCTAAGACGCCCCGCGGTCTCAGCTTCGCGAAAAAAGCGCTCCTTGACCTCGACGAGCTCGTCCGCCTCGAATTCCTGCGAAAGCGCCATGGTCTTGATCGCCACGACGCGTCCGATTTTCGGATCCTTGCCGAGATACACGGTACCCATTGCGCCCTTGCCGAGCTCCTTTTCCACTCGGTAGCGACCGAGCATCGGCTTCTCGGCGCCCCCGCCGAGCGCGAGGGTTCCGCCGGGGTGGGTCTGCGCGCCGCCGAGAACAAGGGTTTCCGACATCTGCTTGGCGCGTGACAACCTCGCTTCGAGGTCGCGGAACTTCGGGTTGTAGTCGGCCATGTAGCGGAATACGGATTCGGCCTTGTTGAACTGGCGCTTGCGCTCGAAGTCGAGGGCTAGGTTGTACAGGTTGTCCAGCACCGCGTCGGACATCGGCACTTGGCGGAACTTGTCCCAGGCGAGGTCGAGCTGCCCCTGCGCCTGGTAGGCGATCCCGAGCATGCGGTTCGACTCCGCGGAGCTCTCGTCGGATTTCTGCTTGCCGCGCTCGGTGACGACGAAGCGCTTGGTCACGAGCAGGACGTGGCCTACGACCAGGAGAGTGAGCGGCAGCATGAATTGCAGCCACAAGCCCTGGCCGGTCATGAGCACAAAGTGTGTCGCGAGCAGGAGCGCAGCGACACCGGCGCTCAGCGCGGCGCCGAGCCCGGCGGACAACCTCGGCAACAGCGCGATCAGATAGACCGCGATGGCCAGATACACCAGCCTTTCGACGACCCAGCCCCAGGTCGGCGCGACGAAAAAATGCCCCTGCAGGAGCGACGAGACCGTGTGGGCCTGAAGCTCGACAGCCGGCATGGCCGGATTCACCGGCGTCACGAATATGCTGCCGACCCCGGCAGCCGTCGGTCCGATCACCACGATCTTGTCGCGGTATTTTTCCAGCGGGATCTTGCCACTCGCCACGTCGTAGAACGAGTCCTCCTGAATGGCCGGCCTGCCGTCGCGATCCTTGTAGAAATACGTGAACATCTGCATCGTCGGATCCGCGCTCACGCGGAAATTGCCGATCTGCAGCGCTTCGCCAGGACGGATCTTGATGTCCTTGGCGGTCAGATTGAGGCTCCTTGCGACCATCATGACCGCCAACGACGGATAGTATTCATCGTAGTAGGTGATGGCGAGCGCTTCGGTGCGGATCGCCCCGTCTACGTCGGGAACCGAGTTCAAATGCCCCACCGCGGCTGCGGCGGCCCCCAAACTGTCCACAATCGGGACTTCGACGCCGCTGGTGAAGAGCGGCAGATCGCCGCTGCCGCCCTGGATCGAGAGGGCGTTCTTGCGCACGAATTCGGGAAGAGGCTTGTCAGGCTTGCCACGCGGCTCGCCGAACGTGAACAGCAGAGGCAGCACCACATTGCCCGCCTTGGCCAAACTCTCGGCGAGCTTCCTGTCGGTGTTGAGTGCGCTCTCGGCTTCCTGCAGCGTTGCGCCGATTTGAAGCAGCTCGGACGATACGCCGCGGGGCGGCGCGCTCGGATCTGCGTTCACCGGCACCAGCCTCTGGTAGGCCTCGAGAAGCCTGTTGACATAGGCCAGCCCCGGATCGAGCTGTGGTTCAGAGAAAAAAACCGTATAGCCGATGACTTTGGCCTTCGCGTCCGCGAGGCGTTCGATCATCCTTGCATGGATCTCGCGCGACCACGGCCAGCGACCGATATTGTCGATGCTCCGCTTGTCGATCGCGATCACGGAAATCTTGTCCGACGGGGTTCGCGCCGACGCCCGAACGCCCCAGTCGTAGGCGTAGCGCTCAAGGGCCTCGATCAGCTGGATCCCGCCGGCCGCGAGCAGAACGAGCGACACCCCCAGGCCGAGAAACCAGTCTCTTTTCCAGAAGCCCGCTTTGGTCATTGCCTCTCCCGTTTATTCTTATTGTTGTTCAACGAGGGGATGCGTCCCGAGTGCTCACGCATTTTACGCCAACCACCTTTGAGGAGCGCTAAGTTACTGAATAAACAATGCTCTAGGGCACATTTTTACAGTGAAAGGTGGAGGCAGTCAAATTTCGGTGATTATATACTTGACAAACGCAAAGTAAAAGCCCATACTTCAGCCATATAGGAGAAACGCCATGGCCGACGCGATCTTAGATGCTCCCCGATTCAAGAACGACAACGCTGCCCGCAAACATCTGGAAAGCATACGCTGGCCTAGCGGCCCGGTCTGCCCACATTGCGGCGGAATCGAGCGCAATAGCCGTTTAGACGGCAATTCGCACCGTCCCGGCCTACTGTTCTGCGGAGACTGCCGCACACAGTTCACCGTGACAGTTGGCACCGTATTCGAGGACTCGAAAATCCCGCTCCATAAGTGGGTTCTGGCGACGCATCTACTTTGCGCATCCAAGAAGGGCATGAGCAGCAAGCAGCTTGAGCGCATGTTAGGCGTGACCTACAAGACAGCATGGTTCATGTCGCATCGCATCCGCAAGGCGATGGAGAAGCAACACACAGAGCCGCTTGGCGGAACGAGCAAGATCGTTGAAGCCGATGAAACCTACTTCGGCAACATTCGCGGCAAGAAGCGTCGCGCGGGCGGGCACCACAAGCACAAGATCGTTGCACTGGTCGAGCGTGGTGGGGACGTGCGTTCCTTCCACGTCAACCGCGTGAATTCCAAGACCTTGAAGCCGATCCTGATGCGCCAGATTCAACGCGATGCGAACCTCATGACCGATGAAAGCCGCGTCTATACCAAACTCGGCTGGAAGTTCGCCAGTCACAACACCGTCAATCATCGAGAGCTTGAGTATGTGCGCGGCATCGTGCACACCAATACGGTTGAAGGCTTCTTCTCGCTTCTGAAGCGCGGCCTGATCGGGACGTATCACCATGTTGGCGAACAGCATCTTCAACGTTACGTCTCCGAGTTCGATTTCCGATACAACAATCGCATCAAGCTCGGCGTGACAGACGAGCAGCGCGCTGCCATTGCGCTCAAGGGCATCTCCGGGAAACGCCTGACATATCGGAGGACTCACGCATAGCAAGCGCGGGTTTCGTAAGGGAGGGCTAATCATGGGGCTGTTTGACGGAATCGAGAAACTTATTACGGAGCATGGCTCTGCGGCAATACTGCGCGAGCGTATTGCTTTGGTTAAGGAGGAGCATGCAGCGCTTGAGAAGAAAAATACGGCGCTCGCACAGGAGATAGTAATGATTAAGAATGAGAACCAACGTCTTGAACTTGAGAATTACAAGCTGAAAGAAAAGACAGGGAATCTCGAAAAACAGTTGGCGCAGATTCACGGGAAAGAGCTTGAGGAAGAGGAACAGAAAATAATTGCTCTATTAGCTCGCTCACTAAGCGAAATGCAGGCAGAACATATTGCCGCCGGGTTAGGAATACATCCAACGAGGGCTGAACACTTCTTGGATAAACTATTGGAGGGCGGATATGTCATGATCAGCGGTGACTATATCAGCGGCATAAGCAGGTATTACCTTGATGCCAAGGGAAAGGAATATGCGGTTAAGCATGGATATGTATGAGTCATGGGCACCTTGGCGCATGTTCTTCAGCAACAAATCAAGATTAGTAATCTTGATGCTGCACGACGACAACTTCAAACTGCGATTGAGCTTTGGTTCCACGATAAAGACCCAGTATCCATTCATACATTAACGATGTCTGCTCACCAAATCGTTTATGACTTAAATAAAAAAAAGAAGGGCCCACCCCTCGCCTTTGACGCAGATTTCGTTACGCCAGAGTACCGAAAAGAAGCAAATAGACTTCTCAAAATCCCATCCAATTTCTTCAAGCACGCTGACAGAAGGCAAGTGGCAGATTCCATAGATTTCAATCCTGAATTATCGGAAGGTTTTATCCTTTTTACTCTTCGTGGCCTTGAGTTTTTGGGGCAACCCATGAGCGAAACCGAAGCGGCGTTTACGACGTGGAGTCTTCTCAATAAGCCGAATATGCTCAGTGAGGAGGGACGCAAGCGCCTTATTCACCCTTTTCCAATCGAGCATCTCGACGAATTGCGTGCAATTCCGAAAAAGGATTTTTTCGAAATGTTCTTGGCTCTCAAGAGAAAGACCGCTGTATGAAGCGCGAACAGAAGCATCACCAGCCGAGCGTGGATGAAGTTCTACGCCGGATGCTGGCGACACCTCCCCAGCCTCACGTCCAGAAGAAGAAGAAAGCGAAGAAGCGCCCAAAGCAGTAGCGGCGCTTTCGCTTTGGCCTGTCACGCAGGCCTTGATCTTACTGAGGAAATTTGCGTTTGTCACGTACATAACTCCGCAAATTTCCCTTCGGCAGCGACAACCGCGAGGGAAAACGCGACGAAACGTCGCGCCGCGAGCATCGACCGCTCAGGCGCGAGTCAGCTTCCGAGCACGGTGCCCGGAGTGAGGCCGTTCTGGGCTACGAGTTCGGCCGCGGATACTTTTTTGCCGTCTTCGTGCTTCGCCTTGAGGACCTCGATTCGTCCTCCCTGAGCGGTCACGAAGAAACTCGCTGCGCTGATTTCGGAAATCTCGCCGATCTTGCCTTTTACCGCGCCGAAAGTGCGGAACACATGTTTGCGGCTGTCGAAGATCTGCAGTTTCTTTCCGTTCAAAGTGGTCCAGGCGCCGGGGGCGGGATTGCAGCCGCGTATGAGGTTGTAGGTGAAATCGACATGCGTCGCCCAGTTGATTTTCGCCTCGGCGCCGCGGCACCAGCCTTCGTAGCTCGCGCGGGCTTCGTCCTGAGCCGCTTCGCGGTGCTTGCCCTGCATCACCAAGTCGGCCGCGTCGAGCATCGCCGCGACCCCCATCGGGAACAGGCGGTCGAAATAGACGCTGCCGAGCGTGTCATCCGGACCGAGCGGCGTCTCCTTTTGCAGGATTACCGGGCCCTCGTCCAGTCCGTCGGTCGGCCGGAAGATCGAGAGGCCGGTCTTGGCGTCGCCGCGTATGATCGGCCAGTTGATCGAGCTGGGGCCCCGGTATTTCGGCAAGAGCGACGGGTGGTACTGGATCGTGCCCTTCATCGGGATCCTCACGAACTCCTGCGGCGCGAACTGCAGCACGAAGGCCATGATGCCGATGTCGGCGTTGAGCGCGCGCATCGCATCGAGTGCTTCCTTGTTGCGCAGCGACTGGAACTGGAAGATCTTGAGGCCTTTTTCCTGCGCCGCCGCCTTGAGCGGATCGGCCTTCGCTCCCTCCTTCTCGGGCGCGCAGAACACGCCGGCGACCTCGTCACCGCGGGCGAGAAACGCCTCGAGCACCGCTTTTCCGAAGTCCTGCTGGCCGATGATGGCTATTTTCACGGCTACGCCGCTTTCTTCGGCGGCACCGAGAACGCGCCGGCGCTCCTCAGGGAATTGATTCGCGCCTGGTCGTAGCCGAGGACTTCCTTCAGGACTTCGTCGGTGTGCTCACCGAGCGTCGGGCTGCGGATGATCACCGCCGGGGACGCGGAGAGCTTGATCGGCATGCCGACGTTCCACCATTTGCCCCGCTGCGGATGGTCGAGCTCGACCCACATGTCGCGGCCGTGAACGTGCTCGTCGTTTGCGAGGTCCTGCGTGCTCATGATCGGTCCGCAGGGCACGTCGAGTGGGTTAAGGATCGCCATGAGCTCGCGCTTGGTGTGCTTCTCCGCGAACTTGTTGATGAGCGTCCACATGAGCTGCTGGTTCTTGCGCCGCTCGCCGATGGTCGCGAAGCGCGCGTCGGTGGCGAGGTCCGGGATGCCGAGGTCCGGCCCGATGCGCTTCGCGAGCGGCTCCCAGACCGCTTCCTGCACGACGATATAGAGCCAGTCGTTCGCCCCGTGCGGCTTGCAATGGATGGCGTTGCCGAGCTGTCCGCCGCCCGAGTCGTTGCCGGCGCGCGGCACCTCGCCCATGCCCCGGTAGGTCGGGACCGAGTATTCGGGCATATCGCCGCGCGTGAGGCGCTGGTGGTCGCGGAATTTCACGCGGCACAGGTTCATGACGCCGTCCATCATCGCCACCTCGACGTACTGCCCTTTGCCCGTGCGGTCGGCCTGCCTGAGCGCGGCCAGCAGACCGATCGCGAGATGCAGGCCCGTGCCCGAGTCACCGATCTGCGCGCCGGTAACGAAGGGCGGGCCGTCGGGGACCCCCGTCGTGCTCATCGCGCCGCCCATCGCCTGCGCGACGTTCTCGTAGGCCTTGAAGTCGGCGTAAGGCCCGCTCGAGCCGAAGCCCTTGATCGATCCCATGACGATCTTCGGGTTCAGCTCGTGGATCTTCTCCCAGCTGAAGCCGAAGCGATCGAGCACGCCGGGGCCGAAGTTCTCCATGACGATGTGGCACTTCTTCAGGAGATCGACGAACACCTGCTTGCCCTCGGCGCTCTTCATGTTGACGGTGATCGAGCGCTTGTTGCAGTTGAGCATCGTGAAGTACAGGCTGTCGGCGTTCGGCACGTCGCGCAGCTGTCCGCGCGTCGCGTCCCCTTGCGGATTCTCGAACTTGATCACGTCGGCCCCCATCCAGGCGAGGATCTGCGAGCAGGTTGGGCCGGCCTGCACGTGGGTCATGTCCAGTATCCGGACGCCCTTGAGCGCTTCCATTTCCGGTCTCCCTATTTCTTTTTCGCGGCGCTCGGATTCAGGCTCGTGATGCGGCCGCTTTCGGTGCCCGCGGTCTCGTCGATCACGGCATTGATCAGCGTGGGCTTCCTCGAGCGGATGGCTTCTTCCATGCCCTTGCGCAGCTCGGCCGGGGTCGTGGCGTGCACGCCGACGCCACCGAAGGCCTCGATCAGTTTGTCGTAGCGCGCGCCCTTGACGAACACGGTGGGCGCCAAGTCGGAGCCGCCGGTCGGGTTGACGTCGGTGCCGCGGTAGACGCCGTTGTTGTTGAAGATCACCGCGCACACCGGCAGGTTGTAGCGGCAGATCGTCTCGAGCTCCATGCCGGAGAAGCCGAAGGCGCTGTCGCCCTCGATCGCGATCACCTGTTGCTTGGTGACCACAGCGGCGGCGACGCAGTAGCCCATGCCGATGCCCATGATGCCCCAGGTGCCGACGTCCAGCCGCTTGCGCGGCTTGTACATGTCGACGATGCTGCGTGTGAAGTCGAGGGCGTTCGCGCCCTCGTTGACGAGTATCGCGTCCGGGTTGGCCTTGACGATGTCGCGTACCACGGCGAGTGCGCTGTGGAAATTCATCGGCGACGGGTTCTTCGCCAGCGTCTCGGCCATCTTGGCGACGTTCTTGGTCTTGCGCTCCGTGATGGCGCCGATCCAGTCTGCCGACGGCTTGGGCCAGCCCGAGCCGATGGCTGTGAGCAGAGCGGACACGCAGGAACCGATGTCTCCGACCACCGGGGCGTCGATGCGCACGTTGCTGTCCATCTCCTGCGGCGAGATGTCGACCTGGATGAACTTATGGCCGCCCCAGTCCTTGTGGCCCTTGCCGCCCCAGGTCTTGCCCTTGCCGTGAGAGAGCAGCCAGTTCAGGCGCGCGCCGACCAGCATCACCACGTCCGCCTCGGGCAGCACGAAGGAGCGCGCAGCCGACGCGCACTGCTCGTGCGTATCGGGCAGCAGGCCCTTCGCCATCGACATCGGCAGATAGGGAATCCCGGTCTTCTCGACGAGCGCACGGATGTCGGCATCGGCATGCGAATAAGCCGCACCCTTGCCGAGGATGATCAGTGGTTTCTTCGCGCTCTTGAGCAGGTCCACCGCGCGCTTCACGGCCTCCGGCGCCGGGATCTGCCGCGGCGCGGGGTCCACCACCTTGATCAACGAACTCTTCCCGGCCGCGGCGTCGATGCTCTGGGCGAAGAGCTTGGCGGGCAGGTCGAGGTAGACGCCGCCCGGGCGGCCCGACACGGCGGCGCGAATGGCGCGCGCGATGCCCACGCCGATGTCCTCTGCGTGCAGCACGCGGAAGGCGGCCTTGGCGACCGGCTTTGCGACGGCGAGCTGGTCCATCTCCTCGTAGTCGCCCTGCTGGAGATCGACGATCTCGCGTTCGCTCGACCCGCTGATAAGGATCATCGGGAAGCAGTTGACCGTGGCGTGGGCGAGCGCGTTCAACCCGTTGAGGAACCCCGGCGCGGACACCGTCAGGCAGATACCCGGCTTCTGCGTCAGGAAGCCCGCGATCGACGCCGCATAGCCCGCGTTCTGCTCATGGCGGAACGAGAGCACCCGCATGCCCGCGGCCTGCGCGCGGCGCGTCAGGTCGGTGATCGGGATCCCGGGCAGGCCGTAGATCGTGTCGAGGCCATTGAGCTTGAGGGCATCGATGACCAATTGGAAACCGTCGGTCATCTCTTGCGGCTGCGCATCGGCGAGGATCTGGCCGGAGGCGACTTGCGGAGCTCGGGCGAGGGGCAAAAATCGACTCAAGAGTCTAAAATTGCTGACGAAGTTCAACCTTGACTGCGATCAATAATTCCCGCTTAATTGCCCGCTCACCGTTCGCACGCCCGCTGCCACCCGTGTCGGCCATCCTCAGCCACCCCCAGCGCAATACGATTCGCCTGCAGCTCAAGCAGAACCTGATCCTGCGCGAAATGCCGGCGTCCGCCTGGGACGATCTGGAGCCGCTGTTGGAGGTCGCGGAATACAGGAAGGGCGAGCCGCTGGTGCGCCAAGGCAGCACGAGCATGGAGCAGTTCTTCATCCTGGACGGGATCCTGAAGCGCGTCGTGAGCAATCCCCAGGGAAAAGAGATGATCCTGCGCTTCGCGGCGGAGACCGACATGGACACCTCCTACGCCGCGTGGCGGATGAAGACCCCCATCCCCTACAGTATTGCAGCGGTCACCAAGGTCCGGGTGGCGCGCCTGTCCATGCCCCACTGGGTCGAGTTCCTCGAACGCCATACCGAAATGAAGCTGCGCTTCGAGTACGAGGTCATGCGGTTGATGTCCGAGGTGATGGCGCATACCATCACGCTTCATCTGCTCGACGCCCCCGGGCGCCTTGCGCGTTTCATGCGGAAGCACCAGGACCTGCTCGCCCGAATACCCAAGAAAGAGCTGGCGTCCTACCTCAATCTGACGCCGGAAACCCTGTCCCGCCTCAGGCAGCGGGCCGCCTGAGCGCGTCTCGCTTTCAGCTTTTTCCGAGCACCACGCGCCACCCCGCCCGGATGAGCGGCCAGAACAGCAGCAGCAAGGCGAAACTGGTCAAACCTCCCACCAGCCCGTTCGAGAAAAAGACCGTAAGGTCGCCCTGAGAGCCTTTGATCGCGTTGCGGAAATTTTCCTCCGCCCGGTCGCCCAGAACGAGTGCCAGCACCATCGGTGCGAGCGGATAGCCGAGCTTCTTGAAAGCGTAGCCGAGCACTCCGAAGGCGACCATCAGATAGACGTCGAACATCGAGTTGTGCACGGTGTACGCCCCGATCGCGCAGATCACGATGATGACGGGTGCGATGATCGAGAAGGGAATGCGCAGGATCGCCGCGAAAAGCGGAACGCAGGTCAGCACGACGATCAGACCGGCGATGTTACCGAGATACATGCTGGCGATCAGGCCCCAAACGAAGTCCGGTTTCTCGACGAACAGCAGCGGCCCGGGCTGCAGCCCCCAGATCAGGAGGCCCCCGAGCAGCACCGCGGCCGTGGGCGACCCCGGCACCCCGAGCGTGATCATCGGCAGGAGCGCCGAGGTGCCGGCGGCGTGAGCCGCAGTCTCCGGTGCGACCACCCCCTCGACCTTGCCGCTGCCGAAGTCATTGCCATCCTTGGAGAGGCGGCGCGCGAGGCCATAGCTCATGAACGAGGCCGGCGTTGCCCCGCCGGGGACGATTCCCATGAAGCAGCCTACCGCGGCGCTGCGCAGGGAAGTCGCCCAGTAACGCGGCAGTTCTTTCCACGTTTCGAGAACGACCTTGAAGTTGATCCGCGCGCTCGCTCCCTTGAACGCAAGGCCTTCCTCGAGCGTTTCCAGAATTTCGCCGATGCCGAATAGGCCGATCACAGCGATCAGGAAATCGAACCCTTTCAGGAGCGAGGTAAATCCGAACGTGAGCCGCAAGGTCCCGGTGACGCTGTCCAGGCCGACCGCGGCCAGCGCGAACCCTATCATCATGGAAGCGATGGTCTTGGCGGCGTTGCCGCCGCTCATACCGACAAAGGCGCAAAAGGTCAGCAGGTACACCGAAAAGAATTCCGGCGGGCCGAAACGCAGGGCAAACCCCGCCACCACGGGCGAGAGGAAGGTGATCATGATGACCGCGACCAGCGCCCCGAAAAACGAGGAGGTGAAGGCCGCCGTCAGCGCACTCCCCGCGCGCCCCAGCTGCGCCAGCGGGTGGCCGTCGAAAGTGGTCGCGACCGACCAGGGTTCGCCGGGAATGTTGAACAGGATCGACGTGATCGCTCCGCCGAAGAGCGCACCCCAATAGATGCACGAGAGCAGGATGATCGCGGAGGTCGTGCCGCCGGGTTGCTGCGCCATCGAGAACGTGAGAGGCAGCAGGATGGCGACGCCGTTCGCGCCGCCCAAGCCGGGCAGCACGCCGATGATGATCCCCAGGATGACGCCGACGAACATGAGCAGCAGGTTGAGCGGGGACAGCGCGACCCCGAACCCCTGCAGCAGCGCGTTGACTTCCTCCACTCGGCCTCCCTTTCGCGGCGCGAGCACCGGCGAGCTAATCCGCCGGCACGGCGCTCAATTGAGTCCCAATGCAGCCTCGAGCGGCCCTTTGGGAAGGGGCACCGAGAACCATATTTCGAAGATCAGGAAAAATGCGACGCTGACGCCTATCGAGACCGGCGCGATTTTGATCCAGGCGTACTTGCCCAAGTGCCACATGAAGTAGGCGATATAGAGCGTGGACGCGACGTAGAACCCCAGATATGCGATCAGCGAGACATACACGACTGTCGGCACGAGAACCGTCAGTATTTTCTTCAGCTCATCGCGCGACACGAACGATTCGGCGGCAAGCGCGGAGTCGCGAAAGGCGCGCACGAAGATCGTCGCGCTCGCGAAACAGATCAACAGACCCACGTAGAGGGGAAAATAGCCGGCTTGCGGCCCGTCGTCGCCCCACTTGGCGCCGACGCGATAGCTGTCGAATACCACCAGGGCGCCAAAAAGGAAAATGACGGCGGCGACGCCGATCTCCACCGCCTTGACCGATGCGGCCGAACCCTGCTCCCCTTTCTCCATCCCCCCGCCTCCGCGCTCGGCTCCAGCCGACATTATCGGCGCGCGGCGGTCACCCCCGCGCGCCGCAGGACTTCATCTCGCCAGAAATCCCGCTTCCTTCATGAGCATGATGTGCCGCGCCTCCTCGCGCGCGACCCAGGTTTCGTATTCCTTTCCGCTCAAGGTCGTCTGGTTGAATGCCCCGGTTTCGAGGAAGCTCGTCCAGTCGGGCGTTGCACGTACCTTCTTCAGCAGGTCCACGTAGTACTCGACCTGCTCGGCAGTCACCCCACCCGGCATGAAAATCCCGCGCAGCATCAGGTATTCGACGTCGAGCCCGGTGTCCTTGCACGTAGGAATGTCGTACCAGGACATCGTCTTGGTGATCTTCGTCTTGTAGGGCATGCGCTTTCCATCGAACACGCACAGGGGCCGCAGCGACCCCGCGCGCCACTGGGCCACGGCCTCGATCGGATTGTTGACCGTCGAGTCGACGTGCTTGCCCACCAGCTGAACCGCCACCTCGCCACCGCCGCGGTAGGAGATGTACGTGAATTTCGCGCCGGTCTGCTTCTCGATTGCGACCGTGATGATCTGGTCTTCCTGCTTCGAGCCCGTCCCACCCATCTTGAACTTTCCGCCGCCGGCCTTGACCGCGTCGAGGTATTCCTTGGGTGTCTTGTAGGGCGTCTCCGCGTTGACCCAGAGGACGAAGTTGTCCAGAGCCATCATCTGCACCGGCGTCAGGTCGCGCCAGTTGAACGGCGTATGAGTCGCAAGCGGGGTCGTGAACAGGTTCGACAGGGTGATGATGATCTTGTGCGCATCACCTTTCGACTCCTTCACGTCGAGAAACCCCTCCGCGCCCGCCCCACCCGCCTTGTTGATGACCACCATCGGCTGCTTCATCAGCTTGTTCTTGGCAATGATGCCTTGAACAACCCGGGCCATCTGGTCGGCGCCCCCGCCGGTGCCGGCAGGAACGACGAACTCCACCGTTTTCGTGGGTTCCCAGGCCGCAAACGCCTGAACCGGTACGGCCGCGGCAGCGAACAGCGTCAGCGCAGCGGTCCTGCGCCAATCGCGATCGGTAAAGTTGCGCATCGCTCTCCTCCTATTGCCAAGACACCCAACGGAATGGACCCCCCATCAGCATCGGTGGTTCCATCTATTTTATTCACCTGCCGCATTTCGCGCGTCGATTATCGCCACAAGCTCCTTACGCAACCTTGACTGAGGTCAAGGCCGCGCGGTGGACTCAGCTTCTGCCGGCGTCTGCCGGTTCTCGACTGCCGAGCCACTTTCCGACCGCCACCACCAGGACCGCGCCGACCAGCCCCGCCACCGACAGCTCGAACTTGCGACCGAAGAGCGAAAAGACCTCGAAGTCGACCATCCAGTGGGCGTTGACCCTGAACCACTCGACCACGACCGGGTCGGTCACCAGCATTTCTCCCGACACATAGCCGATCAGCGCGGCCCCGACCGCGATGATCACCGGATAGCTCTCCATGAGCTTCATCAGCATGGTCGCACCGAAAACCACCAGCGGGATGCTGATCAGCAGGCCCAGCACGAGCAGCACGATACTGCCCTTTGCCACCGCCGCCACCGCGATGACGTTGTCAAGGCTCATCACGAGGTCCGCGATCAGGATCGTTTTGATCGCCGCCAGCAAGTTGGAGCTCGATTTGATCCCGTCGCCGCCATCGTCCTCGGGGACCAGCAACTTCACCGCGATCCAGAGCAGCAGCACGCCTCCGAGGAGCTTGAGGTAGGGAAGCTTAAGCAACTCGACCGCGACGATAGTGAGAACGATGCGCAGCACCACCGCCGCAGCTGCTCCCCAGATGACCGCCAGCCTCTGCTGGTGCACGGGCAAGGAGCGCGCCGCGAGCGCGATCACCACGGCGTTGTCGCCCGACAGGATGATGTTGACCCAGATGATCGCCCCGAGCCCGAGCCAGAACTGCGACGTCAGAAGCTCTTCCATTGTCCTCCCGTTGGCCTCGCCACCCGGCGTTTCAGAATAGTCCGACGACCTTCCCGTCGACGAGGTCGATCTTGACCGCCGAAGGCACCTTGGGAAGCCCGGGCATCGTCATGATATCCCCGCAGATCATCACGACGAACTCGGCCCCCGCTGCGAGGCGCACTTCGCGCACGTTGACGACGTGGTTCGCGGGCGCCGCCCGCAGCTGCGCATCGGTCGAGAAGGAATACTGGGTCTTCGCCACGCAGACGGGATAGCGCCCGTAGCCGTCGTCCTGGAGCTTCTTGATCTGGGCCCGCACCTTCCCGTCGGCGGTCACCTCGCTCGCGCGATAGATCTTCTTCGCGATCTTGTTGATCTTGTCCCAGAGCGTGTCCTGTTCCTCGTACACGAATTGGAAGTTGCTCTTGCTCTCGCAGAGCGAGACCACGATGCGCGCGAGCTCCGCTGCGCCCTTGCCGCCGTCGCCCCAATGCGTCGCGAGCACGACCTTGGCGCCGAGTTTGTCGATCCGCGATTTGAGCAGATCCAGCTCCTTCTGTGTGTCCTGGTTGAAACGGTTGATCGAGACGACGCA
>WNGC01001742.1_pt1 | contig 15534 bp, 8 predicted proteins | sample 5400051 | NCBI WGS metagenome assembly WNGC01 (sample SAMN13153368, study PRJNA577476) | soil metagenome | isolation source: 20 cm soil or saprolite under grassland replicate 2 | place: USA:California | collected 2016-06-15 | reverse complement strand
GCGGTCCACTTTAATAGAAACGAAATGCTGCTTCAGGATGGCGGCGATGGCGGGATCGGAATACGATTCCCGTTCCATGACATGGCACCAATGACATGTGAAGTAGCCGATGGAAAGAAAGATCGGCTTGTTCTCTTGGCGGGCCTTTTTAAAGGCTTCGTCGCCCCACGGATACCAATCCACCGGATTGTGGGCGTGCAATAGAAGGTAGGGACTCTTGGCGCGAATGAGCCGGTTGGTGTGGCGGTATTGTCGTATTCCCGCGCGAGGCTCAAGCGACGGACTATGATCGGATTGGGCCGGGGCGTTGGCGGCAATACCAGGCTTTTCGGCAGCGTTGATCGCACCCCCGAAGGCAAGCAGTAGTGCGCCTGCATGAAGCAGCTTGAAAAGGTTGTGCTGTTTGTGCAATCCCCGGCTCCCTATTAGATAACTATCCGCTTCAAGTTTAACAGTCGCCAGGGCTCATGGTCTGAAGAGTCGTCTTTCTCCCGGGGGTCGGCAAACCGCAGTTGTGGTCCGCCTGGTGTTCTTGGAGTTCTATAGGGAGAGACAATTTTACCGTGGCTTCGCCGGAGGATCCGCGGGCGCCTCGGCCGCCCGCTTGGGCTTGGCGATCGTGGACAGCGTCTCCACGTTGAACTTTTTGTAGTCCGAATAGCGCGTCACGGCGTTGACTTTAATTCTTTTCAGCAGCAACACGCGCACGCCGACGCGGGCCTCCTGGTACGTGGGGAGCCACACTTCGTTGTTCACATAGGCCTGCTCCATGACGAAGCTCGTGCCCTTTTCTAGATTCGCCAGCAAGCCGCCGGCAAACCTCATGTCGCCAACGAAATACGCTTCCAGCCGCGCCACGTCGTGAGCCTTCTCGTCGATCCACACCACTCCAGCAAGTTTCTGCACGACCTTTTCCACCAGCTTGTGCGCCTTGAATTCGGGGTTGGGCTCGAAATCGAAGACCAGCACGTCTTGGCCGCGGAAGCGCTCGCGCCGCGGATTCACAAACTGGCACGCGCGCAGGAATATCTCAATCCCCGGCTCATCCTTCTCTTCGCTCTTCCCTTCTTCCTTGGCCTTTTCTTCTTTGGCTTCCTTTTTGGTCTCGCGCTTTTGCAGCTCCTCGATCCGTTTCTGGGTCCTCTCGTTTTCCTTTTTCTGCTCCACGTCGCTTAGCGCCTCGCCGTCCTTCTTCACCACCGTGGATACCTCTTCTCCATTCAAGTAGAAGAAAGTGTATTCCGTGACCTCGCGCTTCTTTACTTTGCCGTTGTTCTCGAACTCGGTCTCTTCCTCCGCGCGCGTTCCCGTGTAGTTTTCCTTGATCTTGTCGATGGCCTTCTGGTTGTCGTCGATCTCTTTGAACAGAGCTTTCAGGTCCGGCAATTTGACTTGCGATTTGATCGGGAAATCAAATACGCGCTCGCCAACGGTTCCATTGATCACCGCGCGTGTCACGCTGATGTCGTATTTGTCACTCCCCCGTTGCAGCTCGATCCGGTGTGGCAGCTTCACACCCTCGATCGTTCGGTAGTCGTCATAAGAGATCTCTTCGTCCACACCACCGACCGTCGCTGCCTCCTTCACGATCAGGTGAGTCTGCGAATCGAAGAAAATTTGCCACTTCACCCCGGTGGCTGTGGTTATCTCTGTTTGCAGCGCATCCCTTCCGCGTACCTGCGCGTGCCCCACAAACGTCAGCGCGATTTTGCTTTTCTTAGGATTGACCAGCCGCGAGTTGTAATACTGCGCCGCCGCTTCTAGTTGCATCCCTTCGGGACCTACCAGCGTGCCCGGCTCGCCAGCCGCATTCTGATGCCACGCGGACTTCCCGTTGTATGCCTCGATCAGATTCTTTTCGCCAATCAGCAATTCCGAGTAGTAGCGATTTGGCAGCTTGGTATCCAGCGTGTAAGTCCCCGTCTTCCCGTCATCACTCGCAAGGCTCCCTTCGAGCGTCAATGTCTGGATCTTGGCCAACGCCCTACCGCCCCCAGCCGCCTTCACGTACTGCTCCACAATCTTCCCCGCCTCCTGCGCGCGAGCAGGACAGGCCCCGCCGGTGAGCATCAATGCCATGAGTATCGTGAGCAGGCGTGCGCGCATGGGGTTCAACTACATAAACGCAATTCGGCGCAAAAAGTTTCCTGGAATTTGAGCCTCAGCGCGCAGCTTTATCCGGAACTTGAGCAAAAGAATGCTGCGCCCCTCGTTTGCAAGGTGCGGTTAGATTATTGCGCTTTCGGCCGCTTTGCGTATTTCTCGTAGAGGCGGAGATGCCGGTTGTCCATGGAGGTGAGTTGCCCGCGGATAAAGAGGTATTTGACGTCAGTGGTCAGTTCGAGCGGGTCGCCGTTGGTCACGATAAGGTTGGCGAGCTTGCCTTGCTCAAGAGTTCCAATCTGATCGTCGAGGCCGAAAATCCGCGCGGGGTAAAGCGTGACGGCCTTGAGCGCTTCGTCATACGGCAGGCCGTAGGCGACGGCGTTCGCGGCATTTTGTCCCAAGCGCCGCGCGAAGGAGTTATCGAAACTCGCGAAGGCGAATTTCACACCAGCAGCAGCAAGCTCCGCAGGCTGCGAAAGCAACCGATCGTAGGGATCGTCCTCATCGAGGGGAAGCGTCAGCACCGGCCGCAGGATCACGGGAACGCCTTTCGAACGGAGTAGGTCCTTAACCTTGTAAGCCTCCGAGCCGCCGGCGAGGATCATCTTCAGCCTTTGCTTGTCGCAAAACTCGACCGCGTTTCGAATCTCGCGCGAGCGATCGGCAAAGGCCAACAGGGGCAGCTCGCCGCGAACGACCGGCACGAGCGCTTCGAGCTTCAGATCGCGATCGTATCTGGCGGCTGAGCCCTTTTCCATTGCCTGGGCATAGTGACGGGCGCGCTCGATCCAATCGGTGATTTCATTCACCTGTTTGTCGTATTCCTGCTTGGCCTCGCTGTACGGTTTTTCCTTCCGCGAAAAGGTGGCGAAGTCAAAAGTTTGTGTTTCGATCTCCGGCCAATTGAGGACCATCGCCGCGCTTTTCTTGATGAGCATTTCGTCGATGGTCCAGCCGGTGAGGTGAATAGCCGAGGCTTGTCCGCCAATCACGCCGCGCGAGCCGTTGGAGTCAAAGCCGCCGCTGCCAGGAACGGCAAGAACTTCCGTGATGCCCGCCGCGCGAGTGACGGGAATGTGTTCGCTCGAGGGAGACACGGCCGTGGCCGCGACGACATCCGGGTTGTAGCTTCCGGACTCGGCCGAATCGACAGTGGCGCTAACGGCGCCGATCTCCCGCAAACCCATCTGGGTAATCGAGTCGAAGATTCCCGGGTAGACCTGTAGCCCTTTTGCGTCGATCACCTGGGCCCCCGCGGGGACCTCCAAACCGACGCCAACCGCCGCGATTTTTCCATCGCGAATGATAAGCGTGCCGTCTTCGATGGTGCTTCCTGCGAGCGTGAAAATTTTCGCATGGGTTAGAGCATAGGTGGTAGAGGGCTGCGATTGCGCGAATGCCAGACCAGGCAACGCGCAGATCGCGGCGAAGATCAGGGTGATCTGGAGAATGATGGATATAGACTTCACAGCACACCCCCGGACAGAACGGGCGCCTTCGAGTCCGTGCCGCTTGCTGAGGGTGGTTTGGGTTTTTCTTCCTGCTTCTTTTCTTCCGGTTTTTCCTCTTCGGATTTCTTCTTGGAGGGTTTTTGCCCAATGGGCACGGTAGCATCGGGCTTTTTGTCTTCCGGTTTCTTCTCCGCGGCTTTTTTAAATTTCTCGATGAGCGCTTTCTTTTCCTTTTCGCGCCCGGAGCGTTCGGCGATGTCGCGCTGACGGTCGAAGAAAACGCGGCCATCGATCAGCGTTTCCTGCACGACGGCGTACGCACTCAGGGGATCGCGATTGTAAATCGCCAGGTCGGCGTCTTTTCCGACATCAATCGTGCCAACGCGCTTGTCGATGCCGAGCTGCATCGCCGGATTCAACGTGACCAGTTTCAGCGCTTCGTCATGCGAGAGGCCGCCGAACTTCATGCTCTTGGCGGCTTCCTGATTCAAGTGCGTGGCTTCTTCAGCGTCGTCGGAATTGATGGAGACCACCACGCCGCGGCGGGTCATCAGCGCCGCGTTGTACGGAATTGCGTCATAGGCTTCCACTTTGTAGGCCCACCAATCGGAAAAAGTGGAAGCGCCCACTCCTGCGGCGGCCAGTTCATCGGCAACTTTGTATCCTTCGAGAACGTGCTGGAAAGTGCGGACTTTGAAGCCGAACTCTTTCGCAACGCGGAGGAGCATCAGGATTTCATCCTCGCGGTAGCAGTGCGAGTGAACGTAGCGCTTGCCTTCCAGCACTTCGACAAGCGGCTCGAGGCGCAGATCGCGGCGCGGCGGAATGAGATTTTTTCCACCGGCGGCGAAGCGCTTGTTGTAGTCCTCCCACGTTTTCTTGTAGTCGCGGGCTTCACTAAACGCTCCGCGAATCGTCTCTTCGACGCCCATGCGCGTGGAAGGATACCGCCGGGGCTGACCCGGGATACTGAAGTTCGAACGCTTGGGATTTTCGCCGAGTGCGAACTTGATGCCGGGAAGAGCTCCTTCGAACGGAAGCTTCGCAGCAGGCTGGCCCCAGCGAAGCTTGATGACCAGCGTCTGTCCGCCGATGGAATTGGCGGAGCCGTGAAGAATGTTCGCGGCCGTGACTCCCCCCGCCAAATCACGATAGATGTCGAGGTCGTCCGGATTTAAGATCTCCGCCATATTCACCATCGAGGATACGGAAACGCTGCCCTCGTTGATGCTTTCCGCGGCGATGTGCGAATGGCAGTCGATAATGCCGGGCATCACGAATTGCCCCGCGGCGTCGATCACCTGAGCGTCTTTCGGGGCGTTGATGGACTGGGCGACTTCGGCGATTTTGCCATCTCTAATAAGGATGGAGCCGCGCTCGATGGTTCCATGGGAGACGGTGAGGATGGTGGCATTTCGAATCACGATGACGGTGGGCGAGTCCGGAGGCGTGGCAGCGGCCGCCAGAGGGAGGTAAAGGAAACAAATGAGGTAAAAGAGGTTAAGGAATCGGCGGCGCTTTGCGTTGGTGAAGAATGCAGATGAGCTCTTCACTGGGCACCTCCTCGCGCGGCGGTTGAAGCAAATGAATTGGTGGTGGGTTTGACGCCGGTAAAGTCGAGGGAAATACCGTGCACGCTGATGCTGCCCTTCAAGGAAGTTCCATCAAAAGTCCCCGAAAAAGTGACGTCCGCGGGAGATCCTTCGAGCGGAATGTTGATGGTGAAGCTGAATTTGTCCACGCTCAAGTATCCACTGATGAGCGAGGCGGTGCCGCGCTTACTAGTGAGGCTGCCGGAGATCGTGCCGTCCTTGTCCATGGCGAGGTCAGCGGTGGACTCTTCGGGACCATCAGGCGTGGTGTAGGAAAGCTTCCATTTTCCGCTGATGTCCCCTTTCGGCGGCTCCTTGGGCTTCTCCGGCTCGCGAACTTCAAATCTGCGGCCGTCGACAAAAACCAATTTGATCTTCGTTTTTTCCTCGAAGAGATCGCCGTCGGTGACGACGAGATTAGCGATCTTCCCGTTCTCGATGGAGCCCAGGCGGTCGGCGACGCCGAAGATCTCCGCCGCCGACAGCGTTAGCGCGCGAAGAGCGGCATCCGGCGCGAGCCCCGCGTCAATCGATTTCTTCGCGGCCTTCAGGGTGTCCTTCGGCGTGGCGATGCCGCCGGAATAAAACGCAAACTTGACGCCGGCTTTGGCCAGCGCCGCCGGCGAAGACGGTGCGCGGTCGCGGAACTGCAGCGTTCGAAGCGATGGCTTGTCCTCGGGGTCGGCATCTTTCTCGGCTTCGGGCCATTTGAGATTCACGAGCACCGGAAGTTTTTTCGCAGCGATTTCCGGGGCGACTTCATAAGCCATCTGGCCGCCGTAAATGGCGCCGTTGACATGCCAGCGATCGACGAGTTCGAGGGCACGGCGGAGTTGCACGGAATTGTTCGCGGGAATCAAAACGAGCGCATGATCTTCCAGCGCGTCGGCGAGCGCGGCTTCCGTGCGGTCATAACGGGGCCGCGCCACGCTGCGAGGATTCTTTTCGTAGGCGGCCTGCGCCTTGGTGCTCCAATCCGTGTCCAGCCAGACCTGATGAACGTAAGCAAGCACGCCCATGATGGAACTGGGAAATCCGCCGCCGCGTCCTCCCGAAGTCTGGAAAGCCACCGGTATCGCCACCGGCGATTTCACCACCAGATCTCCTGCGCGCTCGCCCGCCAGATCCAGCACCGCAGCCAGTCCCGGGAAAATTCCACCTTGCGGCGCGGAAACCACAGTAGTGAATCCCGCACTGCGCCAGGTTTCGATGCGCTTGTCGCTAAGGCTTACTTCGTCCGCCGCACTGCGCCACGGCGCGGAGGCGGGCCGGTCCTCTGGACCGCGCGCGCCCTCTTGTGAGCGTCGCGGGCCGCTTTCGCCACTCGCCGGAGGAGCGGCAGGAATTCCCACGTCGGTGAACGAATCAATCAGGCCTGGGTAAACAGTGAGGCCCTTGCCCTCGATGACCCATGCTTCAGGCGGAATTGTGACTTCTTTCCCAACAGCCGTGAGGAGGCCGCGGGAGATGACAATGGTGGCGTTTTCGACGGGCGGCCCGGAAACGGGGACGACTTTGGCCCCGCGAATGGCGAAGTACTGCGGCTCGCCGCCTTGCGCCTGAAGAGACGGCGCAGCACAGAAGAGGGCAAAAAGCGCCGTGACGCAGACCGCTGACACACACCTGAGAATCAGGTTCAAACGCATGCAGGACTCCTCGCGAAGGCACTGAAAGACAACTGTCCCCCCGGCAACCGCAAAGGTAGACGCATGAGGCTAGTGGGAAGTTTCCGAAGAGTCAAGAAAAGGAGGGCCGAAAAAAAGAAGAAACCCGGAAACAAAATGCCGGGGTCCGACGTTTCTTCTATTGCATTCCCATAGGGACTGTAGCATATAGGTATGGGCACCCCATAGGAGCCACAGGAGAAAACGATGGGCGAACGAGCGGACGTTTGGCAAGGCACCCTGGCATTGATGGTGCTTAAGACGCTGCAGGCTCTGGGGCCATTGCACGGCTACGGGATTGCGCGCCGGATCGAACAGACCAGCGGCGACCTGCTGGCGGTGAACTACGGCACGCTATACCCCGCCCTGCTGAAGCTGGAGCAGGAGGGCTACATTTCCTCCGAGTGGGGCACGTCCGACAACAACCGCAAAGCGAAGTACTACAAGCTGACGCGCGCCGGGCGCAAACAATTGGAGAAGGAAGCGCGCGAGTGGGAGCAAACCACGGAAATTCTGGCGCGGTTCCTGTCTCCCGGAAAGGAATCTGCATGAGAAAGTTTCGCGCATTGCTATTGCGTTTGAGCGGGTTGTTTCGCAGGAGCCGGCGGGACGAAGAACTCGCCGCAGAGATGGAAAGCCATCTCCAAATGCACGTCGAAGACAACCTGCACACGGGCATGAACCCCGCAGAAGCGCGTCGGCAAGCGCTGATCAAGCTCGGTGGCATCGAGCAAACAAAAGAGATGGTTCGTGAGTGCAGAGGGCTTCCGATACTGGATGTATTGCTGCAGGATCTGCGTTTCGGCGCGCGCATGTTGCGGAAGAATCCGGGCTTCACTGCCGTTGCCGTGCTGACCCTGGCCCTCGGCATCGGTGTCAACACCGCCATCTTTACGGCCTTTGATGCGCTCGTCTTGCGCCCGCGACTGGTGAAGGATCCTGACAGTCTGGCGGCCGTTTTTCGCACCACTCCCGGCGAAACCCATGGCTGGTTTTCCTACCCCGACTACATCTACTATCGCGACCACAGCAGGTCGTTCTCCGATCTTTCTCTGTTTGCCTTTGGGATGGCCGTCACTTCTTCCGACCTGCCAGCCACTGGTCCGGAGGCCGCCCCCCGCATCGCTGGTGCCGTTGGCTTCCAGCTCCCGCAATTGCTTCAGGGCAGCGCTCAACCCATCATGTGTTTTTTTGTTTCCGGCAACTATTTCCCAATGCTGGGAGCAACTCCTCTCTTGGGCCGCATCCTTCTGCCCGAAGATGATCAAGCCAACGCCCCTCCCGTTGTACTTATGAGCGGTAATTACTGGCAGCGACGCTTTCACTCCGACCCCAAAGTTGTGGGTTCGGTCCTCCACCTGAATGGTGTCGCCTTCACGGTGGTCGGTGTTACGCGCCTCGATTACGTTGCTACTGCCACATCCGTTCCCGATCTTTGGGCACCCATCCCTGCAAAAATCGTGTTGGGTGTAATATCCCGCCAGGAATTAGAAAATCACCTAATGGCGGCCGGCTTTCCAACCGGCCGATTGAAACAGGGCGTTTCGCTTTTCGACGCGCAAGCCGAACTCAATGTCCTCGCGGGGCAGTTGCGAACGCAGTACCCCGAAGCCGAGCGCAACATGAGCGTTAGCGTTGTCTCTGGTCGAAATAGCCTCTCTGGACTTGACCCTGAGTCGTGGGCCGTCGTCGCTGCCGCCATGACGGCCGTCGCTTTGCTCCTGCTCATCGCTTGTGCGAACGTCGCAAGCCTTCTGCTGGCCCGCGCTGCCGCTCGTCGAAAGGAAATTGCCGTTCGCCTTGCGCTCGGCGCGGGCCGCTGGCGCCTCGTGCGCCAGTTGCTCACAGAAAGCATCATGATCGCCCTTCTCGCGGGAGCGCTTGGCCTCCCTCTGGCGACCTGGATGCTCCACCTTTTGATCGTCGAGATCGCTTCAGCGCTCCCGTCGTTCTGGGGCACCATCGCACTTCAGATCTCTCCCGACATCCGCATTTTCGCCTACACTCTGCTCGTTTCCTGCATGGCAGGAATCGCGTTTGGCCTCGCGCCCGCTTTGCAGGCCTCGAAGTCCGACGTTAACTCTGCTCTCAAAGAAGAGGGCAGCGCCTTCGGCCGGCACCTGAGCCGCTCGCGGCTGCGCGGAATTCTCATCGCTGGACAAATGGCTGCATGCATAGTTCTGCTCATCAGCTCCGCTCTGCTGCTCCGCGGTTCGCAGCGGGCCCTCAAGGTCGATCCCGGTTTCGAGGCGTGGCGAGTGGCCTACCTGGAAATGTACAATCCGGCGAATCTGCACTATTCCCAGTCACGTTTGCTCCAGCTCAATCGTGACTTCATTCAACGGATCGCGAGTCTTCCCGGCGTGCAGTCTGTCGCACAAGCCTCGCGAGGTCCGTTTGGCGGTATTCGGTGGGTGCCTGTTACTCCCGTCAACGCCGCGCCTTCCACTCCCGGCACTAACGGAAATGAACTGCCTGTCGCTGGATATAGTTTCGTCACGCCGAACTACTTTGACACGCTCAGCATTCCCATCGTTCGCGGCCGCAATTTCACGCCTAGTGAGGCGGATGGACAGGCCCCCGTCGTCGTCATCAGCGAAGCTACCGCGCACCGCTTCTGGCCCGGCGAAGATCCCCTCGGCCAGCGCCTCAAGATCGGGTCAGAAAAGGGGACCACGTCCTTCCCCGGCGAGAAAGGTCCCTTCGTGGCGAGCGGCGAAGTGATCGGCGTTGCCCGGGATGTGCGCAGCATGGACCTGCGCAAGATTGACGAGTCTTACCTATACCTGCCGCTTTCACAGACCCATCAGTGGACAAGCACGCTGCTGGCGCGTACCGAAGGCGACCCCACGCCCTTGCTCCCGGTCATCGGCCAAGAGGTTCGCCGTGTGGATGCCAATCTGCCCGTCATGGGCGCACCGTTGCATACAATGATCTCCATGAATCCTTATTTTGTAGTCTCGCGCATCGGCGGTTTGCTCGCCAGCATCGTCGGCCTGCTCGGGCTTCTGCTGGCGTGCATGGGCGTGTATGGCATGGTCAGCTACAACGTCGCTCAGCGTACCCGGGAAATCGGCATCCGCATGGCGCTTGGCGCGCAAAGTGTGCAGGTGCTCCGGCACGTCGTGCGCGAAGGCTTCCAGCCCATTCTCGCCGGGATAGTGATTGGCATCGTCGCTTCCGCTGGCGTCTCGCGCCTGATGGCCGCCACGCTCTTCGGCCTCAATCCCATGGATGCGGTTTCATTTTCCGGTATGTCGCTTTTGCTGGGAGCCATCGCCCTGCTTGCTACCTGGCTCCCCGCGCGCCGAGCGACAGAGGTGGTTCCGATGGTGGCGCTGCGCTACGAATAGTTATTGTAGTGGCCGGTCTTCAAACCTGTCTGTGTCGCGAGGATGATTATGAGGCAATTGCGTGCTTGGCTTGTGCGATTCGGCGAACTGTTCCGCAAAGAACGGGGCGACCGGGATCTTGCCGCCGAGATGGAAAGCCATCTCCAAATGCACATCGAAGACAATTTCCGCGCCGGCATGAGCCCTGCAGAAGCGCGTCGGCAAGCCCTCATGAAATTGGGCGGCGTCGAGCAAACGAAAGAAATCTACCGCGACCGGCGCGGTCTTCCTTTCCTTGAATCGCTCCTGCAAGACGTCCGCCATGGCGCGCGCATGCTCCGCAAAAACCCGGGCTTCACGTGTGTCGCGGTCCTGACTCTCGCCCTCGGCATCGGCGCCAACACCGCGATGTTCAGCGTCATGGAGGGCGTCGTGTTGGCCCCGCTCCGTTACTTTCAGCCGGATCGCTTGGTGATGGTATGGGAGAACAATCCGCGCTTTCCACGCGTGTGGGTTTCATACCCTAACTTCCTGGATTGGCAGCACGCCGCTCGCTCATTCCAGCAAATGGCGGCGTTCATGGAGCGAGGGATGGACCTCACAAGTCCTGGCACGCCAGAACACGTTACTGGCAAGGAAATTTCCTCGGGTTTCTTCAGCACTCTGGGCGCGGAATTGACTCTCGGACGTGAATTCTCGCCTGGGGAGGACCGGTACGGCGGAACCCCAGTCGTTCTCATTAGCAATCGTTTGTGGAGAAATCGGTTCGGCGGCAGTCCTGAGGCGCTCGGCAAGTCCTTAACTTTGGATGGAGTGAATTACACCATCGTCGGAGTCACCCGCTTAGGGTTTCGTATCGAAGGCGACGCCGACGTTTACACGCCGCTCGGTCGGAGCGATCCTCTGATCCTCAACGATCGCGCCGCTCACTCCGGCATCTTCTCGGTCGCGCGCCTAGCGTCTGCAGTGACCATATTCCAGGCTCAGGCGGAGATGACTACGATCCAGAATGGTCTCGATCAACTCTATCCCGATGCCAATCGAGATCTGGGAATTTACCTCGAGCCTCTCAAGCAGGAGATCATTGGGGACGTCTCCGGAACGATTCTGCTGCTGTTGGGAGCCGTGGGGTTGGTCTTGCTGATCGCTTGCGCGAACGTCGCCAATCTTCTCCTTGCGCGCTCGGCGGCGCGCGCGCGGGAGTTTGCCGTTCGCTCCGTGCTTGGAGCGAATCGCGCACGCTTGGTGCGGCAGCTGCTTACGGAGAGTGTGCTTCTCTCGCTCGTGGGTGCCAGTTTGGGGCTCCTGATTGCAATGTTGACAGTGAGGTCGGTGCTGGCCGCGGTACCGGGAATCTTGCCGCGCAGCGAAAACATCGCTGTGAATGCTCCCGTCCTATTTCTTACGTTGGGTGTGTCGATTACTGTTGGGATTCTGTTTGGCCTGGCACCTGCGTTGAAAAGTTGGAGCGCTGATGTGCAAGCACCGCTGAAGGAAGGAGGCCGCGGCTCGACGAGCGCTCATCATCACGCTCAAAGCAGTCTCGTGATCGTCCAAATGGCCCTGACCCTGGTGTTACTGGTGGGCGCTGGCTTATTGTTCCGCACGATCCGTCACTTGTGGGAGGTCAATCCCGGATTCGACACTCAGCACGTTATCACCTTCAAGGTCGGAGTTTCGCACTCCTTGACGAAGACGGCCGCAAGTACTCGAATTGCCTATCAGCAGTTGATCGAGCGTATTCGTCAGATTCCCGGTGTGCAGGCGGCGGATTTTACAGGCGTTGTTCCGCTGAGTGGTCGGGGCTGGTCCATGCCCTTCTGGATTGGCTCGCAGAGGCCCCCTTCGGTTCAGGGCGCCCCGCGGCTGGTGATGTTCCTTACAGGTCCGGATTACCTCCGAACGATGGAAATACCGCTGCTTCGGGGCCGTTTCTTTACTCCCGAGGACACCACCAAGTCCCCGTGCGTCATGGTTATCGACAGCGTCTTCGCCCACATGTATTTTGCAGACAGTGACCCGCTGGCTCAGACGATATCAGCCGGATTTTCACCTGTGGGCCCTTGCCGGATTGTCGGCGTGGTGGGCCATGTAAGACACTGGGTGCTGGAAGATCCCAGCACATACATCCAGAATCAGGCGTACTTTCCGCTTTACCAAGATCCGGACCAGTGGGTGCTATTAAACTATCCCGACATGACAATCGTCGTTCGCACGCCGCTCGAACCCGTGACTGTCATGCCCGCGATCAAAGCCGCGGTCTACGGAGCGGGCGGCGACCAGCCGGTCTTCAATGTCCAAACCATGCGGCAGATTGTCGCCTTGTCCATGTCGTCGCAACGATTCCCCATGATTTTGTTGGGGGCTTTCGCAGTGTTGGCATTGCTGCTGGCGTCCATCGGAATTTACGGCGTCATTTCCTATTCGGTGACCCAGCGCGTGCACGAGATTGGCATTCGCATGGCGCTCGGCGCCGAGAAGCGGGGTATTTTTCGGCTGGTCATTGGACAGGGTCTTCGGCTGGTTCTTGCTGGCCTCACGATCGGCGCGGCGGCTGCGCTTATTCTCACGCGCCTGCTCTCGGTCTTCTCGCACCTCCTCTACGGAGTCGAGACGAACGATCCGGTAACGTTCTTCGCCGTAGCGCTTGTGTTGACTGGGGTGGCCGTATTGGCCTGCTACATTCCATCGCGGCACGCGATGCGCATCGATCCGATGGTGGCCTTGCGTCACGAATGATTTTCAGGAGTTTGCAGCAAATGGTTTTAGGCCCAAGTTTATGTGACAGGGGGCGTCATGAGAAAAATACGAGCATGGCTCTTGCGTTTCGGCGGATTCCTCCGCAAGGAACGGCGAGAAAGAGATCTCGCCGCCGAGATGGATAGTCATCTCCAGATGCACATCGAAGACAATCTCCGCGCCGGCATGTGCCCCGCAGAAGCGCGTCGGCAGGCGCTAATGAAATTGGGCGGCGTCGAGCAAACGAAAGGGCGGTCTGCCTCTGCTTGAAACGTTCTTCCAGGATTTGCGATTCGCCTTCCGCATGTTGCGCAAAAATCCCGGCTTTACCGCTGTCGCTGCGCTCACACTGGCGCTGGGCATCGGTGCGAACACCGCCATTTTCAGCATCGTGAACGGCGTGCTCTTGCAGCCGCTGCCCTATCCGCACCCTGACCAGCTTGTCGTCGTCGCGCGAATCGCGCCGAGGTTCGATCATCCCGTGCCCGTTTCGGGGCCGAACTTCCTCGATTGGCGGGCGCGCGCCAGGCAGTTTCAATTTCTCGCGGGATTCGATGGCCGCGGCTTTACGGTCATGTTCGGTAACCAGCCTGAGAATATTTTGGGCGCCGCTGTTTCGCCTAATTTTCTATCGGTTCTGCAAGTCGCGCCAATTCTCGGCCGCAATTTCCTGGCACCAGAAGAGCACACGGGCAATGACCGTGTTGCGTTGATTACTCACTCATTCTGGAAGGAGCGCCTCGGCGGTGACCCGGGATGGGTAGGCCGAACGCTCACCATCAACGGTCAGTCGTTCACCGTTGTGGGCATCCTGCCCCGCGATTTTCGCTACGTCATGATGGGGGACGCGCAGATTTTCATTCCGCTGAATCTTGAGAAGACCTCGCGCGGCGAAAATTTCATGTCGGTGATCGGTCGCATTAAGCCAGGCGTGTCTTTGCATCAGGCGCAGAACGAAATGGATTCCATCGCGCGCGCTCTCGAAAAGGAGTACCCCGCGGACGACGCCGAGCAAGGCACCATCGTAATCCCCATGCTCAGCAGTGTTGGCCATCGCATTCGCGAGGCTCTTTTGATCATGCTTGCGGCGGTCGGGCTCGTCCTCCTTATTGCCTGTGCGAACGTCGGCAACCTGCTCCTGGCCCAGGGCGTGCGACGTCGCGGTGAGATTGCGGTTCGCAGCGCCCTCGGCGCCAGCGTGGGCAGGCTGGTGCGGCAGCGCGTGACCGAAAGCGTGTTGCTTAGTTTTCTTGGATGCGCCCTCGGTTTGCTGGCCGGCCATTTCGGATTGCAAGCGTTCCGGGTTCTTAGTCCTGGCGATGTGCCGCGGCTGGAAGAAGTTCAAATTAATCTTCCCGTGCTGCTGTTTTCGCTCGGTATTTTGATCATCGCAAGCATTCTTCTTGGCTTGGTTCCCGCTGCGCGGATCTCCCGCGTGAACCTGGCGGAATGCTTGAAGGAAGGAAGCGCGCATGCGACCTCCGGAGCTGAGCGCGGTTTGGTGCGCCAGTCTCTTGTGGTGGCCGAGATCGCGCTGTCGCTCGTGTTGCTGGCCGGCGCGGGGCTTGCCGTGCGCAGCTTTATCAAGGTCCTCTCCGCCGATCCCGGTTACGATTCGCGAAATCTTCTGACTTTCTACCTGTCACCCCAAATCCGGAAAGCTGCGCAAGCCGAAGACTTCTACCGCCGCGTGCTCGAGCGCTTGAGCGCGATTCCCGGAGTGCATTCCGTTGCCATGTCCCACTCCATCCCTCCAGGCGGCGAGGAGGTCGACGGTCCTGTCATCACCTCTGAACACCCTGACATGGATCCCAACCGCGCTCCGGACATTGTCTACAATCCCATTAGCCCCAATTACTTTCGAACCATGCGCCTTCGCCTGCTCGCAGGCCGCGAATTTTCCGGTGCCGATGTTCACGGCGTAGGTCCAGCAGTCATTTTGAATGAAGCCGCTGCGCTCTCGCTTTTCCCCGGCGAGAACGCCGTTGGTCTGAGAGTCAAACTAGGGGCGGACAATCTGTCTGCGTGGTGGACCGTCGTTGGCGTGGTTGCCGATGAACGATATTTCGGGTGGGAAAGCGATCGCAGTCCTACCGCGTACTTGCCGGTCTCGCAAATTCTCCAGGACAACATGCCTGACTACGACGCCGCTATCATCCTGCGCACCAATTCTGAGCCCTTATCGTTCCTCCCTGCGGTTCGAAGCACGATGGCCTCGATCGACAACCATATGGCGCTGCTGGGGCCGGAGACTATGGAGCAGCGTCTTGGGCATACCTTTGCGCCTCATCGCTTTAACATGGCGTTGCTCACTGCGTTTGCGAGCTTGGCGTTGCTTCTAGCCGCAGTGGGCATCTATGGAGTAATGGCGCAGTTCGTCGCCCAGCGTACGCACGAAATCGGCATACGCATGGCTCTCGGTGCGCGTCCGCTCGAAGTTGTCCGCCTGGTACTCAGGCAGGGCGTCCGGCTAGCTTTGCTTGGTTTGACTATCGGCATTGTAGTGGCGGCGGCCGCCACGCGGCTGATTCGCTCGCTGCTTTACGGCGTCACCGCTTCCGATCCCCTGACTTTCGTTTTCGTTGCCACTTTCCTTATTTTTGTAGTTCTGCTGGCGTGTTTGGTGCCCGCATGGCGCGCCATGCGCGTG
>WNGC01001223.1_pt1 | contig 15535 bp, 15 predicted proteins | sample 5400051 | NCBI WGS metagenome assembly WNGC01 (sample SAMN13153368, study PRJNA577476) | soil metagenome | isolation source: 20 cm soil or saprolite under grassland replicate 2 | place: USA:California | collected 2016-06-15 | reverse complement strand
CGGTCCTACTCCCATCCTTCGTCCGTCCGTTGACACGCATCTCGGCCTGCCCTTACGATAGCGAAGTCAACCGCGTCAACGCGATCAACCCGGTGAGATCCCCGCCGCGGGCAAAGCCGCAAGAGGAGGAGCCCCGTGAGCGCCGAGAGCTCACTGTTCCGGCTGCTGGACGACCTGACCGCGTTCGGGCTGGGCAACGACGCCCGCGAAACGGAGCGGGCCAGACGGATGCTGAACATCACGCCCGAGACCGGCCGTTTCCTGGCGATCCTGATCCGCGCCGCGGGCGCGCGGCGCCTCCTCGAGATCGGCACCTCAAACGGGTACTCGACGATCTGGCTCGCGTGGGCGGCCCAGGACACCGGCGGCCGCGTGACCACGATCGAGCGGGCTCCCGACAAGACCGCGATGGCGCGGTCCAACCTGGCGCGCGCGGGGCTGGCGGACCGGGTCACCGTGTGCGAGGGTGACGCCCACGACGTGCTGCGGGCGCAAACCGGCCTGTTCGATTTCGTCTTCCTAGACGCCGACCGCCCCAGTTACCTCGCGTACCTGCCCGTGCTCCTCTCGCTGCTCAAGCCCGGCGGGCTCCTGGTGACGGACAACGTGGTGTCTCACGCGCACGAGTTGGAGGAATTCCTCGCCCGCGTGCGGAGCGATCCGTCACTCGAGACCGTCACCCTCCCCCTCGGGCACGGCCTGGAGCTCACCTACAAGCGGGGGTAGGTGCGGATGCAGTGGGTCATCCGGCCTACGACGCTGAACCTCCCTTGATTTCAATCTTCAGGAGCGTCTCCAGGCCCCGGACCACAGCCGTGCTGTCCTGGGATCCGAAGCCAAGCGCGCGGGCCAGCTGCATCAGTTCGGCCGCGCCGTTTGCCGCCGGCAGCGGCACCGTCATCTCCCGCCCGAGTTGGGTGGCCTGGCGGAGATCCTTGTAGGCCATATCCAACCGGAAGTTGACCTGGTCGAACGCGCGCGCGAATATCTTGGGCACCATGGCTCGGAGCAGCGGGCTCGCCGAGGTGCTCGCCGACAGCATCTGGAAGAGCCGCTCACAGTCGAGGCCGGCGGAGGCGGCCAGGGCGAATCCCTCGGCGATCGCGGCGGCGCTGACGATGCCGATCATGTTCTGCACCAGCTTGGCCGTGTGGCCGGCCCCGACGCCGCCGAAGTGGTAGATCTGCGATCCCATCGCGGCCAGGAGCGGGCGCACCGACTCGAGCGTTGCGGCGTCGCCCCCCACCATGATCGTCAGGGTGCCGTCTCGCGCGCCCTTCGTCCCGCCGGTCACCGGCGCGTCCAGGAACCGCCCTCCCCGCTCGGCCACGCGCGCGGCGAGGCGCCGGGTCTGCGGAGGAAAGCTCGTGCCCATGTCGATCACGGTGTATCCGGGCGCCATCGCCCGCGCCGCACCACCGGCGCCGAACAGCACCTCCTCGACCTCATCGGCGGTCGGCAGCATCATGATCGCGATCTCGGTCCGTTCGACGGCCTCGAGCGCGGTCGAGCCCTCGACGGCGCCTTTCCCCACGAGCCGCTCCACGCCGGCGCGGCTCCGGTGCGCCACCACCACCACGCCGTGGCCCGCATCGAGGAGGTGCCCGGCCATCGGCTCGCCCATCAGCCCAACCCCGAAGAATGCCACCCGCGCCATCGCCACCCTCCTCAGGCGTCCGTCCCTACGACCACGTGATCAGCGGATAGTTCGTCAGCCGCTCGTAGCCGGACTCGGTGATCAGGAGCGTGTCCTCGACCACCCCGGTGCCGAGGCCTTCGACCACCACCATCGGCTCGTACGCCACGGTCATCCGCGGCCGCAGCTCCGTCGTGTTTCCGGCGAACAGCCCGGGCGCCTCGATCACGGACATGCCGATGCCGTGACCGAACCCGCCCGAGCAGTAGTACGGTTTGAAGCGGGTCCCCCGCACCGCCGCGAGCAGCGCGTTGGAGACGTCGTCGATCGTCCGGCCGGGCCGCATCACCTCCAGCCCCGCCCGGTAGAGTTCGAGGCCGATGTCCAACAGCGCGTGGGCCGGCCCGGCCGGCCGGCCCACGGCGGTACACCGGCTGACGTCGGACATGTAGCCGTCCCAGCCGGCTCCCAGGTCGATGAAAACCATCTCGCCCTGCACCAGCGCCCGGCGCCGCGGCTGCCCGTGCTTCAACCCGGCCTGAACCCCGCCGACCACGCAGGTCGCAAAGGCTTCGCGCGCGCCCAGCGTATGGAGCCGCGCGACGCCCGCCGCCGCCACCGCGGTCTCCTCGACCCCCGCCTGCAGCGTTTTGAACACCGCCTCCAGCGCCTGATCGGCGATCGTCCCGGCATAGCGCATCTTCACGATCTCCTCGTCGCTCTTCGAGAGGCGAACGGCGGCCAGCAACTGGTCCGCGGGGCGCAGCCCCGGCAGCCGCGAGGCCAGCGCCGCGTACAGCGGATGGGGCAGCTGCGCGTTCCCGGCCAGCCCGACCCGGGACGCGCCGCCGGCCGCATCGGCGGCCAGCACGGCGACCTCGTCCGGGGAGCCCCCGTAGATCGGTCCAAGCGCGACGCGAACGTCGGGGACCCGGCACGACCAGATCATCGAGTGCATCGGCTCCCCATGCAAGACGGCGTCGGTGATCACCGCCATCCGCCGGTCGGCGTGCAGCACGACGAACGCGTTGCCAAACGCCGGCGCGTAGTTGGTCAGGTAGGCGACGGCCGACGGGGCGGCGGCGTTCCCGTAGACGCAGAGCGCGTCCAGCCCCTCGCGCTGCATCGCCTCGCACAGCGCGGCGCTCCGGCGGTCGTACTCGGCGTCGCTGAACGCCTGGACGAGATATGGCCGCCGCGCGTCGAGATCGAATGCAACCCTGGGCATGGATCGGACCCTCCGTGGGGCGGCGAATCCCGCATGCGCGCCGCCCGAGCCGTTCCCTATATTGCGCAGTCGAGCCTTGCTGGTCGGCGCTAACTACAGGAAGCATCCCAACGGCAGAGAAGTGTGGGCACGATCATGAACCGTCCCCCCCGCGTGTCGCTGGACCACGTCCTTGTGGCCGTCCCGGATCTGGCCGAGGGCCGGCGGCGGTTCGAGACCGAGTACGGCCTGCGGGCGCTGGAGGGGGGACGGCATCCCGGCGTCGGGACGGCGAACATGATCATCCCCCTCGGTTCCGCGTATCTCGAGCTGATCGCTGTGGTCGATGCCGGCGAGGCGGGTCGGGCGCCGACCGGGAGACTGATCAGCCGGGCGATCTCCGAGGGCCGGACCTTTGCCACCTGGGCGGTGCGCACAGACGACCTGGAGGGGTTGCGTCGCCACCTCCACGACTTGGGACTGGCGCTGCCGGCGCCCACCTCGGGTACGCGGGAGCGCCCGGACGGCGTGGTTCTTCGCTGGCGCACGCAGTTCCTTGAGCCGCCGCCCGACTCCGGCGGGCTGCCGTTTGTCATCGAGTGGTCGGTGCCGGCGGGAGCGCACCCCGGCGCCGCCGCCGTCACCCACCCGTCGGGAGCGCGAACGATCAGCGCGGTTCGACTCGGGGACCCCAGCCCGCAACAGGCGGCGGCGCGGATCCGCGCGCTGCTCGGAGACGACCTCCCCTTCGCAGTCGAGAAGGCCGGGACGGGCGGCGTCCTGGCCGTGGAGCTCGACACGCCGGGCGGTCCGCTGGTGATCCGCTAGCCCATCACGTCTTGAAGACGCCCCGGCCGAGGGCGACGGGCTTGCCGTCCTCGTCGATGACCTCGACGTCGGCGACCGCAAGCGAGCGGCCGGCCTTGACCGCACGGCCGGTGGCGGTGAGCGCCCCCCTCGTGACCGGCCGCAGGTAATCGATCCGCAGGCCGCTCGTGGGCACGTCGTAGCCCACCGCCGCGATGACCGCAAAATCTCCCGCGGTATCGATGAGGGAAGCGATGGCTCCCCCGTGCACGTACCGGCCGCCCTCTTCCTCCCCGGCCAGGAGGTCTTCCCGGAACGGCATGCGGACGACCACCTCGCCCGGCGCCGCGCGCACCATCTCCAGGCCGAGCAGCCGGTGATAGGGTGAGCGCCGCAGGACGTCCGGGAGCGTCTTGAGCGGCAGGGTGTCCACGCCTACATGCCTCCTTTCAGCACGCCGATCCTCTCTCTGGCGCGCCGCTGCAGCGCCGCGCGGTCGATCTTGCCGGTGCTGCCGAGCGGCAGGGCGTCGATGAAAAAGACTTCCCGCGGGTGGGCATACGCGGGGCCGCGGGAGAAAAAGAACTGCTTCAGGTCGTCCGCGGTGGCGGCCTGCCCGTCCCGCAGCACCACGAAGGCCACGGGCGCCTCCCCCTTCAGCGCGTGCGGCACCGAGACGACGACCACCTCCCGCACGGCCGGGTGCAGGAGCAGCGTATCCTCGACCTCCTTCGGGTACACGTTCTCCCCGCCGACGTTGATCATGTCGTCCAGCCGGCCGAGGATCGTGTAGTAGCCGTCCGCGTCACCGCGCACCAGGTCGCCGGTGTGCAGCCACCCCTCCGCATCGAATTTCTGCGCCGTGATCTCGGGCGCGTTGTAGTATCTGGCCAGTCCAGGGTTGCGTGTCCACAGCTCCCCGGCCTCGCCCGCGCGGCCCTCCTGCCCATCGGCTTTGACGACCCGGACCTCGCACCCCGGCAGCGGCAGCCCCGCGCTGCCGACCTTGCGCGGACCAAACCGGGGGCTCTCGAACACCACCGGGCCGCCTTCGGTCAGCCCGTACCCTTCGCTGATGCCGGCGTGGAAGGTCTCCTCGAACTCCTTCAGCAGATCGGGCGCCACCATGGCCGATCCGCAGGCGGCCCAGCGGAGCGTGCTCACGTCGTGCTGCGCCAGGAGCGCCTTTTGGTTCAAGATCAGCCGGAACATCGCCGGCACCCCCGTCATGTACGTACAGCGGTACCGGTCGATCGCCGCGATGACGTTGGCGGCATCGAAGCCCGGCAGGATGACCAGGGCGCCGCCGGCCATCAGGATCGGCTTCACGGCCGACGCCATCGCGTTCTTGTGGTACAGGGGCACGGCCACCAGGGCCCGCTCGGTCTCGTCGAACATCATGACCCGGCGCACGGCGTCCGCGTTCCAGAATTGCCCGCCGTGCGTGAGCAGCACGCCCTTTGGCTTTCCGGTCGACCCGGACGTGTATGGCTGCATGCAGACGTCGCCGGGGGCCACCTGGACCGTCGGGAACTCCGGGGAGGCGGCCTCCAGCAGCCGCTCATAGGACAGCGCGTCCGCGGGGGCGGCCCCGGTCATGACCAGCGTCCGGACGGCGGGGACGTCCGCTCGGAGGCGCACGGCCTGCTCCAGCAGCGTCTGCGAGGCCACCAGCACCTCGGCATCCGACTGCGCCACGCAGTAGCGCAGCGTCTCGTAGCCGGCCCGCATGTTCAGAGGCACCGGCACCGCGCCGGCGCGCATGCTGCCGAAGCAGAGCTCGACGAACGGCCATTCATTGGGGAACAGCAGGGCGACGCGGCGGCCCGCCTGCACGTCCAGCGCGCGCAGCAGGTTGGCGACGCGCTTCATTCGCGCGTCGAGTTCCCCGTAGGTCAGGGTCACGTTTCCCTGGATCACCGCCGGCCGCTCCGGGAACGCCCGCATCGGGACGTACGCCAGGTCGCCGAAGTTGCTCGGGAACGCCGCCATCGGCCCTCCGCTCCTCCCCCGTTATTCCTGCGGGTGGATGATCACCTTGCCGAACACCTCGCGCTCCTCGAGGAGCCGCTCTCCCTCCGCGGTCTGGGCCAGGGGCAGCACCCGGTCGATCACGGGCCGGATCCGCCCGGCCCAGACGGCCCGGAGGAGCGCCTCGAGATCCAGCCGCGTCCACCCATCGGAGCCGAGAATGGTCAGTTCGCGCACCCAGATATACCGGATGTCGGTTTTCGGGTCGTACCCCGTCGTCGCGCCGCACGTCAGCAGGCGTCCGCCCTTGCGCAGGCTGCGCAGGCTGCGGACCCAGGTGGCGGCGCCGGTGTAGTCGACCACGACATCCACGCCGCGCCTGTCGGTCAGCCGCCACACCTCGCGGTCGAACTCCCCGTCCTGGTAATTGATCAGATGGTCGGCGCCCAGGCCGCGGAGCTTCGCCAGTTTGTCTTCGCGCGAGGCGGCCGCGTAAACGATGCACCCGGCCATCTTGGCGATCTGCACGCACGCCGTCCCCACGCCGCCGGACGCACCCAGGATCAGCACGTGCTCGGTGGGACGGATGCGGCCCCGGCTGAGCAGCATCCGCCAGGCCGTCCCGTAGGCGATCGGCAGCGCCGCGGCCTCGTCAAACGCCGCGCGGTCGGGCAGCGGGATGAGGTTCGCCGCGGGCACGAGCGCGTACTCCGCCAGCCCGCCGGGGGCGTCCTCGCCGATGGCGCCGTGCTCGATCGCGGGATCGACGAGCACCCGCTGCCCCACCGCGACCCCCTCCACCCCGGGGCCGGTCTCGGCCACCACCCCCGCAATGTCGCCGCCGCTGATGAACGGCAGCGGGGTCTTCTTCCCCGGCATGCCGCGCCGGACAAAGATGTCGAGATGGTTCAGGCCGCAGGCGTGGACCTGCACCACCGCCTGACCGGCGCCGGCGCGCGGGGTGGGGACGTCCGCTTCCAGCCGCAGCGCGTCGCGGCCGCCGTGTTCGCGAATGACAATGGCGCGCATCTGCCTAGGCCCGCCCCCGTTTCTTCGGGTCCAGCGTATCACGGATGCCGTCGCCCACAAAGTTCAACGCGACCACCACGAGGAAGATGGCGAGCCCCGGGAAGGTGGCGACCCACCACTGGGCCAGCAACTCGCGGCCGGCGCTGACCATGGCGCCCCACTCCGGCGTCGGCGGGGTCGCGCCCAGCCCAAGGAAACTGAGGCCGGCGCCGGTGACGATCGCCGACCCGAGGTCGATCGTGGCGAGCACCACGATGCCCGGGAGGACTCCCGGCAGGATCGCCCGCCGGAAGATGCCGATCGGCGTCTGCCCGATGGCGGTGGCCGCCTCGACGTACTCGAAGGTCTTGATGCCCAGCGCCTCGCCGCGCGCCAGCCGGGCGTAGGGAGGCCACCAGACCAGCACCATGGCGAGCCCGGCGTTGACCAGCCCGGGGCCGAGGGCGACGACGATGGCCATGGCCAGGATGATCGCCGGAAACGCCATGACGAGCTCGGTCGCGCGCATCACCCCGTCGTCGATCCACCCTCCCAGGTAGCCGGAGGCCGCGCCGAGCAGCGTGCCCGCCCCGCCCGCCAGGCCGACGACCGAGAAGGCGAGCGTCAGCGTGTACCGCCCCCCGTACGCCACGCGGGCCAGGACGTCCCGGCCGAGGTCGTCGGTCCCGAAGGGATGGCCGGCGCCCGGCGGCTGAAACGCCGCGTCGAGGTGCTGTTCGTCCGGCCCTCCGGGGGCCAGGAGCGACGCCGCGGCGGCCGCCGCACCGCCCAGGCCGAGCAGCGCGCATCCGAGGACGAGTCCGGCGTGCCGGCGCCACCGCGCGAGGCCGGGCATCACGCGTAGCGCACCCGGGGATTGACCAGCATGTACAGCAGGTCGACGCACAGGTTCACCACGACGTAGATCGCGCCGACGATCATCGCCACACCCATCACCGCGGGGAAGTCCAGGCTCGCCGCGGAGGAAAAGGCGTACCTGCCCAGCCCCGGCCACGAGAAGATCGTCTCGGTCAACACCGTCCCGGACATCAGCTGGGCGTACAGGGTCCCGCCGACCGTAATGACGGGAATCAGGGCGTTCCGGAGCGCGTGACGGAACACCACCCCCCATCCCGTCAGCCCCTTGGCGCGCGCCGTGCGGACGTAGTCGTTGGACAGCACCTCGAGCATGCTGGCCCGGGTGATCCGGGTGACGAACCCGATGCCGACGGTGGCCAGCACGACGGCGGGCAGCACCATGTGGCTCGCGGCGTCCCCGAACAGGTCGGGCCGTCCGCGCAGCAGGCTGTCGATCAGGTACATCCCGGTCACCGGCTCGGGCGGAGAGGCGCCGGCGGTGAGCCGCCCCGGCGGCGGAGCCCAGCCGAGACGGAAGTACACGGTGGAGACCAGCAGCACCGCGAACCAGAACGTCGGAATGGCCACCCCGATCGTCGACACGCCGCGCGCCGCGGCGTCGATCGCCGAGTCGCGGGTCACGGACGCCAGCACGCCGAGCGCGATGCCCACCGCCAGCGCGGCGAGCAGCGCCACGGTGGCCAGCTCGACCGTCGCCGGCAGCGAGAGGGCCAGCTCCGTCAGGACGGGCCGGTTGGTGGCGATCGACGTGCCGAGATCACCGCGCAGCAGGTTGCCCACGTAGACGGCGTACTGGACGAGGATGGGCCGGTCGAGCCCCCAGCGGTGCCGGAACGCCTCCACGAGCCCGGGGTTCTGGGCGGCCCGATCCCCGAGGGTGGTCAGCACGAGATCCGGGGGCAGGAGATGCGAAACGAGAAACGTCACCAGGGTGATCCCCAGCAGCGTCGGGAGGGCGAGGAGCGCCCGCCGAACCAGGTAGCGGCCCATCACCGGGTCCGGCGGGTGCCGGCGTTCCGCCGGCACCCGCCGCACATGTTACTGACGGCGGAGGGAGTCCACCTCGAGGAAGTAGAGCGGGTGGAACTTGAAGCCCGTGATGTCGGCGCGCGCCCCGGCGATGTTGGTCGGCTGCGCCAGGCTCACGTAGGGCGACCCGGGCGCAGCCAGCGCCCGATTGTATTGCTCGTACATCGCCGCCCGCCGCTGGGGGTCCGTGGTCTTCTGGGCATCGGCGACGAGCTTCGCGGCGTCGGGATCCTGCCAGTGCAGGCGCTTGTTGATGAACCCGGTGACGAAGTACGACCAGTTGTCCGGGTCCATGTAATCGGGGAACCAGAACCCGATCGCCGTCTGGGGCTTGCCCTCGCGGTAGAACGTGAGGAAGATCGACTGCTGCACCGGCTGCAGCCGGAGGTCGATCCCGATCTTCGCCAGGTCGCCGCGCAGTTTCTGCGCCAGCCTGTCCAGCGGCAGCGCTCCGTAGCTCGTCCCGGCCGCCCAGGTCAGCGGGACGCTGGCCTTCTGGACGCCGGCCTCCTTCATCAGGCTCGCCGCCTTGGCGGGATCGTGCCTGTACAGGAGCGCCGTGTTCAGCGACTCGGGGAACCCCAGCATCCCCGGCATCATGATGCTGCCGATCCGGCGCCCGTGACCGCGCATGATGCTGGAGACGATGCCGTCGTAGTCGATCGCGTACTTGACCGCCTCGCGCACCTTCGCGTTGTCCCACGGCGCGGCGTTGGTGTTCAACCCCATGTAGACGGTGTACGCGGAGGGGTCTTCGAACAGGGTCGTCCCGGATTTGCCCTTCAGGTCCTCGGCCTGATCGACGTTCAGGTCCAAGGCCAGATCGACGTCCCCGCGCTGGAGGGTGAGCGATTGCGTGCTCGGATCCTTGATGTGCCTGACGATCACCTGGCGGAAGAACGGTTTGGGCCCGTAGTACCCGTCGTTGCGCTCGAGAACGATCTCGGTCTCGCGCGTGTAGCGCCGAAGCAGATATGGGGCCGCGCCCGCCGAATGCGTGTAGAACCACTGCTCGGCCTTATCCAGGGAATTCGCGCCCACGGTCTCCACGCCGCCCTGCGCCCGAACCGTCTTGCTGTCGACGATCGAGAACACCCCGGCCGCGAGCGCGGCGAGGAAGGTCGCATCCGGACCGTTCAGGAGGACCCTGGCCGTCTGTCCGTCGACGACCTCGACGGTCCGGAGCGAGTCGGCGAGAAACGACCCGTACCCCTTGATGTTCTTGACGCGCAGGAGCGAAAACCGGACGTCTTCCGCGGTGACCGGATTGCCGCTCGGAAACACGGCGTCCTTCCGGAGCTTGAACGTGTACGTCGTGGCGTCCGGGCTGATGGTCCAGGACTCGGCAAGGTCGGGCTGGATCTTCCAGAAGTCCGGCGCGCGCTGCCGCACCAGCCGGCTGTAGATGGGGAACTGCAGGAAGACGCCGCCGACGTCATACGATTTTCCTGGATCGGGGGTGTGGATATCGGAGATGTCTTTGGCGATGACGAGCACGTCGGTGCGGGCGGCTCCGATACCCTGGTGCGCCGGCGCGCCGACGAGCGTGAGGCCGACGGCCATCGCAACAAGGACGGAGAGCACGCGGGAACCCAGGTGCATCGGCATTTCCTCCTCCGGGGGCCCTCAGGGATAGGGCGCGCTTGAGATGGGGCGCGCTTGAGTTCTCCAGGCCGACCGCCTTCCCCTCTCGTCCCGTCGCTCCCACCTATGGTGGAGGCGGGTCTTGAGTTCCCCTGCCTCTGCATGAGGTCCGAAGTCACATTCGAAGAATCACGAACCCTACCGAAGGGTTCCGCCACCTCCCGCCAGAATTACGCCGAACACCTCACGGGGGAACGTCCAGCAGGGGCTCAAGTTGCGATGACGGGAGGGGGAGACAAGATGGGACACCGCCTACAAGGACAACTCACCCGCAGGGAGCTTCTACGGAAAACCGGAGCGGCGAGCGCCGCGATCGGACTCGGAATGCTCGGAGGACTATCGGGCTCGGCCCGCAGATCGGCCCTGGCCCAGACCCCAGTGGCGGGAGGTCGAAAAGTCTCGCTGACCGAGTTCGTCTGGATCGGCGGGGGACAGGGGGTCGTGCCCCGGGAAGTCATGGCCTCTTTTGAGAAAAACCACCCGAATGTCAGCATCGAGTTGTACGAAGGCACGAATGCCATCACGTTTCCGAAGATGGTCGCGCAGCGGCAGGTCGATCCCAACAGGCCTCTCATCAATTTCGGATTCTTCAATGTCGACGCGCAAACGAAAGGCGAGCTCGCCGGCATGTGGGCCCCCCTCGACCCCAAACGGATCCCCAATATGGCCAACGTGTACCCGAATTACCACCGACCGAACAACACGGGCATCGGATGGGGCCTGAGCGGGTACGCGTTCCTCTATAACAAGCGGCTCGTCAAGGAGCCTCCCACCAGCTGGAATGACCTCTTTGCCCCGCGGTTCAAGGGCAAGGTCATGGTGTTCGATTACGGCGCCGGTGGGGGCTTCAACGATGTCCTGGGAGTCGCCCATGCAAACGGTGGAGATGCCAAACACATCGACGCGGCGTTCGAGAAGTTCGCCAAGGCTGCGAAAGACGGCCAGTTTCTGGCCATGTTCACAACGAACGAGCAGGTGAAAGACGCCCTCGCCCGCGGCGAAGCCCTCATCGCCCCGTATTTCACCAGCTTCGCCATCACGTGGAACCAGGAGAGTCCGGGTGGCGACGGCCCGTTTGCCTACGCGATCCCGAAGGAAGGGATGATCGCGTACACCTTCTACTTCAATGTTGTCAAAGGATCCACTCCTGATCAAGTTGAAGCGGCCTCGGAGATCATCAACATCTATCTCTCGAACCCGGTGATCGGGCGTTACTGCAACCTCACCGCGGACATCCCCGCGGTCAAGGGCGTCTATCTGAACCCCGAGCTGAGAAAGGAAGCCGTTTTCCAGCCGAGCGAGATCGAGAAGGCGATCCAGCCTGACTGGGTCACCGCAAATCTCCAGAGCAACGCCTGGAGACAGCGGTGGGACCGCGAGGTAAAGGCAAAGATGTAAGGTCGCGGCCCCCAGGAGCCGTTCATGCAGGCTCGCGCTCCTCGGGAGACGCCTGTCTGCCCCGCGGTTGAACTGCGGCATGTCCACAAGCAGTTCGGTCGGGTTCAGGCTGTCCGCAACGTCTCGCTGCAGATCCGCGAGAACGAGTTCTTCTCACTCCTCGGACCCAGCGGATGCGGCAAAACGACGATCCTGCGAATGATCGGCGGATTCGAACGGCCGAGCGCCGGGGACGTCTGCCTCGCCGGGCGTGTCGCCAACCAGATCCCGCCGTATCGCCGCGACACCAACCTCATTTTTCAGCATCTCGCGCTCTTCCCTCACCTGGACGTGTTCGACAACGTCGCCTTCGGCCTGCGCCTCCGGCGGTTGGACCGCCAGGCGATCCGGCAGAAGGCGTCCCGCGCCCTGGACCTCGTCGATCTTGCCGGGTTCGAGTCCCGCCGGATCCACCAGCTCAGCGGCGGCCAGCAGCAGCGCGTCGCGATCGCCCGCGCTCTCGTGAACGAGCCGAAGGTCCTCCTGCTGGACGAGCCCCTGGGCTCGCTGGACCTCCGCCTGCGGATGCAGATGCAGGTCGAGCTCAAGGAACTCCAGCATCGTGTCGGCACGACGTTCGTCTACGTCACCCACGATCAGACGGAGGCCCTGACGATGTCCGACCGGATCGCCGTGATGCGAGAAGGCGTCGTGGAGCAGGTCGGGACCGGCCGCGACGTGTACGAGAGGCCGCGGACGAAGTTTGTGGCCACCTTCTTGGGTGACAGCAACCTTCTCGAAGGCCGGGTGGCGGCGCAGACCGCGGAGGCCGTCACCGTCGAAACGCCCAGCCGAATGATCGTCGCGCCGCCGAATTCCTCGGCCGCCCCCGGCAGCGCGGTCCATGTCTGCGTGCGGCCCGAGCGCGTCCGCGTGTTCTCCCGGCCGGAACCTTCGCCGGACATCGCGTCCTATGAAAACCTGGTCGAGGCGAACGTGCAGCGCGGAACCTTCAAAGGAGCGTTCGTCGAGTACCGCGCCCTCACGGCATCCGGTCAGTCCCTGATCATCCATGCCCAACCGGGCACCGACGGGCGGTTGGAACCGGGAGATTCGGTGCGCGTGGCCTGGCGGAAGGACGACTGCGTGGTGTTGACGGAATGACCGGCGAGACCACCTCCACCCCGGCGGCATCGAACCCGCAGGGGTGGGGGCCGTTCGTGGTGCCGGGCCTTGTCGGACCCGCCGTCGTCTTCATCGCGGCGACCCTCGTGGCCGCGCTCGGGATCCTCCTCGTCAACAGCGCCTATCATTTCACCGGAATCGCGGTCCAGCCCGTCATCACCTTTGAAGCCTATCGCCGGTTCTTCACGGACCCATTCTACGCCGGCGTCATCACGCAGGAGCTCCGGCTCGCCGCGGTCTCCACCGGCCTCTGCCTCGTCGTCGGCTACCCGACGGCCTATGCGATCGCGAAGATCCGGGCGCCTGGATGGGTGATCGCCGCCTACATCTTGATCTTCTCGCCGCTTCTGACCAGCGCGATCGTCCGCGCGTACGGATGGCTCATCATCCTCGCGCGCGGCGGGCTGGTCAACTGGGGCCTGGTGTCCCTCCATCTCTTGTCTTCGCCCGTCCGCCTGGTGTTCAACTTCACCGGCGTCACGGTGGCGCTCGTGCACGTTCTCCTGCCATTCGCCGTGTTCCCCATCCTGAGCGTCCTGCTGCGCATGGATCCCGCGCTCCGAGAGGCGGCCGCAGACCTTGGAGCGAATCGCGTCCAGGCGTTCCTGCGCGTCACCTGGCCGCTGTCGTTCCCCGGTCTCTACGCGGCCGCGCAACTGACCTTCGTCCTGGCGATGAACGCCTACGTCACTCCGCAGTTGCTGGGAGGCGGGCGCGTCCAGGTGCTGCCCCTCCTGATCTATCAGAACATCTCCGACCTCAACTGGCCCCTGGCCGCGGTGGAAGCGATCGTCCTGATCGGGCTGGTCTGGGCCATCGTGTTCACCTCAAACCTGCTCTTTCGCAGATCGCTGGCAGCCGCCGAGGGGCGCGGATGATCTCCGACCGTCGGGACATGCTGACGGTGGGGCTGTGGATCTTCCTGGGGGTGGTGGGTCTCTTCATGCTTGCGCCCCTCATCCTCGTCATCGTCGACTCCGTCAACCCTTCCACCTACGGGACGTTTCCGCTGACAGGGATCACCGCCCGCTGGTACGAGAACGTCTTCAGCGTCCCCGAATTCAAGAGCGGGCTGTCGAACTCGCTCGTCGTCGCGGTCGGAGCCACGGGGATCGCGTTATTTCTCGGCACCCTGGCGGCGTACGGCCTGACGCGCTACCGGTTCCGCGGCCGGGAACTGGCCCGATCGTTTCTCCTCCTCCCCATCATTGTGCCCGCGATCGTCTTTGGCGCCGCCCTGTTCCTGCTCTACATCCGGATTGGGCTGTACGGAACCCTCACCGGGCTGATCCTGGGGCATGCCCTGCTGGGGGTGCCGTTCGTCGTCTCGATCGTTGCCGCAAGCCTCCTCACCTTCAGCCGGGATCATGAGGAGGCGGCGATGGATCTCGGCGCGAATCCCCTGGTGACGTTTCTTCGCGTCACGGTGCCGTCGATCCGAACCGGCCTCGTCGTCGCGGGATTGTTTGCGTTCGTCACCTCATTCGACCAGGTCGAAGTCTCCCTGTTCCTGACGCGGCCGAAAAACAATACGCTGCCCATCGCCATGTTCAACTACGAGCAGAACTACCAAGACCCCACGCTGGCGGCGATCTCGACGATCCTGATCGGGTTCACGGTGGTGCTCGTCCTCGTGGCGGTCTCGCTGCTCAAGACCCAGGAGTACCGCAGGCTCATCGAGCGCCGCTGACAAGACCAATCGCGGCCGCCGCGGCCGCAAAGGAGGGATGTCGTATGCATGGCGGGTTTGAAATCGGCACCGTCGTCCTGTCCCCCGCCACCATGGGGACCGGGTACATCGAGAGCGCGTACCTGCGTGATAGTTCGAGGGTGCGCATCCCCCTTGTCGTCGTCCACGGCGCCGAACCGGGCCCGGTCCTCTGGGTGGGGTCTACGGTGCATGGGGACGAAATCCCGGGGTGCGAGGTGATTCGACGGCTGACCCGGGAGCGCGTGGATCCAAAGGGATTGCGAGGGACGGTGGTGGCGGCACCGGTCCAGCACCCTGTGGCCTACCTGACGTCCACCCGCCTCACCGACCACGACGGCCTCAACATCAACCGCGTCTTTCCCGGGAGCCCCACAGGGACGTTGACCCAGCGGATTGCCTACGATCTGTTCCATCAGGGAATCGCAAAGGCGGACGTGGTCCTGGACATCCACTCCAACGCCATCGGCGCCGTCAGTTTCAATATCGTCCGCACCGGTCGGGAAGGGAAGGCTTGGGACGCGCAGTGGGGCCTCGCCGAGGCCTTCGGGATCAGCATCTCGGTCGGTCCGGTCGGGCATCTTGGGTTGAGCGGGACGCTGCAGGATGCTGCCATCGAAGCGGGCAAGCCGGCGCTGACGGTCGAACTCTCGGGTGGCTACGTGTGGGAGGAACCCTCAGTCCGGGCCGGCGTCACCGGGGTCCTCAACGTCATGAAGTCTCTGGAGATGCTGGATGGACCTCCCGAGCCCCAGACCGAGGTTCAGGTGATCCCAGAACGCTTGACCGACCGGCACTACGTCACCTGCGAGCGGGGCGGGCTGGTCCGGCCCCTCATGAGACTCGGATCGGCGGTCGAGCGCGGCGAGCCCCTGGCGATTCTGTACGACATCTTCGGCGCCGAGGTGGAAACCATCCACAGCCCGATCGATGGATGGGTGATGACGTATCCACTGACGGGGAACCGGAGCGCGGTGAGCGGCGACTCCATCGTCTTCGTGTTCGGGGCGTAGCCGCCGGCCGCTTACCTGGGCTGCGCGACCTCCCGTGCGATCGCCATATGGGTGCGCCCGCAGTGCACTCC
>WNGC01005395.1_pt1 | contig 15538 bp, 15 predicted proteins | sample 5400051 | NCBI WGS metagenome assembly WNGC01 (sample SAMN13153368, study PRJNA577476) | soil metagenome | isolation source: 20 cm soil or saprolite under grassland replicate 2 | place: USA:California | collected 2016-06-15 | reverse complement strand
TCCGGCGGTTCTGCGGGGAACGTGTTGATCAGCAGCCAGGGACAATCCGTAACGGTCGGCGGCAACATCCTCGCCAACGGTGGAGCGGGCGGCAACGGAGCCGCAGGAAGCGCGGGCGGCAACGGCGGCGCAGCGGGAACGATCTCGATCTCTGGAGACGCCAGATCCATGGGCCCCATCTCTGCGATCGGCGGAAACGGCGGCACCGGCAGCGCGATCGGTCTCGGCGGCGCCGGCGGTGAATTCCTGATATCCACTCCCGGCAACATTGCTCTCGGGGGAGCGATCAATGCATACGGGGGACTCGACGGCGCCGGAATCACCCGCACGTGTTGCGGGTTGATCGAGATCGTCGCGGGCGGAGCAGTGACTCAGGCGGCGCCGCTGAGGACGGATTTCCTTTCCGCCACCGGTACGGACGTTAACCTCGCTCTGACCAACACCGTCAAGTCTCTCCAGGGCTCCGCCAGCAACGGCAACTTCACTTTCAACAACTCCGGAAACCTGGAGCTAGAAGGGGTCTCGGCCTCCAGGCTTGCTTCGATTTCGGCTGCCGGAAACATCACCGGCAGCAGCTCTGCTGCGGGTCTCCCCCTTGCGGGAATCTCCACATCGGGCAGCCCCCTTGGCAACGCCGTTCAAGGCGGCACGGGAGTGACGCTCAACGCCGGCGGTGCGATCGGTTCGACCGCTGCGCCGCTCGCCATCGCGGCGCCGGCGCTCGACGCGAGCGGCGCCTACGGCATCGCAATCAACTTGAACGCGTTCGGCCCCACGCCTGCCGTCGTCAACACGCTGACGACGACGACGGGCGACATCCTGCTCAATGCGCACGGTGGCACGACGATCACTCGGCTCGTGAGCAGCCCCGGCAACGTGACGATCAACAGCTTCGGCCCGCTCGACGTCCAGCAGGGCATCACTGCCGGGAGCGGCATCTTCCTGTCGACCGCGGGTCCTTCGCTTGGCAGCACGCTTCCGAACGACATGACGCTCAACGGGCCGTTCACCTACAGCACCGCCACCGGGGCGTTCGAAGTCACGATCGGCGCCTTCGGCACGCTGCATCTGGTGGCGAGCGGCCTCGGCCTGACCGCGCCGCTGTTTCCGAACCCGCTCAATATCACCAAGTTCACTTTCGTTTCAGGCGACCCGCTCGCCAATACGATCGTGGCCGCAGCCTACAACACCACGGCCGCGAGCGGGTCCCTCGGCGCACGCATCGTGGAGGAAGCGCCGACGAAAGACAAGCGCGACGACAAGAAAGCGGCGGCGATATGCAAGTGAGCGCGCCGCGCCTCTTCTTCCGCGCGCTCGCGGCAGTCGCGCTGCTCGCCCCCGTGCTCGCCTTTGCGCAAGCCACGGTGCAGTATCTGTCGGGAACTCTCTCGGTGCAGCGGCCCGACGGCTCGGTGCTGGCCCTGGCAGAGCGCTCCGATGTCTTCGTCGGCGACGTGATCTCCACCGAGCGCGACAGCTATGCGCAGCTGCGCTTCACCGACGGCGGACAGGTGACCCTGCGGCCCAGCACTCAGGTCAAGATCGAGGCGTACGGCTACGATGGCGGCCGTCCCGAGCGCGACAACTTCGCGATGCAGCTTTTCAGGGGCGGACTGCGTTCCCTCACCGGGCTGATCGGCAAGCGCACGCCCAATCGCAGCGCCTACAGGATGTTGACCTCCACCGCCACCATCGGCATCCGCGGCACCGACTATTCGGCGATCGACATCCCGGCGCCTCCGCCCGGCCTGAGCGCGCCCCCGGACCTGCCGCCGCCCGGGGTGTACGTCACGGTGGCCGACGGGCAGATCGCGCTCATCTCGGGGGGCGTAGAGCAGCTGGTCGGCATCGGACAGGTAGGCTTCTCCAGCGACATCAATCTGCCTCCGAGGCTCGTCCCGCCGCCTCCGAACCTCCCGCAGGTCACCCCGCCGCCCACCTTCGGGCAAACGCTGAAGACGAGCAGCATCAACGCCGGCTCGAACATGGAGTGCGTGGTCCAGTAAGGCCTTGAGCCGCTACACCCGCCTTCTAGGCGGGCTTCTTCATTTCGAGGACTCGCATCGCAGTGGCGAAAATCGAATTCGCCTGGGAACTGGGCGCGGGCACGGGGCACGTCGCAACCCTGCTGCCGATCGCGGCAGCGATGAAAACGCGCGGGCACGACGCGCGTTTCCTTCTCCGGGATCTTTCCGCGGGTGCCGACCTCGACGGCGCGGCGGAAATTCCGCGCGAGAGCGCGCCCATCTGGTCCGGGCCGCCGACCTGCGAGGCTCCTCTCAGCCTCGGCGAGATCCTGCTCAACTTCGGCTATCACGATCCGCCCCAGCACAAGGCCTTGATCGATGCCTGGCGGGAGCGCCTGAAGGGCTCGCACGCGGTGGTGGCCAACGTCGCGCCCGCCGCGCACCTCGCTGCGTTGACGCTCGGCATACCGAGCTTCGAGATTTCGCAGGGCTTTCACGTCCCGCCGCCGGCGATGCCCTCGCCGCCGCTTCGCCATTGGGAGCCCGCGCCGCGCGCGCGCCTGGAGGCGGCGGACCGCCGGGTGCTGCATGCGATCAACACCGTGCTCTCGGGCCACGGCGTGCGTCCGCTCGCGAACATCGGCGAGCTGTTTGCCGGCCGGGCCATGTTGCTCACCTATCCCGAGCTCGATATCTACCCCGAGCGCGGGCCCTGCGATTACTACGGCATCACCGATTCCGGCGAGGGCAAGGCCGTTCCCGACTGGCCGGCGGGTACCGGCCCGCGCCTGTTCGCCTACCTCTATTCTTACTTCAAGGGACTGGATCCCCTGCTCGCGGCGATCGCGGCGTCGGGGTCGCCCACGCTCGTCTTCTGCCGCGGCATCGACCCGAAACTCAGGGAAAAATACGGCGGAGGCTCGATCGACTTCTCTGCAGAGGCGATGTCGGTGTCGAAGGTGCTGCCGAAGGCGCACGCCGTCGTATGCCACGGGAGCCACCAGATGACCGCGCAGGCGCTGCTCGCCGGAAAGCCGGTGCTGCTCCTGCCGACCCAGCTCGAGCAGTTCCTCATCATGAGGCGCGTGGTGCGCCTAGGCGCGGGTCTGGGCATTGCGCCCGATGTGCCGAACGCCGATTACGCGTCCGCGCTCACGGCGCTTACGGAAAAAGGGGAATACGCCGCGAAGGCGCTCGAGTTCGCAAAGCGCTACGCCCGCCACGAGCGCGGCGCCGCGCTCGCCACGATAATCGCGCGTATCGAGGCGGCGCTGGAGCGTTCACGGTAACATTGCGCGGTGACGAACCTGCCTCAAGACAAGGACCCTATTCTTCGCGTCATGCCCATGCCGGCCGACGCCAACCAGCACGGCGACATTTTCGGCGGCTGGATCATGGCGCAGGTCGACATCGCCGGGAGCGTGCTCGCCGCGCGACGCGCGCTCGGCCGCGTGGTCACCGTCGCGGTCAACGAGTTCCAGTTCAAGCAGCCCGTATCCATCGGCGACGTGCTTTCCTTCTACGGCGACATCGTGCGCGTCGGCACCACTTCCATCACCATCTACGTCGAGGTGTACGCGCAGCGCAATCCTTCCGAGATCGAAACCGTCAAAGTCACCGAAGCGACGCTCACCTACGTTGCGACCGGCACGGACCGCAAGCCGCGGCCCGTCCCGCCGCTGGCGGACAGGAAGCGATGACGGGGTGGCTCGCGTGACGCGAGGCTCAGCGCTTCGGCGCTGCGATGTGCTTCGAGAGCTCGAGCTTGGCGATCGCGTTGCGGGAAATCCTCCGACATGCCGCCGCCGCCGTGCGCCTGGATCGCCCAGTCGAGCACCTTGCACGCGACGTTGGGCGCGAGCACCTTGATCATCGCGATCTCGGCCCGCGCGGCCTTGTTCCCGACGGTGTCCATCATGTGAGCGGCCTTGAGCACCAGGAGGCGCGCCGATTCGATCATGATGCGCGCCTCCGCGATGCGCTCCTGCGTCACTGTGCGCTCGGCGACGGGCTTTCCGAAGGTGACGCGCGCCAGGCTCCGCTTGCACATGAGCTCGAGCGCGCGTTCCGCAACGCCGACCAGGCGCATGCAGTGGTGGATGCGCCCGGGTCCGAGCCGCCCCTGCGCGATCTCGAAGCCGCGGCCTTCCCCTAGGAGAACATTGGAGGCCGACACCCTCACGTTCTCGAGCTCGATGTCCATGTGGCCGTGGGGCGCGTCGTCGTAGCCGAAGAGGCTCAAGGGGCGCAGGATTCTCACCCCGGGCGCCTCGCGCGGAACGAGGATCATCGACTGCTGCGCGTACTTCGCCGCGCCCGGATCGGTCTTGCCCATCACGATGAAGAGCTTGCAGCGCGGATCGCCCGCCCCCGATGACCACCATTTGCGGCCGTTGACGACGTAGTCGTTTCCGTTCCGCTCGATGCGGCATTGAATGTTGGCCGCGTCGGAGGAGGCCACGTCGGGCTCGGTCATGAGGAAGGCCGAGCGAATCTCCCCGCGAAGCAGCGGATCGAGCCATTGCCTTTTCTGCTCCTCGGACCCGTAGCGCTCCAGCGTTTCCATGTTACCGGTATCCGGTGCTGAGCAGTTGAACACTTCCGGCGCCCAATGCACGCGCCCCATGATCTCGCACAGCGGCGCGTACTCGAGGTTGGAGAGCCCTTCGGGCGCCCGCCGCGAGCGTGGCAGGAAAAGATTCCAGAGTCCTTCGGCGCGCGCTTTTGGCTTCAGCTCGTCGATGACCTTCGTGGGCACCCAGGGATCGCCTTTCGCGCGGTTCGCTTCGACCTCGTCCCGGAAGCGGCGCTCGTTCGGATAGACGTGCGCGTCCATGAAGCGCGCGAGTTTCCCTTGGAGCTCTTTCACCTTGTCGGAGTAGGCAAAATCCATTTCGCCCTCGTGCTACGCCGGTCGCATTGCCTTTTCGGCGTATTTCCACCCCAGGTCCGCGAGAGGGCGGGCGCGCCGGCCCGCCTCCAGCGCCTGCGCGCTCGCCGCCGTGCCCTCGAGCGCGCGTTTCATCACGCCCTGCAGGATCGCGGCGATACGGAAGAGATTGTAGGCGAGGTAGAAGTCCCAATGCTCAATCTCCCCGCGGCCGGTGCGCTCGCAGTATGACGCAATGTATTGCGATTCGCCCGGAATGCCGAGCGCGGCTAGCTCGAGCCCGGCGATGCCGCGAAATTGTCCGGGCGGAATATGCCAGCTCATGCAGTGATAGGAAAAATCCGCGAGCGGGTGCCCGAGCGTTGAAAGCTCCCAGTCGAGGACGGCGAGAATTCTCGGCTCGTGCGGATGGAAGATCAGATTGTCCATGCGGTAATCGCCGTGCACCACCGTCGTTTCGTCCCCGGCCGGAATGTTCTCAGGCAGCCACGCGATCAGAGCGTCCATGGGCTCGATTCGCTCGGTTTCCGAGGCCCGGTACTGCCTGCTCCAGCGCCCGATCTGCCGCGCGAGATAGTTGCCCGGTTTTCCGTAGTCCGAGAGCCCGGCGGCCGCATAATCGACCCGGTGCAGCGCCGCGATCACGCGGTTCATCTCGTCGTAGATCGCTGCGCGCTCTGATGGCGTCATGTGCGGAAGCGACTGGTCCCAAAGAACGCGGCCCTCGACGTACTCCATCACGTAAAACGCGCGCCCGATGACGCTCTCGTCCTCGCACAAGCAGTAAGTGCGCGGAACGGGAATACCCGCGTCCCTGAGCGCCGTGATCACGCGGAACTCGCGCTCCACGGCGTGCGCCGAGGGTAGGAGCTTAGCCGCCGGGCCGGGCTTGGCCCGGAGCACGTGGTGTTTTCCCGCGGCGTGAGGGGCCCGGAAAAACCGTGGTTGCGGAGATAGCCCTCCAGCGCTCCCACGTCGAAACGCTGGTGCTCCTGGATCGGCATCGTGCCCGTGAATTGCCCGCTCAAGCGAAGTGGCCCTCTCCCCACGAATCCCCTGCCGCTGTCACCCGAGCACCACTGAGCGTGGACTCACTTCCAAATAGACATTCTCGCTGCATATTTGAATAAATACTATTAATCATACTCTTAAGTTATGCGTTCCTACCATAATGATGTCTGGCGCGCTTCCTGCTTTAAGTAGGGTAAGGACACGGATTGCCTACCGGAATATAGGAGACAGACCATGGAAACCGTAATCATCGCACTCCCGATCCTGTGCGTTGCAAGCCTCGCCCTGGGTACCGCGCTCTCCATGTATCAGGTGATGCAACGCTGCAAGGTAACAGACCGCTTCACCTCCGTTGTCGCCAACGATTTCCAAACCGGCTATCGCCGCCTCGTGCGCAACCGCCGCCGGTAAGAACCTGTCTCCTCCGTAGCACCTTTCGGCGTATCCGCGTCTTACGGCTACGCCGATTTTTTTTGTGGGAGGTGTCCGTGGCGCCCGAAAACGGGGCAGGACCCAGAACGATGATCGCGATTAAGCCTACTGTGGCTGATCTGTACCACCGTCAAACAAGCGTCGAGGATATACAGCGGCAGCTGCGCCTCGACAATCCGCATTGCACCGAAGCTGAAATCGAAATTCGCCTGCGCAGATACTCGCTCGCCGTCGACATGTGCAAGGTGAGTCGCGCGCAGACGCGCGCCTGGAACTGGACCGCCGCGGGCCGGGCGCTGAACGGAGCCTATCGAGCCCTCGGTGAGGAACCCCCCATCGCCGACCACCACGAGGCCGGGCTCATGCTCCATTGCGGCAAGCATCCCGTGCAGAAAGTCTAGTAAACCGGCTTTTCCCTGAAGTACTGGAAGCGGTCGATCGAGCGCAGCCTCAACTCGCGCACGTCCGCGCCCTGCAGGATCTTGAGCGGAACTTCGACCCCGGCCGCGCCCAGGCCCCACACCCTGCGATAGAGCTCCTCGTGGCTCTTGACCGCGTCCGCGCCGACGCCCACGACGATATCTCCGCTTCTGACCCCGGCCTTGTCCGCGGGGCCCTCCGGCGAAACACGCGTCACGAGAAGGTGACCGTGCAGCTCCTCGGTCGCGAGACCCAGCCACGGACGCGCAGGCCCGCTCCTGCGTCCTTTCTCGATGAGGTCGGCGAGGATCGGTTTCAGCAGATCGATCGGCACGAACATGTTTCCCGGAATCTCCGACCCGCTCTCTTGCGTTTCGCGCACGTAAAGCGAACCGATGCCGACCAGTTTCCCTTCGCGGCTTACCAGCGCCGCGCCCGCCCACTGCAGGGTCGGCGGCGCCGTGAAGATCGCGGTCTCGAGCAGATATTCCCAGCTCGCTGCGAACTTGCGCCTGGAGACGACGTACGCAAGACTCGCCGCGTCGCGGCCGCCCGCCGGCAGGACCATGACAGCCTCGCGCATGGCGAGGTCGGCTGCCAGCCCCATGGGCATGGGCTTCACCCCCAACGGCGCGCCCGAGCGCAGCAATCCGAAGCCGCTCGCGTGGTCGTAACCGACCAAGGTGGCGGGAACGGTCCTTTCGTCCCGCGTGGTGATCTCGATCGAATCGGCCTCGATCACGATATAGCCGATCGTGACGATGTGCCCGCGCTCGTCGATCACGACGCCGGTTCCCTCGCGGCTCGAGCCCAGGGTCGTATTGCTGCGGGCGTTGGGAATGGCCTTCATCTTGACCCGCACCACGGCGGCAAGCATCTCCTCCGCCTCCCTTTCGAGATCCGCCTGTATGTGCTGGGACTTCTGGACGCGAGGTCTTTCCTTGGGCTCTTCAGCTGCGGCGCCTCCCCATACCAGCAGCAAGGCCGCCGACACCGCCACAATTCGATTCTTGATCATCGTCGTTCCCTGTGATGCCGGAATTGTCTTACTAAACGGCGCCCATTTCTACTGTCCGGCCAAGCGGCGTCGGCCCTGCCCGGTTATCATTTCCCCATGAGCGCCTCGCGCCGCATGAGCCTGTTCCTCAACCTCGGGCATACGCTCGATCACCTCCTCATGCTCATTTTCCCCACCGTGGTGCTCGCGATGGGTGCGGAACTCGGCCGGGGCTACGCGGATCTCCTGCCGCTCTCGCTCGGCGGCTTCATCGCCTTTGGCGCTTTTTCGATCCCCGCAGGCTGGCTCGCCGACCGCTGGAGCCGGCGAGGCCTGATGGTGGTGTTCTTCTTCGGCATCGGCACCGCGAGCATCCTCACAGGCTTCGCGACGGGCCCGTGGCACATCGCCCTCGGCCTCACGCTCGTCGGCGTGTTCGCTGCGATCTACCACCCGGTCGGCATCGCCATGCTCGTCGCGAACCGGGAGAACGTGGGCCGGGTCCTCGGTGTGAACGGTGTCTTCGGCAACGTCGGCGTCGCGTTCTCCGCGCTGATCGCGGGCGCCCTCGCCGACGCTGTCGGCTGGCGGGCGGCGTTCATCGTTCCGGGCGCAATCGCCCTCGGCGTGGGTGCGGCATTCGTGCTGTTCACAAGCGAAACGCAGGCCGAGACGCGGCTGCGCCGAAGCGGGTTCTACAAGGCCTCGCGCGCGGACCTCGCCCGCGTGTTCGCAGTCCTCACTGTCGCCACCGCCTGCAGCGGGGTGATCTTCAACGCAGCGACCATTTCCATGCCCAAGGTGTTCGACGAGCGCCTCTCGGCCCTGACCCACTCGACCTTCGGCATCGGGATGCTCGTGTGCGGCGTCTACCTGATCGCCGCGGTGGCGCAGCTCTGCGTCGGCTGGTGGCTCGACCGGCGCCCGCTCAAATCGGTGTTCGTCCCGGTGGTCGCGCTCCAGGTACCGCTCCTCGCTCTCGCCGGAACGACCGAAAGCTACCTGATGCTTGCGACCGCCGTGGCGATGATGTTCTTCGTGTTCGGGCAGATCCCGATCAACGACGCCATGATCGCCCGTTACACCGCGGAAGAATGGCGCGCACGCGCCTATGCGGTGCGCTACGTGGTCTCGTTCGGAGCGAGCGCGCTAGCCGTGCCGCTCGTCGCCTGGGTCTACAAGTCGAGCGGGGACTTTAAGCTCCTGTACTACGTGCTCGGAACGCTCGCCTTCATCACTCTTGCTGCAGCGTTGCTGTTCCCGACCGAGGAAGAGAAAGCGACCGCCAAAGAAATGGCGGCCTAGCCCGCCAAAATACGAGGGGGGATCGACCATGAAATCGCTGCGCGCCGTTGTCCTGTGTGCGCCCTTCCTGACGGCTGCGGCAGTCGCCCAGACGATCGGCATCGTGACCACCCCGGCGGGGTCCTTCTCCAACTCTGCGGGGCAGGCGATCGCCAAAGTGCTGGTCGAGAGGGCGAAGCTCCGGGCCATCGTCCAGGCACAGGCGAGCACGGGGTTCGAGGAAGTGGAAAGCGGCTCGGCCGATTTCAACGTGTCGAACTCGTTCGACGCGACTTTCTATTCGACCGGCACCGGGGAATACGAAGGCCGGGGCAGGCAACCGGCGATGCGCTACGTCGGCTCGCTCATTCCGTACCGGGTCGCCATGCACGTGCGCGCCGACTCCAGGATCAATTCGATCACCGATCTCAAAGGCAAGCGCGTCTCGAGCGAGTTCAACGCGCAAAAGACGATCGCGCGGATCATCGAGGCGCACCTCGCGAACATGGGGCTGGGGTACGGCGACGTGGTGAGGGTTCCCGCGCCGAACGTCGTCCGGCAGGCGGAGGACTTCATGAGCGGCAAAGTCGACGTGCTGTTCTTCGCCCTGGGCTCGGCGGCGATCAAGCAGGCGAACGCGAGCGTCGGAGGACTGCGCGTCCTGGAAGTCGGCACTTCGCCCGAGGCGCTGAAGCGCACACAGGCGCTTCTGCCGGGCGCCTATGTGATGCAGGTCGCGCCGAATCCCGCGCTCGACGGGATCACGAAGCCGACCAACCTGATCGCCTTCGACATGGTGCTGATCACCAACGCCAAAGTGTCAGACGACGTCGTCTACTCGGTCGCGAAGGCACTGCACGACGGCAAAGAGGACCTGGTCGCGACCTTCCCTCCGTTCGCGCTCTTTCAGCCGCAGAACATGGCGAAGTCCCTCGAGGGTGTTCCCCTGCACCCCGGAGCGATGAAGTACTACAGGGAAATCGGGATAAGCAAGTAGCTCAGTTTGCATCCAGCACCGGCAGGATCAGCTGAGACGGGTGCGCCGCGTCGTGGTGAATCGTGTCGCTGCCGATCTTGTCGGGGCGATAGACGTGGAAGAAGAGGCCGTCCGTGAAGGGTGAATCCCCGCAGGCGATCTCGACGCGGATGCGGCTGCCCTTCTGGAAGCGCCAGGCGATCGCCATCAGCGGAATCTCGAGCGCGTAGACCTTGCCGGGCGCGAGCGGCTTCGGGTTCGCGTGCGTGTAATGCGGAATGTCCTCGGTGCTGCGCGAGGGATCGCGGTCCATCGCGTGCGAGGCCCGCAGCCATCCCTTTGTGACGATGACGTAGCGCGGCTGCGCGCCTCTGGCGCGCTCCTCCGGCGCCAGCGCGAATTGCTCCGACACCTTGACGTGGAAGTCCATGTCGTTGCGCGTCGAGGAGGCGTGCAGGACCGCCTTGCCGTGGCCGGCGATTTCCATATCGGTGTCGAGAGCTGTGGTCGTGAAAGTGAGCACTGCCGCCGCAGGGTCGGGGCCCTGCGGCCCGACCGCGACCACCCCCAGCACCCAACGCGCGTGCGGATAGGCGTAAGTCGTGCTCCCTCCGTCCGCCGCGGGCGGCGTGCTCTGCAGCGAGCCGTCGTTGAGCGATGTGACGCTCCCCGTCGGCCCTTTGCCGAGATAGAACCTCGCTTTTCGCGTGCCCGGCGGCGGCCAGGAGTCGAAGGAGCGCACGGCGCCCGAGTTCTTGACGATGTATTCAACGTTCGGCCGCTCGTCGTAGCTCGTCTTCTCGCCTTTCAGGTGCTTGGCGTAGAACGGCAGCAGGTGTTTCTTGTGGAACTCGACGTTGTTGAAATCGATCTGCGAGGTGACCGCGGTCGCCGTCCCGGTGATGAAGAGCTTCTTCGGCCCCGACACCTTGTGGTAGCCGAGGATGTTCCCGGCCAGGTGCAGCTCCATCTTCGCCCACACGCCGATGGAAAAAACCGGCACCTGGATCTTCTCCAGATTTTCCGCGGCAGCCCGCTCCTTCCAGTAGTCGTCGTAATTCGGATGGCGCTGCACGTCGAGATAGAAATCCTTCTCGAGAATTCTCGGATGGTCGCCGTTCGCCGGATACAGGTTCGGCACGCGCACGCTCGCGTTGAACCAGTACAGGGGGAAGTTGCTCTCGATCCCGCCGCGAAACGCGAGGTAGCGGTAGGGGTCGTTCATCCCGTCGTAGGGGGCGAGGCAGGCCAGGTGCGGCGGGTTCTGTATGCCCATGAACCACTGCGACATGCAGTAATACGACTGGCCGATGCCGGCGACCTTGCCGTTCGACCATTTCTGTCTTGCGATCCATTCGATGACGTCGTGGAGGTCCTGCTGCTCCGCGCGCGAGAGGAAACCGAACTCGCCGCCCGAGATGCCGGTGCCGCGCACGTCGGCGTGCACGTATGCGTAGCCCTGCTCGACGTACCACTCGATCGGGCCGGTCTCGCGCCACAGGAACATCGGCCGCGGCGGCAGCTCGTTGTTGTCGTAGCGGTAGGGCGAAGCGGCGAAGAGCGCGGGAAACGGCCCGCTTCCTTCCGGGCGATAGATGCGCACGCCGATCTTCACGCCGTCCCGCACCGGGACCTGCACGTCTTTCTCTTGGATCATTTTTAGGTTCCTGTCAGGTCTTGTCGCCGATCACGTATTCCTCCGCCACCAGCCGCACCGCGGGGGCGTTCATCTGCACGAAATTCTCCTCGTCCTTGCGCATCATCGCGGGAACGGGCCCCGCGAACATCGCGCGGATGTCCTCGACCTTCGCGAAATAGAGCTCCGCAAGGCCGTCGAAGTCCGGAGCCGCCGGGTTCTCGGGCAGCGCGAAGGTCGCGATGATGCGCTGCATGCTCGTGGTCTCGATCACCTCGCGCTCGAGCTTCGAGTGCTGGTTCAGCCAGTAATCCTTGAACTGCGCGTGAGTCAAGTCGCGGCGCCTGCTGATGGTCCGGATGGTTTTCAGCTGCCCCGATCTCCGCATCGCCCCCGAGGCGTCCTCCTTTTCGGACACGAGATACTCATCGGCGAAGATCTGCGGCGAAGACCTTGGATCGATGAAGTTCTTCGCGTCCTCGCGCATCGCCGCGGTCCCCGGCCCCGACAAGGTCGCGCGGGCGTCCTCGACGTTCCTGAAATAGAGCGCCACCATGCCGTCGAACGGCGGCACGGAGGCGCCCAGGGCCACCTCGCCGGTGGCGATGCTCGCCACGACCTTTTGCAGCGGAGTCGTTGCCATCGCGCGGCGCTCGTGCAGGGCGTGCCGGGTGAGCCAGTAGTCCTTGAATTGGGCGAGCGTCAGGTCCGCCCGCCGCTTGACCAGGCGGATGATCTTGACCCCCGCAGTCTTATTCACGATTCGATCCCGGCCCTTCATCCCTCGGCGGCGACGGCGCGCCGGCGCACGGCCTTCTCCCGGACGAACAACGCGACGGCCAGGCCTACTCCCGCCGCGTTGATCCAGCGCTCGGCGCCGAAGGCGTTCGCCGGCATGAACAGGCACAGGCCCGCGACGCCGTGGCAGACGCGCGCGGCGAATCCCAGGGGACGCGCGGCGTAACCCATCATCGCCGCAGAAATGAACCAGACACCCGCGACCGCTAGGGACAAATCGACGGCGATCGAAAGCGGATCGCCTTTCAGCAACAGCGTGCCCGAAAACACGAAGAGAAAGGGAATCACGAACAGCGTCCACCCGAAGGCCATGGCCACCCAGCCGGTGCGGTTGGGATCGGCGCCCGCGAGGTTCGCCGCGACGAAGGCGGCGATCGCCACCGGCGGCGAGATCATCGACAGGCACCCGTAGTACATGATGAACATGTGCGCGGCCATCGGAGCTATCCCCATCTTGACGAGCGCAGGAGCCACCAGCGTCGCGAGCACGATATAGACGCCCACGGTCGGCAGGCCGAGTCCCAGGATGATGTTGGCGGCGGCCGAGAGCACGAGCAGCGCGACCAGGCTTCCGCCGGCGAGAAGGATCAGCACGAGCGTCAGCGTGAATCCCACGCCCGAGTAGTTGAGCGCGCCGATCATGATCCCGGCCGCCGCGCCGAGCATGAACAGATCGAGCACCGCGATTCCCGCGTTGCGCAGCATCACGGCGAGATCGCGAAAACCGATGCGTTTGCCGCGGAAGGGAACGAGGACGCCGAGCGCGAGCACGATCGCGGTCGCGACCAGCCCCGCCATCTCCGGTTCGTAGTTCAGGCCGAACAGCGAGTAGACGAGCGCCGCCAGGGGCAGCAGGAAATACCAGCCCTCCCTGAGAACCCGGCCGAGCCGCGGGATTTCCTAGGGCGACCTCGTAGAAAGGCACCTGGAGGAACTCGGCCATGATGAAGGCCGCGATCCCCATGACGGGCGGCGTGATCTGGCCCCCCGTCGAAGCGCAGGCCTCGATCGCGGCCGCGAGATGGGGCCGGAACCCCGCGCGCTTCATCAGCGGGATCGTCACCGTGCCCACGGTCATCACGTTCGAGACGATGTTGCCCGAGATCGACCCGAAGAGGGACGATCCGACGATCGCGATCTTGGCCGGACCGCCGCGGTACCTCCCCATCAGCGCCATCGCGACGTCGGTGAAGAAGGTGGAGCCGCCCGCCCTGAGCAGCACCTGGCCGAAAAAAACGTACACCACCACCACGGTCGCGATGATCTTGATCGCAATGCCGAGAATCGCGCTCGAATCCCAGACGAGGTAATATCGAGCGCGCGGCGAACTCCCCGGGCAGATATCCCCCGAACATCGCGAGCACGATGAAAGCAAGGGTGGTATAGAAAAGCGCCGCGCCCGAAGTGCGGCGCAGCCCCTCGAGGAAGAGCACGAGCAGCACGCCCGCGGCGAGGAGTCCGTCCCAGGGTTGCTTCGAGGTGAGCTCGGAGAGACCCGCATAGCGAATCGCGAGGTAAGCCGACGCGGTAAAGCCGGCGACCGCCGCCGCAGCATCGTACCAGGGGACCGCGCCCGCGCGGCCGCGCTCGCCGGCCGCGGATACGTGCATCGCGAGCAGGCCGGCGAGAACCTGCTCGGTGTAGAGAGAGAGTCCCGCCACGCGGAACAGGTCCGCGGACAGCGCGATCGCGGCGCAGGTGAGCACGACCGCCAGTACGCTGATGAGCCTCCCCATCGGAGAACTCTAGCGGCAGCGGACGGCCCGTGCAATCCCGATCTTCCTCGCCGCCGCGAAAGGAGTTGATCGCGGCTGCGGCAGCGTGGCACTCTACGCGTCCACAGGAGGGCCCATGAGACTGAAACAGGTCGGACGGCTCGCTGGCCTCGTTCTGCCGGCATTGATCGCGGTAACGGCGCAGGCGCAGGGCGGCTTCCCCAACAAGCCGATTCACATCATCGTCGGTTTCGCGGCCGGCGGCGGCAACGACATCATCGTGCGCGTCCTCGCACCCAAGATGTCCGAAGGCCTCGGCCAGCCGATCATCGTCGAGAACAAGCCCGGCGCGCAGAGCATCATCGCCGCCGAATACGTCGCCAAGTCCGCGCCCGACGGCTATACGCTGTTCATGGGCCCGAGCGGGGCGATGACCATGAATCCGGCGATCTACTCGAAACTGCCCTACTCGCCGCTCAGGGATTTCGCGCCGATCTCGATGATCGGCGACTTCCCGCTGATCCTCGTCGTCAACGCCTCTCTGCCGGTGAACTCCGTGAAGGATCTGATCGACTACGCGAAGGCGAGGCCGGGCGACGTCAACTATTCCGCGAGCGCGGCACCGTTCCAGCTCGCCGCCGAGCTCTTCAACCAGAAGACCGGCACCCGCTTTGCGCACATTCCCTACAAGAGCAGCGGCGACTCGGTGGGCGCGGTGATGTCGGGGCAGGTGACCATGACCATCATGGACCCGCCGCCGGCGATCGGCCCGCTGAAAGGCGGCAAGGTCAAGGGCCTCGCGGTGACGTCGGCGAAGCGCGACCCGGCCTGGCCCGAACTGCCGACGCTCGCCGAGGCGGGCGGCCCGGACATCGAGATCCGTCTCTTTACCGGCTTCCACGCGCCCTCTGCGACTCCGCCCGCCGTCGTGAAGCGGCTGCAGGAGGAAGTGGCGCGCGTGGTCAGGCTCCCCGAGATCAGGGAACGCCTCGATCAGATGTCCATCGTCCCCTCGGGCAACACGCCGGAGGAATTCCGCGCGATCATCGCGAGGGACATCGCCAAGTGGACGGCGGTGGCGAAGGCCGCGAGCATCAAGGCAGACTAGCGCTTCGCTTTCTTCTTCGCGGGCGCGCGCTTCTTCTTCGACGTCCGGTCGGGCCGCATCCACAATCGCCTGCTCGCGAGGCGCGCGCCTTGCGCGAGCGCCTCGAGCTTCGCCCACGCGATCTCCGAGCTCCCGACGCGCGGCCCGAGGCCGCAGTCGGTCCCCCCCATGACGTTCTCGCGGCCGAGGAGCTTCGCGTAGCGCAGCAGGCGCTGGGCGACGAGCTCCGGGTGCTCGATGAAATCGCAGCAGTGGCCGACGACCCCGGGGATGAGCACCGCGCCCTCGGGCGGCTTCACTTGCT
>WNGC01002302.1_pt1 | contig 15540 bp, 19 predicted proteins | sample 5400051 | NCBI WGS metagenome assembly WNGC01 (sample SAMN13153368, study PRJNA577476) | soil metagenome | isolation source: 20 cm soil or saprolite under grassland replicate 2 | place: USA:California | collected 2016-06-15 | reverse complement strand
TTCTCAGTCAAGATCATGGCGCGCTCAAAGCCACCAGGATCGACCTCGGCAACGCGCAAATCGTTTTCTCCGATGATAAAGGCGAGATGAAGGTGGAAAACGTGGATGGCAAAAAATTGCTGACCGCGAAAGATCCGCAGGGAAAACTGCTCTTTAGCGGACCGGTCGAGACGAAAGAGGATCGGGATAAAATGCCCGCGGATGTTCGTGAGCGTTACGAAAAATTGCAGCAAAATGATTTACCCGAGGTCGCGCCTGGAGCAGACGCCGACGAAGAGAATGAGGACGATGCCGACGAGGATGAGGACGCAGCGCAATTGACTGACACGGTTTGCGCGCCGCTGCGCGTTCAATGGTGCGTGGTTGCAAGCGAAGTTAAGGACCGCAACAAGGCAAGGCTGAAGCAAGCAAGCTAAACGTTGACGATCTTGGGCTGAGGAGAAACTCCGTCGAGCGCCTTAACCTGGCCTGGCCGGCCGCTCGGCGGAGTTTTCCTTTCTGTTAAATATTTTTCAAAGAGGCGCAGCGAGAATGCTGTAACGGGCTTCATCTTTCGCCTTCGGCGATTCATTTTGCCATCGTCTTCGGAGAAGCCGATCCAACTGAAGCTGGGCTTGTAATTAGCGCTAAAGGCGCAGCATTCAATCTCGAGCCTGAGGCATCGCCCCACGAATTCGAATTGCCGTGTAAATAAGGGCTGAAAGCGCGTTTCAATCGGGCGAGTCAATCGAACTCGGACTGGTGATGAATCGCGCTTTCAGCGCTGGCGTTTGGCCCTCGATAAACCCTGGGGCGTTGCCCCAGGCTCAAAGTGACATGGCGCCTTGGCGCTAAACACAAAGAAAGGTGGAACGCTTTGTCTTCACCGCGTTGGGCGAATAAATGCGGCTCTGCCGCTTGGCTTGTGATTCCTGCCACTTGCGCCATGGCATTTTCCTTGCCGCGTTAAATCCGCGCGCTATAACGAGAGCGCGTAATGATGCGGCTCTTTTTGCTCACAGCAGTCATTGCGCTTTCTTCTCCGCTGCATGCGCAAACGTTGTCGCCTTCTGCTTCGCCGTCTCTGGAGCAGCGCGTTGCCGACTTGGAAGCCTACGTGAATAATTCGGCACGCGGCGCCGATTCAACGAACGCTTCGGCAGCATCAAACATCTCGGGCCCTGGTCCTGCGAGCAATGCCTGGATGATGACCTGCGCGGCACTGGTACTTTTCATGACGCTGCCAGGACTCGCGCTTTTTTACGGTGGCCTCGTTCGCGCGAAGAATGTTCTTTCTGTACTGGCGCAGTGTCTCGGCATTGCCGGCTTAGTGACGATCCTCTGGTGGCTGGCGGGTTATTCTCTCGTTTTTTCCCAGGGATCGCCGTTCATTGGCGGATTGAAGTTTGCTTTTCTGCAGGGCGTCGATGGACGGCCGAACGGTGATTATTCGTACTGGGTCTCGCAGAATGTTTTCGCGATGTATCAACTGATGTTTGCGATCATCACACCAGCGTTAATCATCGGCGCAGTCGCTGAGCGGATGAAATTCGCGGCTGTGCTCGTTTTTGTCGGTGTTTGGATGTTCATGGTTTATTTTCCAATCGCGCACATGGTGTGGGGAATCGATGGGTGGATGAATGGGGTTTGGAATCCCACAGCCAAAATCACTGCCATCGATTTTGCCGGCGGCACCGTCGTCCACATGAGTTCCGGTTGGTCGGCGCTCGTTTTGTGCATTCTACTTGGACACAGGCTCGGATTTAGGAAAGAAATCATGGCGCCGCACAGCATGGTGCTTTGCATGGTGGGCACAGGCTTGCTCTGGGTGGGTTGGTACGGTTTCAACGCGGGTAGCGCACTCGCGCCGGACGGAATTGCCGCAAACGCGTTCATGAGCACGACGCTTGCGACTGCGGTGGCTTCGTTTACATGGGCCATGCTGGAATACGCGCTGCGAGGCAAACCCAGTGTGCTGGGTTTTTGTTCCGGCGCAGTGGGCGGACTCGTCGTCATCACGCCGGCGTGCGGATATGTCGGGCCAAGCGGCGCAGTAATTATTGGAATCGCTGCGGGAATCGTCCCGTTTTTCGCCTGCACCAAATTGAAATCGTGGCTGGGTTACGACGATGCGCTTGATACTTTTGGCATCCACGCGGTGGGCGGAACGCTGGGCGCGTTTCTCACCGGAGTGCTCGCGACAGCGAGTGTGAATCCAAATCTTTTATTGAGCGTCACTGTGCCGCCCAACCCTGCCACGCGAAACGGTCTTGCGAGAATTGTGGGACACACCCTCTGGCTGGAGCAGTTAAAAGTAATCGGGATCACAATTGTGTTTGCGGTGGTGGGCAGCGCAATTATCGGCGCCATTGTCAGGGGGTTGATTGGGTTGCGCATCGCGCCGGAAATCGAGCGGCAGGGTCTCGATATCAATCAGCACGGCGAAGAGGGCTACATTACTTCGTGAAGACGACGAGCCTCCACCGGTTGCTTCGGCAATGAACCGAGACAAGGAACATCTGCAGTTGCTCGCGATTTTTCATTACGTAGTCGCCGGCCTGGCCGCGCTCTTTTCTTTTTTTCCACTACTTTACACAACGGTCGGCACTATTTTCATATTTGCTGCGAGGCACGGAACAGCGAAACCGGGGGAAGAACTGCCGCCTGAATTTCTTGGCTGGATTTTTGCTGTGATCGGCTCGGCGTTGTTCTTAATCGGGCTAGCAATGGCAATTTGTATTTTAATCGCTGGCCGATCTCTTGCGCTCTGCAAACGTTACTCGTTTATACTCGTGATGGCTTGCATTGAATGCGTCTTCATTCCTTTCGGAACAATTCTCGGAGTGTTCACGATCGTTGTCCTTTCGCGCGAATCTGTAAGGGGATTCTTCTCCACAGCGCAAGTGCCGGCACCGAGCTAAAACTTCACTTTGGGTTTTAACGCGGAGTAGGTGATGGAGCTGCTCTGATTCCGGCCTCGACCCAATGGCCTGGGAGATGGCTTCCCGTTTCTCCGCCAACCCAAACATAGTGCCTGATCTTTTTCTCTGCCGATGGACGTAGATCGAAGTCGATACGCGAATTCGCTCCAGTCGCTTTTACGGTGATGGACGCTCTTTCTGTTCCGCGTTCCGTAAGACTCATTTCATAGAGACCCTTCGGCAACACGGCTGTGTAATGGCCGTTGGTATCCGTGCGGCTGATAATCGGCGAGGTTTGTCTGCCTTTCTGCTCAAACCGGATTTCGGCGTCCTTAAGAGCACGGCCACCGATGCTTACGACATTTCCCTCGATCGAGGAAGTCTGCGCTGAGAGCGTCGCCGAAAAAGCGAACGAACCTGCGAGAATAAGATTGGCAATAAAACTCCGCCGAGCCATCACCTAACACTGCGCCAATCTTCAAAATGGCGCAATGCAGACTCCCGTCAGGGGGGGCCCCCTGTACTTCCGGACGATGTCGGCGGCAGTCCCCCTTTGTTCTGTAATTGTTGCCGCCGCAGGTCTTCTGCGCTGCCTCTCTTGACATTCAAAGCGCCCGCGTCAGCGCTACCATTCTCGTCAACTTCGACCCAGCGGCCCCCCGTATGGCTTCCTGTCGTCGGTGGCATCCACACCATGTGTTTCCCGCTCTTTGCAGAGCCGCTTGCTTGCGATGGCGCTGCCGCTTTTAAGTCAAAGTTTAGCTGCGTCTGCCGATCCGCCTTAGTCGTGGTGTTCTTGATCGACGCCTTAACCGCGCCATTAACCATCAACGTGACTCGGTACACGCCCGCTGCCAATCCGTCAGAAACGTAGCGACCGCTTCGATCAGTCTTAACGGCCTTGAACAGCTGTTTGCCATCCTTCGACTCGATTCGAACATCCGCACCCTTTATCGCTTGCCCTTTGATTTAGTAAACATAGTGATTCATTAGTTCCTACAGGAAACAAAAGGCGAAGTTCCACAAATAATCGCCGGACGACAGAAAAAAGCGGGCGAACTGTCGCTGTAGCCGCGCCTCTGGCCAGGCCAGTGCACACGGCTTACTGGGTCATGGCTACAAATTAGAAGCGCTTCCTTGGCGCGACGTACCTCCTACGGCCTCTGACATTGGCCGTCGCTTCGTCGTAGCCGTTTTCGAAATTACCAATTACGAATGGTGACTCTCTGAACGTTGAGGCGGGAATGCGCCTTTGCCCCGTCATCGACTTCGACCCAATTACCGCCGATATGGCTCCCGGTACGTGCTGGCACCCATACCATGTGCTTTCCGCCTTTTGCAATGTTGCCTGCTTGGGACGCTGGCTTGAGATCGAAATTCAGCTGCGTCGGTTGATTCGTCTTGGTCTGCGTGTTCATGATCGACGCTTTGACCGCGCCGTTCACAAGCAATGTTACCCGGTAAACGCCCGGTTGCAGTCCCTGTGAAATATAGCGGCCCTTTGGATCGGTCTTAGCTGTGCTGAATACCTGTTTACCGTCTCGCGATTCGATCCGAACGTCTGCGCCTTTAATCGGTTCGCCTTTTGCATCTTTGACAAATCCCTGAATGGACGGTGGCCCGTCCGCTGTAAATTTGTTCGTTCGCAGAACAGCTTCCAATGCGGGATGACGCACATTGGTAGTGAATCCCGTCTCTGGAGGCGCAGCGGTCACGCGAGTGTCCGGGCGGCGCCGGTCTGCCATCCGAACGTCTGCGCCTTTAATCGGTTCGCCTTTTGCATCTTTGACAAACCCCTGAATGGACGGTGGCCCGTCCGCTGTAATTTTGTTCGATCGCAGACCGGCTTCCAACGCGGGATTACGCACACTGGTAGTGAATCCCGTCCCTGGAGGCGCAACGGTCATGCGAGTGTCCAGGGGGTGCGGGTCGAAACCTCCCGGAGATGTGTAATCCGGAACTGTGAATGGATTTAATGCATTCTGTAGCGGCACGCTAATGCCGATACCGCTTACTCCTGTCGAATGAGTTACATCTGTGAAAAGTCGCTGTAGATAAAGGTCGTATGCGCCATTGCCGGCTTGTTCGTGAGCGGAAACCCGAACGCCGAGCTTGATCTTCAGCGCGTCAACGACAGACCGGGCGATTTCGTCTTGCAGTGCAAACGCGCCGTCCGATTCGCGGTCATAAGTTTCTGTCCAAACGCGAAAACCGTTTCGCGCGTCAATCAGTTCGGCTGTCACACGAACGCGGTTACCTTGGCGCTGCAAACTTCCTTCAAGCACATTTCCAACGTTGAGTTTTTCTCCAACCTCCTTTGTATTCTTTCCTTTCAATGAAAATGACGAAGTTCGGCCGGACACGCGCAAACCGTCAACCTGCACCAACGTATGGAGAATCTCCTCGCTTATGCCGTCACACAAATATTCCTGATCTTTCGTCTCGCTAGAATCGGTAAATGGTAGAACCGCAATACTCCTGTCTGGGGGATTAAACTGCGATGCTCGGAAGAGTTCGCTGCGAAATAACCAAACCGCAGCCGCGCCTAAAAGGAGACCGGCAGTTGCTGCTCCAACCAGTTTGGGATTACGGCGCGACCACCGCCAGATCCGCGCTGGAGCTGACACCGGGCGGGCGACGATTGGACGGCCGACGAGCCAACGTTCCAGATCAGCTGCGAGATCTCCGGCGGACTGATAGCGCGCCTTTGGATCACGTTCGAGACAGCGTGCGCAAATCGTCTCCAAATCCCGATCGAGCGATGGCGCCAGCGAGCGTAGTTTGGGAGCCTGCGTTTCAGACGCTTGGCGAATTACGGAAACCGGATTGGAACCCAGGAATGGTGGACGTCCGGCAAGCACGTTGAACAGAACTGCGCCGAGACTGTAAACATCGGCCGCTGGGGTAAAATCGGCGGCTGCACCATTAGCTTGCTCAGGGGCAATAAAACCTGCTGTTCCGAATGTAGTCAGCGACCTTGTAAGATCATTGTTCCCGTCCAGCAGCTTCGCCAAACCGAAATCGCTGACAAGTGGCTCGCCTCGATCGTTGATCAGGATGTTTCCCGGTTTGATATCGCGATGGAGCACTCCGCGGCTGTGGGCGTATTCGACAGCATGCGCGACTTTTGCCATGAGTTGCACGCACTTCCGCGGCTCATCGCGCAGAGAAGCCGCGTTCTCTTGCAAGCTTCCCTTCTCCGCGAACTTCATGCTGAAAAACGGCAGGCCGTCCTCGCTTTCGCTCACTTCATAAATCGGAAGGATGTTTGGATGATCCAGACTGGCTACCGCCTGTGCTTCTCGTCGGAAACGCTGCAGCGCTCCGTGTGAATCAGCGCGATAACTAAGCACGCGCTTTACCGCGACGATGCGCCGGGAATGTCGTTGCCTGGCGCGATAGATCACGCCCATGCCGCCGCAACCGATCTGCTCGAGAATTTCGTAATTGCCTAAGAACCAAGGCTTGTGCGGCGCGTCCACCTCGTCGAGTACGGTTTCATAAACCGCCTGAGATAGCTCGTCCCCGCCCTCCAATCCCTCGCACAGGAGGCAACTCACGCAAACTCCGGTGTCGAGTCGCATGGTTGCTCCACACTTCTCGCATTTTGCGTGCTCTTTGGTAGCGTTCGGAAGCGGATCGGAGCGTGAATCTGAATCTGTCATCGCAATTACTCGGTTGCTGTTGCGAGTGACGCACACAGGTAACGGATCTCGTCGTCCACGTCAGCAGGGTCTTCGACGGTTTGCGAGACTTCATCGCGCAGCAGACTGCGGTAACGTTGACGCATGTTGTGCAGCTGTCTTTTCACGACCGTTTCTGGCATTCCCAGTCTCCCAGATAGGTTAGCATAGGACAGTTCATCGCGTTCGTCTGTAAGATAGGACCTTAGTGCTTGGAAAAGCCAGAGCTTGCCTTTGCTCTCGCATTCTTCCCGCAGCCGTTGAAATGCGTGTTCCACAACCGCCGTTGCCCAAGTGAGGTCGAAGATGCGCTCCGGTGGCAACGAGTCGAGCGTTTGCGCCGAGGCGGGTAATTGCGAAAACTCTTCCGCTGCCCAATTGTCCCAGGGAATAAACTCCAGATCGCCGCCGCGTTTCCGGGCATGAGTTTTCTCCGCGGCGTTAATGAGAAAATTTTGGAGCGACCTCAGCAAGAGCGAGCGGAACCGCCCGCGGTTACGATCGGCATGGTGCAACCAATTCTTCCTCAGAATGGTCACAAAAAAATCCTGAGTGAGGTCCTGTGCGTCCTCAATTGAATGGCCGCGTGCCCGCACAAATGAGAAAATGGGCCGCCAATATGTCCGGCAAAGCTCGGCGAGCGCATCGCGAGCTCTTTGCTCCTCACCGCCCAATTTGGAGGCCGAAAGAATCAGGCTCCAGCGGGTAGTTACAAACTCGCGCGGTCTGTCTTCACCTTGGTCGCCAGCCTCCCCGTTCACGGGAGAACATTCCTCCAATCTGAAAAGAGGCGCAACGCTGCCTCGCTCAGTCTTACGGATTATTGTCATGCCGAGCGAAGTCGCCAGCCGCGCCGTAGCTTTAGCGAAGGTGGGAGGCATCTCACGATTTTCCTGGGAGCACACAAATGAGCTCACGTTTTCAAAACGTCGAACACGCAACGTTCAACGCCCAACTCCCAAAGTCTTCGCGATAAAGAAGGCCCAACGGGACTGCCGGCGGAGGGGCTCGAACCCACACGATCTTGCGATCACTGGATTTTGAGTCCAGCGCGTCTGCCAATTCCGCCACGCCGGCGATTGGAACGAAGCGGGACGATACGGCCTGGCAGCAGAAGCTCAACTATGCGGCGACCGTAGCAGGATGTTAAGTCGTTGAATCGTTAAACCGTTGAAGCGTCGAAACGCGTCGCTTCGAACCGGCCGCGATCCTCGCGCGGCGGGCCGAAATTTTTGCGCTATTCAAGATAGCGGCGAGACTTTATCGTCGTGGGGGTACCGGCTCGGTCAAATTGAAAATCTTTAGCGCTCCTACTAAGTTTGCGCTTTACGAATGTTGCGGGATTCTACGAGGCTCGTGAAATAAGTGAACGCAACGATCAAGGTCGAGCAGGACGAAGAAACAGGTGTATTCGTCGCGTCCTGGGACGATCCAAATGGCGGCGGGATCACAACACAGGCGGACACATTGGAAGAACTTTACCGCGCTGTCCCGGAAGCGATCCGCTGTCATTTTGCGAAGCGCACTGCACCTAGCAAGGTCGCCTTACATTTCGAGACTGATCCGGTGTTGCAGGTTGCGTGAAACTTCCGCGCGACGTTTCAGGCTCGCAGGCCCAAAGCGTTGGAACGGTTGCATAACAAAGCTGCGGAGCTCGTCGCTGCCAGCCTACGCCCCAGCAGGTCGCGCGGGCAAACGCGCAGGCCAGTCGGGATCACGAGGCGCATCGAGAAGTATACGCAGCAACCACTGCCCCAGACCTGGGCTTTCTGCTTCCGACAGCAGTCGTGATCACGATTATCGTCGGCCTGATTATTGCCAATCGTGACTGCTGTTGGCGCCAAGCGACGGCATGAGCTACGAGCCCGCTTGTTCGATCAGGCTCGTGACTTTACCGACGCTGTCCAAAGAAATCGCGCTTTACCCGCTGTGCCGACAGACATCGTTCTGAGGGCTGGCGAAAGTGCTTTTTACTCAACTCCATCGATGTTGTACGAGACACGGGCAGTGCGAACCTACCAAGCAGGCCACACCGGGGGTGCGTGTTGCGAAAGGCGTTTATATTGCCGGGACAAGTGGCCGTTCCATAAGCACACAACAATGGGCGGCGCTAGACAGAGGACAACTCACAATCACAAACCAACGGTTGGTGTTTGTCGGAGGGAAAGAAGATCGGACTGTCCCACTGAAGAAAATTGTTTTCGTTAGGAGCAGTCTCACGGAAATTTTCGTTTCAGTTGAGGGTCGCCAGAAAACGATAGCTTTGGCTGTGCCCAACCCAATGATTGCAAAGTTTGTTATTGGGCCTTGTTCTCAAGTAGCCGACCCATCGAATCTTTCAGGCGACAAGCTCACAGTTACGTTCAAAGACTAATCTCCGCCAGCCTAGCGGCTCACCACTCAGTCGCACAGCGAAAAGATTATCGTGATGGCTTCCGCGACTGGCTGTAATCAAACGCTCGATTTTTTTGTTGAACTTGAAGCGGCGGTGCGCACTGGGCAGGCGTTGACTGCTGCTTAGCTAGGGACACTGGCCGTCCCGGCGTCGTTGTACATGGCGAGGTAAGCGTGCACTACGACCATGATTGCTACTGCAACAATCAAAACCACCAGCGTCGGGCTAGCCATTTTAAGTACGACATCCCTTCGTTTTGCTCCTTATTTGTACGCCGCTGCTGCCTTCAGTGGCCGTGACACTGGCGGCCCCATGATTCTGGCATTTGGCAAATTGAAGCGCTTACTGCGGGCCTACAGAAAGTGAGCGCACAGCTTCAGTGAGCAAGCCCGCACCGCGAACCGTCCGGAACAATCGGTAAAGCTGCTGAGCACAAGCAGATGCGCCCCACCCAACACCGCAACCCAAAATTGCGCTACGGTTCTTTGAACTCGCCCGCGTGCTCGTGCGTTTCAATTACGTTGCCCGCTGAATCGTAAACGCGAATCACAGGATCATGCGACCGGCTGAAAGCTTTGCCTAGCCGATTGTATTCCTGATTGCATCCGGCTCACCGTACCACACGCGACCGAATGGTAGCGCATCGGAGAGCAGATCGACGCCCGCCTAAAGATTAGAAACGAGCTGCCGTTCTGTGCCGCAGACCTTGCGTCAAGCTGACGTAACACCGGCCCGAACTACGGCCTTTAGAAGGATCCTCACAAGCGCGATCTCATCGCGAGGAAGCCACAGTTGCTTTCGGATGCTATTGAACGCGCGGTACGTTAGCAAAACTGCTTCCCGAGGGTCATCAGTCAGTCCAGAAGCGAAGTTGTAAACAGCGGGATAATGACGAGCGACCAAACTATCAAAACGCCCGAGGTTCGTTTTGATCGACGGGTTTCGTTTTTCGTTTGGTTCTTGCGGGAGGCGGTGCAGAACATGGCTGCTCTGGCTGGGCGGTCGTTTCATTTGTGGGGGGTCCTTTCATTTATCAGTTAGTTCTACGGAATTGCCGAAGCGGAGTTCCCTCGGATAGCGCGCGCGTTCACACCAATGCGTGATTGCAATATAGGCCTTGGTGACAAAACTCGCCGCGTTGGCTCTGGCGGAGCAGGCGATAGCGATGATCCCAATCGAGAAAGACGCATCGATGGTCCTGGTGCGCTCGGCCCGGCAGCGAATAATCGAGAATTTTCAAAGCCAAGATGCAGAGGTATTCCGTTTTCATTAGGTGGTGATGACGGGTTTGGATGTGGTGGTGCGGAGAGGCGGGTTCTCCGGAAAACCTGTGCTAAAAGTGGACACCGCGCCGAGGCAGTCCCCGTGAACCCCGGCGCCCGCCATCGCCCGTCATCGCCAGTGCGATCAAGGATCACCGTAAACATGTGCAGGATTTGCGATGGGCATCGGGACTGTCTGTTCTCGACTGTCCGATTACTCAAAAGCGATTTTCGCGCGATCTGCATACGGATGATGGCGGCGGTAATTTTCTCGACGATTTGCAGGATCTAATGAATAATCTGCAAGGTCAGAATAGTTGGCCTTCTGATGCGCATTTGTTCCGTATGGTGCCTTGTGGCTGCGGAGGCCGAGCTAACCTACCCGGAAATGTCGCCTATGGGGACACGTGGGCCTCAGAGAACGGGCCTGTACCAGCCAGGAATTTTGAAAGTTATGGGAACATTTGGGGTCAAGAGATTGCGCACAACTTCGGACGCTATCATGCTGGCAATTCGCATAACGAGCAGCCCCCTCCTTACCTGAGCTTCCCTTACGCACATGGAAGCATCGGAGAACCCGGCCTCGCAATCAGCACCGAGTGGTGGAATGGCTCGCCTTTTCTTATTGCTCCAGGCGTCCCTTCGCCCAGTGGAACGTATCCTCATCCGCATGATTTCATGTCTTACGGCAGCGTCAACGACTTGGCGGAGCACACCTTTAGCTGGGTTTCTCCTTACACATATGGGGCACTTTTCCAGTCCTTTCCAGGAACTAGCCCGGACTGCCACCCTAGGGCGATCGACAAGCACGGAGAAGGTTGTTATCACAGGACGAATACATCCGGACGGCACAGCTACGCTTCGCCCTTTCCATCTTGTCACCACGGAGTTTGTTTCGGGGTCGGGCACGACGGGAGAGTTTAGCGTGCAGCTTGTCGGTCCTGGAGGTCGGACATTACTTACGTATCGTTTCGATGCGCAGCATACCGGAGGAGTTTCCTCTTTGGCCTTCAGTGAGTTCGTGCTGTGGAAGCCCGGTACGCAGGCTATCGTACTCAGAAGCAAGAATGGAGTTCTTGCCGAGCGAAGAGTCAGCCAGCATAAGCCGTGGGTTCGCCTTACCAGCCCACGGGGCGGCGAAACTTGGGGTCCAAAGGCGACTATCACCTGGGAGGCGGGCGATGAGGATCACGCCCCATTGACTTTCACCGTTCTCTACAACAATGGGCTAGACCAGAATTGGTTGCCGATTGCTAACAGTGTGACCAAGCTATCCGCTTCTGTGGATGCCGCGCTACTACCCGGCTCGATGAAGGCGCGAGTCCGCGTGAGAGTCACCGACGGAGTGAACACGACTGAGGCCGAGTCCAAGGGAACATTCAGCGTGCCCGAGAAAAACCGCTTGTGGCGATTCTTGGACCATCCAATGGGCAAGTACTCGCTCCGGATAGCAGTGTGCAGTTCGTCGGAGCCGCCTATGATCCGGAAGACGGTATGCTTCCCGGCACAAGTTTGACATGGAACTCAGACCGCGAAGGATTGATGGGGCACGGGCAACACCTAAAAATGCGAGCCATGTCCCGCGGAGCACACGTTGTCACGCTTACTGCCACTGACAAAAAGGGAAATTCGGCGAGTGCGCGCGTCAATGTGGTAATCGGGCGGGATCGGTTGCCCAGCTCCATGCTTCCAAACTCGCCGTTCCCGCCGGGTCATCGCTCGCCGCAGCCGCGGCATTGAATCACCGGTTGCAAATTTATAGCAAACTAGGCTTCGCATTGTCGAGGGGAACGTTCGTTCGCGGCTCTCGTTCAAAGTGATGTCGTGACTGGTGGCGGGAATAGTTGAAACGCGCGCCTTAATCATTTGGGCTTTGCGCTGTTTCACGGCTTGAAAATCGTGGCACAGCTGGCCACGCAGATTTCTACGGAAACTGGGAGGCAGGTTCCAAAAAATAAACCTAGAAATTTTGCTTGACAGAACGGCACCATTTGTGCCACAAGTTGTCCCTCCTTGCGTCATGAGCGTTGCGAAGACCATCGATTTCTTATGTGACCAGCATCACGACGAATCGCAGCGGAAAAAAGCAAAAACTCGTACGGCAAAAAAACGAAAGTGGACAGAAAACGGCGAGACAGAATAAGCCGACAGCTGAAAGCTACCACTCTACCAATCGACAATCTGATCCAGCGCTCGTTGCATCCCGCAGTCACGACAGTTCTGATCCTATTCGTTCTCGCTTGTTTTGCTGTAGCGCAAGAAGCACCAGTGACAACGCCGACGCCAAGTCCTTGCGAGACTTTGATTCCAAGCGGCGTATTCGATTTAGTCGGTTTCGGCCGCCAGGTAAAAATATCCGCGCTAACTAACCCTGACGTTGATGGCATTTCAGTTCATGAGAAATGGTGGCATTTGGAACCGAGCGAAGGCGTTTACGACTGGTCAACATTGGATGCCTATGTTGCGCGAATCACTCCATATGGAAAGAACATACTCATCCGCATTGGGACAATGGGCGGGCGACATTCCCTCGGCGGCAATACACCGGACTGGGTAATGGACGCCGTTGGCGCAAACACGATCACCTATTATGACAGCGGTGGGGTTTTAAGAACTATTCCGCTTTTCTGGGATCAAACTTATCTCGACAAGAAAAAAGCCATGATCGCCGCAATCGGCGCTCGTTACTCAGGCAATCCCTTAGTAAAAGTGGCGACCGCCAGCTTTGCCAACCGCCACAGCGAAGACTGGAGCGTGCCGGACTCAACGCAAATTGACGGAATTCCGCCTGCTGGCTCGTCGGAAGCGAGTCGAATGCTCGCGGCGGGATACACGCATCAGAAGATGGTAGACGCTGGAACGCAAATAATGGACGCAGCCATGGCCGCCTGGCCAAATCAGGTGATCTACTTAGCCATCGGACGCATCGATCGGCCATTGGAACAAGACCCGGATTCGGTAGCGCGCGACGTTCGGGACGCGACTCGGTCAAGATGGGGCGTGAACCGGCTTGTCATCGGAAAAGAAATAATCTCAAACGTCATACCGTTCGCACCGCCAGACCCAACGAGTGCTTGGGAATTGTTCTATGAATCAGGGCCTGCGCTCGCCGGACAAAATCTGTCGGCTTGCTACGGAGACCCTCATTGCCGAATGAATGGCGGCAATTGCAACGGTCTGACCGCCGACCAAATTTTGCGCGGAACCGTGGATCACTTTGTGAGTTATGGCGGTAAATGGCTTGAGATTTACGACGATGACGTAACCAATTTGCTAAGCGCGATTCATTATGCGCATCACCAACTTTTCATCCCATGTCCGACACCAACAGACTACGTGCTTTACAAGGGGAACACGCGCCAAACGGCGGTGTGGCACATGAACAACAACGTTTTTCTGGGCGGCGCGTACGGCCCGACTCTGCCGGCTGGCTGGAATGTAATAGATGTGGCGGATTTCAATGGTGACGGCAACAATGATTACGTACTCTTCAACTCCAGCTTGCGCCAGACGGCGCTCTGGTATCTCTCAGGGGTCACGCTTGTCGGAGGCGCTTTTGGCCCGACCCTCCCCAGCGGATGGGCACTAGTTGCGACCGGAGATTTTAACAGTGATGGCAAGCCGGATTATGTGCTTTACAACGCCAGCACGCGTCAAACGGCGATCTGGTACATGAACAACAACGTTTATGCTGGCGGCGCCTTCGGTCCCGCTCTCCCTGCTGCCTGGAGAATAGCGGGTGTGGCGGATTTTAATCGAGATGGAAAAACTGATTACTTACTCTTCAATGCGAGCACGCACCAGACGGCGATTTGGTATCTCAGCGGGGTTACCTTTTTCGGAGGTGTCTTTGGGCCAACTTTGCCCAGCGCTTGGGCACTGGTGGGAGTCGCCGATTTCAATGGAGACGGCAAGCCGGATTACCTGCTTTACAACGCCAGCACGCGTCAAACAGCGATCTGGTACATGAACAACAACGTTTTTGCTGGCGGCGCCTTCGGTCCGACTCTTCCCGCTGGCTGGAACCTGGTCGCGCCTTAAGCGTGATCGAGCACATTCCCAAGCCGGAGGCTGCGCTCAAAGAGTTGGCAAGAGTGCTTCGTAACAACGGCGTGCTTATACTTGGGTATCCCTTAGAACACGCCTTCTTGATGTCCCTAAAACGGATGTACCGAATCGAAAAGCGCCTGCGCTTGCGCATTCGGGGTGAAGTGTGCTGCCCCGAGGAAAAACCTTCCCTACTTTGCATAGGCCATCGAAGCGGCTTGTTAAGATAAACCCTTAGGAGAACCTAGTTTCGTTTGTTGCGGCGATACGATCCCTTGCTCTCAAGCAGAATTGTTGATTTCGTCAAATACTGACTGAGAGCTTCTCGAACGATAACCGCTTCGCTTTCGCCGCGTTTGTCGGCCAGGTGGTCGATGCCACGCTTCATATTAGTTGAAACGCGCGCCTTGATCATTTGGGCCTTGCGCTGTTTCATGGCTCGAAAGTGGTGGCACAATTGGCCACCTTAAGGCTTTCTACGGAAATTGAAGGAGCAGGTTCCAAAAATAATTTAGAAAATTGGTTGACAGTCCGGCACCACTTGTGTCACAAGAGGTGCCGCGTTGCGAAGGCCATTGATTCTCTATGTGACCCGCATCGCGGCGAGTTCCAGCGGCAAAAAGCAAAGATTCGTCCGTAAAAACCGAAAAGTGGACACAAAGGGGCGAAACAGAAAAATGAGCCGACGGCTGCAGGCGGTCGGCTCAAATGGCGCTTGGTTGTAACCCCAACATAGAGCCAAAGAGTGCCGGTTTGATTCCGGCAGCCCGAAATCGAACTAGGAGACAACGTCACCAATGAATCAGATCACCAAAAAAAAACACCGTCGATCCCGTCCGTTTAGAATGTCGTTTTTAGTTGGCGCGCTATTCTGCGCATTTCTTACGACGACGGAGAGAGCATTCTCAGAAATTCCTGTCATCGCAGCTGATTTGGCTTGGGTAGCGCCCGCGGTCCTCCTTGCCAGCGAGGACTTTGACAGCGTGACACCACCGGCGCCGCCTGGTTGGTCGAGTACCACGCCCGTCACATCCAGTGCCGCGGTGCGTACACCCACACCGCGGCCGCGCCCAACCCCGAATCCGTCGCTGTCGCCGACGCCAACGCCAAGCGCTACACCGGTACTTCCGACTGGCGTGTTCAGCCTGACCGGTTACGGCCGGCAAATTAAAGGATTAAGTAACCCTGACGTTGACGGCATTTCGATTCGTGATAAATGGTGGCACTTGGAACCGAGCGAAGGCGTTTACGAC